>CAJDVU010000054.1_pt1 | contig 14723 bp, 13 predicted proteins | sample 7391431 | NCBI WGS metagenome assembly CAJDVU01 (sample SAMEA7055700, study PRJEB34461) | soil metagenome | biome: terrestrial ecosystem; feature: Peninsula; material: soil | place: Antarctica | collected 2016
CCGGAGGACCGCCATGGGCACCCTGATCGAGATCCAGAACCTGGCCAAGATCTACGAGCGCGGCAAGCAGAAGGTCGAGGTGTTGCATCACGTCAATCTGGCTATTGCCGAAGGTGATTTCCTCGCGTTGATGGGGCCGTCCGGTTCGGGCAAGACCACCTTGCTCAACCTGATCGGCGGACTGGACACGCCCACCGCCGGCAGCATCAGCGTGGGTGGCCGGCGCATCGACCAGCTCGGCGGCGGCGCGCTGGCCAAGTGGCGTGCGTCGAACGTGGGCTTCATCTTCCAGTTCTACAACCTGATGCCGATGCTGTCCGCGCAACGCAACGTGGAGCTGCCGCTGCTGCTGACCAAGCTCTCGGGCGCGCAGCGCAAGAAGAACGCCTCGATCGCGCTGCAACTGGTGGGCCTGGCCGATCGCGCCAGCCACAAGCCGGGCGAGCTTTCCGGTGGTCAGCAGCAGCGCGTGGCGATCGCCCGGGCGATCGTGTCCGACCCGACCTTGCTGGTGTGCGATGAACCGACCGGCGATCTGGATCGTCAATCGGCTGAGGATGTGCTGGGCCTGCTGCAACAGCTCAATCGCGACCATGGCAAGACGATCGTGATGGTCACCCATGATCCGAAGGCGGCCGAGCATGCGACGCATACGCTGCATCTGGACAAGGGGACGCTGGTCGAGCAAGGCGCGTTTGCATGATGCCTTGAAGGGCATCGCGCGCGCCGCGCGAGGGCGAGGCAGGATGCCGAGCGGCAGCGCACCATGGACGGTGGCTTGCCTCATCACTCTGAGGAGTTGCACACCATGAAATACCTCCACCTGATCTGGGCCGCGCTGTTCCGGCGCAAGACCCGCACCTTCCTCACCCTGGTCTCGATCATCGCCGCGTTCCTGTTGTTCGGCCTGCTCAACTCGGTGCGGATGGCGTTCACGGCCGGTGACAGCGTCGATGGGGCCGGGCGACTGATCGTCAACTCGCGCATGTCGATGCAGCAGCCGTTGCCGGAAAGCCTGGGCGCGCGCATTGCAACGGTGCCGGGCGTGAGTGCCGTGGCCTCGGCGAACTGGTTTGGCGGCGTCTACCAGGATCCGCGCAACCAGGTCATCAGTTTCGCGGTAAGCCCGAACTACATCGATCTGTACCCGGAAATGGTGCTGCCGGCGGACCAGCGTGCGGCGTGGGATCGTACCCGCACGGGCGCCATCGTCGGTGCCGCGCTGGCGAGGAAATACGGCTGGAAGATCGGTGACAAGATTCCGCTGCAGTCGACCATTTTTCCGTCCAGGGCATCGGGCGGCAATACCTGGACTTTCGATATCAGCGGTATCTTCCATGCGAAGACCGAAGCGGCGGCCGGGCGTGAACAGGTGCTGCTGTTCCATTGGAAATATTTTGACGAGAACGACGCGTTCGGTTCCGGCACCGTGCACTGGTATGTGGTGAAGGTGGCCAACCCGGCGCATGCCGACGCGGTGGCCAAGTCGATCGACGCCATCTCGGTCAATTCCGATCATGAGACCAAGGCGCAGACCGAGCAGGCGTTCCAGGCGTCGTTCATCAAGCAACTGGTGAATATCGGCTTGATCGTGGTGTCGATCATGGGCGCGGTGTTCTTCACCTTGCTGCTGTTGACCGGCAACACCATGATGCAGGCGGTGCGCGAGCGCACCTCCGAACTGGCGGTGCTGAAGACCATCGGCTTTTCCAACCGCAGCGTGCAGGCGATGGTGCTGGCCGAGAGCGTGCTGTTGCTGCTGCTCGGTGGCGTCATCGGCCTGGCTCTGGTGTCGGCGATCGTGCCGGCCATCGGTGCAGGCAGCGGCGGCATGATTCCGGTGCACGGGGTCAGCGCCAGTACCTGGATTCTCGGCGTTGCACTGATGCTCGCCATCGGCGTGATTGTCGGCTGGATACCCGCCTGGCGTGCGATGCGCCTGAACATCGTCGATGCACTCAGCGGTCGCTGACAGGAGCTCGCCATGAAGAAATTTCTGTTCAACCTGGGTCTGGTCGTGCTGGTGATCCTCGCGGTTTATGCGTGGACCTGGTTGCCATGGTTTGGCGCCATCGCGCTGGCGCTGTTGTTTGTCGCGTGGCTGGCGCTGTCGCGCAGCGGTCGGCAGGCCGCGTCGGTGACCGCGGTGGGGGTCAGCACGATCCGGCAGCGGGCCGGCTCCTCGTCGGTCATCGTGATCGGCATTGCCGGTGTGGTGGCCGTGCTGGTGGCGCTGCTGGCCATGGGCGAGGGGCTCACCGCGACGCTGGAGAATGGGGGTCGCACCGACACGGCTATCGTGCTGCGCGGTGGTTCGGCGGCGGAGTCGGCATCGGTGCTGACGCACGATGACGTGCTGGCGGTCGAGCAGGCGCCGGGCATTGCGCGCGATGCCAGCGGCAAGCCAATCGCGTCGGCCGAACTGGTGGTGGCCGCCAACGTCAAGCAGAAGGGTTCGGACGAAGATGCCAACGCGCAACTGCGCGGCGTCGACGATGAAGCCTGGGCGTTGCGGCCCGGCTTGAAGATCATCGAGGGGCGCAAGTTCAAGCCCGGGCTGCGCGAGCTGGATGTGGGCCAGGGCGCGGCGCGGCAGTTTGCCGGCATGGCGGTCGGTGACGAGGTGAAGCTGGGCCGGGAGTCGTGGAAAGTGGTCGGCGTGTTTGCCTCCGGCGATGCCTACGATTCGGAATTGTGGGCCGACCGCCAAACCGTGGCCTCGGCCTACCGCCGCGGCAACAGTGCCGAATCGGTGCTGGTCAGGCTCACCAACGCGGCCGCGTTCGATCGCTTCAATGCTGCGCTGGCCTCCGATCCGAAGCTGAAGGTCGAAGCCAGTACCACCAAGGATTATTTCGCCAGGCAGTCCGCAGGGCTGGCCAAGGTGATCCGCATCGTCGGCCTGACCGTGGGCATCATCATGGCGATCGGCGCGGTGTTCGGAGCGCTCAACTGCATGTTCGCCGCGGTGGCGTCGCGTGCCAGGGAGATCGCCACCTTGCGCGCGATCGGTTTCCGCAGTGTTCCGGTGGTGGTATCGGTGATGCTGGAGACCATGTTGCTGGCACTGTTCGGCGGCGTGCTCGGTGCGCTGATCGTGTGGCTGGTGTTCAACGGCTATACCACCTCGACGCTGAGCGGCCTGACCCAACTGGTGTTCCGCTTCCAGGTATCCCCGCAATTGCTGTGGGAAGGTTTGAAGTGGGCATTGGCGATCGGTTTCATCGGGGGGCTGTTCCCGGCGGTGCGCGCGGCGCGCTTGCCGGTGAGCACTGCGCTGCGCGAGTCGTGACACCGATGACGTCAGCGGGTCGGTGAATGTGTTTGAGCCCCCGCGCGAGGCTCTTTCGAGCGCCGAACACCCGTATCGCACGTGCGTGCGCCGCTACGCAATCTCGACTCACGGCATCACCGGCGGCGCATAGCTCAGCGTCAGCCCCAGCAACCACAACAGGCCGAGTACCAGCGGTACATGCACCACGAACTGCATGAAGGTGTAGCCAATTACCTCGCGCGCGCGCAGGCCGAGCACGCCGATCAGCGGCAGCATCCAGAACGGGTTGATCAGGTTGGGCAGTGCTTCGGCGGCGTTGTACACCTGTACGGCCCAACCGAGGTTCACGTGCAGGTCGTTGGCGGCCTGCATCACGTACGGCGCCTCCACCAGCCACTTGCCACCGCCAGAGGGCACGAAGAAGCCCAGCACGGTCGAATAGGCGCCCATCAACAACGGAAAGGTGTCGGTGCTGGCGACGTGCACGATCACGTTGGAAAGCCGCTGCGCCACGGTCACGCCGCCGAAGCCGGACACGTGGGTGAGAATCGCGGCAATGCCGCCGTACAACGGAAACTGGATCAGGATGCCGGAGGTGCTTGGCACCGCACGGGTCACGGCGTCGAGGAAACTGCGCGGACGCCAGTGCAGCAGGACCGCCAGGGTCAGGAACAGCAGGTTGTAGGTGTTGAGGTTGGAGATGGCGCTCACCACGCTCTTGCTGGCGAACTCGTGGCCGAGCCAGCCCAGCCCGAGCAGCCCGATCGCCAGCGACAGCAGCGGGCTGTACTCGAGCCATTCGCCCGGGCGCGTGCGCGGCGGCAGCACCGGGGTCGAGGTTTCTCCGGTGTCGAAATCCTGCATGGTGCGCACATGCCCATCGGGCGGCGCGGTCAACCAGCAGATCAACAGCGATACCGCGATCAACACCGCGGTCAACGTCAGCGACTGCCACAAGAAGATGGTGTGGCTGAACGGCAGGACGCCAGTGATAGCCAGCAGTCCGGGCGGCATGCTGGCCGGGTTCGCCTGCAGTTGCGCGGCCGACGATGACAAGCCCATCGCCCAGATCGCGCCCAGCCCGAGATAGGCGGCTGCGCCAGCCGCGCGGTAATCCATGCGCAGGTCGCTGCGCCGCCCCAGCGAGCGCACCAGCAGACCACCAAACACCAGCGAAAAGCCCCAGCTCAACAGCGAAGCCAGCATGCTGACCAGGGCGACGTACACAACCGCGCCGCGGCCCGTGCGCGGCGCCCGCGCCAGCACGTCGATGAAGCGTGCCACCACGGGCGCGGTGGCCAGCACATAACCGCCGATCACCACGAACGTCATCTGCATGGTGAACGGGATCAGGCTCCAGAAGCCGTTGCCAAACGCGTTCATCGTGGCCGTGGGTGTACCGCCAAATGCCAGCGCCAGCACCACCACCACCACCACGCCCAACGCGGCAAACACCCATGCATCCGGAAACCAGCGTTCGGACCATGCGGCACTGCGCAGGGCCGCGCGCGCCATCCAACCATCCTGACTTGCCTTCATGCCGTACTCCGTGGGGGTTTTCATGGCATCGTCGCGCCGCACGCGGCGTGGCGGCAAGCCGACGAAGGTCTAATGCCATCCGTCCGGCCGCTTCCGTCGCACGCGCGACACTTGCGCGCCACGAGAGGAGCACGTCCACCCGAACTCGCTCCGCCCGCCCGCAGGTGGAACAGCAAGCGCAGGCCGTGCCTGCCCCGGCAAGCGGCGCGCGGCGCACGCCGCCGCGGTGAGGGTCCGCATGCAGATCAGGAGACGGGGACGCTCTTCACGCGCCGCCTCCGCTTTGCCAGCGTGATCATGACCAGGCCAGCCAGAATGATGGCCATGCCGGTGAGATGGTAGGACCCGGGGTGTTCACCGGCGAGCAGGATGCCGAGCAGTACGGCGACCGGTGGGTTCACATAGGCGAAGCTGGCCGTACAGGTCGGTGAACAGCGCGGCGAACAGCGGCGTGCTGGGCACCGCCACCGCGGCGATGTCCGAGCTGACCCGCTCCGCGGCGAAACAGCGCAGCCCGTTGCCCCGGTCCAGCAGCAGTCCGGTGAACGCGGCATTGCGCCATTGCGGCAACGCCGGCGCAGCCATGCCGCGCCAGCGCAGGAAGCCGTACAGCGCGATGCCGGCACCGAGAAAGCGGATACCGGCCCCCAGGGACGGTGGATGGCTTGCGAGCGCGAAACGGATGCCCAGGCAGGTCGAGCCCCCGATCACATACAGCGTCAGCCGCCCCAGTGGAAGCAGCAGGTGTGGATCAGTGAGGGGACGCGCTGGCGCGAGCGCAGCGTCGACCGAGGAATCGGACATGGCCGAGTGCGGTGCGCGGACGGCGCGTTATCCGTCAAGGCAAGAAGCGAATGGGGAGAAACGAGAGAGGATGCATGAGAACGGCGGGAAGGTTGCGTGCACTCACACGCTTTTCTCGCCGCTGTCCACTTGACTCCTGTCTCAATGCCGCTCCGGGCGAAGCACCCGGAATTCGCCTTCCAGCACGGCGGGCTGGCCCTTCGGGGATTCCACCGCTGACTTCGTCGGTGCGTCGCCCCGCTTCCACTGGCGGATCAACAGCAGGATCACGCCGCCGACCAGCAGCACGCTGACCACCACCAAACCAAACACCAGCAGCACGCCGATGATGGCCAGGCCGATCAACAGGGACAGGAAGCGCGCCACGGGGTGGCGTGGGCGGCGCATGGAATGCACGAAAAGTCGCATGTGTTAAAAATCCGTATGGTAAAATCAATGCCTTACGCTAATACGATGGGGCCAAGCGGCCCGTGAGGCAAGTGCCGATGGGTACAGATATCCCGGCCGAATCGTCGCAGCAGCAGACGTTGTGTCAGCTGGCGCAAATACCCGATGGTGGGGCTACTGCCGTAGACGCGCTGCTGGTTGATGGCGAGGAAAGCGTGATCCTGCTGCGCCAGGGTAAACGCGTGAGCGGCTATCTCAACATATGCCCGCACGCCGGCAATCGACTCGATTACGCCCCCGGCAAATTCCTGCTCAAGAACGGTACGCTGATCTGCGCGGTGCACGGTGCCGTGTTCCAGCAGGCGGACGGGCTCTGTACCGGTGGTCCCTGCCGCGGGCAACGCTTGCGATCGGTACCGGTCCGCGTGATCGACGATGTGGTCTGTCTGGATCCCGCCGATCGGCCGTAAGCTTTCCGCCGTTCCCCGTTCCCCGTTCTTCACCGGAACATCAGGTTGATCGCGAGCATGGTGACGGCCAACATCAACACGGTCAACGGCGCGCCAACGCGCATGAAGTCCTTGCCGCGGTAGCCGCCGGGGCCGGTGATCATCATCAGCGCGGGATGGCCCGAGCTGATCAGAAAGGTGTTGGACGAAGACACGGCCACGAGCAGCGCGTAGGCGGCCGGATTGCCGCCGGTGGCCACCGCCACGCTGATCGCGATCGGCACCATCATCACGGTGGCGCCGACATTGGACATCACCAGCGCGAACAGCACGGTGAGCACAGCCACGCATAGCTGCAACACCCACGGCGCGGCGCCGCCCAGGTGCACCAGCACGATCTGTGCGATCCATGCGGCCGTGCCGGTGGCGTCCATCGACCAGCCTAGCGGAATCAGGCAGGCGACCACGAAGATCGTCTTCCAGTTGATCGCCTTGTACGCCTCGTCCATGTTCAGCACGCCGGTCAGCAGCATCGCGATCGCGCCGGTCATCATCGACAACGACAGGTCGAGGTTGGTGAACAGCGCCAGACCCTGCGCCATCAGGAAAAAGCCGACCGCCTGCCAGATCTTGCCGGGGCGCTGCTGCTCCTTCGGGATGTCGGTGACGACGACCAGGTCCTTGTCCTCGGAGGCCAGCGCCAGGTCGTGCCAATTGCTGTGCAGCACCATGGTGTCGCCGGCGCGCAGGCTCACCCCACGCACGTCGTCGCGAAACACCTGCTCGCCACGGGTCACCGCCAGCACCGAGATGCCGAAACGCTTGCGCAGGCGCAGTTCGGCCACGGTGTGCTTGATGAAGCGTGATACCGGCGGAATCACCACCTCGGAAATGCCGGCGCGGGTCGGGTTGAACAGCTCGCCCAGCTGGCGCATGCGGGTCGACAGCCGACACAACTGGTTGTTGGCGAACTGGTTCAATTGCTCGCGCGGGCCCAGTACACCAAGCACCGAACCGACCCAGATCACATGGTCGGCCGGCGGCGCCATGCGCGCGTCGTTGCCGCTCTTGATGGCCAGGATCAGCGGCGCGTCGTGCAACGATTCGGCCTCGCCGATGCTCATGCCGACCAGCGCGCTTTCCGCGGTGACCGTGAGCTCGGCGATGTCGCCGGCGATGCCGTAGGTATCGGCAAAGTAGCTTTCGGTGCGCCCAGGCGTCACCTTGAGTCGTCGATCTTCGTGGCCGGGCAGCAGCTTGCGCCCGAAGAAATAGAAATAGGCCACGCCGACCAGCGCCAGCGCCAGCCCGACCGGCGTCACGCTGAACAGGCCGAACTTCGGAATCGTGTGCGCCCCTGCCGGCAGGTTTGCGTTGGCGCTGGCGATCAGATCGTTCAACATGATCAGCGGTGAATTGGCGATCAAGGTGGTGTTGGTGGCGGTGAGGATGCAGAACGACATCGGCAGCAGCAGGCGCGAGATCGGTACGCCCGTGCGCGCGGACAGCCGGCTGCTGACCGGGATCATCAGCGCGGCCAGCGCCTGGCTGGGAATCACCGCGCTGAACAGGCTGGACACCAGATTGATCACCAGCCCCAGACGCGATTCCACACCGCCGGCCACGCGCATCACGAAGTGCGCCGTGTGGGTAAGCACGCCGGCGCGGTCGAGCCCTTCGCCCATGATCATGATGGCGATGATCGCGATCACCGCGTTGCCGGCGAAGCCGTTGAACACCTTGTCCGGCGGAATCAGTCCGGTCAGACCGATCGCCACCACTACCAGCAGCGCCACCATGTCTGCACGAATCCATTCGAGCACCAGCATCAGCATGGTGAAGCCGGCCAGGGCCAGCACCAGAATCATGGCAGGCGTCAGCGACAACGCCATCAGCCGACGTCCCGGCAGGGCGGTTGGTGATGATGAATCCAGTTGTGCAGTGGAGGCCTCACGCTGCTGCCGACTTGTCCCTGTATGGCTACGGAGTATAGGCGCGTCCGCACGGGTGCTGGTGAATGCCTGACCGGCTCAAGTCCTGCGGTAGAGCAGATCCCACACGCCGTGGCCGAGTTTCAGGCCGCGGCGCTCGAAGTGCGTTTCGATCCGCCAGGCTGGTTTGTCCGCGTATGCCGCGGGACCGGATTGATTGCGCCAGCCCGGCGCGGCTTCCATCACCTCCAGCATGTGTTCGGCGTAGCCCTGCCAATCGGTCGCCAAATGCAGCAGTCCGACCGGCGCGAGGCGCGCAGCGAGCAGGGCGACAAAATCGCTCTGGATCAGGCGGCGCTTGTGGTGGCGCTTCTTGGGCCAGGGATCGGGAAACCAGAGGCGCACTTCGGTCAGCGATTCAGGTGCGATCTCGTGTTCGAGCACCTCGACGGCATCGTGCTTGTAGATCCGCACGTTGGTGGCGTCGCGCGCGGCCAGCGCGTTCATCAGGCGTCCGACGCCGGGACCGTGTACTTCCACGCCGATGAAGTCGCGCTCGGGATCGTGCTCGCTGGCCCAGGCCAGCGCCTCGCCGTTGCCGAAACCGATCTCCAGCACCCGCGCTGCGGATCGACCGAAGCTGGCGTCCAGGTCGCGCGGGGTGCCGCGGTAGTCGAGCCCGTAGCGTGTCCACAAGGTCTCGAAGGCGCGCTGTTGCGCGGGCGTGATACGGCCTTCGCGGAGCACGAAGCTCCGGATCCGGCGCGGGTGAGCCGGAGCAGTGTCGTGGTCGGCAGCAGTCATACGGTGTTCCGGGAGTGCAGGGTTGCCGCGCGGGCCCGCGCCGCAAGGCGGTGACGAAAGGCGCCTGCAGCCACGCGCTGCGTCGGGGTCCGGCCGCCAGAAGCGGAAAGACTCCCGCGCAGTCTCACTGCTGCTGCTGCCCGTCGTCCGGACGGCGTGGCTCGGGCTTCCGTTGCTGATGCGCGTCGCTGCGCTGGGGCCGCTGCACTTCGGCACGCGCAGGCACGACGCGTTGTGGTTGCGCCTGGTAGCGGGGTTGGGCTTGCTCGGCACGGGGTTGCTCGCGGGGCGGCTCGTAGCGCGGCTGCGATACGACCGGTCGCGGCATCTCGTGCGGAATCGACTGCGGCCGCGGTTGGCTGGGCACGAAGGCAGGCCGAGCGTTCTCGGCGCGCTCGAGGCGGGGCTCGGAACGGCTGGGCTCAGGTGTGCCCAGGCGGGTCTGGCTGACCGGATCGCGTGGCGATGGCTGCGCGCGGGTCATGATCGCCCGCTCGGCGCCGTCGGCGCGCTCGATGCGCGGCACCTGCGGCAGGGCGGGACGAGAAATGCGCTGGCGGCTGTCCTGTTCGCCGCTGGAGATGTAGCTCACCCCCGGCCGTGGTGTGGCCGGCTGCTGGTCCGCAGCGTCACGGATCTGCGGATGGGCGAAGCGTGCCGAGCGAAGTTCGGCCCGCGCTGGAGGTTCGTTCGCGCTGGCACGGCGCTCGACTACCGGTGCGTTCGGAATCACCTGGGTGTTGCGCGGAAGCGGTGCTGGCTGATGCTCCGCATTCGCCCCGACCGTGGTCGGCCGGCGGTCGTTTCGTGAATCAAGCACGCGCACATGAGACACCGGAGCCGCCGAGACGCGTGCTCCGACCTGATCGTTGGCCGGACTGAGGCGACGCTCGGTCGTCGCCGGTGGTGCATGGCGCGCGACGACCTCGCGCCGGAAACCGCCCAGCGGGAGTTGCTGTACATGCTCGCTGCGTTCGCCCGTCCGGCGACCCGGGGCCGGGTTGACGTTGACGCCATGCGGCAGAACGCGGGCGTCGCCCAGCTTGCGTGGATCGACCTTGATGAGGTTGCGCTGTACCCGCGCTCCGCTGGCAAATTCCCGATCCGATATGGCAGTGAAGCCGCGCGGCGCATCGCGGTTGGCATAGTGATCCTGCAACGGCCGGTTGTTGCGATAGTGGTCGTAGTGGTTGTTGATGCGGTTGTTGATAATGACGTTGGTGATGTTGCGCGTCACCCGGATGTTGGCGACGTTGATGCGGCGGTAGTAGTCGCGGTTGCTGCGGTACCAGGGGTTGTAAACCTCGCCCGGGCCGAGTGGAAACCAGCCGATCGGGCCGCTGCCGATGCCGACCGAAAGGCCGCCACCGCCGACAAAGGCCACCAGCGCCGGCGCGTAGATCGGCCGGGCGTAGCGTGGTCCGGGGATCCAGCCCCAACCGCGATGGGTGTGGGCCCAACGGCCGTAATGGTAGGGCGCGTAACCCCAGGGCATCGCGTCGATCCAGGTCCAGCCCCACGGTGCGATATAGGCCCAGCGGCCGTCGCGGTAGGGCGCCCAGTCGACGGCCACGTTGCGCGGATACCACACGGCACCATAGTCGTTGCTGTCCTGCCAGTCGCCGTACTGGTCCAGGTCCTGATAGCCGACCGTGTCCGGCGACACGTACTCGTTGCTGCGCGATTGAGCGTAGCGCTGGTCACGCTGATTGACCCATGCATCGAAGTCGTCGCCGCCAGCGATATCGCTGATGGCGACGGCGCTCAGCTCGGAATTCTCGAACCGGTAACTGCGTCCGGCAAACACTTCGCGCTGGGCATTGTTCTGGCCATACACGGTGGCGTTGCCCTCGAACGCGGTGACCCGGGTCGTGTTGCCGTCGATATCCACCCGGAATCGGCCGGGCTGGTTGATGACCAGCGCCACGGTCGGCGTGTCGATCTCGTAGCTCTGCCCGTCGTCCAGGCGGCGCACGCTCAAGTTCAGCGTGCCCTGGGTCAGCTCGACCTGGGCCAACTGTTCGTTGAGATCCAGCAGGCCCACATCGGTACGGTCGTCCAGACGCAGCGTGGCGCCGCCGAATTCCACCTCGGCGCGCGCGTTGTCGCCACTAGACAGCTTGTCGCCGGTGGTGAGCGGGCGGTTGACGCTGGCGTCGCTCCAGTCGCTGGCGCCGGCCGGGAGGAGACCCAGGTCGCCGGCGATCCAGGACAGGCGTGCCACCCGGCTCGGCGGATCGGCGCTGTCGTCGCCGGTGTTGCTCTGCGCGTGCGCCAGGCCGCTGCCGACACACAACAACGCGACGGCCAGCACGGCACCGTGGTGACGCAGTGAATCAATCAGTTTGATCAACGCTCGCATGATCGTTTCCCCTGTGAGCTGATGTTGGGTTGCGCTGCGGTATTGCGTCTTCCACCGGTCACGGGCTACGGACACGCTTCGATTATGCGCATGCTCTAGGTTAGCTGCACCTTAGTTCCGCGCCGTGGTGTCGCCGTCGGTTCAGCTGGGCGCCATCCACGATTCAGGTGCCATTGGGCTGCACGACGCAGTTCCCCCTGCGCGTATCCCGGGTTACCATCCGCAAACGCCCGGCGGGTGTAGCTCAATGGTAGAGCTGTAGCTTCCCAAGCTACTGACGAGGGTTCGATTCCCTTCACCCGCTCCATTCTCCAGGCCCCGCGAATTTCTGGTTGTCACGAACTCATGGCGGATCCGATCGGCGCACCGCTGGTGACTCTGGGCTGGCGCGAGCGACTGGCATTGCCGCAGTTGGGCATCGGCATGCTCAAGGCGAAACTCGATACCGGCGCGCGCAGCAGTTCACTGCACGTCGACACGCTCGAGAGCTTCCAACGCGATGGCGTCACCTGGCTGCGCTTCTCCCTGCACCTGCGACGACGCGAGCCAATGGCTGTGCGCTGCGAGGTACCGGCGCTGGATCGGCGCGCGGTCACCGACACCGGCGGGCGGCGCACCGAGCGCTGGTTCATCCGCAGCGAGGTGCAACTGGCGGGTGCGCGGTTCGACGTCGACATCAACCTCACTGATCGCCGGCATATGCTGTTCCCGATGCTGCTTGGCCGCAGCGCGCTGCGCGGTCGTTTCATTGTCGACTCGGCGCGCTCCTATACCCAACTACGCCCCGCGATGCCAGTCATCGGGGTGGACATGACGAATTCCGAATGAAGATTGCCATCCTCTCGCGCAACACCCGTTTGTATTCGACCAAGCGCCTGGTCGAGGCCGCGCGCGAACGCGGCCATGTCGTGCGCGTGCTCGACCCGCTGCGTTGCTACGTGCGCATCGCACCGGGTGCAGTGGCGATTCGCTACAACGGCAAGCCGGTGCGTGACATCGATGCGGTGATCCCGCGCATCGGCACCTCGACCACGTTCTATGGCACCGCGGTATTGCGCCAGCTGGAGATGATGGGCGTTTACACGCCCAACCCTTCCGACGCGGTGCTGCGCGCGCGCGACAAATTGCGTTGCCTGCAGATCCTCGCCGCCCAGGGCATTGCGATGCCGGTCACGGTGTTTGGCGACAACCCGGATGACAGCGCCGATGTGTTGGCCCTGCTTGGCGATCCGCCGCACGTGATCAAGCTCAACGAGGGCAGCCAGGGCACCGGTGTCGTGCTTGCCGAAAAGCGCAGCGCGTCGCAAAGCGTGATCGAGGCGTTCCGTGGGCTGTACGCCAATTTCCTGGTGCAGGAGTTCATCGCCGAGGCGAACGGCAGCGACATTCGCTGCTTCGTGGTCGGCAAGAAAGTGGTGGCGGCGATGCAGCGCAACGCCAGCCCGGGAGATTTTCGCGCCAACCTGCACCGCGGCGGCACTGCCGTGGCGGTGTCACTGAGTGCCGAAGAAAAAAGCATTGCCGTGCGCGCGGCGGCAGCACTGGGCCTGGGCATCGCTGGCGTCGACCTGCTGCGCTCCAACCGCGGGCCGCTGTTGCTGGAGGTGAATGCCTCCCCCGGACTGGAGGGCATCGAGACGTCCACGGGCGTGAACGTGGCGGGCAGGATCGTGGGCCACCTGGAGCAACGCATCGTCAAGCGCGATCAAGACGCTGGCGCCGGGTCAACGAAAACAGATGCACGAAGAAATTCGTTGACAATGCCTGAGCCATGAACGTCGCTGTCAGGGACGTTCTGGACAACGCGTCGCTTGATGGACGTCTTAACGATCGTGTCCTTATTAGTAAGCTCATGGCGAAATCGGCTCAAGCGGACATTTCATAGCCGCCACCACGCGCCTTTTTGGCGCGCTGCCGGAGTGCTTTCCCGCATCGACTCGTGATGCGATGGAGCAACTTTACGAGCACGTGGGAACCTCACGATGACGTTGACCGAGAACCGCCCAGCCGGCACGACCCCGCGCGCGCGGGTCGAGCTGAAGGCCGAAGACTCGACGTTGAGCGACCATGCTCTGATCCGCCGCGATGGCGTCACGGCGCCGCCGGCTCGGAACGTCGTGCGCTTGGTGAGAAAGCGTGGTTCCGCTGCCTTCCGATCGACAGGCACCGTCGACACACGGCGAGTTGCTCTCGCGTGAAATGCCGGGTTGCCGTCGCGGCGCTGGTTAACCGCGCCCTAACCCACGAGGCGTTATAAAGTTCGGGATTCGTCCGCGAACACGCTTTATGGTGGTTGACGGTAGATGATCGTATCGGGGTGAACGTTTGGGCTCAGGTGGGCGACGGCGAGTCGTGCATCCGAGCCCTTTTTCTTGCCTCGGTGTTACCCCATTCAGGTTTATGGCGCCGCCTTCGCGCTGGTTCCACCCAGCCTTGTTAAGCTGGCAGCCTTGGTCGGCGGTGCGCCGGCTGTGCAGGAGTGACCCATGCGCGTACTGGTGATTGAAGACAACAGCGATCTGGCGACCAATATTGGCGATTATCTGGAGGATCGGGGTAACGTGGTCGATTTCGCAGGCGACGGCGTGACCGGCCTGCATCTGGCCGTGGTGCACGATTTCGACGTGATCGTGCTGGACCTCACGCTGCCCGGGATGGACGGCCTGGAAGTGGCGCGCAAGCTGCGCCACGAGGCACATAAACAAACGCCGATCCTGATGCTCACCGCGCGCGACGCGCTGGAGCAGAAGCTGACCGGTTTCGAGTCCGGCGCCGACGACTACATGACCAAGCCGTTCGCGTTGCAGGAGCTGGCCGCGCGGCTGGAGGTGCTGGCGCGCCGCGGCAAGGGCCCGCAGAGCCGGGTGTTGAAGGTGGCCGACCTCACCTTCAACCTGGACACGCTGACGGTGAACCGCGAGGGCAAGTCGATCCAGCTGAACCCGATCGGCCTGAAGTTGCTGCAGGCGCTGATGGAGGCCAGCCCGTCAGTGGTCACCCGGCAGGATCTGGAGCAGCGCGTATGGGGCGAGGAACTGCCCGACAGCGACAGTCTGCGCGTGCACATCCACGGTCTGCGTGCGGCGATCGACAAGCCGTTCGAGACGCCACTGATCCACACCCGGCACGGCATCGGTTATCGCATGGTCGAGCCGGATGCGATCCAGGCGTAA
>CAJDVU010000110.1_pt1 | contig 14666 bp, 14 predicted proteins | sample 7391431 | NCBI WGS metagenome assembly CAJDVU01 (sample SAMEA7055700, study PRJEB34461) | soil metagenome | biome: terrestrial ecosystem; feature: Peninsula; material: soil | place: Antarctica | collected 2016
GGCGTGGTTGAGCGTGTAGAGCACCTGTTCGGGCGACAGGCGAACGTTCACCGTCTGCAGCACGCAGCCCATCATCGGGATGGCGAAGAAGCATTCGAGGTAGCGATGACTGTCCCAGTCCATCACCGCCACGGTCATGCCTGGCTTGACGCCGATCGTCGCCAGCGCCGAGGCGAGGCGGCCAAGGCGTGCCCACGTCTCGCGATAGGTGAAGCGCTGCTGGTCGCGATAGACGATGACCTGCTCCGGGCTGTTGGCCAGCGGCGTGATCCACAGCTGCTTGATCAGCAGGGGGAAATCGTAGGCCGACTCGGTGCGCTCGATCGGGTTGCCGATGTCGATATACATGATGGATTCACCTCAATGATGCGGTCAGGCAATGACTGCCCGGGGTAAGCGTCAGCGAAGTATCGGCTGTTGGCGCTCCATTGACAGTTTGCCAGCTATACGGCGATGGGCAGACGCAGTCAGCCGCGCACCCCTTGGGCATTTGGACTTCCATCCGGAACCGGGCGCCGTCGAGGCGCCAGTCGATTTCCACCGGGCCGTGTGGCGTGGGATAGCGACCGCGTGCCCAGCTCAGATCGGCCACGGCCGGGGCAATCCGCATGTGGTCGAATCCCGGGATCAGCGGCGTCACGCCAAGCACGTCCGTGGACAGGTCGAAGGTCGGGGTACCCGACCAGGCGTGGCACAGACTGGTCGTGGGCGTCCGCTGCCAGGTTTCGCGCAGCGTCGCTTCGCCCTCAGCGAGCAGCTCGACCCACCGCTTGCGGATATTGTCGACGATCCGCTCCTGCTGCCCGGCCACGCGCAGCGCGCGGTGTACGACGTGCATGAAGAACGGCTGCGCCAGCGCCACGCTGCGCGTCTCGTCGAAGACTTGGGTTGTACGGTCCCGTTCTGAACAGCGGGTCAGGACCAGTCGATCATCATCCAGCATGGAGTCCAGCACCGCCTGCCAGCGCTCGCGCGGCGCCACGCCATATGCGACCACGGCCGCATTGGCCTGCTGGCTGGTTCGCTGTCCGCGCACGCCGTGCTGCCGGGCATCGACGTAAAGCTGGCGCTGCGGGTCCCACAACAGCGTGTTCACGGCGGCGGAAATACGTTCGGCCAATGCGCCGAAGTGCGTCGACTCCTGCGGGTACTGGCAGGTGTCCGCGAGTCGTGCGGCCGCCCGCAAGGCGGCCACGAAGTGCGCGTTCAATGCCGTGACCTGACCGTGCTTGTCCAGTTCAGCCCAGTCGATAAACACCCAATGTGGCAGGTCGGCCAGAAGCTCGTCGTGGTCGAGATGGCGTTCAAACCAGCGCAGCGCGCGCACCACTGCCGGGAACAGTTCGCGCGCGATCGCACGGTCGCCGGTGTACAGGACGAGGTCGTCGATCATCATGATCCAGTACAGGCAGAAGTCCGGGATGTTGGTGAAGCCCAGCCGCGCGAAGTCGCCCGGGGCGGCCATCATGGTCAGGCCGTCCGGTCGCTGCGACTGCTCGACCTGGCGCACCATCTGCGCGGCCAACCGCGCATCACCGAAGGCGGCGTAGTTGATGCGTGCGCTGACATAGCCATCCATCCACTGGCGCTGTTCGCGCGACGGGCAATCGACGTAGCCATCGTGCATGCAGCGGCGCGCCGTGGTGGCGCCGGCTTGCCAGATGCGATTGAGCAGCGGATCGGAACACTCGAACTGCCCGATGGCCTCGACCGGATAGCCGGTCTGGCGCAGCGCAATCTTGTCTACCCGCAGCGGCTGCGGGCACCGGCGGATGGTCAGCTGCAGATAACGCAGCCCGCTCCATTCGAAACGCTCCCACGACTGTGCCCCTTCGCGCAGTGTGTAGCGGTGCGCGGGGACCGCATCGAAACCGTCGATGCCGCCGAAGATCCGCACCCGTCCATCGGCCAGCAACTGTTCGCCATGCACGAAGTCGACGATGGCTCCGGCCGGGCCGTCGAGTTCAAGGTGAACATAGCCGGCCAGGATTTCACCGAAGTCGTAAACGATCACGACCGCGCGGCCAACTTCGGTTCTGACCGTCACGGGCTCCTGGCTGACCGCACAACGCGTCAGCGGCCGCAGTTGTTCACTGGATATCTGTTCGGCGAGGTCATCCGCCGGCGTCTCGACAACTTCGTGGATGGCGATGACTCGCGCCGGCGCGGACAGGGTTTCGCGCATCGGCGGAATCCGCCGCGGCAGCATCGCACCGAAGGGCACCACGTCGCCCGAGAAATTGCGTCCCGGCAGTCGCAACACCTGGGCCGCAGGCCACGCATGATCGTCGTAGCTCGTGTCTGTCCATCCGGAAGGCGCCCGGCGCGCGTCGTAATGCTCCATCCAACCCAGACTGTTGGAGGGTACGTCGCGTCGCCATGCGGCCGACTCCAGGCAGCGCCAGTGCGGCCCCGTGTCCAGGCGCACGTGGCTTGATTCGGTGACGACTTCGCCCTGCAGGAAGAAGCCGCCACAACCGAACGCGCGGCCGTGCTCCCATCCCGGCAGCTCGTACCAGGCGGTGTGCCGGCCGTAGGCGTGCGCCAGCACCGCAATCACGTTGCGCCCGGGTTGGAGATACGCGGCAAGATCGTAGTCATCCAGCGACTGCAGCAACGGACTGCAGCGGCAGGGACCGCAACCGGCAGGCACGCCGTTGACATGCAGACGGTAGCGCCCGTCGGCCGAGGCAAGGCAGTGCGCCGACGTGACCGTGCCGCTAACCTGGATGGTCAGGCGAAAATAGACGTAGCGATTGGCCTCTTCCCCGACCCGAAAGCCTTCCGTCGCAAACGTGGGCCCGTCGAGCTGGCGGGGACGCCAGATCCATTCGGCACGGCGCGAGAAATTTTGCTCTGACATTCGCTTGCCGTGTTCCTGAAGCGCGACAGTCCCTCGCTGCGCGCGTCGTGGTGGTGCGATCAGTCGCCCGCCCGCCCGACGGCGGCGAACGCACGTTCAAAGAAATCCACCGTGGCTTGGCGCGATCGCGCGGCGGCCTCCAGGTTGGCTTCGAATCTCACCTCGCCGCCTCGGCCAAGATGAGAAAACGGATCAGTCACGGTTTGTGCCGGCTCGAGTCGATTGAAGCCATGCGTCGCCTCGGGGTACATCGTGACGGTGACCCGGCGTCGCGCCGGCTCGGGCAGGCCGTTCACCAGATTCGTGCATGAGTCGGGTTCGTCGTAGGCGTCGCACTCGCCACTCTGGATGAATACCGGTGCACCGGTGAGCTCGGCAAATTCGTAGCCGGGAACCTTGTTATAGCCCCAGCACACCGGATAGAACGGTGCGTGTGCCGCGAAGCGCAGTGGATTGGCGCCCATGTACAAATCGCTGTAGGGCCGCGTCGCGGTCAGCATCGACACGACCCCACCCCAGGAGAACCCGGTGATGCCGATGCGTTGCGGATCGATCCCGGGACGCGAGGCGAGATACAGGAGCGCGCCGTAGGCATCCGGCAGCGTCTCCGGGATGCCCTCCGGGCGCCCGCTGGGCCCCGTGCCCCCGTTCAGTCCGCGTGGCGACCACATGTCCAGCTCCAGCGTGGCGATGCCCGCGTCGTTGAGCGCCAGGGCGTGGTAGTTGCCACGACTATCCACGCCGCTGGTGCCGTGTACGATCACCACGGCCGGAACGTTGCCGTCCCGCAGGGGGACACGCAGCTGTCCGGCGATGGTCAGGGGCTGCTCCTGCGCGGCGTTTGGAAACGTGACGTAGGACACGCGGGGCTGTGCACGAAGCTCGATCTGGGGCATGTCGGATCTCTCTGGCGTGCCTCGATGCTAGCGACAAGCTATGGTTCCGTGTACCTGTCATTTTTGACAGTTATGCCGCCTGATGTACACGGCTATGCTCGGTGTGAAACTTCGCGGAGGGGTGCATGAACATCAAGCCAAACAGCCTGACTTTTGCCATCGTTGCGGTTCTTGCGCTCCAGCCTGCCTATGCGCAGCAGAATGGAAACGCCGACGCCCCGACTTCTCAAACCGGAAGCAGGCCGCTCGCCGCAGGTCAGCAGGCGCCAGCGCAAACCGACACCGGGCAGCCGACGAATCTGGCGGCGATCACGGTCACTGCCACCAAGCGCGTCGAACTGATGCAGGATGTGCCGATTGCCATCAACGTGGTGACGGCCCAGGACATCGAGTCGGCCGGACTGACCAGTGCGGCTGACCTGCCCACGCTGGTGCCGGGCCTGACCATGATTCCGGTGGCCGGTCCGGCGGCATCGAACGTGGTCATACGCGGATTGTCGACCACCATCGGCGAGCCCAACGTCAGCTTCTTCATCGACGGTGTGTACGTTCCCTCGCGCAACGCGCTCGACTTGCTGCTGGCCGACAATATTGCGCGGGTCGAAGTGGCGAAGGGGCCGCAGTACGCCTTGTATGGTCGCAACAGCTTTGCCGGTGCGATCAATTTCATCACCAAGAAACCCAGCGACAAGCAAGAAGGCTCGATCAGCGTCGGCGTCGGCAATTACGGCCGCCGGGATGCGCAAGCGGTCGCGTCCGGGCCATTCTCCCAAGGCTCGGTCTACCACTACCGGGTGGGTGTGGCGCGCAACGACTTTGGCGGTTTCTATCGCAACGAACTTACCGGGAAAAAGCTGGACAAAACCAGCGCCCGCGGCGCCTTCCTGACCCTGGACGGCGCGCCTACGGACCGCTTGAACGGGCAGTTCAACGTGATTTATGACGGTATGCGACGGCGTGATTTCGCGGAGCAGTTCGTGTCGAACAACGGCGGATTCTCACCCCGTTTCAACGACAACCAGCAATATTTTGGTGATCTGCCGTCGTTGACGAAAGGCTTCGCCGTTACGCCCGGTCATTTCGATCGCGACAGCGTGCTGGCATCGTTCACCGTGAACTACGACATGGATTGGGCCACCTTGACCTCGGTGACTTCCTACAACCATCTCAAACTCGACTACCGCTACGACTCGGACTACTCGGCGGCGCCGATCGCCATGGCCGGAACGCACGGTCCGCAGACCTCGCTCAGCCAGGACCTGCGGCTGGTTTCCCCGGTCAATGAACACTTCGACTGGTTGCTCGGGCTGTATTACTACCATCTCACCGACGACCACATCGACGACAGCGACTATGTGGGCCCCGCTACCCCGCTGGGCAGCCTGAGCAGTGACAACCACGAGCGCACGCGCAGCGCCGCGTTGTACGGCACCGCGACCTGGCACATGACGCCGCAGTGGGATCTGGGCGTGGCCATGCGCTACACCCGGGAAACCAAGTCGGCCGATGCCGCCACCACCAGCGTGCCCGGTTCGACCGCCTTGTTCGGCGCATCGCGCACCTTCACGCCGTTCACGCCGGGCCTGTACCTGACCTACAAGCCCTCCAGGACCGCCACGTTCTACGCCAGCGCGGTCAAGGCCATCAAGGTGGGCGGCTTCAACACCTTCACGGCCAATGGCGCGATTGCTCCGGACGAGCGTTCCTACAACTCCGAGCGCAGCACCAATTACGAGCTTGGCGCAAAATTCGGCCTGCTCGATGGCCGCATGTTGCTCGACATGGACGTGTACCGTATCAACTGGCAGGACCAGATCGTGCGTACCGTCGGCTCGATGGGTGCCTTGCTGAACACCAATGCTGGTCGGACCACCTCCAAAGGCGTCGAGGCCAACCTGCAGTACGACGCCACTCGGAACTGGTCGTTCAAGTTGGGCGGTACCTACAACGATGCCAAGTATGATGAGTACATCTTTCCGATCGTCGCCGTGCTGGGCGGCAATCCCAACCTGGCCGGCGTGCGGCTCCAGTACGCACCGCGTTACACGGCCAACATGAGCGTGATCAACCGGCAGCCGCTGAGCAACGGCTGGACCTGGACCACCCGCCTGGATGGTCACTACCGGTCGGACATGGTGGCGATCCAGACTGGCACCGCGCTTATCCCTTCGGCAGCGTTGTTCAACCTCAATACCAGCTTCGATTCGGGGCAGGTGCGGGTGTCGCTATGGGTCGACAACGTGTTCAACAACAAAGACGCGCCCGGTGCGGTCTTCACCGGTGATCCGGCAACGACCTTCCAGTTCGCCACCCATCAGCGACCCGGACTTCAGCTCTTCCAGGCACTCGTCAACGCACCGGACCTGCGCACTTACGGCGTCGACGTCCGTTACCGGTTCTGAGCAATGGCGGGCACCTTTCGATGTGACGGTCACCCACCTTGACGTTCGCGCAAACCGGCGAGATGGACGCGACGAACGCGCCCGCGCTGCGGCCATGGCAACTGGCCGGTTACGGCAGTGGCAGCATGGTGCTGGCGGCCTATTATCTGGTCAGCGTCTCGTTCCTGTTCTACGCCACCGCGATTTTGCACGTGCCACCCGATATCGCGGGTCTGGTGATGGCGGCATCGACGTTGTGGGATGCGCTGGTCGACCTGCCGCTGGGCTGGATGTCCGATCACACGCGCTCGCAGCGCCTGGGTCGTCGTCATCCGTTTCTCATCGTTGGCGGGATCGCCATCGCCGCGCTGAGCGTGCTGCTGTGGTCCATCCCGCAGGGCCTCGACCTGTGGCTCAAGACGACCTGGCTGGCGGTAGCCCTGGTGGGCCTGAAGACCGCCATCAGTACCTTCGTGATACCGCACACCGCGATGGGCGGCGATCTGGTCACCACCTACGATGCACGTACGGTCGCGCAAGGCTACCGGGCGGCTTTTCAGGTGCTCGGGATGGCGCTTGCGCTGGTCGGCAGCAGTGCCTGGTTCTTTCGGCCCAGCGCCGCGTTTGCGCAGGGCCAACTCAACCCCGCCGTCTACGCACCGATGGGCTGGGCCTGCGCCATCCTGGTGCTGGGGGTAACTCTGGTTACCGTGGCCAGCACCTGGCGTTTCATACCGCGGATGCGCGCCGATCGCGACATCGCCAGGCTGGACTGGCACGCGATCCGCGGCGTCTTGCGCGACCGCAACCTGCGTGCGCTGGTGTTGATGATCCTGGTCACCGAGATGGGCGTGCAACTCACCGTGGCGCTGGGCTTTCACATCAACACCTTCACCTACGGCCTGTCCGGCCCGCAAATCGCCATCCTCGCGGTGGCGCTGCTGCTCTCGGCGATCGTGGCGCAACCGCTATGGATCAAGGTGAGCCGGCGCTTTGACAAGAAGCCCGCCCTGTATGCCGCCATTGCGCTGGCCGCGATCGGACTGGTGGGCGCGCCGTTGACCCACGTCGCCTGGCACTGGTTCCCGCTCGAGCCATCGGCGCATCTGGTGGCCACCCTGTTGCCGTTTCAGATACTGGCCGGCCTCGGCAACGGGGCTTTCTGGTCGCTGCCCTACGCCATGGTCACCGATTGCGCGCACGCACGCGAACGCACCAGCGGCAACAATCTGGCCGGAACCTACACCGGGCTGTACATCTTCGCCTACAAGTTGGGCGGCAGCCTGAGCATCGCCGGAAGCGGCGCGTTGCTCGGCTTCATCGGCTACCAGAGCAACACTGCCGTGCAGACCGCATCGACGCGCTACGACCTGGCGGTCTATCCGGCGCTACTGATGCTGCTGTTCTTGCCGGTGATGGCCTGGTTGCTTCACGCTTATCGCCTCAAGCGCGCGGATTTCGCGGAGTCCCCCGTGACTTGACCCGCGCTCCGAGACCTGTCCGTGCCACTACGTTGTGATAGCGTGAAGGCGCCGGCGAAACGACCCCGCTCGCCGGCCCGCGCCGCATCGCATGCCGAGGACGGAAAAACTTCATGACGCAGTCAGTCATTGTCAACGAAGCCACCAACGAACTGTGTGCCAGTGACCGCAAACAATTGTTTGCACATGGGGAAGAGCTTTTGTCGTTGTCCAGTCGCAGTGGTCTGGCCGATTGCCTGGGCAGCCTGCGGGCATGGCTCGACCTGAGTGAGATCGTGGTGGCTACCGGTACGATCGAGACGCTGCCGGACGCGTGTGTCATTGGTTCCGGATACGACCCGGAGTGGATGGACTTGTATCTGCGCGAGCAGTTTGTGCTGGTTGATCCGATAGTCCGGGCCATCGTCAACGGCCAACGGTTCCTCAGCCGTTCGCGGGCGATAGCCGACAACAACCCCGCTGCCAAACGGGGGCCACACCGGCGCACGCTTGACCGCTTTCTGGAAGCGGCGCAAGACCACGGCCGCCTCGGCTGCGGGTTCGCCAGCGGAGTGGTGTTCAACGGCCACGTTGCCCTGTGCTCGGTGATCACCTCAGTGGACCAGGGCGGTCAACGCGCACCCAGGGTTCTGCGCGCCTTGCGCCCGATGCTGTACCAGGCACTGATGCGGGTGATGCTGCCAGACTCGGTGTTTCCCAGCCTGAGTCAGCGCGAGGTCGCCATCCTCGAATGCCTCGCCAGCGGCCACAACGACACCCAGATTGCCGATGCCATGTCGATCTCCGCATCGACCGTCCGCTTCCACCTTGGCAACGTGTTCGAAAAGCTCGGGGCGCGCAACCGCTGTCACGCCGTCGCCATCGGTTTCCAATCCGGCCTGCTGCAGCGCTAGGCAAGTCTGGCGATGTCTGTCAGCGCCTCCCTGATCGCGGCACCAGCCTCGCTCAGCGCCTTGCGTGCGGTGGCACTCGTCAGTGTGAATTGGGTAAAACCGTGCAGCACACCGGGGTACTCGAGGTAGCTGACCGGAACGCCCGATTGCTGCAATCTGTCGCGTAGTTGTCGGCTGTCGTCCCGCAGCGGATCTATCCCCGCGGCATTGACGAACGTCGGCGGCAAACCATGCAGATCCGCCAGTAGCGGCGCCACCAGTGGATCGCGCCTCTGCTCCGGTGAACCGGCATACGAGGAATAGAAAAGCTCCATGTTGGCAAGCGGACCGCTGAACTCGGGGGTGCCGAACAAACGATCGGATTCGGTGGTGCGATCGACTCCATAGACGCCGTAGAAGAGCACCAGTTGGGCCGGCAGCGGCATGGCTTGGTCACGCAGCCGCAGCGCCGCGGCCAGCGCGATATTGGCGCCCGCCGATGCCCCGCCCAGCGCCAGCGCCCGCGCCGCCCCGCCCAGTTCCTGCGCATGCTCGCGCAACCAACCGAAGGCCGCCATCGTGTCCTCGATGGCAGCGGGGAACGGATGTTCCGGTGCCAATCGGTAATCGAGCGACACGATCTTGGCGCCGCTTTCCCGTGCCAGCATGCGTAGCGCTCGATCCTCGATGTCGAGGTCACCCACCATCCAGCCACCGCCGTGAAGGTAAAGCAGCAGTGGCGCTGGAGAACGCCCATCCGGGTCGTACCAGCGTGCCCGTCGCGTGCCGTCGCCTGCAGGGATGTCCAGGTCGCGCACGCGCTGGAGTGGAGGCGGCTGTCGATTCCATGCCTCGAACTGCCGGGTGGCCCGAAGACGCATCTGCTCCGGCGTCACCGGCGGTCGCAGTGCGTTCCCGGACGCCGCGCGCATAGCCTCGAGGATCGGTCGCATGGCCGGTTCAATCGAAACCTCATCCACGTTTGATGACCCCTTATGTTCTTTTTCGACGCTGACGGCGATCAGATATAGCCAAGCGGAGCCGGGCGAGCGGCATACGGCGGCAGTACGGGAATGTCCACCATCAGGCAAGCCTGCAGCAGCTACCGCGTGCGCGTCGGTGGCTGCCAGGACGCCCGCCGGCTTGGGCAGCGAGGTCAGCCGGCTTGGGCAGCGAGGTCAGCTTACGCGGAGCATAAGCGGGCGACGTAATGAATCGATCAAGCCCCAATCAGACTTTCCGCCGGGATGCCGAGGTTCCGGTGCAGGTTGCGGATCATCTCGAGCGTCAGGCCGCGCTTGCCGTTGAGCACCTCATAGACGCGATTGGGCTGGCCGATGGATGGCACCAAGTCCTTCACGGTCAACCCACCCTGTTTCATGCGGAAGTGGATCGCCTCGATGGGATCGGGCGCCTCGACCGGGAAGTGCACGGTTTCGTAAGCCTCGACCAGCGTGGCCAGGATCTCGAAACGGTCCCCGTCCGTGCTGCCGGTTCCGGTTCATGCTCGACATAGGCGGACAGCTCGCGCAGCGTGCGCTTGTGATCAGTCGCGTTGCGGATGGGCCGAATGTTCATGGCTTCTCCATGGTGGCGGCATCGATCCGTTCATACCCGGCATGGGTGCCGACGAACTTGATGTAGGCCACCCGAAAGCGCCAGGCCATGGCAACGACGAGTCGGTAGTCGTTGCCCTTGATGTTGAAGACCACCCGGTTGCGGCCAACGAAGCTCACGCTCGCGTAGCGGCCTTTGATGTCATGTGCTATGCACCAGCTTGCACGTCTGGCTTCCTCGTACCACGCCTTCAGCGACTGCTCCGCATCCGGATGATCCAGAAACGCCTCAACGTATTCACGGCGATGATCCGCATGCGAGCATGTTATTCCCATGGTGGGACTAACGTTCGCGCGTGGCGTCGGTCGGACTTGCCGGACGTCCACACGGGGGTTGTGTCATGGACATTCCGCCATGCCTCGACGTGTGACCGGATAACAGCCCCGCCGTGCACAAGGAAAACCAGGAAGTGAAGTTCACGTCGAATCTGCTTGGCTGGACTGGCCAGGTGAGCTCGACTGGACCGGTGCGCACGGTAATGACGTCCGGACGGGCGGCAGCCCAGTGCGACCGCGCCAAGTACGCAGAGGTTTGCCAACCCGCTGGCGGAGCGCCAGTCGACGCCGGCGGTACAATTTCGCGATGAACATCTTCAAAACCTTCGCCCTCGAAGCTGCCCACCGCCTCCCGAACGTGCCGGAAGGCCACAAGTGCGCCCGTCTCCACGGCCACTCCTTCCGCGTCGAGATCCACGTGACCGGCGAGCCCGACCCGAAACTCGGCTGGGTGATGGATTTTGCCGACCTGAAGGCGGCCTTCCAACCACTGTACGACCAGCTCGACCATCACTACCTCAACGACATCGAGGGGCTGGAGAATCCCACCAGCGAGATGCTGGCGCGCTGGATCTGGCAGCGGCTGGAGCCGCGGCTGGCGGGGCTGGACAAGGTGGTGGTGCATGAAACCTGCACGTCCGGGGCCAGTTGCGGTCGAGCGGATTCATGACGCGGTGCGCTATAATCTCGGAAACCGGTAAACACGGGTATAAGCTGAACATTTATTAACTTGGCTAGTCTTTCCGCGAAGTTTATGTTGCAACGCAGCAAAACCTTTGCTAGAGTAGCTGCCACTACCCCAATCCATGATGAGGACATAGCCATGACCCAGCAATACAACAACCAGATTTTCGCTTTCACCAAGCAGTTCACCGACAACGCGTTCAAGGCGCAGTCCCTGGCCCTGAAGGGCCTGGAGAAGGTCGCCGAGCTGCAGCTGCAGGCGCTTGAGCAGCATGCCAAGGTGTCGGCCGAGTTCATCGCCGAGGCGATGGAAACCCGCGACGTCAACGGCCTGCGTGGCCTGTGGGAGCGGGGCAGCGACCTGGGCCGCGCGAATGCAGAGCATGTCGTGGCGGTGTCGCAGGAAGTGATGTCGATCACCCAGAAGACGGCTGAGTCCCTGAATGCGCTGGCGCAGGAACAGAGCCAGGCGGCGAATGACGCGGTCTCCGCGCCGGTTGCCGCTGCCACCAGGAAGGCCGCCAAGTAAGTCAGCCGCTTTGGTTGATCAAGCTGCAAATCGAGGGCCGGAGTTCGTCTCCGGCCCTTTTTTGCGCGCGGCAAGCCGGTGAGCGTGAGCACACCTCCCGCTGCAGTGAGACTTTTGCAGGAATGTCGGCATCCTGATCCAGCTGTACCCATGTCGAAGTTTACGGTCGCCGGTGCTCTTGCTGCACATTACAGAAGACGCCCGGCTTCCGAGGTAGCGACATACCTTTCGTACTCGGTGCGCCGAACGTCGCTCAGGCGAATTCCTTCACGCCACGCGCTTCGGGCTGATTTGGCCAGGCAAGGCGCCGATTCTGCCGAGGGTGTCTCAAAGCATGACCGTTGCGAAAGCCTGCTCGTCGTCGTGCTGTTTTGGATCTTCAGATCGGTACAGGCGGTCGGGAGATTGCCGGGAAGAGCATCGCCCAGGGGCACTTGCTTGTTCAGGCGCCGGACCATTGATTTTCCGACCCTTTCGCTTGCGGGCTCGACTGGGCCGCTGATACAATCAATGGACTTTGCTGACCGGTTTGACTTTGATTCACCTCGAATCCAAGGCTGACCCCGCCACCAAGTGAACCCGGATGATCAACTCTATCGCTGCAAGCCGACGCCTGGCTGTGCGCATGGTGGCTTGGCAAGTTATTGCGATACTGGCGACCGCGGCGGTGTTTCTGCTCCAGGATCGACGCGCGGCGCTGGCAGCGGGATTGGGCGGCTGCCTGATCGCGCTCGGTACGGCGCTGATGGCACTACGGGTGTTCGGCGGCGGCCATCGGTCCAGCGCGAGCATGGCACTGGTCGACCTGATCGGCGGCATGGTGCTGAAGTGGCTGGTAATACTTGTCGGTCTTTATGTACTGCTCGCGCGCTGGCACATGCCTGGCCTGGCGGTGCTGGCGGGAATGGGAGCGGCAATGGCGGTTAATTTGTTGGCACTGCGATTCAAGGAACCGGCATGATGCTCGAAGCGCCCAGCGGGATCTCCGACTACATCAATCATCACCTCGAGAACCTGACCATCCACGTCGGTGGCGGTGGGTTCTGGACGCTGCAGTTGGACACGCTCGGCGTTTCGGTGCTGATCGGCGCGGTTTTCAGCCTGCTGATGTGGGCGTGCGCGCGTCGCGCGACGTCCGGCGTACCCTCGCGCGGGCAAGCCTTCGTGGAGATATTGGTCGAATTCGTGGACGGTCAGGTCAAGGATGTGTTCCATGGCGATACACGCCTGCTTGGTCCGCTCGCCCTGACCATCTTCGTCTGGGTGCTGCTGATGAACCTGATGGACGTGCTGCCGCTGGACGTCATCCCGCAACTGATGGGCCTGGCCGGGGTCGGGCATTTCCGTGCGGTGCCCACGGCCGAACTCAACACCACCTTCGCGATGTCGCTGACCGTCCTCGTGCTGACCATCTTCTACAGCTTCAAGGCCAAGGGCGCCGGCGGCTACCTGAAGGAGGTTCTCACCGTACCGTTCGGTCCGTGGCTGGCGCCATTCAACCTGTTGATGAACCTGATCGAGTTGCTGAGCAAGCCGCTGAGCCTGTCGATGCGATTGTTCGGCAACATGTACGCTGGCGAATTGTTGTTCATGCTGATTGCCGGCCTGCTCGGCGCCGGCAGCACTATCCTGTTCAGCCTGGGTGTCTTCGGCTATCTCGCCTGGGGCATCTTCGAGTTGCTGATCATCGTGATCCAGGCGTTCATTTTCATGGTGTTGAGCGTGGTGTATATCGCCATGGCGCAGCAACACCACTGATCTGATTTCATTCAACCGAGCTATCCAACCTTCCGCTCTTCAAACTTTTCTGCAGGAGAAACCCATGGAAACTTTGCAACAGATCATCGGCAACATCCAGGCCTTCACCGCCATCGGCGCGGGTCTCATGGTGGGCTTGGGCGCGCTCGGCGCTTGTGTCGGCATGGGCGTGATGGGCTCCAAGTTCCTCGAGGCCGCGGGACGCCAGCCGGAACTGATGCCGGTATTGCAGTCACGCATGTTCCTGCTGGTTGGCCTGATCGATGCGTCGTTCATCATTTCGCTGGCGATCGGTCTGTTCTTCGCGTTCAGCAACCCGTTGCTGCAGGCCGTCATGAAGGTTGCGGCCAGCCACTGAGGCAATCACCTCGCCTTGTCACGCCACTTTATTTGCTGATCCACGGGTAGTGAATCGATGAACATCAATGCCACGCTTTTTGGCGAAGCCATCGCCTTTGCATTGCTGATCTGGTTTTGCATGCATTTCATCTGGCCGCCATTGCTGAATGCGATGAGCGAACGCCAGCAGAAGATTGCTGACGGACTGGGAGCGGCCGAACGCGCGCACGCCGACCTGAAGCAGGCCGATGCGCAGGTGGCTGACGAGGTCCGCAAGGCACGCCAGCAGGCGACCGAGATCCTGGGCCAGGCGCAGCAGCAAGCCAATCTGGTGATGGAAAAGGCCCGCGCCGACGCGCAGGCCGAGGTCGGTCGCCAGCAAGCCGGCGCGCAAGCCAATATCGAGCGCATGGTTGAAAGTGCACGCGAGCAGCTGCGCGGCCAGGTAGCGCAGTTGGCAGTGCAGGGCGCGGAGAAAATCCTGCAGCGCGAAATCGATCCGGCCGCGCACAAGGCGCTGCTCGACCAGCTCGTCACCGAGATCTAGGCCGGCCATGGAAACCAGAACTCTTGCCCGACCCTATGCCCGTGCTGCCTTCGAAGTAGCGCACGAGACCGGTTCGCTGGATGGAACTCGGCAACGATCCACGGGTCAACCCGGCTCAGCTGATTGCGCTGCACTTGCTGCCCGGCGTCGCCGCCGATGCGCCGTTTGCACAGCTTCTGGCGGAACTGGCGGAATGGCGTCGTCTGGCGCTGTTGCCGGACGTCGCTGAGCTGTATGAAGTGTTCAAGCGCGAGTCGCAGTCGCAGCTGCTGGTCAAGGTGACCAGTGCGTTGGCCCTGGATGCGACCCAGGCCGAGCGTCTCAAGGCCTCGTTGAAGCATCGTTTCAAGCGTGAAATTGAGCTGGAAACCCGGGTCGATGCAGCACTGTTGGCGGGCGCGGTGATTGATACCGGCAGCGAAGT
>CAJDVU010000092.1_pt1 | contig 14515 bp, 13 predicted proteins | sample 7391431 | NCBI WGS metagenome assembly CAJDVU01 (sample SAMEA7055700, study PRJEB34461) | soil metagenome | biome: terrestrial ecosystem; feature: Peninsula; material: soil | place: Antarctica | collected 2016
TGGGCCCTGGGGACATTTGCCGGTGAACTCAGCCTGGCTGCCGGGGGAGAACCGGAGCGTCCCCGTGAAGGCATCCGGCAACAGGCGTTCTTTGCCATTGATGGTCCTTTCCGGCAGTGGGTTGTTGGTCTCACGGGGGAGGAAGTAGCTGAAGAGGCCCGCGAGTCCTGGAATAAGAAGGCCCGAGCGATTCTGCGTGCGGAAATTAATCAAGCCCTGAACTTTGCCAGCACAGCAGCAGTCATTGGCCGAAACACTCCCGATCACGGCTTTGTTTCCGCAGCAACGGCAGAAAACAGGGTCCTGTACAAGCTGCGGACCACTTTGCCTTTGGCAGCAGAAATTGAACGAAAAAATGAAAAAGCTGAAGTGGAAAAGGAGTGAGTGTCAATGCAAACAACAACAAGTGAACTGGCCAGCTTTGTGGGTTCGCAGGTAAAGAAACTGCAAGATTCCTACGTCTTTGGCGACCGCGCAGGCTCAGCCGCCGCCCTTGCCAACCTGCGCCGTTCCGTTAGCCAGGACCCCGGGGCGAACCCAGACATATGGGAGGTCACTTTGGAAGGGCTTCCCACCGTGTTTGTGGGAAAAACGGATGAAGCCACAGAAGGTGAGAAAGCGGTCCATGCAGCAATGACGCTCTATGCCGTGCACCAGCAATCCAAAACAGCACCCATGCACCGCCAAAGGTGAGCCACATCGCCGCTATCGGAAACCACAGCTGCGCGTCGAACTTCAGCTTCGGGATCAGTTCCAGCACGAGTGCGGCGAGCGCCACGTTCAGCACCCACCAGTTGAGACCCGGCACGATGCCCGCCGGCGGGCGGGCGAACCGCGCCACCAGCACGCCCAGGATCAGGCACACGAAAAGCAGCAGCAATGCACTCATGGAATCTCGGCGGGACTCGGGATGAGACGTCATTAGACGCGATACCGGCGTGGGCCGAAAAGCAGCGGCGGCGCCCATCGGCGATAATCGGTGCCTGCGCGTCGGCAAGGTTGCCTGCACCTCTTCATGAATTCCGATCATCTCGTGCACGGACTGGCCGGCGACGAAATCGCGCCGGATTGGCCGGCGCTGACTACGCCCGAACTCGAGTCGCTGCTGCAGCGCTATCCGCAACTGGGCCCACTGCGGCGTATCGCCTGGCACAGTCCGCGCCCGCTCTCGGCTGCCTGTCTGGTCCACACCCACGCGGGGAAGTTTTTCGTGAAACGCCATCATCAGCGCGTGCGCACGGTGGCCACGCTGGCACAAGAGCATCGCTTCATGGCGCATCTGCGCGGCAACGGCCTGCCGCTACCGAAGGTGATGCTTGATCTCGATGGCGCAAGCGCGGTGGCACGGGACGAGTGGATCTACGAAGTACACCAGCGCGCCACCGGCATCGATCTCTATCGCGAGACGATTTCATGGGAACCGCTGGCGAACCGGGCGCACGCGCACAGTGCCGGTCGCATGCTTGCCGCCATGCATGAGGCCAGCACGGATTACGCCGCCGCGCAGCGCGACACCCACATCCTGGTGGCCCGCAGCGAGCTGATCGCCGCGGCGGACCCCGTCGCCGCGCTGGACGCGCAATTGCCGCAACGCGACGGCCTGGCCGACTATCTTCGGCGGCGCGATTGGCAGGACGACCTAGCGGCGCTGCTCACGCCGTGGCACGCCGATCTGCAGCCACGGCTGGTTCGTGAGCCGCGCCTTTGGACGCACGGTGACTGGCACGTATCAAACCTGTGCTGGAGCGATCCGGGCGACGGCGCGAGTATCACCGCGGTGCTTGACTTCGGCCTGGCCGCCGCCAATTGCGCGCTGTTCGACCTGGCCACCGCGATCGAGCGCAATGCCATTGCGTGGCTGGCGCTGGATACGGGGCAGGCGGCGATCCACCCCGACATCGCGCGAGCGCTGATTGAAGGCTATCGCGAAATACGCTCGCTGGACGACGACGACATCCGCCTGCTGGCCGATCTACTGCCACTGGTCCACGTGGATTTCGCCCTGTCCGAGGTGGAGTACTTCCACGCCATCACGCATTCGACGGCGAGTGCCGACGTGGCCTATGACGTCTTTCTGCGCGGGCACGCCAACTGGTTCACCACGCGCCCAGGCCAAACCATGCTGCAGGCCATTCGCGACTGCGCGTAACCCGTCGTTGCCCGATTCGTGTTTCAATAAGCGTTCTTGAAGCGGGGGTGCCCGGCGACGCCGGGCTGAGAGAGTCCCTTGGAACCTGACCCGGTTTGTACCGGCGTAGGGAGCTTGCTGAGTCGCACCGTCCACGTGGACATGCCGACCCGCCGTCGCTTCGTCTGCCATCAGAAGACGACGATGACGCGCTCCGCCCTGGTTATTGCCCTGCTCGCGACCCTCAGTGCCGTGCCACCGGCGCATGCCGTGGAGGCGGAGTCCAGCCTCCCTCCGCGAGCCTCGAAAACCGCCGCGCCGCAGGTCACCAACCTCAGCCCCGTACACGTCCAGGCGCGCGTACCCCAGAAGCAACACGACGCCGGGATCGACAGCTACGGCACCGCGCCGCTGCATGACACCCCGGCCTCGGTGATCGTGGTCACGCGCCAGCAGCTCGATGATCGCCAGATCCGCACGCTCAGTGAGCTCGCGCGCGAGGACGCTTCGCTGGGCGACAACTACGCGCCGGTCGGCTACTACCAGGACATCTCGATCCGCGGCTATGCGCTGGATCCGGCCACCGGATTCCGCGGCAACAACCTGAACATCACCGGCGAGCAGAAGATCCCGCTGGAAGACCGCCAGCGCGTAGAAGTCCTCAAGGGCCTGGCCGGCATCGAAGCCGGCGTGATGGAACCCGGTGGGGTGCTCAACTACGTGAGCAAGCGACCGGCCGACGTACGCAACCTGACCCTGGGCACCGATTCGCACGGCTCTCGCTACGCCGCCGTCGATCTTGGCGGCTGGCTCACGCCGACGTTTGGCCTGCGCGTGAACGCGGCGCACGAGGACATCCACTCCTACGTGCAACACGCCGATGGCCGACGCAGCATGCTGGCGCTGGCCGCCGACTGGAAGATCAGCGACAAGGCCACGCTGGAACTGGACAGCGATTACCAGACCAGCGGCCAGCGCTCGGTCTCCGGCTATCAGCTGCTCGGCGGTACCGCGATCCCGCCACATGCGAATGCCACGCGCATGCTCGGCTTCGAGCCGTGGCAGCAGCCAGTCGGCATCGATTCCTCCAACAGCAGCCTGCGCCTCGACTACACGCTGAGCGGCAACTGGCGCCTGCGGCTGGCCGGCGGCCACAGCCGCAGCGTGATCGACGACAACGTGGCCTTCGCTTACGGCTGCTTCTATTCGAGCGATTGCGCCGGTGGTGCCAGTCGCGGCTGGTTCTTCGCGCCCAACGGCGACTATGACGTCTACGACTACCGCAGCCCGGACGACACCCGCGTCAGCGACGAGGCGGCGCACCATCGATCAACGGGCGTATGTCTACGACTACGTCGGTACCGCCAATATCGACCAGACCAACCCGCCGTATTTCCCGCCTTCGCCCAACCAGCCCGGTCCCTCGGTGCGCCGGCTCACCAGCTGGCAGCACTCGCTGTTTGCGCTCGATCGCGTCCACCTCGGCGACCATTGGCAAGTGATTGCCGGTGAAAATCTGGTGCGTCTGCACGAACGCAGTTACGACGACACCGGAGCGCCGCAACGCGATACGCGCTTGAGCAAGGCACTGCCGCAGGCTGCCGTACTATGGCAGCCGAATGCGCCGACCACCGTCTACCTGAGCTACAGCGAAGGGCTTTCGCTGGGCATCGAGGCGCCGTACTGGACCAGCAATGGCGGCACCATGCTGGGCCCGCGGTTGTCGCGGCAGGTCGAGGCCGGGATCAAGTTTCAAGCCAGCGACACACTGGACCTCACGGGCGCGCTCTATCGTATCCACCAGCCCTACCAGTTCGCCCAGCCGGACGGCACGCCCGAGGGCTTCACCTTCGTGCAGCGCGGCGAGGAGGTACACACGGGACTTGAACTGGGCGCGCACGGCAAGCTCACCGACAACCTGCGCATCGTGGCCAGCGCCAGCTTCATCCACGCACATGCCGACAACACTGGCACGCCGTCGTATGAAGGTCACCAGGTGGTCAACGTGCCGCGCCTTCGCAGCGCGCTGTACGCCGACTACCGGCTGCCGTTTGCGCCCCAGCTGACCCTGCTCGGTGGCTGGCGGTATGCCTCGCCCAATGTCGCCACGCCGGATGGTCACGCGCGTGTGCCGGCCTACCATGTGTTCGACGCCGGCCTGCGCTATGTCACGCACTGGAACGATCATGCACTGACCTGGCGCCTGTCGGTGGACAACGTGTTCAACCATTTCTACTGGCGCGACACCGGCACCAGCGGCGGCGACAGCTACCTCTTCCCCGGCGCGCCGCGCCTGGCCCGCGTGGAACTGAGCTACGCGTTCTGATGGCCTGGATCGAACTCACCGGCGCGCTGATCAGCGCCTGGGCGGTCTGGCTTACCGCCAAACGACGGCCGTGGTGTTGGCCGGTCGGGCTGGTCTCGGTGCTGGTGTACAGCGGGGTCTTCATCGACGCGAAGCTGTATTCCGATGCCTTGTTGCAGTTGGCGTTTGCCGGCCTGATCATCTATGGCTGGCGCCGTTGGCTGCAGAACCTGGGCGCTGACGGCCGCGTCCAGGTTGCGCCGCTGCCCCGCGCACAGGCGATCGGTCATGTAGCGATCGGCGTCTTCGCCGCGCTGGTGCTGGGCTACTCCATGCACCGCTGGACCGATGCCGCCCTGCCATGGCTGGACGCGGCGCTGACCGCCTTCAGCCTGGTCGCGCAATGGTGGCAGGGCCGCCGGCACATCGCCGCGTGGTGGTTGTGGATCGCGGTCGACGTGATCTATGTCGGCGAATACATCTACAAGCATCTGCTGATCACCTCGGTGCTTTATGCGGGCTTCATCGTGCTGGCGGTTATCGGCTTGCAGGCGTGGCGCAATGCCGCGATGCACAATGCCGTTGAAACGCCTGCGGCATCCTCCTGAACCGTTCCATCCCGTGCGAGGCCTGCTTTAGGCATGCTGCGGGCGCCACCCTTGCGAAGGTGGGTCGGCGTATCTTCGGACAGACACCCGCGGCCGATACCTCGCAGCGGCGATGTTTCGGCTGGACGGGAGGCGAAATGAACCGACCATGGATCGCCCGTGTCGTGCTCGGATGGACCCTGTGCCTGCTGACCGTTTCCACGCTGGCGCAGACCCAACCGACGCTGCCACAGACCAACCTGCCGGGCATCACGGTGACCGCGCCGTACACCACGGCGCACGGCGGCTACCTGATTTCCGGTGATTTCAAGGTCGATTCGCGCATGCCATCGGTGGTGTTCCCGGCACAACCCCTGGTCAAGGACGACATCCTCAGCATCCAGCCGGTACGGCTGGCAGACAATGAGTATCTGGTGCTGCAGGAGTGTGCGACGGCCGATTGCAGCCAGGCCGCCATCGTCCGCGTGTGGAACACCGATGGCGCGACAACCATGGTGCAGAACAGTGAAAACCGGATCTGGATCAGGCACGAAAACAAATACTTCCTCTGGCTCAAGCGACTGCCGTGGATTGGGCTGCGGTCGAGCTGTCCATCATGTCCCAGCCACTTCACCACGTTCGAAGGCGTGAGCCCGCCGTTGACCCTGATCCCCGACGGCCCACTTGCCGCCTACCACCAGCAGGCACTGGCGAAAGCCTACCTCGAGGATCCGATACCGGTCGTGTCGGAAAAACATGAGCGCTCGACCTTTGTCGTGACCTACGCCGGCGGCAGTACGGTGCGCATCAAGCGCATGCATGCGACGCATTGAGACACACTTCGCAGTCGTCTCCAAGGGCCGCGCGTGTCTCGGGTTCGAGTTCGTGCCACGTGCCCGCCTGGAAACCATTCACCCCGCTTTGCCGCATCGTCGCCCAGCATGCGTCACTCCCTGACAGAACACCGAGAAACCCGCTTGTCGAACCTGTCGCGCTTCCCCATCACCACGCGCTGGCCCGCGCAACATCCCGACCGCATCCAGCTGTATTCGCTGAACACGCCGAACGGGGTGAAGGCGTCGATCATGCTGGAGGAAACCGGCCTGGCCTATGAGCCGCACCTGGTCGACATCACGAACGAGGAAAGCCACACGCCGGCATTCCTGTCGCTCAACCCCAATGGCAAGATTCCCGCGATCATCGATCCCGCCGGCCCGGGCGGCGAACCGATGGGCTTGTTCGAATCGGGCGCCATCCTGCTGTATCTGGCCGACAAGAGCGGCCAGTTCATTCCCACCGGGCTGGCACGGCGTTGGGAGTGCATCCAGTGGGTGTTCTTCCAGATGTCCGCCATCGGGCCGATGTTCGGGCAGCTTGGCTATTTCTACAAATCCGCCGGAAAAGATATCGCCGACAAGCGGCCGCTGGAGCGCTACGTCAAGGAATCGAAGCGGCTGCTCGGCGTGCTCGACGATCGCCTCGCGGGCCGCGACTGGATCATGGGTAATGACTACAGCATCGCCGACATCGCCACGCTTGGCATGGTCAACAACCTGATCACCTTCTACGAGGCACGCGAGCTGGTCGACTACGACAGTCTCACCCACGTCCCCGCGTGGCTGGAGCGCGCACTGGCGCGACCGGCAGTGGTCCGCGGGCTGCAGATCCCCAGCCACGACTGAAAGCCGGTGGCCCTGGCTGGACACCGGCCATCAGCCCGGGCAAGCTTCCATCCACGCGGTGTTAAGCCGTACTGTCGCAGAGTGACTGCTGCCATGAACGTCCTGATCTCCAGATCGTTGCTGCCGGGTGTTGCAATCGCGCTGGGGCTGCTCGTACCGGCTGCCGCTGCGCAGAACATCTACAAATGCCCGCAGTCAAACGGCAGCGTCGCCTACACCGATCACCCCTGCCCCGCCGGCCATGGTGAATTGCTGCACAAGGCGGACGACAGCGAGGTGATCGATCGCTACCTGCGCCTGGGCCAGGACAACCTGGCCAGGCAATACGCCGACGCGCACCACCTGGACGCGCTCTACAAGGATCGCCTCGCTGCGTATCAAAGCGCCCAGCAAGAAAAGGCCCAGCGCCAGCAGGACGAGGCGCGCGCCGCGCAGCAGCGTGAAGACGAAGCACGCCAGCAGACCCGGTTCGGCCGGGCTGCGGAGCGCAACCGGCTGGAGGCGGAGAACGACGCCTTGCGCCAGCAGAACGATCAATACCGCGATGAATTGTCCCAACCCGTGCCGGAGTACGCGCCTGTCTACTGGGGTGGCGCGGCGCCGCCGTACCGGCGCTGGCCGCACCGCGACGATCGCGATCCTGGCAGCCATTGGGCGCCGCCAAGAGCGCCGGTGTACCAGCCTTGCACGCAATTGGCCGGCGGCCGCGTCAAGTGTTGAACGCAGCATCACCGCCGCGGCGGTGATGCACGATGACAGCAAGCCTGGCTTGCCGGTCTCCACAACCGCTACACGATCGCCTGCTCAGTGCGCTCCGGGCGGCGCGATCGCGTCGCCGCGTCGCACATCTGCATCTTCCAGATGTTCGGCCTTCCAGATCATCGCCCGGTGGATGCGTTGCCAGCCGCTGGGGTGATCGAAGAACAGGAATTCCTCGATTGCACCGGGATGCATCTTGCGATATTCCGACAGCTGCACCGCCGCCTGGGCAAAGCCGTCCGGTTGGCGTGCCGCGTTCAGCCCGAACGCGTCGGCCTCGGCCTCCATGCTGCGCGTGATGGTGTTGTTCACCGGCGTCATGACGAACATGAAGATCGTGAACAACGCCACGATCAAGGGCAACCCGGCCACGTCATCGACGCCGCGCAGCCCCCAACGCTTGCCCCAACGCCGTGCCGCCCAGCCGAAGCCCCAGCGGACGAAGGCAAAGCCGATCACGATGATGACCCCGAAGAACACCACGCCCTGGTAGACGTGATTGAGCACGTAATGGCCCATCTCGTGACCGAGCACCGCCTTGACCTCTTGCGGCGAACTGCGCTTGAGCAGGTTGTCGTTGAGGCTGATGCGGGTCGTGCCGAACATGCCGCTGACGTTGGCGCTGATGCGCTTGCTCTGGCGTGAGGCATCGAACCAGTACACGTCGGTGGCGGGGATGCCGTTGGCGCGGGCCATCGACAGGATCTGTGCCTTGAGCGGGCTGTCCGGCAGCGACTTGTAGGTATTGAACAAGGGCGCGATGTACACGGGCGCAATGGTGGCAACCAAGATCGAGAACACGATGGCCACACCCGCTCCCCACAGCCACCAGGTGCGTGTGGCCTTGCGAATCACCGCATAGATGATCACCAAGGCGAGCGTGCCCAGGATCAACCCCACCAGCAAGCCCTTGGCTTGCTCACCGAACCACGCGCCGAGACTCAGGTTGGACAAACCGTACTGGTGCTCGCGGAAATAACCTTCATACACACTCCAGGGCAAGCTCAGCAGCGTCACCAGCACGATGTATTGCACCGCATAGATGGCGGTCTGCAGCCAGCGCCAGCGGGTGATGCGTTCGGCCAGGTTGCGCATGCGCGCGGACAGCCGCGTGCCCAGCAGCAACCAGGCGACCCCCAGCGCCACCAGCAGATCCCACGCGATCAGCCAGTAGCCGCCTTCGAAGTAAGCATCGGAACTGGCTCGTTGCGCCGGCGTCAACTCGGCCATGTAAGCATGGGTGGCAACATCGACATTGAAGGGCGAGGACTGCACCGCAGCAGGCTGCGTCACGGCCGCCGGCGCGGGCTGCGATGAAGGCGCCGCCTGGGCATGGATCACGCCGACGACGAAGAGTACGAGCAACAGCACGCCGAGCAACTTCTTCATAAAGGTCCCCTCCGCCGATCCCCAGCAATGGAATGCAGGCTAGCGCAACGCCTGCCCCTACCACCACCACGTACAATGCGACTCACTAACGCCGGACGACCGATGCCACCGCTACGCCTCAAACGTTACCTGCTCACGGGCCTGCTGACTTTCATCCCGCTGTGGGTGACGTGGCTGGTGTTCAAATTCGTGCTGGGCGTACTGGCCGGTATCGGCGCACCGCTGGTTGCCGCCCTGCTCGGCGCGTTGTCGCTGGTCGCGCCGCGAACGGCGGATGCACTGAATGCCGAATGGCTGACCTTCATCGTCGCCTTGCTGATCACGCTGCTCTCGCTGTACCTGCTGGGTCTGGTGGCGAGCCGGGTGATCGGTCAGCGTTTCCTCAGTGGCTTCGACGCCCTGCTGGCCCGCATCCCGCTGGTGCAGACCATTTACGGCGGCACCAAGAAACTGATGTCGGTACTGCAAAACAAGCCCGGCGGCATGCAACGGGTGGTGCTGATCGACTTTCCGCGTCGTGGCTTGAAGGTGGTCGGCTTCGTCACCCGGGTGATGATCGAGGAAGGCACGGGCCGCGAAATGGCGGCCGTGTACATCCCGACCACGCCCAACCCCACCGGCGGCTACCTGGAACTGGTGCCGGTGGAGGAGCTGACCCCCACCGACTGGTCGATGGACCAGGCGATGGCCTTCATCATTTCCGGCGGCGCAGTCGCGCCCGACCTGCTGCCGTCCGCCCCGCGACGCCAGGACAAGCCTGCCGCCGACGCTGCGTCGATCGCCGGCGGCGCGGGCCGGCACCTGCCCCCTGACCTTTGACACTGTCTGACCCATGACGATTGACCTAGCGTAATCGGCCATGCCCGCGCTGCCGGGACGCTGTTTGTGCGCAGGCAACCCCGTTTCCCCACCTGCCCGACGGGCAACTCCACTCATCAGAGGGACATCCATGACCAAGCAGTATCTGAAGCCGATCGCGCTGGCGATCAGCGTAGCCCTTGCTTTGACTGCCTGCGGCAAGCCCGACGCGGCAAACAACGCGCCAAGCGCCAGCAGCTCCACGGCTGTCACCCCCAACTCCACGGCTGCCGCCCCCGGCAGCGCGACGCCTGCGAGCGCCAGCACGACCGCCGCAGTCGACAAGGACAAGAGCATTTTCGACATCAGCGAGCTGGGTGCGCCGAACGAGGCGTGCCAGGACTTCAACCAGTTCGTCAACGCCAAATGGGTCGCCGCCAACCCGATTCCGGCCGACCACACCAGCTGGGGCGCCTTCAACCAACTGGCCGAGGACAGCCTCAACACCCAGCACACGATCGTCGAGAACGCGGCCAAGGGCGCCGACCAGGCAGCGGCCGGTTCGATCGAGCAGAAGATCGGCAATCTGTACAAGTCCGGTATGGACGACGCCGCCATCGCCAAGGCCGGCTTCGACCCGATCAAGCCGAAACTGGCCGAGATTGACCAGTTGAAAAGCAGTCAGGACATAGCGAACTATCTGGACAAGAGCTTCGCCAACGGTGACATGCAGGTGTTTTCGTTCGGCTCCGGCGCCGATTTCAAGCACGCCGAAACGCAGATCGGCTACACCTTCCAGTCCGGGCTGGGTCTGCCGACCAAGGACTACTACACCAACCCGAAGCAGGCCGAGCTGCGCAAGGCCTACCTCGACTACATCGCCAAGACGCTGGAACTGACCGGCGTCTCCGCCGACGACGCGAAGCAGCAGGCCGATCAGGTCATGGCGTTCGAGACCAAGCTGGCCGCCGCCTCGTTGGCACCGGTCGAGCTGCGCACGCCGGAAAACCAGTACCACTTCGTCAGCGTCAAGGACGCAGACAAGGTCACCCCGCACTTCAGCTGGGCGAACTTCTTCAAGGCGCAAGGCGTGACCGTCGACAAGGGTTTCTCGTTGTCGCAGCCGAAGTTCTTTGCCGAATTCGACAAATTGCTGGCCAAGGCACCGGTCAGCCAGTGGCAGGCGTACTTGCGCTTCCACACCATCGATGACGCCTCCGATGCGCTGAGCAAAGACTTCCGCGACAACAAGTTCGATTTCTACGGCAAGACCCTGGCCGGCCAGCCGCAGCAGAAGCCGCGCTGGAAGCAGGTACTGGGCACCGTGAACCGCTCGATGGGCATGGCGCTGGGCGAGCTGTACGTGAAGCAGGAGTTCACCCCCGCAGCCAAGCAGCGCGCCGAGGAGTTGGTCACCAACGTGCGCAACGCGCTGAAGGCACGCATCGAGAACCTGGACTGGATGAGCCCGGAGACCAAGACCAAGGCGATCGCGAAGTGGGATACCTTCCTGCCCAAGATCGGTTACCCGGACAAGTGGCGCAGCTGGGATGGCCTGAAGATCACGCCAGACAACTATTACGCCAACCTCGAGGCGGCATCGAAGTTCAACTACGACTACGACATCGCCAAGATCGGCAAGCCGACCGACCGCAAGGAGTGGGGCATGACCCCGCAGACGGTCAACGCCTATTACAACCCGACCGACAACACGATCAACTTCCCGGCCGCGATCCTGCAGCCGCCGTTCTTCGACGCCAAGGCGGACGACGCGATCAACTACGGCGGCATCGGCGCGGTGATCGGCCATGAGGCCAGTCACGGTTTCGACGACGAGGGCAGCCAGTTCGACGGCGCCGGCAACAACGTCAACTGGTGGACCAAGGCCGATCGCGCCAAGTTCGACGCTCGCACGGCCAAGCTGGTCCAGCAGTTCGATGACTACACGCCGCTCAAGGACAAACCGGACGTGCACGTCAACGGCAAACTGACCCTGGGCGAGAACATCGCCGACCTGGGCGGTCTCAACGTGGCCTACGACGCGCTGCAGACGGCGCTGAAGCAGCATCCGGAGGAAGCGGGCAAGAAGATCGACGGCTACACCGAGGACCAGCGCTTCTTCCTCAACTGGGCCCGCGTGTGGCGCGGCAGCACCCGCGAGAAGCAGGCGCTGCTGTACATCAACACCGACCCGCATGCACCGACCGCGCTGCGCGCGATCGGCGCACCCTCGAACATGCCGGCGTTTGCCACCGCCTTCCAGTGCAAGCCAGGCGATGCGATGGTACGCCCGGCCGACAAGCAGGTGAAAATCTGGTAAGCCGTCCGCTTGCCGTGAGTTGCAAGCCCTGGGACCCCGCGTGCAGATGCGGGGCCTCGTTCTGCGGGCTGCACGACGACGTCGCGCTGCGCGTTCGCGCCGGCAAGACATCGCTGGTGCTTCAAAAGCCAAGCTCGTGTCAAAGGTCAGCGGCGACCGACGCCGTCCCTGACCTTTGACACTGTCTGTCCCATGACGTTTGGCCTAGCGTGAATGGCCAACCCCACGGCTGGCAGCACGCTGCGACCCCCTGATCGGCTGGATCCAACGCGAAGCCTGGGCAAACCCACACCACTGAGGTATTACCCATGACCAAGACCTGCTTGAAACCGCTCATGCTGGCTGCCAGCGTGGCGCTGGCGCTCACCGCTTGCGGCAAACAAGAGTCCGCCCCGACGCCTGCCGCGCCCGCGGCTCCCGCCAGCACCGCAGGTGCCTCCAGCACGGCCAGCGCAACCAGCACGGCCGCTGCACTGGCACCCAGTGTGTTCGATGTCAGCGAGCTGGGCCCGTCCACCGAGGCGTGCCAGGACTTCAACCAGTTCGTCAACGCCAAATGGGTCGCCGCCAACCCGATCCCGGCCGACCAGACCGTGTGGGGTTCGTTCAACCTGTTGCGCGAAAAGAGCCTCAAGGACCAGCACCAGCTGGTCGACGCGGCGGACAAGAACGCCGACAGCGCCACAGCGGGTTCGATCGAGCAGAAAATCGGCTGGCTGTACCGCTCCAGCATGAACATGGACGCCCGCAACCAGGCCGGCTTCGCGCCGCTCAAGCCCGCTCTGGCCAAGATCGACGCACTGAAATCGACCAAGGACATTCCGGCGTGGCTGGGCCAGTCCTTCGCCAAAGGTGATGGCGCGGTGTTCCGCTTCGGTGCGCGCGCCGATTACAAGAACGCGAAGATGCAGATCGCCTCCGCCAATCAGGGTGGCCTGGGACTGCCCACGCCGGCCTACTACACCGACGCCCAGTACAAGGACGTCCGCGCCGATTACGTGAGGTACCTGGCCAACCTGTTCGAGCTGATCGGTACCCCGGCCAAGGAGGCGGCGCAGAAAGCCGACCTGGCGATGAAGCTGGAAACCGAGCTGGCCAAGCATTCCATCCCGCGCGTGGAAATGCGCAAGCCGGAGAACCAATATCACTTTGTGAGCGTGGCCGAGGCCGACAAGGTCACTCCGCAATTTGACTGGAACACGTTCTTCAAGACCCAGGGCGTCACCATCGACAAGGGTTTCTCGCTGTCGCAACCGAAGTTCTTCGCCGAGATGAACCAGCTGCTGGCCAGCGCGCCGCTGGACGAGTGGAAGGCCTATCTTGCCGCCCACACCATCTCCGGCGCGGCCGATGCGCTGTCCGAGCCGTTCGTCGATGCCCGCTTCGACTTCTACGACAAGACCCTGCGCGGCCAACCCGAACAGAAGCCGCAATGGAAACGCTCGCTCAGCTCGGTCAACGACGCCATGGGCCAGGCCCTGGGCCAGCTTTACGTGGCCAAGTACTTCCCGCCCGAAGCCAAGCAACGTGCCGAGGAGCTGGTACACAACATCCGCGAAGCACTCAAGAACCGCATCGAGAATCTGGACTGGATGAGTGCCGAGACCAAGGCCAAGGCGATCGACAAGTGGAAGAAATTCCTGCCCAAGATCGGTTACCCCGAGAAGTGGCGCAGCTGGGATGGCCTGAAGATCACACCGGACAACTACTTCGCCAACATGGAGGCGGCGCAGAAGTTCGATTACGACTACGACATCGCCAAGATCGGCCAGCCGACCGACCGCCAAGAATGGTTCATGACGCCGCAGACGGTCAACGCCTACTACAACCCCACCGACAACACGATCAACTTCCCCGCCGCGATCCTGCAGCCGCCGTTCTTCTACGCCAAGGGCGACGACGCGATCAACTACGGCGGTATCGGCGCGGTGATCGGGCACGAATCCAGTCACGGCTTCGACGACCAGGGCAGCCAGTTCGATGGCAACGGCAACCTGCACAACTGGTGGACGGCAGCGGACAAGAAGCAGTTCGACGAGCGCACGAAGAAGCTGGTCGAACAGTTCGACGGCTACGCACCGCTGGCCGACCATCCCGATCTGCACGTCAATGGTCAGCTCACGCTGGGCGAGAACATCGCCGACCTGGGCGGCCTCAACATCGCCTACGACGCCTTGCAGACCGCCCTGAAGAATCACCCGGCCGAGGCCGGGAATAAGATCGACGGCTACACCGAAGACCAGCGCTTCTTCCTCAACTGGGCGCGCGTGTGGCGTGGCAGCATGCGTGACAAGGCACAGATGGTGAACCTCAATGCCGATCCCCACTCGCCGATGAAGTTCCGCGCGATTGGCGCGCCGTCCGACATGCCCGCGTTCGCCAAGGCGTTCCAGTGCAAACCCGGCGACGCCATGGTCCAGCCTGCCGACAAGCAAGTGAAGATCTGGTAACGCATCGGCAGCAAGCGACTGATCGCGCGCATTCGGGGTGAGCCGGCGCGATATCGATGGATCAAGGCAAGCGCCCGTACAGAAATGCGGGGGCGTC
>CAJDVU010000155.1_pt1 | contig 14409 bp, 17 predicted proteins | sample 7391431 | NCBI WGS metagenome assembly CAJDVU01 (sample SAMEA7055700, study PRJEB34461) | soil metagenome | biome: terrestrial ecosystem; feature: Peninsula; material: soil | place: Antarctica | collected 2016
TCGTGCGAGTGCACCGAGCCCATGTAGATCACGATGCCGCCGCGGTCGCCCTTGTACATGTGCTGGAGCGCGGCCTTGGTGGTGAGGAAACCACCGTCGAGATGGATCGCCAGCATCTTCTTCCAGTCGGCGAACGCGAACTGGTCGATCGGGTTGATGATCTGCACGCCGGCATTGGAGATCAGGATGTCCAGATGGCCAAACGCGGCGACCACCTGATCGGTGCCGACGTTGACCGCGTCCTCGTTGGTGACGTCCATCGCCACGCCGATGGCCTTGCCGCCGTTGGCGTTGATCTGCGCGGCCACCGTGTCCGCCGCCTGCTGATTGATATCGGCGATCGCCACACTGGCGCCGTGCTGCGCGTACAACTCGGCGATCGCCTTGCCGATGCCGCTGGCCGCGCCGGTGATCAGGGCAACCTTGCCGTCGAGACTCTTCATGACTTTCTCCTGCTCAGATGAAACGATGTCGACATTATGCAGGAGCCCGCTCGCGAGCGATGTTTTGGCCGGGAATCGGGAATCGGGAATCGGGAATCGCAAGAACAACGGCAAAAGCGTCGCCCGCGAGCGGGCGCCTGCGCGGTCATGGGGTGTCTTCGGCCAGATAGGTGTACGCAGTGAGTCCGTGGTCGAGCGTTTCGTACAGGGCAACCGCCTCGGCGCCCGTCACGCCGGCGTGGGCGATGCGTTCACGGTAACTCAGCCGCAGCTCCGCCAGGTTGTAGCCGACATAATCGAGCATCAGGTCGGTGGTGTCGCCGCGGCGCTGGTGGTCGAACGCATAGCCATCGCCGACCACGCGGACGTTGACCGCGTCAGTGTCGCCAAACAGGTTGTGGATGTCGCCCAGGGTCTCCTGGTAGGCGCCAACCATGAAGATGCCCAAGCGATAGCTTTCGCCTTGCTTCAGTTCGTGCAGCGGCAAGCTGACGTCCACCCCGTCGGCATCGACGTAATGGTCGATGCGGCCGTCCGAATCACAGGTGAGGTCGACGATCACCCCGCGTCGGGTTGGCTCCTCGTCAAGCCGCGCGATCGGCGCGATCGGGAAGATCTGCTTGATCGCCCAGACGTCGGGGATCGACTCGAATACCGAGAAGTTCGCGAAGTACTTGTCCACCAGCTTCTCGTCCAGCTCATCCAGTGCCGCGCGGTGCGAACGTTCGGCCGGCAGCAGGCGCGCGCGCACCGCGTTGGCGATCGCGTAATACATTTCGTCCAGCCGTGCGCGGTCGGCCAACGCCAGCTGGCCCAGCGCGTACAGCGTCTGGCCTTCGCTGAGATTGTGCTGGGCCTCGTGGAACAACTCCAGCGCAGGACGCCGGTCGAGCTCCTCCCAGGTCTCCCGCAAGCGCCGCAGCACCGCCGGCTCGTCCGCGCACGGCGGCGGTATCGCGCCAGCCGGCACCCGTTCCACCTCGGTCACGTTGACCACCATCACCGCATGGTGCGCGGTCATGGCGCGACCGGCCTCGGTAAGGATCTGCGGCGCGGCCAGGCCCTCGGCGGCGACCGCCTCGGCCAGCGATTGCACGATGGTCGAGGCGTACTGCTCGATCGAATAGTTGATCGAGTTGTAGCTGCGTGAGCGGGTGCCTTCGTAATCCACGCCCAGGCCGCCGCCGACATCGACGATGTCCAGCGGCACACCCATCCGCCGCAACTCGACGAAGTAGCGCGTGGCCTCACGCATGCCATTGGCGATGTCGCGTACGTTGGAGATCTGCGAGCCCATGTGGAAATGCTGCAGCTTCAGCGTGTGCTTCAGGCCGGCCGCATCGAGACGCTCGATCAGGGTCAGCACTTGCGTCGGGGACAAGCCGAACTTGCCTTTGTCGCCGCCGGTGTTCTGCCACTTGCCGGCGCCGATCGAGGCCAGCCGCACGCGCACGCCCAGCAAGGGCTCCACGCCCAGCGCCTTGGCCTCGCTGAACACGTGCTCCAGCTCGGACAGCTTCTCGATCACGATGTGCACGCGCAAACCAAGCCGTTTGCCGATCAGCGCCAGGCGGATGTATTCGCGATCCTTGTAGCCGTTGCAGATCACGATCGAACCGGGCCGCGCCATCGCCAGCACCGCCATCAGCTCGGGCTTGGAGCCGGCCTCCAGGCCAAACCCCTCGTTAGCGGCCGCCACCAGCTCGCCGGCCACGCCGCGCTGCTGGTTCACCTTGATCGGATAGATCGCGGTGTAACTGCCGGTATAACCGCACTCGGCGATCGCCCGGGCAAATGCGCCCTGCAGACGCGCCAAGCGGTCCGCAAGAATATCGGGAAAGCGCACCAGCAGCGGCAAGCGCAAGCCCTCGTCGCACGCACGCTCGACGATGCCGGGCAACGACAGCGTCGGACCGCCGGTGCCGCGCGGACGTATCACCAGATCGCCGGCCTCATCGACATCGGCATAACCGTCGCTCCAGTAAGGCACGGCATAGGTGTGGCGGGCAGTGGCAATGGTCCATGGCTTCGACATTAGAACGTCCCTTGTGCAACGCGGATCGGGGGTGCCGCAGTGGCGAGGCTTGACGATAGTTGCCCAGGAGCCGGCCGGCCGGAATCCTCGCACGCTGCGGAGCCCGCTGCGCTTGCCCGGACGCCACCGCGTCATGGCGACAACCAGCCGGCTCACCATTGTAATGGTCACGCACGGCAATGCATGGTCCTGGCAGATGGGACGTCAGGCGTGGTTGTCGCTACAATTCACTTCTTCAGAGCCTCACGCTTTGCGGGAACATTCCATGTCGCCACCGTCCACTCAGCATGACGCCAGCCTCAATGAAGTCCACTGGTTCACCGAGGCGCACCAGCCGTCCGGTTCTTCCATCGGCTTCCGCACCGAGCAGTTGCTGCACTCCGAGAAGACGTCGTTCCAGACCATCGAAATCCACCAGACTACCGACTGGGGCAACCTGATGGTGATCGACGGCTGCGTGATGCTGACCAGCCGCGACAACTTTTTCTACCACGAAATGATGACCCACCCGGCGCTGTTCACCCATGCGCGGGCCAAACAGGTAGTGATCATTGGTGGCGGCGATTGCGGCACGCTGCGCGAGGTGCTGCGACACGAAGAAGTCGAACACGTGGTGCAAGTGGAGATCGATGAGCGCGTGACCCGGCTGGCGGAGGAGTATTTCCCCGAGCTGTGCGAGGCCAACGACGACCCACGCGCTGAACTGTTGTTTATCGACGGCATCAAGTACATGGCCGAGTGCGAGCCCGAATCGGTGGACCTGATCATCGTCGATTCGACCGACCCGGTCGGCCCGGCCGAAGGCCTGTTCAACGCCGCGTTCTACGCCAGCTGCTTCAAGGCCCTGCGTCACAGCGGCCTGCTGGTGCAGCAGAGCGAATCGCCGCTGGTCCACCTGGACCTGATCAAGTCGATGCGTTCAGCGATGCGCACCACCGGTTTCACCGCGGTGAAAACGTTGCCGTTTCCGCAGCCGTGCTACCCGACCGGCTGGTGGAGCTGCACCATGGCGCGCCGGGACGGCGAACTGTCCGGCTTCCGCGAACGCGGCGCGCTCAGCAAGAAGTTCCCGACCCGCTACTACAACGCCGAGATCCACAAGGCCGCGCTGGTGGCGCAGCCGGAATTCATGCGCGAGGCGTTGGGGGAATAGATCGGGATTCGGGATTCGGTAGAACCGCACGCCCCAGCTGCTGTTGCGAATCGCCAATCCCCTTCCCGGCCTTCAAAAATACTTCGACCGCACCCGCGGCAACAGCACCAGCAGCAAAGTCGCCAACGGCCCCAACAGCAGCGACAGCAAGAACCACAGCAGGCCGCTGCGGTTCTTGCCCTGGGCCAAGGCCGCGTTGATCAGCGCCAACGTGCCCCAGCCGGCAAACCACGGGGCGCCTTGGGCCCACATCGAGAAATGTCCCACTCGTCTCTCCGGTGTGATGAGGGGCAGCGTCCTGCGCCCAAGCTCTCATGCTAGCAAGCGCGGGCCTGAATGCCGAAGCCGTGCCGGCCGCCAATCAGGTGAGCTTAATCTCGGGGAGATATGCTTGCATCTTTTCTGCCAAGGATGTCCGCGATGCGTGGAATGCGTTGTCTCGCCCTGACTTGCACTTGGCTCGCGTTCGCCATACCGGCACTGGCCGGGGCGCCACTCGCCAAAAAAGCTCCTGCCGCAGCGGCCAGTGCGGCGCCGGTCCGAACCGCGCCAAGCAAAGCCGCCAAGGCGCGCGACAAGGCACAGCTGGCCTTCCAGCGCGACCTGGTCAGCGTGCTGGCGCTGCGTGCAGAGGCCATGCCCCTGCTCGGCGCCGCCTTGCTGGCACGACCGCTGTTCAACCAGCCGCCGAGCAACAGCTTCCATACCTTGATCGACCGTGCCACCGAGGCCGATGGCAGCGGCCCGGCGGTCAATTGGGTACGCCTGGCCGATTGCGATGCCAAGGCCGGCGCCTGCCCGAACGCCGCCGCACTGGACGTTCTTCTGAAGCAGGCACCGGACAACGCGGCGGTGTGGCTGATCAAGCTCGGCATGGATGCGCGCGACCACCGTCAGGATGCGGCCCGCGAGGACTTGCACAACGCCGCCTCAGCCAAGGTTTACGATGACTACGCCGGCACCAGCCTGAAGGCGCTGGCCGATTCGGTCGGCGTACTGCCGCCACCCGCCGCTACCTTCGACCCTTCGCGCGCCGCCGGCGCCGTCGGCATGCAGACCGTGCTGATCTTCGGTCTCGCCAGCACGCAGCCGCAACCTGGTCTGCAGCTGGTGGCCAAACTGTGCGAAAACGCCAGCGAGGACGCCTCGATCAAAGCCGACTGTCTGAGCCTGGCCAAATTGCTCGAATGGGGCTCCAGCCCGCTGGCGCGATCGCTCGGTCTGCACCTGCGCGAAGTGCTGGCGAGCGACCCCGACCAGCAGCAGGCAAAAGACGCGCGCCGCGCCCTGATCTGGCAGGTGCAAAGCTTCAATCAGTTGCTGGCCGGTGCCCAGGATGACACCGCGCTCGCTCAGCATCTGCTGTCGCTGGCCCGCAACGGGGGCACCGAAATAAGCCTGCAACTGGCCGCGCTGCGTGACGCCAAGATCGCGGCGGAGCCCCCGGCCGACTGGCAGCCACGAACGGCTGAGTGAAGCGGAAACCGGGAAGAGCCTGGGCGCAAGGACGACCGCGTAAAGCCGTCCTTCGTGGTTTTCGACGCTGCGGCGTATTTCCTGTTCTGATCCGGTCAAACGACGGCCCGAGTCTCATCCTCATCACAGACCATACGTTCCCTGGTCCCCGTTCCCCGCTCTCCCGCCCATTCCCCTTTCGCGTCGCCCCCGCTAGGCTGGGGCCACCTTCCGTGGCAGGGCTGAACCGATGCTTACGACGCTGGTGGCGAGCAGCAAGGGTGGTTGCGGCAAGAGCACGCTGGTGACGCAATTGGCGTCGCACTGGGCACAGGCCGGGCAGCATACGGCCATCGTCGACGCCGACCGGCAAGGTTCCAGTCTCCGCTGGGCGAGCCTGCGGCCGGACAACGTGCCTGGCGTGCTGGCGCTTGAGGGCGGCCGCCGCTCGCTGCAGAAACTGCCGCCGGATACCGCCCAACTGCTGATCGACACCCCCGCCGGTTCCCGCGAGCGCGAGCTGGAGCCCTACCTGGACCTGGCCAACGTGCTGCTGGTACCGGTGTTGCCGTCCTCGTTCGATCTGGACGCCACGCTGGCCTTCGCCGACGAATTGCGTGCGATCAACCGCATCCACCGCGGCAAGCTGCCGGTGGCGTTGGTGGCCAATCGGCTGAAGGCGTGGACGCACGCCAGCCAGGATGCCGTGGCCCAACTCGCTGAAGAGTCGCCGTTTCCCGTCGTGGCGCAATTGCGCGACAGCCAGGCCTACGTGCTGCTGGCCGCGCTCGGCAAGGGCATCTTCGACTACCAATCCGAACAGGTACGCAGCCACCAGCAGGACTGGAAGCCGTTGCTGCGCTGGATCAAGCGCCAATCATCGTGACCCTGACGGCCTGATGCCACCATCGCGCACGCCGTCACTCTATCCCTCGCTGGAGCCTCACATGCACGAATTGATCTTGTTGCGACATGCCGAAGCGGTACCCATAGAGAACGGCGACGATGAGCGGCAACGCGCGCTCAGCCCCCGCGGCGAACAGGAAGCCCAGGCTGCCGGATTGTGGCTGGCCGCGCACAGCCTGCGCCCCGACCGCGTGTTGTGCTCGCCGAGCCGCCGTACCGACGAGACCGCCCGGCTGGCCCTGGCTGCGATCGACGGCGCGTCGATACCGCAGGTGGCCGATGAAATCTACGACGCCACGCCGGGCGAGCTGCTGGTCCTGCTCGACCAGCACGGCGACGCCGGCACCGTGATGCTGGTGGGTCACAACCCCGGCATCGAGCGCCTGGTCGCGTTGCTGGTCGAAGGGCGCTCCGACGAATGCCGCGGCATGCCACCGGGTGCCTTGGCAGTACTGCATCTGGACGGTCCGCTGGAACCAGGCGGCGCCCGCCTGGACGCGTTCTGGTCGCCCTGAGCCCGACGCCGGATATCCAGTAAACCCGGCGTACGTCGACCCCCCGGTCGGTTCGTGTCGTGACGACTCGTCCGCATCGGCTGCGAATGCCGGCAGCACACGCCTAACCGGTATCATCTGGCGATGTTCCGCCTTCTCCGCCGCGTGGGCTTGCCACTGCTGCTTGCCGCCACCGTGCTGCAAGGCTGCGCGCTGTCGAAGGCGCAGATCCGCCGCGCTGACGCCGTGGTGGCCGCCACCACCGATCACCAGCTCTCCTGTCACCAGGCCGACCATTGCGCGGTGCCTTCGCCCCTGCTTGAAGCAGCTCACCAGGCGCTGGCCCAATCCACTTCGCACCATCCGGTGCACGTAGTTACCTTGCTCGGCGAGAGCGAGCCCGCGCTGGCCGCACGGGTCAACCTGATCCGCGCGGCGCGCCGCTCGATCGATGTGCAAACCTACATCTGGGATCAGGACGACGTCGGCCAACTGATCTTGAACGAACTGGTGCTCGCCGCACGGCGCGGCGTGCAGGTGCGCATCCTGGCCGACCAGCTGTTCTCATTCGGCAGTCTGGACCTGCTCGACGAGCTGGCCCGCGCCAGCCCCAACCTGAAGGTGCGCCTGTACAACCCCACCTTCCACAAGGCGCGCACGCCCCCGCTGGATTTCGCCGCTGGCCTCCTGTGCTGCTTCCTGCAATTCAACCAGCGCATGCACAACAAGCTGCTGCTGGTGGACAACAGTATCGGCATCGCCGGCGGACGCAACTACGAGGACCGCTATTTCAACTGGAACGACCATTTCGATTACGTCGACCGCGACGTGATGATCGGTGGTCCGGCCGCCACGCAGATGGCCGCCAGCTTCGCGTTGTTCTGGCACCACAAGCGCGCCGTGCCGCTGACCCATCTGCGCGACGTCAACCAGCGCATCCTGTCCGACCGCGCCGCGCCGACGTGGCCGGTACCGCACTACCGACGACCCGAGCGCGTGGCGCAACTGCTGCAGGCGGCCGAAGACCCGGCTTGGCTGCATGCCTGGCTGGTTGAACCCAGCTTGCAGGTGAGCAAGGCGGAATACTTCAGCGACCTGCCCGCCAAGACCGACAAGCCGGACAAGAAGCTGTGAGCAAGCGCGCGCAGCATATTTTCCGGGTGCTGCACCGGCGCGCCGATCCGCCGCGGGTGATCGTGTCGACCAACTCGCTGGCCTCCACCGACGCCTTTGCCGTCTACGCGATGTCGTACAAACACCGCAAGCGCTACCTGAAAAAATTCGGCTTCGAGATTCACGAGTTGAAGCCGCACGCGCCAGGCGCGGCGGTGGACTACGAACTGGCCAACCTGGACGCCGACACGGCGCACCCGTCACCGCAGACGGCGAGCCCGGCCAAGGCGTCACGCGCACGGCTGCACCTGCTTGGCAGCAGCAAAGCCAGCAACCTGCCGACACCGCTGCTGAGCACCGGCCGCCGCTTCGGCCTGCATGCCAAGTCGATCGTGGTCGATGACGACTTCGGCATGGTCGGCTCGCACAACTTCGACCCACGCTCGGACCACTACAACACCGAGTCCGGCGTGATCGTCTACGACCATGCGTTCTCCGACCAGTTGCGCCGCGCCATCATGCGCGACACCCAGCCGCAGAACGCCTGGGTGATCGCCCCGCGCCAACCGGGCGTGCCGGTGCTCACCGACATCAGCCAGGCCATCGGCACCGTCTCCGAGCAGCTGCCGTTCTTCGACCTGTGGCCGTTCCGTTACGCCACCAATTACGACCTCAAGCCGGGTTGTGTGCCGATGCGGGCCAGCAATCCCCGCTTTTTCGAATGCTATCGCCCGGTCGGTGATTTTCCCGACGTCAACTTGTCATCGAAGCTGATCATCACCCGCCTGATCACGGCCTTCGGCGTGGGCGCCAAGGGAATCCTGTGAGTTTGCCGTCACGGTGGAGGACGCCCGCAACGGTTGATATCTGGTTGGATCATCTGCCGCAGGATTCGCACCAACAACGCGGAAAACTTGAGCCATGACCCTGTCTCTCGAAGCGGCACGCCAGGTCTTGCAAGCGCAGCCATTCAGCCGGTTGCTCGATGCCGAACTCGTGCAGTTCTCCGACGCAGGCGTCGAGCTGCGGGTGCGCGTGGCCGAGCAGCTGAAGCAGCAGCACGGGATCGTCCACGGCGGCGTGATCTCCTATGCCGCAGACAATGCGCTCACCTTTGCCGGCGGCGCGGTGCCTGGGCCAGCCGTCGTCACGGCGGAGTTCAAGATCAACTATGTGCGGCCTGCGGAAGGTCGGGCACTGGTGGCGCGGGCGCGCGTGATCCATGCGGGCAAGACGCAAGCGGTCTGTCGCTGCGAGGTGTTCAGCGTTGTTGACGACGACGAACTGCTGTGCGCTGTCGCACAGGGCACGATCGCGGCCATACGCAAGCGCGACGACCCATGACGATCGCGAACACCGGAAATGCCAAGTGGTCCCTGCGCCGACAGCTCGGCATCTGCGCCGTCTTCTGTGCGTTGGCAGTCATCGTGATCCTCCTGTTTCACCCCAAGCCGTATGTTTCAGCACTGCTCCACGGCTTGCCGCTATTCGAGCAAGCTGTCCTGGGTGTCGCCGCCGGAGGCTTTTACTGGCTGGTCATCGTGCTCGGCTCCCGATTCGCAACCCATGGCAAGACCTCGCAGCACATCGCGGCGAGTTTCAGCCGCCTGGATTTGCGCGGCTGGAACCCGTTGTGGATGGCGATCGCCGCGGGCGTAGGCGAAGAGCTGCTGTTCCGCGGGGCGTTGCAGCCGCTGTTGGGCATCTGGGTTACCTCGATCCTGTTCGTCCTCGCCCACACCCGTGCGTACCGGTTCGACGCGCTGAACAGGCGCGTCCTGCTCCAGTCGATCTCGATTTTCGCGGTCAGTGTCGCACTCGGCTGCATCTACATCTACGCCGGCCTGGTCACCGCGATGATCGTCCATGCCGGCATGGATATCGTGGGGCTTTACGCGGTGCGGCGCATGACGCGCACGCCAACCACCACGACCACATGACCGATGAGTCCGACTACGCGCCGAGCGCGCGCCGTCGCCATCGAGCGACGTGCAAAACACCAGGTGACCCGACCCATGACAAACCCACCCGACCGACAAGGCACCCGATCCACCACGTACCGCGCTTTCACGGCAATCCTGGGCGTGATCTTTGTCGCGGTCGCCGTGGTCATCCTGGCGATTTCGGAGCACACCTTCGGCCCCCTGGCCGCCGCGCTGGTGATCGGCGCGCTCGGTGTCGATGCGATCGTCAGCGCGTGGCGCAATCGGGAGTCCTGGCTGGCTCGGATCGGACCGTTGCCGTGACCGCGCTCGATCCGCGCCCGCACGCCACCCAGCGGGAGCCGTGCCGGCCGGTTGCCGGCTGGCCGGAAACGACGCGGCCGATTGTCGAGTCCGGAGTAGACGTGCGCCATGCCACGGCCGAGCCGGTCGGCACCGGTTTGTCGGAGGCGGTCGGCCTGACCGACTTCGCGACGCTGCGCGTCACGCCTTGAGGGGTTGGTCATGAGCGCCGTATTTTCCTGCCTGCCAGCCGCGCCTTGCATCGGCGTCGTGCACTTCATGCCGGCCCTGCTGCCCGGCCCGGCCCGGGCTACCACGGTGCCAGCACCGGCGATGCATCGCCGACCTGCCCGGGGATGTTCCGGCCAAGGCGGTGTTCGCGTTTCCGCTGTCCCTGACCGGCAGCCACCTGCTCGACGTGTTCCAGCTGCATTCGTTTCCGACCTGGGCAGCGATCAATGCGTTGGCGATCGCGCTGCTGTTGTGGGCGGCGGTCAGCGTATTGTCGCGCTGCCGGGTACCCTGCCAGCGCCGGCACTGACCTCGCCTGCACGCGCGGTGGGGTTCAATGACGGCAACGCCATCATTGTCGGAGGAACGATCATGAGTCACGAATTCAAGCTAGGCGACCACGTGCGCTGGAATTCAGAGGCCGGCCACGTCAGCGGCAAGATCACCAAGGTGCACACGAAAGACACCGACTACAAAGGCCACACCCACCGTTGCAGCGAAGACGACCCGCAGTACGAGATCAAGAGCGACAAGACCGACCACATCGCCATGCACAAGGGCTCGGCGCTGCACAAGATCGACTGAGCGATGCCGACCGACCCCGCCACGATCTGGACGATAGGCCACTCCACCCGCACGCTGGAGGAGTTCCTTGCGCTGCTCGATGCATACCAGATCGAGACCATCGCCGATATCCGCAGTTTCCCCGGTTCGCGCCGCTATCCGCATTTCGCCCGCGAGGCGCTGGCCGAGTCGCTGCCCGCGCACGGCATCGCCTACCAGTGGATTCCCAAACTGGGCGGCCGGCGCAGAGTGCAGAAGGATTCGCCGAACACGGCGTGGCGCAATGCCTCGTTCCGGGCCTATGCAGATTTCCTTACCACCGCGGAGTTCGCCGAGGGGCTCGCCGAGCTGCTGCCGCTGGCCGCCAGTCAACGCACCGCGATGATGTGCGCCGAGGTGGTGTGGTGGCGCTGTCACCGCTCGATCGTGTCCGACGTGCTGAAGCTGCGCGGGATCGAGGTGATCCACATCATCGACGCCAAGCACACGACGGTGCATCCGTATACCTCGCCGGCGCATATTGTGGATGGGGAGTTGAGTTATGCAGCCCCGCAGGGGGAATTGTTGTAGTTTGCTGCGCCTCTTGAACTGCGTTCGCACGGTGCCGGAGCAGGATCCTGAAGATCAAGAGCGGTCGATCGCCTGCGGCGACCGAGTCGCTTTTCCGTTGCGTGGCCAAGAGAAAAGTAACCAAAAGAGAAGGCCACCCCGCTTGGCGCTTGCCCGGCATCGGGCAACCGCTCTGCGTTGCCTCAACTCGTGCATCCATGCACTCGCCATGCCCGGCAAGTCCGTGAGGCGGGGCCGGGCTTTTCGAACGGGCATCTTGCCCGTGCGAAAAGGAGCCGACATCCCTGTCACTCCCGCCGCGCGGCCTGTCGTCCCCGGCTCACCGCCACACAGGGGCCCCGGCAGAGCAGCGGGCCATCCCGGCCCGTATTTTTCAAAAGAGCCGGAGCAGAGCAGAACAGAGCCGGAGCGGACTTATCGCACGCAGTGACCGGCTGGAAAGTCTGTTGCGATGAGACTGGTCTTCCAGCAACAGCACAGTCTCTGCCGGTTCGTCCGAAGGCAGGTTCAGGCGGCTTGGAGGGTAAAGTCGACATGCACGGCGTCGTAGGGGAAGACCACACCCGCTGCGGTGCGCTCTACCACGCCGGCATTGAGTAGCGCGGTCACATCGCTATGCACCGCCTTGACATCGCGACTTACGCGACGGGCCACCTCGCGGATCGACAGCTCGCCGTGGCCGGTCATCGCCTGCAGGATTTCCCAGCACTTGGTGGTAAGTACTTTCCACAACAGGTCGACGGTCGCAAACGAAATGAATTCGCCTTGTGCCTCGCGGGCGAAAGCGGCCGCCGTGCGCCGCTTGGCAGAAGCTCGCGATGCAACCGTCAGCGTGACAGTTTTCATGCTCGTTTCTCGCAAGTCTCCAGGTGCGTCCAGAAGTCCATTTGCAGTGTCCGCAAATCGGTGAAGCCGTAGCACACTTCGCGACCATTGACGTGCTTGTGGTCGCCTTTGCCTGCTTCGTTGTCGTAGCGCAGGATGCAGATGCCATCCGCGATCAGCGCGAGGTTATATTTGAACGCATGTGTGCTGCCAGGCAGCGGTTGCGGCACCCGCCAGAGAACAAGTTCCACGAATGACGTTTCCGTCAAAACCTGGCGCTCGCGGAGCAGCAGAACGGCCTTCATGGAGGCGACTTTAGCCATGGTGAGGGCATGTTATCCAATACCCTGAATGTGCCACGACACGATGGGCTTGCGGGTCATGTGGGGCGCGTCCCAACACACGTGTACGGCTCTGTTCCACTTGGTTCGCAGCACCACTTGAAGTGGGCTTGCGCGACGTCTCTCCCGTAGCTCTGGGTAGAGCCGCTGGACATCCTGGCCCGCACTGCGCACGCAACTTTTCGCGGTTGTGCGAACAAGGACCTTTGCGCGGGAACGTGCTTCCTATTGAAGGCCGCTGTCAGCGATCGGCCTAGACCCGCCAGTCGCAGTCCCTGCAAAGCTGCCGAATAGCAGCCGATGCAGTCCGGTTTGTTGGTCCGCACGACACGGCAATCTGCTCTCTGGGCCGGCTGGATCCGTTTATACCGCTTGTGGTCACTGCGCCACTAGTGAGCCGTCGTCTCGTGCATCTCTTGAAGCACTTTGGTGACGGCCTTGGTCACTACTTCCGGCTGATCCAGTTGGATATCGTGTGAAGAGTTGTCTACCACCTGCCGCTCACCGCGAGTGGAGGTTGCCACAATTTTTGCCTGGGTTTGATCGCGTGCTGCCTCCAGAGACTTGCGCACATCATGGGGAGCGTCGGCATAGGTTTCGGCGGCAGTCAGTACGATCAATGGCAGCGAACCATGTTTTTCATCTGGCGATACGGACTCACCGAACACCACGACGTTGTCCTGCAACTCCGACAGCAACGTGCGCCAAAATGCGGGCCTTCTCTTGTAGCTGGCAACGGCCGCATTGACCTTCTCACTGGCAAGCGGATTGCTGCCTGCAACACAGTCCTTCAACTCAGGCGGAGGTGAAGCCAAGAGATGCTTTTCGGCAGCCATTTCGCATTGCCGGATGAAGTCGAAACGATGCGGGTTCATCGCGGCTTCCGACGTGACCCATTTTGGGGCAAATGAAGCAATGTCCTGCGCGGGGGGATCGATCAGTACGAGGCCTCCGACGTTGGCGGGATATAGCTGGGCATAGCGACGGACAATATTGCTGCCCAGCGAATGACCTACCAGCACCAAGGGGGTCTTGAGGTTGGCGTCGTGCACCAGGGCATGCAAGTCCGAGACATCGGCATCGAGGTCGCGCGGCATCGGTCCAACGTCGCTGAAACCATAACCGGCCCGATCATACGAACATACCCTGGTGAACGCGGCGAGTAGTGGCTGTACCTGGAACCAGGTCGTCGAGTCAGCGTGCGAGCCGGCCTCCAGCATCACTGTCGGTGGACCGTTGCCGGAACAGCGGAGGTTGATCTTGCGCCCTTGAGCAACCGTCACCAACTGGCCAGCGTGCGCGTAGCTATCGGGAATGCGTGCCGGGACGGCGATGTCCTTTGCAGAAGCGAGCGTAGAGAGGCTCGCCAAAAAGACTGACACACCGATGCAAAGCGTGTTCCGTGTTCGCTTGTTCAAGACCGATCTCCCCAGCTGGCGGCAGTACCACGAGATGAAATCATGCGCAACGCACAGACTACAGAACTCAAGAAAGGTTCGAGTTCTAGACCGACGGTTCCGAGTAAGAGCCGCAGGAATCCGATATCCACTGCGGGGACGGAAGTCGCCATCCAGCCATCGGCAGTTGCCGGCCAAGAAGAGACAGTCGACGCCTGATTCGAACCACCGTAAAGCGGTCATTCGCCAAGCAGGCTCCGCGTCTCTACACAGCCATGGGGTCACCATTTCGCCGTCCGTGTCAACAGGCGCATAGCTCTCCGCTCCTGCTCGTCGCAGGCGCTGAGATGGACACCTTGATTTGATCTGCCGTCTCCGCGATGTTCCCGGCCGGTTACGGAGTGATTCCGCACCAGTCACCGTTCTGGTTCTAGGCGCTTGTACGCCCGTGAGCTTGCGCTCCCAAACACTCGTCGGTTGCCATCGGTACGTCCATGTGGCCGCGGTCGCGGCGCACAGGTTCACGATCTCGCTCAAGGCGGATCAACCCTTGGTGGCTCGGCCGATGGGCGGCATCCTCAAAACAAGGTGTCGGCGGCGACAGCCATTCAGATCTGAGGGCTCGAGTCCAACCCCATTTCCGGCTTGTCGCCGCCA
>CAJDVU010000096.1_pt1 | contig 14376 bp, 10 predicted proteins | sample 7391431 | NCBI WGS metagenome assembly CAJDVU01 (sample SAMEA7055700, study PRJEB34461) | soil metagenome | biome: terrestrial ecosystem; feature: Peninsula; material: soil | place: Antarctica | collected 2016
ACGCCTACCTGTTCAGCGGCCTGGCCAATGGTGCCTTCACCAGTGCCGATTTCAACACACCGGCGGGCTACGGCTATCCGGATTTCAGGCCGGCCGTGGACCTCAGCGATCCCGCCACGATGGTCTTTACCGACCCGGACAATTACGGCTACAACGGCCGCCAGGAGTTTGACCAGCAGGACGACAAGATCCACGCGGTGCGCCTGCAGGTGAGCCACCCACTGGGCTGGATCTTCAGCAGCATGGATCTGGGTGTGGATTATTCCGATCGCACCAAGACCAAGCATGCCGACGTCGAGTTCGCTTGGCTGGACGGCAACGGCTCGACCGCGGACACCTACCAGAGTCGTTTCAGCACGCCGGTCAATCCGGCCCTGCTCTACAACCCGACCTCGTTGAGCTATGGCGGGATCCCGGCCATTCTCAACTACAACGTGCTGGGCGCGATGTACAGCCAGTTCTACCTGACCCAGAAAAACGGACAGGGTGACTGGAGCCGCAACTACACCGTGGAGGAGAAGGTCCCGCTGGCCTATGTCAAGTTCAATATTGAAACGGCTGTCGCCGGCATCCCGTTGCGCGGCAATGTCGGCGTGCAATTCGTGCGCACGGAGCAATCTTCCACCGCGCTGCAAACCAACGGCGACACGCTGGTGGGCCAGATCAAGGACGGCGCGTCGTACAACAACGTGCTGCCCAGCCTGAACCTGGTGGCCACGATCGGCGATCGCCAATTACTGCGCTTCGGCCTGGCCAAGACCATGGCACGCGGGCGCATCGACGACGAAAAGGTCGCCACATCTGCAGGTGTATCGGCGATTACCCAAGGCCCGGCTACGGGCCAGGTGCTGTGGTCTGGCAGCGGCGGCAATCCCCATTTGAAACCCTACGTCGCCGTCGGCACCGACCTGGCGTGGGAAAAATATTTCGGCAAGGCCAGTTACGTTTCCGTGGCGGTGTTCCAGAAGAACCTGCTGAACTACATCTACGACCAGACCGTGCTCGACTACGACTTCTCGCACTACACCAACGACACGCCCACCCTGGTGCCGACCACCAACATCGGCGCGTTTACCACGCCACAGAACGGCACCGGCGGCAAGATGAACGGGTTGGAGTTGGCCGGCTCGCTGGAAGGCGGCCTGGTGGCGCACGCGCTGGAAGGCTTTGGCATACAGGCCAATTACTCACTGACCAATAGCCGCATTCCGACCAGCGCGATTTCCTCCATCCCGGGTGGGCCGCAGACACTGCCGGGCCTGTCGCACAAGGTGGGCAACATCACGCTGTACTACGAGCGCTACGGATTCTCGATCCGCGTGGCGGAACGCTATCGCTCGTCGTTCACCGGCGAGGCCGTGGCGCTGTTCGACCAGCTCGGCTACACCAAGTACCTGGCCAACCGGCAGACCGATCTGCAGCTCGGCTACGCGTTCTCCAACGGCCGCTGGAACGGGCTGTCGCTGCTGTTGCAGGTCAACAACCTGAGCAATTCCCCGGATGCCACGGCGCAGATCTCCGGCCTGGCGAATAACGTCCAGGTCACCCGTCCCCTGGAATACGACACTTGGGGACGCAGCGTGTTGTTCGGCTTCAACTACAAGCTGTAGCACTCCGCCGGGCCGTTGCTTGACCGGCCGGCGAATCCGGCTCGACCCCCGACAGCTCGACCGCCTCCTGGCTGGCTGCAAGGCGCCGCACTGCGGCGCCTCTTCCCGGCCTTGCATCACGGAAGCGGATGCCGGTACCGCTCGCGCGCTCCGGTGGGAACCGCGCGCCTGTACCATGGCAGGCTGACGTTCCTGACCAACCTGGGGTCACCATGACTCACACCCGACGTTTGTCGACGCTGCACGCCATCCTGACGCTGCTCGGCTGTGCCGGCTGTGTGCAGGCATCCGCCGCAACATCGGCCCCGGCCACCGCTGCCCAACACGCGGCTTCCGTCGACCATCGCGCGCGCGAATCGACGCACTACGCCGACTGGCCGGCGATCAAGAGCCGGCTGCCCGCCGATCCGGCGCTGGAAGCGCAGGTGCACAAGATCGTGGCCAGCATGACGCTCGCCCAGAAGATCGGGCAGATGACCCAGGCCGAGATCAAGTCGATCACGCCGGCGCAGGTCACCCAGTTCTACATCGGCTCGGTCCTCAATGGCGGCGGCTCGTGGCCGGGCATGAACAAACACGCCACGATCAATGACTGGCTGAACCTGGCCGACCGTTACTACGATGCGTCGATGGCGACCGATGCCGCGGTCAAGATCCCGATCATCTGGGGCACCGACGCGGTGCATGGCGACAGCAACGTATTCGGCGCCACGCTGTTTCCGCACAACATTGGCCTGGGTGCAGCGCACGACCCGGCCATGATCGAAGCGATTGGCGCCGCAACTGCCAAGGCGGTGCGTGCGACAGGTGTGGACTGGGCGTTCGCGCCGACCCTCGCGGTGGCGCAGAACGTGCGCTGGGGCCGCACCTACGAGAGCTTCTCCAGTGAAGGTCCGCTGGTGCGCGAGTACGCGCGCGCCTATGTGACCGGGCTGCAGGGCGATTTCGGCGACCACAACGTGATCGCCACCGCCAAGCATTTCATCGGCGATGGAGCCACCCACAACGGCACCGACCAGGGCGAGGCCAGGGTCAGCAAGAAAGACATGATCAACGTGCACGGCGCGGGCTACTTCGGCGCAATCAATGCCGGCGTGCAGAGCGTGATGGCGTCGTACAACAGCTGGGACGACGTGGCCGACGGGATCAACTACGGCAAGATGTCCGGCGCCCGCGCGCTCTTGACCGGCGCACTGAAAGACAAAATGGGATTCCAGGGTTTCGTGGTTTCCGACTGGAATGCAATCGGCCAGTTGCCGGGCTGCAGCAATGCCAGCTGCCCGCAGGCGATCAACGCCGGCATCGACATGATCATGGTGCCGGACGACTGGAAGGCGTTCATCGCCAACACTACCGGCCAGGTGAAAGACGGTCAGATCCCGATGGCGCGCATCGATGACGCGGTCAGCCGGATCGTCCGCGCCAAGTTGCGCATGGGCCTGTTCGGCAAGCGGCCCTCGCAGCGCGCGGGTGCGGGTGATGCGGCGGCGCTGCAAAGCCCCGCACTGGCGCGGCGGGCGGTGCGCGAGTCGCTGGTCCTGCTGAAGAACAATGGCAACGTATTGCCGCTCAAAGCGGGTGCGAAGATCCTGGTCGTCGGCAAGAGCGCCGACAGCCTGTCCAACCAGGCTGGTGGCTGGTCGTTGACGTGGCAGGGCACGGACAATACCAATGCCGACTTTCCCAACGGGGAGACGATCCTGGCCGGTATCCGCGCCGCCGACGGTGCGGCGCACGTGACCTACAGCGAAACCGCCAACGGCATCGATCTCGAACCCTTCGACGTCATCGTGGCGGTCATCGGCGAGACGCCGTATGCCGAGACGATAGGCGACATCCTGCCCTCCGCGACGCTGCGCCACAGCGACCGCCACCCAGAGGACCTGGCGCTGCTGAAAACGGTGGCCGCGGCGCACAAGCCGGTGGTGACCGTATTCGTGTCCGGGCGTCCGCTCTACGTCAACCCGCTGCTCAATCTCTCCAATGCCTTCGTCGCCGCGTGGTTGCCTGGTAGCGAAGGCGCCGGCGTCGCCGACGTGCTGTTTGCCGGCAAGTCCGGCCAGGGTCACTACAACTTCAGCGGGACACTGGCCCGGCCGTGGCCTGGCGTGCCCTGCAACGCCTCGGCGTTGTCGGTGTTCCACACGCTTGCCGTGCCGCCGTTCGCGCTTTACCTCGCCGGCGCAAACGACGCGCAGCCTGCACACGCAGTCGGCTCCGATCTGAACGCCCAGATCGACTGGCCCGCAGACCATCCCGCGCTGCGCCTGCGCACCGTCCAGGTCAACACCCAGCAGGACGCCAAATCCGTCACCTGGCTCGGCAGCGGCAGGTTCTACGCGCAGAGCCCGCAGCCACGGAACTTGATGCCGCTGGTCGCCGCCCACGCTGCATTGCGGTTCGATGTGGTCGTCAACACGCCCGCTACGAGTCTGGTGCAGGTGTACATGGGCTGCGGCCAGGGCTGCATGCGCAGTGTCGATCTCACCCGCATCCTCGCCGGGTACGCCAAAGGCGCCCGCCACGCTGTGTCGATTCCGCTGCAATGCTTCATCGGCAAGGGCAGCGACCTCTCCCACGTGGATGTGCCCTTCGGTGTGCTGGCGTCATCACCGTTCTCCGCCGCGTTCGCCGATATCAGGATCACGGCGACGGCAGCAGGCGATCATGCGGACGTGCGCTGCGCAGGTGCCTCTGCCCAGTGACCGCCAAGCTGTCGTCCGTGCGGGGCCATGAACGCCATACGCTTCGCGTGCACCATGAGTGAACACGGGGGCGCAGCACGCTGGATTGCGATCGGATCCATCGCCCTGATCAGCGTGCTCGCGCTGGCCGCCCTGCGCCTGTCGGGCCGCGCGCCAGCCCTGCCGGCGCTCACCATCACCCCGGTCTTCCAACCGTCGGGACCCACGGCACAACTGTGGCTGAGCACGCAGGATCGCCGCCTGCGGCTGGCACGCCAGCCTGATGTCAAGCTATCCGCCACCGGGCCTTCGCCGGCCGACGTGGTCATCGATACCCACAAGACCTTCCAGACCATCGTCGGCTTCGGGGCGGCACTGACGGACGCGTCGGCATGGTTGCTCAAAAACCGCATGAGCGAAGCGCAGCGCCACGCGCTGTTGAGCGAACTGTTCGGCCCGCCACCGGGCCTGAATTTCAACATGAGCCGCGTGACCATCGGTGCCTCGGATTTCTCGCTGCAGCCGTACACCCTGGACGACGTTCCGTTCGGCGATACCGATCCCGACTTGCAGCATTTCAATATCGCCGTCGACCTGCGCAACGTGATCCCGACCGTGCGCGAGGCGCTGTCCATCAATCCGGACCTGAAAATCATCGCCTCGCCGTGGAGCGCACCGGCATGGATGAAAACCAGCGCCAATGTGATCGGCGGGACCCTGCTCGAACAGTACGAAAGCACCTATGCGCAGTATCTCGTCAAGTACGTCGACGCCTTCCGCAAAAACGGTATCCCCATTTTCGCGTTGACCGTGCAGAACGAGCCCGGGTTCGTGCCGATCACCTACCCGAGCATGGAACTCTCGCCCGTCCAGCGCGCGCGGATCATCGGGCAATATCTCGGGCCCGCCCTGGCCGGCCGCAAGCCGGCAACGCGCATCCTGGGCTGGGATCACAACTGGGACGAGGTGCAGCAGCCGCTCAGCGTACTCTCCGACACCGACGCGGCGCGCTACATCGACGGCATCGCCTGGCACTGCTACCGCGGCGCGGCCAGTGCGCAAACCGAACTGCACGTGGCGTACCCACACAAGGATACCTACATCAGCGAGTGCTCCGGCGGCGACTGGGAGTCCAGCAGGAACGGCGAACTGTTGTGGTTCGCACGGGACCTGCTGCTCGACGGCTTGAGGAACTGGGCACGCGGCGTCGTCTACTGGAACCTGGCGCTCGACGAGCAGCACGGGCCGCACTTCGGCGGCTGCGCCACCTGCAAGGGTATCGTCACGATCGACGCAAGCAGTGGCGAAGTCAGTCGCAATGACGAGTACTACGCGTTTGCCCACTTCAGCCGGTTCGTGTTGCCCGGCGCCGTCCGCGTGCGATCCACGGACACCGGCAACGACATCAAGAACGTGGCATTCCAGAACGCCTCCGATGGATCGGTCGTGCTGGTGCTGATCAACGGCCGTACCGACGCGCACGCCGTCTCCGTGCAACAAGGCAACGTCCATTTCCAGTACACCATGCCGGCGCAGAGTGTGGCGACCTTCGTGTGGGCGCCCGAGCAGACCGGCGCACACCCTGACGCAACGGGCTCCCCATCGGCGAGGAAAACATCCACCGCCACGCCGAGCGCATCACCGGCAAGCGCCCGCAACGCGGTCAAGTGACAGACTGGAAACTGGCGGCTCGCTAAAAGAAAGCCGCCGGACTGGTGCCGAAACGAACCGACAGATTTCGGATGTGATCCACCGTCAGGCTGCGCTTGCCGGCCAGAATCTGGGAAACCACGCTCTGGCGGCCGACCTCCGGTAGCTGGTTCTGCTTGAGGCCATGCTGTTCCATCAGAAACCGAAGCATCTCCACGCCATTCATTTCCGACATGGGGTAATGCCGCTGGTCATGGGCGTAGATGAGATCGCTGATGGTCATGAACAACGAATGGCCCGGGTGTGCTTTATCCAACGCGCCCGCCTCAAGCAGCTTATCGGCAACGCGAGTGGCTTCCTCGTAGTCCCGATCATTGGCGATATGGCCGATGTGGGCGGTGCCCCGAAACTTGTCCCAGGCATCCGTAATGGGAGCGATGGCGAGTTGTGCGTTCATTTCCATTTGCCTTTGTCGTACTCGACGTGGGTCAACACGTGTTTGATATAGCAAATCTGCTCAGTGAAGCTGATACCGGCGATGATGCGGTAGTGGTTGCCGCGAATGTCGAAGATGTACCGGTCATCGTGGATGTCGACCGAGTTCAAGCTCTTTCTCAGGTCGTTGAAACCATGGAAATCGTTGCTCTCAATCAGCTTTCGCCAAGCCTGCAAGGGCACGCCTGCATCCGGGTGCTTCCTTGCAAACTCGACGAGACGCCTGTTGGTGATGACCCGCATCTCGTACTTCCTTGTGCCTTCACAACGACACTATTGCAATTTGTAATAGTGTCAATAGCAAATCGCTAGATTGGTTCAGATTTGTTCGACCGACACGACACTGGCGGACAAACGCCATCGTTGCCCGTCGGCAGGATGGTATGGCGCGTCGTCAAGACAAGCCATCCGAAGATCCCGCGAAAGTCGGAGTTTCATGACAGGGCGGGAGCTTCTTTCGGGCCTGACGACCCAGGCTGCCTCGGTTCTCCCCGGTGCTATTCCACGGTCACCGATTTGGCCAGGTTGCGCGGCTGGTCGACGTCGGTGCCGCGCAACACGGCGACGTGGTAGGCGAGCAACTGCAGCGGCACCGTGAACACCGCCGGGGCGATAAAGTTGCCGCCCGATTGCACGCGCAGGGTGACGCCGTGGCCGGCCATGTCGTCCATGCCGGCGGCGCCGTCGGCAAACACGATCAGGCGGCCACCGCGAGCGCGCACTTCCTGCAGATTGGATTTCAATTTGTCCAGCAGCGGGCCGTTCGGCGCCACCGCCACCACCGGCATGTCCTCATCAACCAGGGCCAGCGGGCCGTGCTTGAGTTCGCCAGCCGGGTAGGCCTCGGCGTGGATGTAGGAGATTTCCTTGAGTTTGAGCGAACCTTCCAGCGCGACCGGGTAATGCGCCCCACGGCCGAGGAACAGCGCGTGCTGGCGCTGGATGAAATCGCCGGCCAGTTCGATGATCGCCGGCTCCAGTTGCAAGGCACCCTCGATCGCCCGCGGCAGGCGTTGCAACTCGGCGCACAGGGCCGCATAGCGCTGTGGATCGAGCCCGTGGCGATGGGCCAGTTCCAGCGTCAGCAGGGCCAACGCCGCCAACTGGGTGGTGAACGCCTTGGTCGAGGCCACCCCGATCTCCGGGCCGGCGCGTGTCATGAGTTTCAGGTCCGCCTCACGCACCAGCGACGACTCGGCCACGTTGCAGATCACCAGCGTGCCCACGTACCCGCGACGGCGCGACTCGCGCAGCGCGGCCAGCGTGTCGGCGGTTTCGCCGGATTGGGAAATCGCCAGGAACAGGGTACCGGGCGGCACCACGGTCTCGCGGTAACGGTACTCGCTGGCCACTTCCACGCTCACCGGCAGGCGCGCGTATTCCTCGATCCAGTACTTGGCCACCAGGCCGGCGTGGTAGCTGGTGCCGCAGGCGACGATGTGTACTCCGCGGGTGGCCGCGAGCAGCGTCTCGCTGTCGGTGCCAAAGATGTTCGGCAGCACGCCATGCGGGCCGAGGCGCGCCTCCAGCGTATCGGCCACCGCGCGTGGCTGCTCGAAGATCTCTTTCTGCATGTAGTGGCGATACTCGCCGCGCTCGACCGCATCGGTGGACAGCTCGCTCTCATGCACCGCGCGCTCGACCTCGGCGCCGTCAAGGCCATAGACCTGTACGCGGTCGCGGGTGATCTCCACCACATCGTTCTCGTCCAGATAGAGCATCTTGTTGGTGACCTGGATCAGCGCCTGGGCATCGGAACCCAGGAAATTCTCGCCAATGCCAAGACCGACCAGCAGCGGCGCGCCGCGGCGTGCGCCGACGACCCGGCCGGGCTCGTCGCAACTGATCACCGCGATCGCATAGGCGCCTTCCAACTCGCGCACGGTGGCCAGCACCGCCTCGCGCAGGCTGACCCCCGGCACGTAGCGCCGATCGATCAGCGCGGCCATCACCTCGGTATCGGTTTCCGAGGTGAACACGTAGCCGCTGGCCTGCAGTTCGGTGCGCAGGCTGGCGTAATTCTCGATGATGCCGTTGTGCACGATGGCGACGCGACCGGCTATATGCGGATGCGCGTTCGCCTCGCTCGGCACCCCATGGGTAGCCCAGCGCGTGTGGGCGATGCCGGTGCCGCCGGGAAAGGGGTCGGCGAGGTACATCGCCTCCATCTCGCGCACCTTGCCCTTCGCGCGCACGCGCCGGATCGCGCCGTGGTCGAGTACCGCCAGGCCGGAGGAATCGTAACCGCGATACTCCAGGGCCTTGAGCCCGACGATCAGCAGCGGCGCGACATCGCGTTGGGCAACGGCAGCGACAATTCCACACATGGCGGAGTTCTCCTGATGGGAGGCGAAGCCAGGAGGCGACTCCGCCACAGATGATCATGTTCGGCTGGACGCATTGCGGCAGGCTTTCGGTACAACACCTGACGCCATTGATTCAGCCGGCCGAAATTTCAAACAGCTTGAGGTGCTTCGACGAATTGCGCGACGACCATCGCTCCCCTGCCCCTGCGCAGCGGGGGAAGGGGAGCGATGGTGGAAGGGGCGCACTTGCTGTTTGTTGGTATAGCAAAAAGCACCTCCGTCAGCCCTCCGGGCGGCTTGTACTCGCCACATCCCTGTGGCTCGTCCTTCGGCCAGCATCCGCTGCAAACACCGGCAATCCTGCCGAGGTTTCCCCGCTTCGCGGGGGAAGCAACATTGGCGTTTCGTTGCAGCCGCTCGGATACCGTTCAATTCACCTTGCGGCGCAGCCAGTTCAACAGGTCGATGCGGGTAATCAAGCCGAGAAAATCATCGCCATCGACCACGATAGCGACATGCCCGCGCTCGAACACCGGCAGCAGCGATTCGATCGGCGAGCGCACATCGAGTCGATGCAGGTCCGAAATCATGGCGGTGGAGACCGAATCGCGAAAACGCGACTCGTCGGCGTGGACGTGCAGCAGCACGTCGGATTCGTCGACGATGCCGACCAGCTTGCGGCCATCCATCACCGGCAATTGCGACACGTCGTAAAGCTTCATGCGGTTGTAGGCCGTCACCAGCAGCTCATGAGGGCCGACCACCACGGTGTCGCGCTGGGCGAACGGACGCAGCAGCAAGTCACGCAGGTCGCCATACTGCTCGCGTTCGATGAAGCCGTTGTCGAGCATCCAGTAATCGTTGTACAGCTTGGACAGGTACTTGTTGCCGGTGTCGCAGACCAGGCTCACCACGCGTTTGGACTTCGACTGCTCGCGGCAATAGCGCAGCGCGGCGGCAACCAGGGTGCCGGTGGACGAGCCGCCCAGGATGCCTTCCTTCGCCAGCAATTCGCGCGCGGTGAGGAAGCTCTCCTTGTCCGGGATCGCATAGGCCTTCTTCACCCGCGTGAAGTCGCTGATCGAGGGCAGGAAATCCTCGCCGATACCTTCAACCAGCCAGCTGGCCGACTTGACCGAAAGCGTACCCTCATTGATGTACTGGGCCAGGATCGAGCCGACCGGATCGGCCAGTACCAGCTCGGTCTGCGGTGACTGTTCGGCGAAGAATTTGGACAGGCCGCTCAAGGTGCCGGACGAGCCGCAGCCGACCACCACGGCGTCAACCTTGCCGTCCATCTGCTCGAGGATCTCCGGCCCCGTCGTCGTGCTGTGCGCGGCCGGGTTGTCGGGATTGCCAAACTGGTTGATGAAGTAGGCGCCTGGTGTTTCCCTGGCGATCCGCTCGGCCATATCCTGGTAGTACTCGGGGTGCCCCTTGGCCACGTCGGAGCGGGTCAGCACCACTTCGGCGCCCATCGCCTTGAGGTTGAAGATCTTCTCGCGGCTCATCTTGTCCGGCACCACCAGGATCAGCCGGTAGCCCTTCTGCTGCGCCACCAGGGCCAGGCCCAGACCCGTATTGCCGGCGGTGCCCTCGACCAGAATGTCGCCAGGGCGAATACGACCGTCCTTCTCCGCGCCATCGATCATCGACAAGCCGATGCGGTCCTTGATCGAACCACCGGGGTTGGCGCTCTCGAGCTTGAGAAACAGCTCACACACGCCCGTGTCCAGACGCTGGGTGCGCACCATCGGGGTATGTCCGATCAGTTCGAGAACACTCTGGTGAACCGTCATGGGGGCTCCGTTGCGTGAACGATGGCTTCGGCGCCTCGCCGTTGCCGCAGAACTCCCATGATAACTGAGCCTGATCAGGATCGAGGGCGGCGGAGCCAAACGGCATCACCTGCAAGCAGGCAAGGCTCCTTGCGAGGGCAACCCACCCACCCGCGAAACCCGCAAGAGCCCGCCCCCGGCGATGCTTCCGGGCAGGAACCGGGAATCGGGAATCGCAAGAGCAAAACGATAGAGCATCGCCTGTGAGCAGGCTCGCGCGAGAGCAAGCCGCGCAAGCCCGGCCGCTGAGCATCGATCGCGAGCGATGCTTCGTGTTGCCAATCGCAAAGGTTCGAGCCGGACCACGCGACCGCCGGGCCGGGCGAACAGTGGAAACGCAGCGGCCCCGGCAACCTTCCCGACGAAGACGGGAACGTTCCGGGGCCGCTCTGGCGAAGCAGAAACTGTCAGTGGACGAGGGGCGCCCGATCGGTCCACATGCGCTCCAGCCGCGCCTTGGCCATCAATTTCTCTTTCTTCATGCTGGCAAGGGTGGCGTCGTCCAGCGGCAACACGCCGATACCGGCGTCGTGCAGTTTGCTGTCAAGCTCCCGATGGTGTTGGTAAAGCCGGCGGAACTCGGGGTCCGTCTTCATCAATGCCTCGACATCATCACGCTGCTGGTTTTCAAACATGATCCGACCTCCTTCGAGTGAACGGGCGGGTGCCGCCGGGGCGGCTGGTCCGCCGACGATTGAATGCATGCGCGCACCCACGGCCCACGTCGGATGGCCGGATCGTGGGCGAAGATGTGAACGCTGGATGGACGCATGATTCAGGTCAGTAACCCGGGTAGCGCAGATGCCTCCCGGAGCTTTGACCCTACTCCGCCGGTCAACCCCGCGCAAGCCTGTCGCCGGACGTTGGTCAAATGGCGACTTTCGCGTTAAATACCTGTAAAAACAGTATTTTGCATGCGTCCAAAAGTGTCACGAAGTGACCGCGCAAGCGCGTCAACCGGCAGCTTCACCAACCGCAATCGGCGACGACTTCAATGTTGGTCGTGATGCTTCTTGGTCGGTTTTTTCTTCTCCGGGGGAGTCGCTGTCCCGGCCGCGCCGCCATCTTCCATCTGTGCACGCATCGCCTTGGCGGCCTGCGCGGCGAGCGCCGCTTCGCGGCGCGCCGCGCGCGCTACCTTGCTTTGCGCGGCGGCCAGCTTGTTGGCCCGCTCGGCGTCGGCACGCGCCTGGTCGGCAGCCTGCGAATACTGCTCGCCCTGCGCCTGCAAACGCGCAGCCTCTTCCTGCGCCAACTGGTTCTGCAGTCGCTGCCGCGCCAGTTGGAGGCGCGCCATGTCAGCCTCGCGCCGGCTGTTGGCCAGCAGGATCTGGTCGTGCTCGCGATCGAGCTGATTCAGCTTGACCTGGGTGTCCTGCAGCTGGGCCGCCGCCCTGGCCAGGTCCACCCGCCGTTCTGCCAGATACAGGGCGTGCGGCCGTTCGCTCCTGCCGGCCTGGGCCAAGCGGTTGATCGCGTCGCGAGCGCGCGCTTGCTCTGACAGCGCGTAGTTGCCCAGAGTGGGGTCGTTGGCCAGCTGGCTCAGACTGCTGTTGAGTCGATTGATGTCGATATCGTCCCCGCGGGCGTGCACCACGCCCACCACGACCAGCGCCAGTGCGACGGTCGCAAACATGTTCATGAGCCGGTTCATGGCTGGTCTCCCTGGCTGCCGGCGCTCGAAGCCGGCGACGGGCTGTCGTCCGGTATGGTCTCGAATCCGTCGCCCGCTGGCGCAGACAACACGGAAGCCGACGGAGCCGGCATGTCATTCACGGGCGATGCCGCTGAGGAGCCGGACGCCGGCACCGGCGCGGACTGCTCCATCTGCTGCTGCTCGGCCGCGAGCTGTTCGCCTTCATGGCGCAGGCGCGTGTTTTCCTGCAGTTTGCTCTGCATCTGCGCGCGGGCAGCACCCAACCGGGCTTTGGTCCTGGCCAGCTCGGCATCGGCGTTGGAATCCTCAGCGAGGCTGGCGGCATCGGCAAACTTGCGCTCGGCCATCGCCGTCTGCGCCTGCTGGAACTTGTCCTGGGCAAAGCCGAGGTCGACCGGCGCATAATCCGCCGCCCCGGCGTCGCGCGCGGCTTGCAGCATGCTCTGAGCCAGGTTCATCGAGTCATTCGGTGGCGGCACGCTGGCGCAGCTGCCCAGCGCAAGGGCAAGCGCCACGGCAACCGTCGCCGCGCGGAATCGGCCGGAGAATCCGGCTGGTGGGGAAAAGGAGTACATCACAGTCCTCATGGTGTGTCGCAGCGTATTGTGTGCGGGCATAATCCGCCATTGCAATGTACAACGGGACTCAGGGGCAAAACATGGACATCGGCTACTTCCTCAAGCTCATGGTAGACAAGGGCGCCTCGGACATGTTCCTGTCCACCGGCGCACCGGTGAACATCAAGGTCGAAGGCAAGCTGTACCCGCTGGGCAATACCGGCTTGCCCAGCGGGATGGTCAAGAAGATCGCCTATTCGTTGATGGACGAGGGTCAGGTGCCGATGTTCGAGCGCAACCTCGAACTGAACATGGCGTTGGCGGTAAAAGACACTGGCCGCTTCCGCATCAACGTGTTCAAGCAGCGTGGCGAAGTCGGCATGGTCATCCGCGCGATCAAGAGCGAGATTCCCAGCATCGAGCAATTGCAACTGCCCCCGATCTTCCGTGACCTGATCATGGAACCACGCGGACTGATCCTGGTGGTGGGCGCCACCGGTTCGGGCAAATCGACCACGCTGGCGGCGATGATCGATCAGCGCAACATCCAGACGCCCGGCCACATCCTGACCATCGAGGATCCAATCGAATATCTGCACCGGCACAAACGATCCGTGGTCAACCAGCGCGAAGTGGGGCTGGATACGCACAGCTACAACGAGGCGCTGAAGAACGCGATGCGCGAGGCGCCTGACGTGATCATGATCGGCGAGATCCGCGACACCGACACGATGGAAGCGGCGATCGCGTTCTCCGAAACCGGGCACCTGTGCCTGGCCACGTTGCACTCCAACAACTCCGACCAGACGCTGGAGCGCATCCTCAACTTCTTCCCCGAATCGGCGCACAAGAACGTGCTGATGAACCTGGCGCTGAACCTGCGCGCGGTGATCAGCCAGCGCCTGGTGATGGGCAAGGATGGCCGCCGCATCCCTGCGGCCGAGGTATTGCTGAACACGCCGCTGATCCGCGACATGATCCGCCGTGGCCACATCAATGAGATCAAGGAAGCAATGGATCGCAGCCTGCAGGAAGGCATGCAGACCTTCGATCAGTCGCTCTACAAGCTGTACAAGGACGGACGCGTGGAACTCGAGGAGGTGCTCAGCAAGTCCGATTCGCGCGATGGCCTGGCCCTGAAGATCCGCCTGGCCGAAGGTGGTGACGGCAAGGAATTGGCCGGCAACGATCCGTACGGGATGGGGCTTTAAGGTGGGGAACGGGGAACGGGGAACGCATGGGTCGGCGCAAGTCTTTCAGGTCAGTGCTGCGCGCTCGCTTGGACATACCTGATTAGCCGCGAAGCTCCAGAAGCAACTTTTCTTCCTTCGGGAGAAGGTGGCACGCAGCGCCGGATGAGCGGGGAGCGGAGAACGGGGAACGGATGGGTCGACGCAAGTCTTTCAGGTCAGTGTTGCGCCCTCGCCTGGACACACCTGATTAGCCGCCAGGCTCCAGAAACGACTGTTCTCCCCTCGGGAGAAGGTGGCGCGCAGCGCCGGATGAGGTGCGGGCGCAGCAGGGAACTGCCGTGTTGAGCGCTGCAGCAGTTCGCTCCGCTCGAACCCTCGCCAACCCC
>CAJDVU010000140.1_pt1 | contig 14337 bp, 7 predicted proteins | sample 7391431 | NCBI WGS metagenome assembly CAJDVU01 (sample SAMEA7055700, study PRJEB34461) | soil metagenome | biome: terrestrial ecosystem; feature: Peninsula; material: soil | place: Antarctica | collected 2016
CTTTGCGGCTGGAACGTCAGCGGCACGATGCGGCCGTTGACCTTGGCGCCGCGGCAGCGATGCCCGACCTCGGTGTGGATCAGGTAGGCAAAATCCAGCACGGTCGCGCCGCGCGCCAGGTCGAATACCTCGCCTCTGGGCGTGAGCAAATAGACCCGGTCCTCCAGCAATTCGGTCTGCAGGTCGGCTGCCAGGGTGCCGTCGTCGTCGCCGCGCGGCTCCAGCAATTTGCGCATCCAGGCGATCTTTGCCTCGAATTCGGCATCGCTGCCACCGCCTTCCTTGTAGCGCCAGTGCGCGGCCACGCCCAATTCATTGGCCCGGTGCATCGCGTGAGTGCGAATCTGCACTTCCAGCGTCTTGCCACCCGGACCGAGTACCGCCGTATGCAGCGACTGGTAGCCGTTCGGCTTGGGCCTGGCGATGTAGTCGTCGAACTCGTTGGGCAGGTGCGGCCAGCGCCCGTGCACGACGCCCAGCGCCGCGTAGCATTCGGTGATGCCATCGACCAGGATGCGCACGGCGCGAATGTCGTACAGATCGGAGAAATCCAGCGACTTGCGCTGCATCTTCTTCCAGATCGAATAAATGTGCTTCGGCCGCCCGGCAAGGTCGGTGCGGATGCCGGCCGCGTCGAGCGCCTGCTGCAGTTCATCCAGCGACTGGCGGATGAACTCCTCGCGATCGACCCGCCGTTCATCGAGCAATTTTGCGATGCGGCGGTAGGTATCCGGCTGCAGGAAGCGGAAGGCCAGATCCTCCAGCTCCCATTTCAACTGCCAGATGCCGAGGCGATTGGCCAGCGGCGCGTGGATGTCGCGGCTCAGCCGCGCCAGTGCCGCGGCCTGCTCCGCCGGCAATGCCACCGCCGCGCGCATCCGCGCCAGCTGTCGTGCCAGCAACACAAACACCACCCGCAGGTCACGCACAATCGCCAGCAGCAACCGGCGCAAGCCCTCGGTGCCACCATCCGCGGTGCGCTGCGCGTGCAGCGCCCACACCTGCTCGGCCGCCTGCTGGCCGGCCACGAGGCGCTGCAGCTGCGCCGACAGCGTCGTGCTGCGCGCTGCCCACAGCGCGGGATCGACGCGCGCCAGCTCGAACCACAACGCGGCTGCCTGAGTCTGCGCGTCGCAACCGAGCATGCCAAGCAAGTCGAGCGTGTCACAGCATTGTGCTTCATCGACCGCGCGCGTGGAGCATGCCTCCAACGCCTCGGCCAGCACCGGCGGCGGCGCAGCGTGTGCGCGCCACTGCTCCAGAGTGCTCGTTTCCCGGGGGGCGGATCGAACCATCAATGAACCTTCCTCGCTGCGGTCAATGCGTCGGTTGTTGCCACGGCGAACCATGCCGGGCATGCTTGGCTGGTGCATCGCACGCCGCCCGTATTCCGAGCGAACCCGTTCGCCTGTCCGCGGCTTGCCGCGTTATGGACCCGACCCATGAAAGCATACTCATTCCTGCCGTTGCCAACCGTGTTCCTGTTGCTGCTGTGCATGGCTCCGGCGCATGCACAACAAGCCGTCTCGCTGCAGAAACAGATGGGCAGCACCGAGTTCACCCGGGCGGGACTGGACAAATTGAGCCCCGCCGAACTGCAGCATCTGCAGCACTGGTTGTCGCTGCATGCCTCGCAGCTGGCTGCGGCCGTACCGGCCTCGGCAGAGACCTCCGCGACGGCCGCCGCCGCGAAGGCACCCGGTCCGTTCGCGCACAAGGCCAAGGCTGCCAAGGTGAAGCGCAACGACACCGTCAGCAGCCGCATCGCGGGCGAGTTCAACGGCTGGCAACATGGCACCACGCTGACGTTGCAGAACGGCCAGAGATGGCGGGTAAAGGACGACAGCTCGCTGGTCGTGAACAAGCCGCTGGCCAGTCCCGAGGTGTCGGTGACGCCGGGTTTCCTGGGCAGTTGGATGCTCAAGGTGCATGGCTACAACACCAGCGCACGGGTCGAGCCGGCCAACTGACCGCGCTTGATTCCCTGGTGGCTGACGCCGTCGTCGGATAGCGCTCGCCGCGGACGCGCGGACTCTCAACCCAACGCGGCCAACGCCTTGGCCAGCCGCTTGGCCGATACCGGCTCGGCTGTTTTAAGCTCCTGCGCGAACAGCGATACACGCCACTCCTCGATCAGCCAACGCAGCCCGGCCAGCGCGCCGTCATCGGCTCCGGCGGCGCGATGGTGCAGATACGCACGCCAATACGGCATCACCTGCAGCATCCGCTGCTGGTCCCTCGCCGGATCCTGGCGCAACCGTTCACCGCGCAGGCGCATGGCTTTCAGATAGCGCGGGTAGTGGGCCAGCCGCGACAATGGCAGCTCGCGCAGAAAGCCGGAGACGAGCAAACCGTCGAGCTGTTCGCACAGGTCGTCGTAACTGGCGCGGGCAAAGCCCAGCAGGGGCGGCTTGAGCCATGGCTTCAGTTCCGCCTGCGCCTCGATGATCGGCTCGGCCAGCTTCAACCGTTCGACGCCGGCGCTGAACAACTCGCGCAGGCATTGCGTGCGCAGCACCTCGAACGTGCCGGCGGTGCGCACGTCCAGTTCATGAGCGTGCAGCAGGTCCTGGAAGCCGCCTTCGAGCAGGTCTTCGCGCAAGCCGTCGACCCCGCCGAGCGGCGCGTAGTGCAAACCCGTCGCATTGCCGATTGGCAGCCGGCGTCGCGCCTGCTTCATTTCGCTGGCCAACGCATTGTGCAGCAATCGCACCACGCCCTGCCGGTGCGCCAGATGGGCCTCGCCGCTGCGCTCGAACACGCGTAGCGCTACCGTCTCGCCGAGGTCGACCAGGGCCGGGAACGCGGTGAGGCCGCTGTCCGAGCGCACCTGCGCCGGGATTGCGTCGAAATCCCAACTGGCCACCTCCTCGCGAGTCAACTCGATATCGGTTTTGCGCGAGAACGCTTCGCGCGCCTGGTCTTCCCATTGTCCCCGCAGCGCCATCAGGTCGCGGTTGCTGGCCAAGGTTTTGCCCTGCTCATCGTGCAGTTGATAGCGCATCAGGAAATGCGGCGATAGTTGGACCCCGCCGAACTCGTCTGCACCGATGTCCACGCCTGTAGCGCGCTTCAGAAATGCAGCCAGCGCGCTGGCCAACGCTTCGTCGCGCGGCACTTCTGCCGCGACGAACGCACGGGCAAAGTCCGGCGCCGGCACAAAATTGCGACGCAGCGCCTTGGGCAGGCCGCGGATCAGCTCGGCCACCTTGTCGGCGAGCAGACCCGGGACCAGCCATTCGCAGCGCGCGGCGGGCACCGCGTTGAGCATCGCCAGCGGCAAGTGCAGGGTCACGCCATCGGCCTCGTCACCCGGGACGAACCGGTATTCCAGCTTGTACTTTTGCGGCCGCTCTTGCGCATCGGGCAATGGCTCCCTGCCTTGCGCGAGCTCCGGCATCCCTGCCGTCGCCCGCGCTTGCGGCACTCGGCCATGCATGGCCCGTGCTGCCACTTCCAGCGTCGCGGGAAATGCCTTCGCATCGAGCCCGACGCCGCCGGTCATCACATCGTCCAGCGACCAGCGCAACGCGGCCTGCTCAGCCGGACGCGCCTTGCGATACCACGCATCCAGTGCCCGGCTGCTGGCGATCTCCTCGGGCAGTTTGTCCTCGAAGAAGGTGACCAGATCGTCTTCGTGACGGATCAGCCCAGCGCGTCGCTGCTGCGCCTCGATGCCGGCAGCTTCCTGCAAAATGCGCTGGTTCGCCCGCACGAAATCAGCCCGGGATTCCATGTCGCCACGGACCAGCGCCTCGCGCAGGAAGATCGCGTGCGCCAGCGCCGGGTCCTGTTGCTGGAACGTGACGGGTCGCTTCTCCACCAGCACCAGCCCGAACAGGCTCACCTGCTCGTACGCCACCACGCAGCCACGCTTCTTCGACCAATGCGGATCGCGGCAATGAATACGCAACAAATGCGCCGCCTGCTGTTCGATCCACAGCGGCTCCACTCTCGCGTTCGCCATGCCCCATACGCGTCCGCCAACATCCAGGATTTGTGCGGAAAACAGCCAGTTCGGCGGCGCCTTGGCCAAGGCGGAACCAGGGAATATATGGAACTTGCGTTCGCGCGTGCTTTGGTAAATGCCCTTCTCATCCTTGCGCCCGACCTGGGTGGGCAAGCCGGCCAAAAGGCTGCGATGGACTGCCTCAAAGAGGCGATCCATCGCAGCCTTTTGATCAATATCGTGCCCTTCGCGTTCGCCTCCGCTCCCCTGTGGCGACCGAAGGGAATCCCCTTGCGGGTGGAGGAGGATTGCAACCGAAGGAAGTCCCTTTTTCGGGAAGGTGAGGAGCTTGGGCTCGCGGGAACCCCTCCTGCCACTGCTCCTTCGCGCTTTTGAAGCGCCCGAGCGTGGAGCCTCCCGCACCGCCGTCCCCTCACCTCCACCCTCTCCTCGCACGGGAGAGGGAGCAACGCGCCAACCCAACTCCCCCCCCACCACCAGCAACTGCCGGTGCAGCTCGCGCCACTCGCGCATCCGCATGAAACTGAGAAAGTGCCGCGAACACCAGTCCCGCAACTTCGATTGGGTCAACTCCTCGTGCGCCTCGTGATAGGCGCGCCACAGATTCAGCACGCCGATGAAATCGGACTTCGGATCGGCGAACTCGGCATGCGCCGCGTCGGCCTGCTGGCGCGCATCGGACGGACGCTCGCGCGGATCCTGGATACTGAGAAAGGACACGATGACGAGCAGTTCGCTCAGCGTCTGCAACTTCTCGCCCTCGACCAGCATGCGCGCCAGTTGCACGTCGATCGGCAGCCGGGCCAAGGTGTGGCCGATCGCGGTGAGCTTGCGCGCCGCGTCGATCGCGGAAATTTCGGTGAGTCGGCGGAAGCCATCGGCGACCACGCGTGGATCGGGTGCATCCAGGAACGGGAAGTCGTCAACCTCGCCCAGCTTCAGCGCCAGCATGCGCAGGATCACGTTGGCCAGCGATGAGCGCAGCAGTTCGGGGTCGGTGAACGCATCGCGACTGGCAAAGTCGGCTTCGTCGTACAGCCGGTAGCAGATGCCTGGCCCGACCCGGCCGCAACGGCCCTTGCGCTGGTCCGCCGCGGCTCGCGAGATCGCCTCCACGTGCAGCCGCTCGAGCTGGCTGCGCTGGCTGTAGCGCTTCACCCGTGCGGTGCCGGTGTCCACCACGTAGCGGATTCGCGGCACGGTCAGCGAGGTCTCGGCCACGTTGGTGGCCAACACGACGCGGCGCTTCACGCCGGGCTTGAACACGCGGTCCTGGTCGGCGGCGGAGAGCCGCGCATACAACGGCATGATTTCGGTCTCGCGGTACTGCCGGCGCGACAATAACTGATGCGCATCGCGGATCTCGCGTTCGCCGGGCACGAACACCAGCACGTCGCCGCGGGGGTCATCGTGGGTGATTTCGTCGAGCACCGCCGCGATGTGCTCGGCGCTGCCCTGTTGCATGTCCTTGCTGCGCCCCTGGCGCGCGGCAATCTCGTCCAGCGAGCGCCAGCGCAACTCCACCGGATACGCGCGCCCTTCCACCTCCACCACCGGCGCGCCACCGAAATGCTCCGCAAAACGCGCCGTGTCGATCGTCGCCGAGGTGACGATGATCTTCAGCTCCGGGCGTTTCACCACGAGCCGCTTGAGGTAGCCCAGCAGAAAATCGATGTTGAGGCTGCGCTCGTGCGCCTCGTCGATGATCAGGGTGTCGTACGCGCTGAGCCACGGATCGCCCTGCGTCTCGGCCAGCAGGATGCCGTCGGTCATGAATTTGATCAGGCTGCGCTCGGACACCTGATCGTTGAAGCGCACCTGAAATCCCACGATCTCGCCCAGCGGTGTGCCCAGTTCCTCGGCCACGCGCCGCGCCATCGAACGCGCGGCCAACCGGCGCGGCTGGGTGCAGCCGATCATGCCAGCCTCGCCGCGGCCGGCGGCCAGGCACAGCTTGGGCAACTGGGTGGTCTTGCCCGAACCGGTCTCGCCGGCGACCACGATCACCTGGTGCTCGCGAAGCAGCTTGATGATGTCCTCGGCACGCGCGCTGATCGGCAGCGATTCGTCGAGCCGGAGCGCTGGCTTGGCCGCGACGCGGGCGCGGCGTTTGGCCGCGGAGCGCTCGATATCTGCGACCAGCACCGCCAGCTTCTCGTCGTCGGGCTGGCGCGACAGCGTTCGCCAACGCCCCAGCAGGCGACCGAAGTCGCGGTTGGACACGGTTGTGTCCAGTCGCCGGCGCAGCTCGCGCAGGCCGGGATCGGGTGAAGCATGAGACTTGGGCGGACGGGAGTCGTTCATCGAACTGCGCATGATAGCGGCAGGTGACTCGTCAACCCGATGGCGCACGCCCAGCCTCCCGCCGCATGTACCAAGTCGGTACGCCCATCACGGGTTCGCGTCGAGCGACGACAAAGCCCAGCGTCTGGTAGAAATCCACGTTGATCGCCAGATCCGTCTCCAGCCAGGCGACCACGCCGAGCGTATCCAGGCGCTGGCAACACTGCATCATCAGCTCGCGCCCCACCCCTTGCCGGCGCCACGCCGGCAACACGGCGAGTGGGCCAATATGCGCGTGCGGCTCAGGCAGATCGTTGCGCGCCCAGGCCGACAGCCAGCGATGAATGCGCCACACGCCCAGCGGTGGGTTGCTGGCGATGATCGCGCCGGCCATGCGCAAGGTTTCGCTGCGCCCCGGACGACAGCGGCCCGGCATCAGCCTGCCCAGCACCCCGATCAGTTCACCATGTGACCAGGCGCCCAGCAGTGTGCCGTTCGCGTGGATGTGGCCTGCCAGTTGCGCCAGAAATCGATGCAGGCGTTGTTGACGGCGGGATGAGTCGACCCCGAACGCCTTCACGTGCAACGGATTGTCACGCATGCCTTCAGCAAGCAAGGCCACCGCCACGTCGACCTCGGCGGGCTCCAGCGTCCGAATCACGAGGTGCGCGCCGGCCTCGGCTGGTCTGCGCGAAGCCGGCTGCAGCTCCATCAGAAGCGGTAGATCGCCGCCAGCCCGGTGCGCGTCGGCATTCGTTCGGCCGGCACCATGACCACCTCGCCACCGTTGGCCAGCACGCGTTCGCCAAGGTCATCGAGGAGGTCGTCCAGCTCCGGATCGTCCAGCTCGCCCAGGGTGATTTTGCCGCTGACAGCATCCATGCGACCAGGCACCTGGCGCTCGGCTTCGAGCAGCAAGGCGTCGATACGCCCGGCGACGGCAGCCGCGGCCGATTCGGCCAGATCGTCAGTCGCCTGTTCGCGGTGACCGGCCGCGTGGAAGCGGTCGACCAAGCCGGCGAGACGTCCCAGATAGCTCGGTTGCAGCTGTTCCCAGACGCGCTTGCGCAGCGCATCCCCGCCCAGGTCATCCGGATGGACGTCGATGCTCTCCTCGAGCAGGTTCGGGTTGCGGCTGACCTCGCGGAACAGGTGATGATGTTCCGGCATGGCAGCGAGCAACAACGGCAACCCGGTGGGCCGCGAGTGGTGTTCGAGCACACTGCGGTCCACTGCACGGAAGAAATGCTTGGTGTCCGCCCGGATGCCATCCTGTTTCACATCGCTGGCGCCATGACGCCCCATCGTTTGCGGTTTGATCGGGCCATAGGTGCGCGTGGCGCGGTCGCGTTCGAAATCGCGATCCATGGCATCCGTGAGGGTGCGCGGCACCTCCGGCGCGAGCTCGATTTCATCGAATCTGTCGCGATTGCCCTCGAACAGGCGTACCTCGTGGCGATTGAGTCCCAGAACGTGGTAGCGGTCGGCGGACTGCACGATGCGCAGCAACGGTTTGGTGTGGAAGCTGTCGGCGACCACGGCCAGCTCGGCGACCGACCGCTGCAGCCGGTAGACGCGAAAGAAATCCGGCGCCACCAGTACCGCCAGCCCGTCGAGGGTCTGGTTCCAGAACCGGCTGTCTTTCGCCAGCGCATGCAATGGCGCCAGCAACCGCGCGGCGTCGCGCTGCGGGTACTTCTTCTGCAAGGATTGGGTCACACGCTTGACCAGGTTGCTGAAGCGGATCGGATCCTGGAGGTTTTCCGGATGCTGACGGTGCGTCGGTTGGTACAGCGACAAGCACGGCGCGGCATGCTCGGCCAGGATCAGGTCCGGATAGTCGTTGGCAAGTAGGTCCACGGTGGGCTAACTCCTCGGCTGCGGGCTCCCCCTCTGACCAGACATCTTGCCGCTCGGGGCTGATTTCAAGCCCGCAACTCGCCGGAGAACTCGCGCGGGGGGAGCAGAGTCACCTTTCGCAACGATAGTGACTCTGCCCTCCCCCACGCCTCAGCCCTTCGGCGCTGGCCCCTTCACCGCCGTGACGAAGTCACTCGGCCGGATGTACTTCGCTGAGCTTCAGATAGTGCTCACCGGCAATCGTCATCGCATTGAGCGGCTTGCCTTCGATCGACAATTGCAGCAACTGGCCACCGATCGCGCCGAAGCTGGATTCACCTAAGGGGATCTGCCGCAGCAAGATGCCCTTGGCGCGCTTCAGTTCCGTATCGGTGACCGGCGTCTGTTGCATCTGCTTGAGATCCTGCACCACGATCTTGCTGGCCGCCGCGACCTTGTCCGGGTCGGCACCGAAAGACACGGTGTAGGTGCTGCGATGCTTGCCCAGGTCGAAGCTGGTGCCGACGTTGTAGACCAGCCCGCGGGTGTCGCGCAGGTCATGGTAAAGGCGCGAGGCATAGAAGCCGCCGCCGAGCACCTCGTTGCCGAGATTCAAGGCATAACGCACCGGGTCGTTGCGGGTGACAGCGATGGTCTGCGCCATCTGCACGCTGTCCTGACTGGCGCTGGTATCGGGTACGTTGAACTGGCCGGGCTGGTTTGCCGGCACCGCCGCGTAATCGACGTCGGGCTGCGCGCCGCTGGCCTTCCAACTGCCGAACGCCTGCTCCACCAGCTGCCTGGCCTGCGCAGGATCAATCTTGCCGACCACGACGATGGTGGTCATGTCCGGACGGAAGGTGGACGTGTAATAGCCCTTCACCTGCTCTGGTGTCAGCGCCATCACGTTCTTCGGGGTGGCATGCCGCAATTGCGGGTCATCGGTCGGCAGCAACGCCTTGCCCAGACCCAGCTCGGTGAGAAAAGCCGGAGATTGCAGCTGGCCGGCCACGATCCCCGCGATCTGGTGCTGGACCACCGCAAACGCACGCGCCGGCAGCGCCGGGTGCAATTCATTGTCGGCAAGCAGCTTCAGACCGTCGGCAAAATGGGCGGACGGCACCGCCAGCGAGAAGCTGGAGCCGGCGCTCTCTGTCGCGCTGATCGCGTCCAGCGCCTGCTGCAACTGCAGCCGGTTCATGCTGGTGGTGCCGAACGGGAACAGTCCGCCCAACACCGAGGCGACGCCTTCCTCACCCTTGGGCGCCTGCAGGTCCTGGTTGGTCTTGATCTTGCCGTAGACCTCCACCGTGTCGCTGATGGTTTCCGGCTGCACGATCAAGCGGATGCCGTTGGGCAGGATGGTCGACACTGGCGTGAGCGTGGATTTCGGCAACTGGAGTTTGGCGAACGCCTCGGCCGCCCACGCGGGCAGCTGTACCGGCTTGTCCGGGCTGGCCGAGAAGCTCTCGGCACCGCCGAAGCCCTTGCCGGCAATCGGCTTGCCGGAGCTTTCCGGCGTGAGGACTGCCGTTATCGCGTGCGCCGGATCGAACGTGGTCTTGGCCAGCGCATTCACCGCTGCCGGGGTCACGGCCTCGATCGCCTGCTTGATCGCGTCGGGCGATGCCAGGCCCTGGAAGGCCAGCGCACCAGACCACGCATTGGCCAGACCGTCCACCGAGTTCTTCTGAAATTCCAGCGACGCAATCGCCGAGCGCTTGGCCGCTTCGACCAGCGCCGGGTCGACGCCCTTGCTGGCCGCGTCGGCGAGAATCGACTGCATCTTGGCCAGGATCGGCTTCGGATTGCCGCCCTTGGGGAAGATGCCAATCGCGTAGTCGACGCCCGCATGCGGCAGCGTCTGGCTGGCGAAGCCACCGAACAGCGCGGTGCCGTCAAAGCGCATGCCTGCCAGCGCCGCGCGCTGCGAACCCAGCGCCTGGCTCAGCACCAGACCGGTGGCGTAATCCTTCGAACGCAGGCCGGGCGCGCGATAGGCGATTGCCACCGTGCCGTAGGGACTGTCCGTAGGCAGACTGATGGTTTTGGCCGCAACCGGCTTGAACGCGAACGCCGGCCGCGCGGGCAGCGTCTTGCGTGCAATGTCGTCGAACTCGCTCCTGACCTTGGCCAGCGTGGCGGTCGGGTCGACGTCGCCGGCAATCACCAGGATCGCGTTGTTCGGCGCATACCAGGTGTCGTGGAACTGCTTGAGCATCTTCGCGGTGGTCTGGTCGAACGACGCGCGGGTACCCAGCGGCGTATGCGCATACGGCGTGCCGCCGAACATCTGCTTGATCAACTGGGTCTGCAGCTTGAAATTGGGGCTGGACAGGTCGCGCGAGACTTCCTGCTCGATCGCGCCACGCTCCTTCACCCATGCCGCCTGGTCCATGTCGACGCCGCGCATGCGCAGGCTCTGCACATGCAACGCCACATTCAGATCCTGCGACGGCGCCACGAAGTAGTACTGGGTCACCGACTGCGTGGTGTCGGCGTTGAACGCGCCACCCATGTTCGCCGCGATCGCCGCCAACTGGTCCTTGGACAGGCCCGGACTGCCGCGGAACATCATGTGCTCCACCGCATGCGCCGTGCCCGGAAACCCCGCCGGCACCTCGTCCGAACCGGCCAGATAATTCATCTCCGTAGTCACCACCGGCGCCAGCGTGTCGCGCACGATCACCACACGCAAGCCATTGTCGAGAGTGGCGCGAGTCACGTCTGCATCGTTCGTCTGCGCCATCAAGCCGGTGGCGGTCAGGGCCAGCGCGATCGCGGCCGCCAGTTGCACTACTCGTAGTTTCATCGGTGCTGTCCTTGTTGGAGTACAAAAACGGACGCGAACCCCGCGCCCCGAGGTGAAATCAATACGGCATGAACGGATGCGGCCGCTGTCGCAGCGCGCTCGCGCCGCGACGCGCCAGCCACCACAGCAACCAAGCCAGCATCAGCCATGCCGCCACCAACACATCATCCGCTCTGGTCGCATACAACACGTCCCAGTCTCGCCACAGTTGCGGTAACAGCACGGTGAGGCTGAGCAGCACAAACATGCCGATCATCAGCAAGCTCTTGCTGAAGCCAGACAGCGCCCGCCCGCCGAAAATGCTCAACACCATGGCACCGAGGTAACCGAAGCAGCCCAGCATCACCACCAGCATCGCCAGCGCGACTGGCCAGCCGGCGTCCAGGCTGGCTGCGCCAAGCCAGCCAACCAACAGCAGCAACAGCAGATGCCTGACCGGCCGGGCCAGCGTTGCACGCAACAGCATGTGCTTGCTGCCTGACGCGCCGCCCAATCCCGGCAACAACGCGAGCAAGGACAATTCCGCGTTCGGTCGACCCCAGCGCAAGATCAGGAGTTCCACCGGCACCATCACGAGTACCAGGCTGAACACTGCAAACAGCCAGCTCAACGCCACAAAGCCGTCGCGGCTGAACACGTAGTGCAGGAGACGTGAAACGTCGTTGCCGCCCAGAGTGACCACGAAGAAAATCAGTGCCATGAACGTCAGCGCCAGCACAATGGAAATCCACTGGTACAGGCGGCCAATGATGGTTTGCGGCAGATAGACACCGCCCAACGCGAGGCGCAACGACTTGGCGGGTGCCTGCGGACCGACGCCACGAAGATCCGGGCGCGCCAGGAGCCAGCCCGGTCGGACTCGCATCGATGCGGCATCGGTGAGCGGATCGCTCTGAGCGTGGCCAAGATTGCGCCGGTAATTGATCAGGCTTGGCGCGCGCCATCCCCGTTGGACGTAACCGGGACGCAACAACTGGCGCCAGCGCCATGCGAGCATCAGCACCAGCACGACGGCCAACGTGCCGCCCCAAGGCACGAAGCGTGGATCAGACGGCCCGGGTATTGAAATGACATGACTCAGCGCACGATGGGAGAGCACAAACAGGAAGTACGACGCCAACCCTAGGTATGCGGGCAACAGCATGAAAAGCAGCGCAGCGGCGCCCACCAGCACCTGCGCGATGGCGAAACTTTCCACATGACCGTGCGGAAACTGGCACAGAAGCGGCACGCCGATGCCGAGCGCCGCATACAGCGGCAGACTCCAAACCACGTCGTGGCTGATCCCCGGCAGCCGCAGTCGCCGTGCCGCCAGCGCCAGCACCAGACCGTTCGGCATCAGCAACAGCCAGCATGCCGCGTTGCCGATACCGAGCATGATCGCGCTGAAGGCCCAGGCACGCTCCGTAACCCCATAGATGCGACCCAGCACAGCGCCCAACGCCGCCAGCGCCAGCACGCACACGAACAACCAGCGCGCCGAACGCGGCGTGGCCACCCATGGCGTGATCAGCACGCGATAAAGCCTCATGGCCGCGACACCCTCGGGAACGCGAGTTTAGCCAGCAACGTTTGCGCCATGAGCGATTCCATAACGTCTCCTCAATTCACCAGAAACGGATGCGGCCGCCGTTGCAGGCCGCGCCAGCCACGGCGGCCCAGCCACACCAGCGCGACGCAAAACATCGACCAACCGATGACCAGCACCAGCCACGCAGACTCACTCAAAGAAACGGCAGGGCTGGCGTTGGACTGCACGATGCCCGCGCTCAAGCCAATCCATACGTAGCCAGCCCCCATCGCCAGCGCACTGCCCCAGCCACGCAGCGGATCCGCGCTGAAAACCATCAGTGCAAACGCGCACATGAGGATGGAGCTGCCGAGCGGACCGAGCAGCAGCACAGCCTCGCCTTCCGCACCCAGACGCATGACGCCCGCCAGCATCAGCAGCAACAACACCAAGCCCAACTGCACACCGAGCGCGGGCAGCAGACTCGCGCGCAGCAGGGCACGTTTGACCGACGGCACATCACCCAGGCCGGGCAGCAGCGCCAGCAATGGCAGCTCGGCGTTGCCCTTGCCCCAGCGCCGTTGCAGCGTGCGAACGGTACCAATGGCGAGCAGCGCACTCATCAATGTGCCAAAGAACACCACGTTGCCCGCGCCACCCAGATCGGTTGGCAGGTTTGCTGTGTGATCATGGTGATCGACAGCGGCTTGCACCAGCAAGAACAGCGCGCCGGCCAGAATGGCCGCCAGCAGCAGTGCGCATTGCCGTAGCCGACTGACGCGGGTTTGCGGCAGCCACCAACCGCCCAACGCCACACGCAGGCTGCGCTCGACATGGCCCGGACCGCATCCGCGCAAGTCGACCTTCGGCCGCGCCCAGGCTGGCCGCTGCCCCGGCACGCGCAGGCCCCAGCGGCCGCCGTTAGCGCCACCGCCCCACCCCAGGTATACCCGTCGAAATACCATCAGGAACGGCGCGTGCGGCGACTGTAACGAATGGACACCCCGCAGTAGACCGCGGATACGCCAGGCAAGCACCAGCCACAGCAGCAGCACCAGGGGGCCGGCCCACGCGTTGAAGCCCGGCTGCATCGGCTGCGGCAACCACGGTGACAAGGCGGCAGGAATGTTGCCTGCGAACAGCGCGAGCACCGCCAGGTACGGCGGCATCAGCGCATAAACGACACCCAGGCCGGCACCGAACAGCAGCATGATCGCCACCGTCAGCACAGGACCGCCCATCCAGCCAAGCAATAGCGCAGGCAGCACAACACCCAAACCACCGTACAGGCCGAGGCTGATCAATGCGTCACGCTCAAGCGTCGGCACTCGCAAAGCTCGCGCAGCGCGCGCCAGCAGCACGGCGTTGGCGGCGAACACCCACAAGAAGACGTTGACTATCACCCAGCCACGCGCCGTATTGAGCAGCCACCCAGGTGTGCCGGTATACGTGAACACCGGACCCAGGATTGCCATGCCCAGGATGAGCGCACCCAACGCCAGACATACGAATCGCGCCGTCTCCGACAACGCATGACCGGGCAGCATCAGCAGCCAAGGTGAACTTAGTTATGAACACAAAGGAATCCTCAAGTTTTTTAACAACCTTATTCCCCGAAAGCCAGTTAAAGATCATTGATTACAACAGAGTAGTTACAGATTTAAATGGATTGACCGAAGAAGAATTCTTGGGCAAACTAAATAAAGATTTCACCTTAAACAAAGTAAATAAAGCTTTTAAGCCTCAAACTCCACACAATTTTGGTATGTACCTGAATGGGCAGTGGTATCAATTAACCGCGCTTGACGGAACGTTTGCTCATGACCCGGTAAATATTTTAGATGTTTCTATTTTACAAAATAATTTATTAGAACCTGTCCTGGGAATTAAAGATCAGCGTACAGATACCCGGATTGATTTTGT
>CAJDVU010000057.1_pt1 | contig 14268 bp, 12 predicted proteins | sample 7391431 | NCBI WGS metagenome assembly CAJDVU01 (sample SAMEA7055700, study PRJEB34461) | soil metagenome | biome: terrestrial ecosystem; feature: Peninsula; material: soil | place: Antarctica | collected 2016
GGATGGTGAGCATGGTTTCGGCTGCAGTTCTGATAGTCGTCTGCTAGTGTAGTGTTGCACCCTGCTTGGAACTTAAGCGGCCGTTGGCGCGAATGACTTTCTGCAGGATGTCGCGGGCGCTCTTGGTCCAGATGAAGGGCTTGGGTTTGATGTTGTGGTGGGCGATGTAGTCGTCGATGGCGGCGATCAGTTCCGGGACACTGGTAAACACGCCCCGACGGATTCTCTCGGTGGTGATGTCGCGGAAGAACCGCTCGACCATGTTCAGCCAGGAAGCCGAGGTCGGGGTGTAATGCATCGTGAAACGGGGATGCTTGACTAGCCAAGCCTGCACTTTGGGATGTTTGTGGGTGGCGTAGTTGTCAGCAATCAGATGCAGCATTTTTCCCTTGGGTGTCTCGCGCTCGATTTGGCGCAGGAATTTCAACCACTCGATATGTCGATGGCGAGCTTGGCACTGTGCAATGATTTGGCCGTCCAAAATATTGAGCGCTGCGAACAGCGTGGTGGTGCCGTTGCGCTTGTAGTCGTGGGTCATCGTGGCGGCGCGCCCCTTCTTCAGTGGCAGCCCCGGTTGTGTGCGACCCAGATCCAATGCCTGTATCTGACTCTTCTCATCGCAGCACAGCACCAACGCATGCTCCGGGGGCGTCATGTACAAACCCACGATGTCTTCGAGCTTCTCCACGAACTTCGGGTCGCGCGAGACCTTGAAGCCACGCACAAGATGCGGCTTGAGGCCATTGGCCCGCCAGTGTCGCGAGACGCTGGCGGCACTGACGCCCAGCTTCGCAGCCATCGTGCGCGTGCTCCAGTGCGTGGCCGCTTCCGGCGTGCTCTGCGTGGTCAATTCCACCAGCCGCGCGACATCCACCGTGGCCGGCGGCGCACCACGCGGCAGATCGCGCTCGATCCCCGCCAGCCGCTGCTGGCGATAGCGTTCACGCCAGCGGGCTACTTGCACGCGACCAATCCCCAACGTCCCGGCAATCTCTTTGTTCTGTTTTCCGTCAGCCGCCAGGAGCACGATGCGAGCGCGCTGCGCCGCTCGTACGCTGGTCAGCTTGGACCCAACCCGCCGCACCAGCTCGCGGCGCTCGTCTTCGCTCAGCACGATCTCTGGTGCTACTCGCATCGTCGTCTCTGCTCATCGTTTCACCGTCGAAGCTATTTCGAACGCAGAACTATTCATAAGTTCCTCCAAGTGTGCAGCACTACACTAGTTCCCACGCGCATCTGTGTCTACTGCGCTTCCATCAACCAAGCCGATCCACGCTCTCGCACGACATCGTCACCACTCCGCAAATACGCGCATAGGACGGGTACTCGGTCGTATACGGCTGCAGCTCGGCCGGTTTGGAGCGCACACTAGCGAACGGTGCGTTATCGAGGAACCGCAGGCAACCGGAATCCCGCCTCGCTTCATGACGGACCAAGAATGGCGTCATCTTGGCCACACCCATCTTGAACTGGTCGACAACCGGGCACCTACGATCCAGCTCAACGTGGAGATCAGGGTTTGACGCGCCGCCGCCAGCGTCACTAAGGCTAGCTCCCAAAGACCGCTACCTCACAACCTGACGGAGGCAGTGACTGTCGCGTTTTGGCCCATCAGCGACTTTCCGGACTTGATGCGGCTACAGCAACCTGCGGCAGGCAGAGACCGAGCCGTAGCTGACGGTCGCGACCGTCAGCTTTCAAGAAGGCATGGGACTCTTGACTGGCAGGTAACAACCGCGCGTTTTACGCACCCACTTGGACCAGATGTTAGCCGGCAGGTTTTGCGTCAACGCGGGCCGTTCGCATGCTACCTATCTGCCAGACGCCTTCGGAACTACACACCCACTTCGCTTCGAACACGCCACTGGGGTGAACCGTATTCCCGTTAGGCGTCACTACCACTTCGCTGTACTGACCCCGCTGCGTGGCATAACTATCATGGACCGAGGTTGATGTGGCATGGATGTGGTATTGGATAACCTTGAATTTCTCAAAAGACGCTAGAAACGCCTGGATAGCTGCTCTGCCGACAATTGGGCGCTGCCCCTGATCGGCCATTGAACCAGTTTCAGTGAACTGGGCGGCGACAGCCGAGGAGTTCATCCCAAGAATCGCCTGGCTGAATCGTGTCAGCGCCACGTTGACTTGCTCAACGGTGCAAGCTCCAGGATGCGCTGCCAAGTCACGGGGTTGCGGCGTGTCATGGGCGCATCCAGCTAGCAACAGGTACAGCGCGACGCTGACTGACGACGCGGTGCGAACGTATGAAGGTCTCACTTCCGGCGCTCCTTTTGAACGAAGTGGAAACAATTTACTCATCTCGCGTGGTCAGCGCTCAAAGACTCACTCGAATTCCCGCGGCGGCTTCGACCTGATGTGCGCCTTCACTGCCGGCCTGGTAGTCGGCATCAATGAACCAACTCAACCGCTCGTTAACCCTCGTATTGAGGTGCACACCTACGATGCCAAGATCGATGGGCAGATTCTGGCCTTCGGCTACAAAGGTCGAATTCGGCACGCCGTTGAAGTTCGCTGCCATACCTAAGTCATCGCCGCTCAACACGCGTCGGTACGCCGCGTACCCTTCGAGCAACGAGTGCCCGAGTGACCAGTCGAATTCGGTGCTGTCGCGCAGGCCGATGGTGCCCAGCGTTGCGTCATGAGTCTGCGGAGGGCCTGCAATCCCCATCGCACTCCCTTGCTCGGTGAAGCCAGGCTGCTGTATGTGTACACCGCTCACCCCTGCGTACGGTGTCAGCGTCGCACTACTGAGAATGAATGATTTTCCGCCCTCCACCGTCGCGAGGGTGACGTGATCGTTGTGTTCCCCCGCGAGATTGCTCAGCGTTATGCCGAGCAGGATGCCGCGTCGTACATCGTTGTGAACACCGGCATAGCTCAAGCGACCAGCGACGTACCAGCCATCGCCGGCATTCCACCGTGCATAGGCCGCAGTCATGTTTTCACGGCTGTCGATGCTGCCCCCTAACGCGGTCATCGTCGCGTCCGTATGCGCGTGCCCCGCGGCAACGCCGACCAACAGGCCGTCGCCGACTTTCCAGTCGAAGCCGACCAACGCGCCGCCGGAGCGGTACTTCGCGTCGTCGTAGCCGGCGCGTGCGAACGTGCCATCCGCACCAAGGGCTTGCACCCACACGCCTGGGCCTGGTTGGTGCGACGGCGCGAGTTCACGGTTGGCGATCGCGCTGTCCGTGGCGAGGGACTGTGCCGTCTCGACGGCGCGGCCGGTGGCGTAGATCTCGCCCGAGAGCGAGTTCAGGCTCGCCACTGCGATTGCAGCATTCGACGCTGCGAGAAACGTGCCCGCCGCTTGGAACCAAGCTTCATGCCTGTGGGTGTTGCCGCTGGTGAACCAGGGGTTCGACACGTTGAGGGCGCTCTGCACATGGACGGCCGACATGATGGTCTGGGCGGTCGCAAGCGGCATCACGTGCTCGGCGGCGTTCTGCACACTCACCTGCGTCAAGGCAACATTCACCTGCGTCGGTGTGTAGCCGAGCGTCCCGGTATAGAACACCCCCGAATTGAACGTCAGATTGGCGAAGGTGCCTGACACCAGGTTCGCATTGAGCAATGTTTCCTTCGACTTCACCGTGTAGCCGGTGGGCGCGCCCAGTACGTTCATGGTGCCGGCGACGGTGGCGGTGCCGTTTACCTGCAATGGGTCACCCGGGGCGACGGCCGTGGTGCTGGACAAACCATCCGTCAAGTTGCCGGCAATGGTCAGCCCTTCGGACGCCTTGGTGCCGACACTTGCCACGGTGCCATTGTTGGCCACATCCCCGAATATGGTGCCGGTGCCGCTCAACGTTCCGGCGTCGTCGACGGTCACATTCGATTTCACTGACCCAAGCACATTCAATGTGCCCGCGGCGATTTCGCTACCCCCTTGATAGGTCTCGGTGGCGGGCAGGATCAGTGTGCCAGCGCCCGTCAGCTTCAGGCCGCCGGGGCCGGAGATTGCGTTGCTGAACGTCGCGGTGATGCCATCCGGAATGGCTGCGGTGAAGGGGCCAAATTGCGGGAACGCGAACTGCGCGGGGCCCCGCACAGCCTTGGCTGCGTTGACCATGCCCCATCCGTAGGTCGTGTTTGGGGCAGTGCCACCCAGTGGCGTTGCGGTGGTCAGTATCGTGTCGCTCACATTGGCCGCGGTCATCCACGGAAACGCCTGGAACACTTGCGCGGCGACGCCGGTGATCACAGCCGTCGCAAATGAAGAGCCGAATCCTTCGCCCTGGAATACAGTTCGGGGAACGTTGGGTGTCGGGATCATCACGTCACCCGGCGCGCCGAGGCACCACTCTGCAGCCACACCGCACGCGTTGGACGGTTCATTGCCCGACGTGGAGAGGCCGGCGGGATTCCCGTTGCTATCAATGGCAATATTGACCACCGCCAGCCAGTCCGGCTGAAAGCTCGGGATCCAATAAGGTAAACCAGCCTGGTTCCACGGTTGTGTATGGCCGTCGTTACCGACACACCATACCTGCAGGATTCCCGCATTCACTGCGGGCTGATACACGGCTTGCACGATGGGGATATTAGGATCATTTGGACCGGTGAACTGGGTTTGCGCATCTCCCATGCCCAGCGATTCGTTGATCACGCGGACCTGTTCGCTCACGAAATCGTTGTAGTTGTTGCTGTTCCAGGTGCAAGGTGGACTGCCCGCCGCTGCGCACACTTGTTCGACATACAGATCTGCATCTGGCGCCACGCCGCCAGGGAACGGCACGTTGTTGTCAGCCGGTAGCGTGCCCGCAGCAAGCCCGCCAAGAATATCGGCGACCACGGTACCGTGACCTGTGGTGTCGTTCGGTGATTGATTGCTTCCCGGAAGATAGCTCTTGAACCAGGCGATCCTTCCATTCAACGGAGGAGTGGTCGGATCAACGCCAAAACCCATGATGCCCACCCGTACGCCTTTTCCCGTAAAGCCTGCAGTCTGGGCCGTATGCACGCCGGTCGGGATCAACTGGTTTTGCGCGGGATCGTAAGTGGGCACGGGAGGCGGTGGAGGTGGTTCGGGGCGTACCGCTGAATTGCCGCCGCCCCCGCAGCCAGCCAGCAGAACGGTTGCCGACACAACCATGCCTGCCGCAATACTCCGCGGGAGAACACAACGCCGCACGACCCGATTCATGGCGAGCCTCGCTATTTTCGGTTTACCCAATTCCTGTTAATGATTGAAACATCTTTACCTTCTTCGGCCGTGTGGGGCCTTTCGAGATCACGTTGCTGCACGCGCCGATGAGCTACCTCAAACGCACCACGAATTGCTTAAGAAAATGTGCTCAAGAGGCTCTAAGTGGCCACAGGCGGCGGTAACACGTTGACTGGACCACCTCACGTTATACACCGGGCAATCGACCTTGGCTTTGACGCCAAAGTGAGGACTTTGAAATTTCCGTGCGGGATTCTGACGGCCATCAATAGGAGGCGGAGACGTGAAAAGCGGGTAGCTTTCATCCGGCGCCCTTGGTAGGGCTGCGACGGTCACGTCGGGGCCGGTCAGCGACCCTTAACATGAGCAGACGCTCGCCACGGACAGCTTTCGGATTGTCTGCCGAACAGCCGCGGGTCATTGGGGGCACCCGCAAGGCAGCTGGGCGTATGTTCTGGCGCCTCCACGCAAGCCTGTACGGTCGACGCTCATGTATCGTCGGCGCACCCGGTAGTGATGCCAGCCTCACGAGGCATCGCGTCAACACGACCTAAAAGGGATACGCCCCATGTCCAAAGTCAAGGTTGCCAGTTTCGGAATGTCCATTGACGGCTTCAGCGCCGGTCCGCGGCAGAGCCTCGACGATCCGTTGGGCGTCGGTGGCCCGTCGTTGATGCAATGGGTGTTTCCGACGCGAACCTTCCAGCAGATGCATGGAGATGGCGGCGGTGAGACGGGCATCGACGACGATTTCGCTGCGCGCGGCTTCGCCAACGTCGGTGCCTGGATCTTGGGGCGCAACATGTTCGGTCCCGTCCGCGGACCCTGGCCTGATGAGTCGTGGAAGGGCTGGTGGGGCGACGAGCCGCCGTACCACGTGCCGGTCTACGTGCTCACGCACCACGCGCGGGATCCCATCGAGATGCAGGGCGGGACGACCTTCCATTTCATCACGAATGGTATCCATGCCGCCCTGGACGCGGCGGAGAAGGCCGCCGGGGATCGCGACGTGCGCATCGGCGGCGGTGCGGACACTGTCCGCCAATACCTGCGGGCAGGACTGGTGGAAGAGGTGCACCTCGCACTGTCTCCCACATTGCTGGGCCAGGGGGAGGCGTTGCTGACAGGCATCGATCTGACGGGGCTTGGCTTCAAGTGCACCGAGCACGTTGCCTCGTGCCATGCGACGCACGTCATCCTGTCGAAATAGAACGTCGCGCACGGCGAGGGGTGTCCGGTGTCTGGAAAGCCATAGGCAGTCTCGACTGACTCCTTCGGGTCGGTTACTGCCGTCAACGTCGATTGACAACCAATTACATTGATCGGTCGACGATTCAGTGACCAACGATCCGGTGATACATCTTTTCCGGTGCACACGACGCGACTGGTACGCACCAGCAGAGCAGGGCGATTAGCCTGTGTTATCGGGGGTACGGAAGCGCAGTTCCCGCCGCCAGGGCCGGGCGCTTACAAGATTGCCAGAGAGTTGCCGCAAGAGGGAAAGATGACGACAGGGCGTTTTTTCGCGTCCTAAGAGCCGGAGACTTGCGAGCCCAGGACTGACCAATGACATCAACCTTGAAGTTCATCGATTAGCCACGCTTGCGGGCATCGGACAAAGGTCAGTGGGGTGCTACCTTTGGTTACCTTCATTCATGCACTACGCTAAGTCTATGCCGCATTTTGTGCACGCTGCCGACATTCACCTAGACCGAAGCCTACCGGCCCTACTGGATGGCCGGACGACACATCCGTTTGCGCTGGCACCGCGTCTGGCTTTTACCCGCCTAATCGACTATGTCATCGAGTCGGATGCGGCATTTCTAGTCTTGGCCGGCGATGTCTACGATGGCGCGTGGAAGGACGTGAGCACGGGTCTGTTCTTCCATCAACAGATCGGTCGTTTGAGGCCACGCGGTGTGCCGGTGTACCTGTTGCATGGCAACCACGACGCGGAGTCGGCCATGCCCAAGACGTTGGTGCAGCCCGACAACATCCACCTGTTTTCGGCGCGTTCGCCGCAGTCGTTCGAGTTTGAGCCGCTGCACATCCACCTGCATGGTCAGAGTTTCGCGCAAGCCGACACACGCGAGAACTTGGCAAGTGCGTATCCACAGCCGGTAACAGGGTGCGTGAACATCGGTGTGTTGCATACCGCGCTGGCCGGCTCACCGCCGCATTCGCCCTACGCGCCGTGCACGGTAGAGCAGTTGAGGGGGCATGGCTACGACTATTGGGCGCTGGGACACGTGCATCAGTACAAAGTGCTAGCGACCGATCCGTACATCGTGTTCCCCGGCAACCTGCAAGCCCTGCACATCAGGGAACTTGGCGCACGCGGCGCGGTGTCGGTACCGATTGAAGATGGACACTTGGGCACGCCTGAATTCGTGCCATTAGATGTACTGCGATTCCACTTGCTCGACTTGGAGGTGCCAGCGGCCGTCCAGACCCTGGCCGCCTTGGTGGGGGAGGTGAGAAAGGCCATTGAATCGGCGTGCGATGGGGCCGACGGGCGGCACCTGGCCATGCGTGTGGTTTTGCGGCTGGACGCGATGATCCATCCGTCGCTGTGCCGGTCCAAAGCACTGCTACGGGATGAGATGGCTGGGGTGTTCGCCCAGTTCGAGGATCAGGTCACGCTGGAGGGAACCGAGTTCCACGTGCGGCCGCCCGCGGTGGCCACTGCATCAGGTGACGCTCGCGACGCGATCGCTTCGCTGGATGCCTACTTTGCGCAGGCGGTACAAGATCCCGTGTTCATGGGGACACTGCGAGACAGCTTGCAGCCGGTGCTCAGCAAGCGAAAACCATCGGAGACGCCCACGGCAACGCTGCTGGAGCAACTCGCCAACGATGAGTTGGAAACGGCGATCGGCGACGCCGCCGACGAGTTGCGCACCCGACTGCGGACGGTCGACTGATGCGCTTCCAGACGTTCGAGGCAACTGCCTACGGCAAGTTCGACTCACAGACGCTTGCGTTCCCCGCTGAGCCGTCCGTGTTGTTGGTCTACGGTCCCAATGAGGCGGGGAAGTCGTCGATGCGACAAGCCATCGTCGATTTCCTGTTCGGGGTCCCGCTGCAAACCAGCCAAGCGTACCAGTACCCACGACCAGGCATCATCCTCGCCGCCGACGTGAAGGTTGCTGATCAGACCTTGCGTGTGACGCGCAACACGAAGCGCCGCGACTCTTTGACCGTGGAAGGCCAAGGGGTGCTCGACGAACTGACGTGGCTTGCGCGCCTGGGCGGCATGGATCGCGCTACGTTCGAGCGCCTGTTTGCACTTGGCCGCGATGAACTTGTCGCGGGCGCACGCGAGATGCTGGACCCTGACGCGAATGCGAGCAGGACATTGTTTGAGGCGGCGGCGGGCCTGACCACGTATACCGAGATGTCCCGACGATTGAACGAAGAAGCGGCCGACGCCTATTCGTCGCGCCGGCAGAGCACCGCATTTGCGCGGGCCAAGGAACGGTTTGACCAGGCGTCGGCCTCGCTGCGCCAGCATGAGCACAAAGAGCCAGCCTATCGCGCGTTGCAAAAGGCGAGGGATGAGGCAAAGGGGCAGCTGGCGGATATAGGTAGCGAAAGAGGAAAGAAACGTGCTTATTTGACCGGCCGGACACGGATCGCCAGGACCTTGCCGCAATTGCGCGACTACGCCGAGCTGGAGTCGAGGCTGGCAGGCGCTGCACCGATGGTTGTGGGCGATGAACTACGGACTGATGTCACGAAGGGATACCGAAATAGGCAGACGTTGAGCGAACGGCTTGCCGGGTTGGTCAAGGCGCAGGAGGCAGAAGAGCGTGTTCTAAAGAGGATGAGCGTCCGTCCGGAGGTGGTCGCCGCGGCGCCGGACGTCAAGGAACTCGAACTTCAACGCAGTCAAGCGCTCAAGACGCTGGAGGACATTCCGAAGAGGATCGCGCAGCGCGAGCAGCTGCGACCGGAGATCGAGCAGGAGCTGGCGGTGCTGGGCATGGCGGGAGCGTCGCTTGATGGCTTGTACACGCGCCTGCCCACGCTCGAACAGATCAGCGCCATCGTGGTGGCGGCAATGGCCATGACCGAGCTGGAGACGCGGCGTCGAGACGTCGGCTCCGGTCATGCTGCGGCCATAGAAACGCAGGCGGCTTTGCTGGCCGACATCGCTGGGCTCAGTGCTGAGGACCCCGAGCCGCTGCATCGTTGCTTGTATGCGCTCGAAGCGGCCGCGGATCTCGGCGAGCTGCGTGCTCGGCGCGATCAGCTGGATATTGAAGCAATGAACCTGACGGAACGCCGGATCGTGCTGGGACTCTCTCCCGAGGCTCTCGGCGCCGGGTTTGACCCACCGAAGGAGGCCGTTGCCAAGGATATCGTGCGCGAGTTGCGAAGCCTCGCTGAGAGCGTTGCAACGCAGGGCCGCCTTGTCGAAGAGTGCGAGGACACCCGCGTCGACCTGGAAGCCCGGCTGGCACAGATGGAGCAGTCGGATATTCCCAGTCTCGATGCGCTGATGCAGCTGCGGCGAGAGCGCGATATTGCTTTGGATGAGCTCGTGTCCAACGAACCGCCGGATGCTGACGCCGTATCCCGGTATCGCCCACTGGTCGTCGAAGCAGATGCGTTGAGCGATCGGCGGTTCGACAAGGCGAGTGCAGCCCATGAGCTTGATCGTCTGCGTGCCGACCACGTGGCGTGTATGGCAAGAGCGAAGGCGGCGCAGGGCGCGGCGGACTCGACGAAAGTTACGCAGCTCGAAGTGGTTGGACGCTGGGAAAGCTTGTGTCAGGCGGCGGGTCTGCCAGTCGTGGATGTGGAAAATTATGGCTCGTGGTTGAGCGAGTTCCGCGCCGTGCGCGCTTTCGATACCGCCCACCGGTCGCGGACCGAGAGTCACCGAAGTGCGCTTGACGCCCTTGTGCCGCTTGCGACGGATATTCTCGAGCACTTGACGCTGCCACAGCCGGCGTGGGGCGACGACCCGCTGGTGCCTATCGATGTCGTGTTGGCCGAAGGTAAGCGCGTACTGGGTGAACTTGAGAAACAGGAAAGTGCTGCGGCCAGCCTAAAACGGCGTGGGGAGCAGGGTGCGACAGTCCTCGAGGAGAGGAGTGGACGTTTAGCCGCGATGGACGATGAGGCAAGCCAACTCAAGCAGGTGTTGCGTGAGGCCTTGAGCGCTGCCGGTCTCGCCCAAACACTGTCAGCCGAGTGGGCTCGCGACGCGGGGCGGCGCATCGAGGTGTTGCGGACCAAGGCCAAAGAGTTTCATGAGCGAGACGAAGCGCGCATCAATCCCATGCGCCGGGATCTTGAGAAGTATGAGCACAAGGTCCGAGAGCTGGCGGTGCGGGTAGGGGAGCCTGCATTAGGCTTATGGCAACCGGTGCTGGAGTCGCTGGTGACGTTGACCAAGGCACACGTCGATCTTGCGCGCGAGAACGAAGCGATCGAGGGGAGGCTTGGTGATCGTCAACTCGAACTGAATGCCGTCTCTGTGCAGTTGAATGAAATAGACGAGCAACTGACAGGTCAATATGCGCAACTTGCGGTAACTGATTTTGACGAATTTACCGCGCTGGCCAACGCCAGGGACGAGTGGGATCGTGCGGTAGCCGCGCGTGATGAAAAGCGACGCACTTTGATGCAGGCGGAAGATGGGCGTTCGATCGAAACGCTTCGTTCGGAGGCCGAAGGAGTCGACGCTGACGCCCTGGTGGTTGAGCTTGAGGTGCTGAAAGAGGAGGTTGAGAGGCTCGATACACGGTACGGGGAGGCTGTGGCGGCACTGCGCATCGCAGAGAACGCCGTAGATGGCGTGACCCCATCCGACGCCGCCGTGCTTGCGATGAGTGAGCGTGCGAGTGCGACCCTCGCGTGGAACCGGGCGCTGGACGACCATGTTCGATGCTTGATCCAGCAGCAGTTGCTCGATTGGGCCATCGCACGATTCCGGGAGGACCATCAATCGCCCCTGGTTGCAGCGGCCGAGCGCTACTTGCAGATCGTGACCTGTGGGGTCCACACACAACTGTTGATTGATGACTCGAATCCCCGAAACCCCCAGCTCCTCGTGTTGGGGAGAGATTCACCGACGCCGCGAACTATGGCAGCCTTGAGCGAAGGAACGCGCGACCAGCTTTATCTGGCGCTACGCTTGGCAGGGTTGGAACTGCACCTAGACGAAGGGCGCACACCGCTGCCCTTCGTTGCTGACGATCTGTTTGTGAATTTCGATGACACCCGCGCGGCGGCAGGTTTTACCGCATTGGGTGAACTGGCGCGTCGCACCCAAGTCATCTACTTCACCCATCACCAGCATCTCACCGACATCGCGCAGGCCGCGTTGGGAGATGCGATAACGGTGGCGCGTCTGTCCTGAGGGAGTGTCGGTCGAATCTGTATCCGACTTCCCGCTAAACTTTTTTGGGTGTCTTGTTTGCATGCGGATTCAACCGGTGGATGCAACACAGTGAGTGCTTACGTGCACCAGCAGAGCGCGAGGATTCGCCCGTGGTATCGCGGGTAGGAAGGGGTACTTCTGACTGGCCCAAAAAAGGGAGGATGCTTCGGGGCGACGAGCGTTTTGACCACCCGGACCCGAAGAACAAAGCAAAACAGGCTGTCCGGGAGTTGTGGCAGTGGAAGTATCCAAACGGCCTATACCGCATGCCGAGCTTGCAAGAGGATGGCGTTGCCGATATTGACGAGCAGACCGCTGCGGCGATTGCGGAGCGATAACGGCATTAATCGGTGAAGGTTGTTGCTAGCCAACGAATGGAGTTCGCCGCGCGGTGTTTTGTGTTCGTCGCGCGGCTTGGTACGCCTTGCGCCTTTGTTTTGCTTTCTCGAGAAGGCTTTTAAAGTTGGTGATGTCTTGCATCAACGTGGCTGGTTCCGGAATTTGGAGTTGGTGGTCGGCGTTCGTGTCGTGGGCGTCGGTCACTTCACAGCAGCGTGCATAAATCTCCGTGACTTGGAGATTATCCGTAATTAGCATATACCGCCTTCCCGAGCCGCATGAGCGCGGCGTCGTCGGGAGGGACCGATGGCGAAGAAGCGAGCGGAGTCGTGGGTGGTCACGGATGCGTTCTGGCAGCGGGTCGAGCCCCTGCTGCCGAAGCGCAAGATAGATAGCTCGAAGGTTTACCAACGCAAACCTGGGGCTGGGCGCCCGCCAAAGCCAGCTCGACAGGTCTTCGAGGCCATCGTGTACGTGCTGCGCACAGGTTGCCAATGGAAGGCGTTGCCCAAGGAGCGTTTCGGCAGTGCCAGCGCGATCCACAAGCGCTTTTTGGAATGGGAGGAGGCGGCTTTTTTTGAGACATTGTGGAAAGCAGGCCTCGCTGAGTACGACGCTCTTGAAGGAATCGCGTGGCGATGGCAAAGCATTGACGGGGCGATGATGAAAGCGCCTCTGGCTCAAGCGACGGTCGGCCCCAATCCGACCGATCGGGGAAAAAAATGGAAGCAAGCGTCATCTGCTGGTGGACGGCCGTGGTGTCCCGTTATCGCTCGTCGTGACCGGCGCCAATCGGCATGATGTCTCGCAGCTGGAGGCCGTATTGGATGCGATCGTGGTCAAGCGTCCGCCGCCTCCCCAGCGCCGAAGCAAGCATTTGTGCGCCGACGCGGGCTATACCGGGGCGCCTGCGTTAGCGATCATCGAGCAACACGAATATATTCCGCATGTCAAAGGACGCGGACAAGAAGCGCTTGAACTGAAACGCGACCCAAACAAGAAGGCCAAGCGCTGGGTCGTAGAGGTTGCGCATAGCTGGTTCAATCGCTTCCGCAAGCTGCTGGTGCGGTACGAGAAGCTGGAGCGCAGCTTCTTGGCGCTGAATCATCTCGCTACCGCCATTATCGCGTTCCGGAAGGTGCCGCTTGCTGTGAATATTATTTACGGATAGGTTCTAAAGCGTCAACGCCAAGAAGCCACGCAACGCGACCGGCCGCAACAACGCGAATTGAAGGTTGTGATCCAGCGGGTTGAGCGCACCGAGCGCCAGCGAAGAAAGGCCGAACAGACGGTCACCAAGCTGACAGCACGGCTAAAGGCGGCCACTACGGCAGCCACCAGGCGTGCCTCAGCAGGTCGAAAGGGCCCCAAGAAGCCGAGCGTGCACGCTGCTGCGCGTACGAAACCGTCTGCCAAAGAAGCCCGCGCGAAGACACAGCGGTCGCAGCGAGATCCCACAACGGAACCGCAGGCGTAGCCACGTTGCGGCCGGCCGGTTATCCGGCAGCAGCTGCGCCGAAGCGAATCCTCGTCTGACCGTTTGGCGAGCACTTTGTACGAAATTATGACGGATTTCATAATTATGAGATCCGTCATAATTCCCCATAAAATGACCCGCTCGCGCCATTGACATCTTCCACCGAGCCGCGGCTTCCACCGCTCACGAGGCGAGGTTGGGAAACTCGGGCGCGTTCCGACTACGTTGCACGACGACCTCAACCGGTGCAAAACAGCGCGGTCAAACCTAACGTTGGCGGGTGGCATCGAACGGCAAGCCGAGGGCGCGGCGAGCACCCTGTGCCGAGCGCCCGCAATTTGTCCAACGACCTGTTGGACAATTGTGCAGCAGCCTGTTGCACAATTGGCTCGGAACATTTGGGCAACAGACTGTTGCCCAAATCGAGTGTCACGCTGCTTCTTGACTCATCGCAGATGCCGGAGTGCAGAGGCTGGAGTTACGTTCTAATGTGTCGGGGTTTTTCTGTCCAACATTCCTGCATGAGGAGGTTCATCTGCACGCATTCTCGGCTGAGGAACTCTGTCTGCGCCATTTGTGGAAGATTACTGCGGTGGGCATAAAGGTCCGGCTGCCGAGAACAGTCGCGTTGGGGCAGTTTATCGGGGTGTCGCCGATTTAGAGGCGGTCTCCGGGCGGACAAAAGTCAGTTTCTTGGTCGCACCGAAGCAGTTCATCGGGGCAAGACACAAAGGAGGAAGTTCCCACTGCCCAACAATTCCCACGGTGAACGGTGTTTCCGGTCAGAAGTGGGCATGCCGGACTGCGTAGAACACAAAGGTGTCTGCTTGTGAGTGCGTCTTTCAAACCGTCGGCATGCTTAACGACGTC
>CAJDVU010000147.1_pt1 | contig 14086 bp, 14 predicted proteins | sample 7391431 | NCBI WGS metagenome assembly CAJDVU01 (sample SAMEA7055700, study PRJEB34461) | soil metagenome | biome: terrestrial ecosystem; feature: Peninsula; material: soil | place: Antarctica | collected 2016
CCGACGATCATCACCGGCGTGAAGAATTCAGACGAAGTGGTGCAGACCGAAACCTTCGCGCCGATCCTTTATGTGATGCCGTTCAAGACGCTGGATGAGGCGATCGAGATGCAGAACGACGTGCCGCAGGGCCTGTCGTCGTCCATCTTCACGCAGAACCTGAAATCGGCCGAGAAATACCTGTCGACCGGCGGGTCCGATTGCGGCATCGCCAACGTCAACATCGGCACGTCGGGTGCGGAGATCGGTGGCGCCTTCGGCGGCGAGAAGGAAACCGGTGGCGGCCGCGAGTCGGGCTCGGATGCATGGAAGGTCTACATGCGCCGCCAGACCAACACCATCAACTACTCCGATTCGCTGCCGCTGGCCCAGGGCATCAAGTTCGATCTGTAAGTGACGATGCGCTGGCGGGTAGTTCGCCGCCCGCCGGCGGATCACGCTACGATGCGCATCGATGCCATCTCGGCGCAATCAGTGGGCAAACCGATGAGTGAGCAAATTTCCTCCTACCGTCCGGCTGCCCCGACCAGCACGTTGGCCGTGGTGAGCCTGGTGTTTGGCATCCTGGCTTGGTGCGTGCTGCCATTTGTGGGCGCGATTGTGGCGATCGTCTGCGGCCATCTGGCACGCAGCGAAATCCGCAACAGTCATCCGGACCAGCGCCAGGAAGGCGATGGCATGGCGGTTGCCGGTCTGGTGCTCGGTTACGTACAACTGGCATGCGGCGTCGTGGCGATGTTTCTGCTGATTGCCGTTCTGTTCGCCGGTTTCAATTTTTTTGGCTGGCATTGGTAATGAGCGCGGCGCAAGCGGCGGTACCGTTTGATTTTCGTGGTTATCGCGTCCTCGTGGCTGGCGGCAGCCGCGGCATCGGCCGCAGTATCGCGCTGGGGTTTGCGCAGGCCAGGGCGTCCGTGTCGATCTGCGCGCGTGGCGCAGTTGCACTGGAAGACGCACGTCTGGAAATCGCTGCGCACGGTGGCGTGGCACATGCGCGAGGCTGCGATCTGGCCGATCCGGCAGCGATCGAGGCATGGGTGAGCGAGGCAGCCGGCGCGCTCGGCGGCATCGATGTGCTGATCAACAATGCCAGCGGTTACGGCTTCGGTGAGGATGACGCAGCGTGGCTGGCCGGTATCCATGTCGACCTGATGGCCGCGGTGCGCGCCTCACGCGCCGCCTTGGTGTACCTGCGCCAGTCGGCGCACGCTTGTATCCTGCATACCGGCTCGATCGCCGCATTTCACCCGGCGGCGGCCAGTGGCGCAGCGTACGCGGCGGTGAAGGCAGCGTTGAGCCAGTACACCACCTCGCAGGCGCTGGCGCTGGCCAGCGAACACATTCGCGTCAACGCCGTCGCGCCGGGTTCGACCGAGTTCCCCGGTGGTTTGTGGGATCAGTGCCGCCAGCAGGATCCAGCCCGCTACGCTGCCGTGCTGGCGAGGATTCCGTTCGGCCGCTACGGCACGCCGGAGGAAATTGCCCACGCCGCACTGTTTCTGGCCTCGCCCTGGGCGAGCTGGATCACCGGGCAGACGCTGGTGGTCGATGGCGGCCAACTGCTGCATGGCTGAATCATCCAGGAGTTGGCAACGCGTGCGCGGTTCGACGTCGCCCATCCACGAGCCACGCTAAACTGCGCGACACCTTCCGCGACTGCCGGCAATTCCAGTGGCTCTCTACGACAACCTGCGTCCGTTGCTGTTCAAGCTTGATCCGGAGATCGCGCACCGGCTCACGCTGTACGGCCTGGGCGTGGCCCAGCGCAGCGGCTTCGCGCATCGGGTCGCCACGCCGCCGGCGGACCTGCCGGTCAACGTGTTCGGCATCCGCTTCCCGAATCCAGTCGGCCTGGCCGCCGGCCTGGACAAGAACGCTGAGCATCTCGATGCGCTGGGCGCGCTCGGCTTTGGTTTCATCGAGGTCGGCACGGTCACGCCGCTGCCGCAGCCGGGCAACGACAAACCGCGAATGTTCCGCCTGCCGCAACACGAGGCAATCATCAACCGGCTCGGCTTCAACAACGATGGCGTCGATGCGCTGGTTCGCAACGTGCAGCAATCCAGTTACCACGGCGTGCTGGGCATCAACATCGGCAGGAACAAGGACACCCCAAACGAGAAGGCCGTCAACGATTACCTGACCTGCCTGCACAAGGTCCACGAACACGCTACCTACGTCACGGTGAACATCTCCTCACCCAACACCAAGGGTCTGCGTGACTTGCAGCAAGTGGACACCTTGCACAAGTTCATCTCGATCCTGCGTGCGGCACAGGAGCGGCTGGGCTCGCAGCACGGACGACGCAGGCCGATGCTGCTGAAGATCGCGCCTGATCTGTCCGAGACAGAGCTTGATGCAATCGCCGGGGTGCTGCTGCGTACCGGCATCGACGGTGTGATCTGCAGCAACACCACGATCGACCATGCTGCGGTAGCCGACGATCCCCATGGCGGCGAAACCGGAGGCTTGTCGGGCAAACCGCTGTTCGAGCGCTCCACCGCGGTGCTTGCCGGCATGCATCAGCGACTGCAGGGACGCATTCCGCTGATCGGCGTGGGCGGTATCCTCGAGGGCAGCGATGCGGCCGAGAAACTTGATGCCGGCGCATCACTGGTGCAGATCTATTCCGGGCTGATTTATCGTGGACCGCAACTGGTGGCCGAATGCGTCAACGAAATTCGCCGCCAGCGCCAAGCATCTGCGGAGAAATTCACCTATGTCAGTTGAGCGCGTAGACATGCCAGCGGAGCGAACTGATATGGGTGGCTACACGCTCACGGAACACGCTTCGCTGGCCACCCTGAACACTTTGCGCGTTCCGGCCCGGGCCAACCTGCTGGCCGAAATCCGCGATGCGGCCAAGCTGCCCGAACTGCTGGATTTCCCCGCCGTACGCCACGGTCGCCTGCTGGCGCTGGGCGAGGGCAGCAATGTGCTGTTCACGGGTGACTTCGATGGCACTGTGCTGCTGATGTCGACGCGCGGCGTGCAGGTGGAGAGCGATGGCGACAGCGCCCGTATTGCGGTGGCGGCCGGCGAGCGCTGGGACGACTTCGTGCGCTGGACGCTGGGCCAGGGCTACGCCGGATTGGAAAACCTGATCCTGATTCCCGGCACCGTGGGCGCCGCGCCGATCCAGAACATCGGCGCTTACGGCTGCGAAGTGGCCGAGTTTGTCGAAAGCGTAGAGGCTTGGGACGTCCACGAGCACCGCGTGGTGACCCTGGACCACGCGGCTTGCACGTTTGCCTATCGCGACTCGCTGTTCAAGCACGAACCCGGTCGCTACATCGTCACGGCGGTACGCTTCGTGCTGCCGCGCTGTCGTCCGCTGCGCACGGACTACGCCGGCCTTGCCGAGGAACTCGAGCGCATGGCCATCGGCGACCCTGCGCCGTTCCACGTTGCCGAAGCGGTGGTGCGCCTGCGCACGCGCAAGCTGCCCGACCCGGCGGTGATCGGCAACGCGGGCAGCTTCTTCAAGAATCCGATCGTCGATGCTTCGCTTGCCGATGCGTTGAAGCTCAGGCACCCCGACCTTCCCGCGTGGCCCCAGGCGGATGGCCGCCGCAAGATCTCTGCGGCGTGGATGATCGAGGCAGCCGGCTTCAAGGGGCTGCGCGAAGGTGACGCCGGCATGTCGAACCGTCACGCGCTGGTACTGGTCAATCACGGTACGGCCAGCGGTCCACAGCTATGGGCCCTGGCGCAGAAGGTGATGCTCGGCGTGCGCGGAAAATTCGGCGTGCAGCTGGACCCGGAGCCGGTGGTGATCGCATCCGGTTGAGCGCGTTCGGAGTTTGTACTTCGCCGGCGGAACGCACAGACTGGAACGGTCATTCCCGCGGAGACACGTCGTGACCCCCGAGCAGCTGGCACCCGCATGGCACGTATCGCGCTGGTTCAACAGCGCGCCGCTGGCGCTGGCCGATCTGCGCGGGCGAGTCGTGGTCGCCCACGCATTCCAGATGCTGTGCCCCGGTTGCGCGATGCAAGCCTTGCCGCAGATGCAGCGCGTGCAGCAGATGTTTCCTGTCGACCGCCTGGTGGTGATCGGATTGCATACCGTGTTCGAGCACCATGAGGCGCAGGGGCCACTGGCGCTGGAGGCCTTCCTGCATGAGTACCGCTACACGTTTCCCGTTGGCGTGGACGAGTACGCCAACGATGATCCCTTGCCGCTGACCATGCGCACCTATGCGATGCAGGGCACCCCGACGCTTATGCTGATCGACGCCCGAGGGCGCTTGCGGGAGCAGCACTTTGGCGTACTTGATGACCTCGCCCTGGGTGCGGCTATTGGCCGTTTGCTGAGCGAAGCGGATCACCCGGATGTTCCTGCGTAGCACCACGCGTTTTGTTTGAACCCTATGGAACCGAACGGCGCAGGCCATGCGCCAGCGTGGAGTGCGAAGACATGAACGGTAGCGCAAAGGACGATCCGGCCAATCTGGAATTGTCACCGCTCGAGATGCAGTCGATGGGCGAGGCCGTATTGGCGCGAGCAGTAGGGCACTTGGCAGCACTGCATCAAGCGCCAAGTTGTGGCGATTTCACCGACATCGAAGCGCTGTGCCGGTCGATGCGCGAAAATGTGCCCGAGCAAGGCGCATCGTTGCAGTCGCTGCTCGACCCGCTGTTTGACGAATGGATTCCGCGCTCGTTCGGTACGCCGGCGCCGGGCTACCTGAACCGATATACCGGCATCTGGCAGGCCGCACCGGCATTGGTGCAGCTGGAAGCCAATGCGCTGGACTGGCTGCGTGAGTGGATGCAGTTTCCGCCAACCGCCCGCGGTCTGTTTACGACCGGCGGCTCGATGGCAATATTCAACGCGATCGCCTGCGCGCGCGAAAAGCTGCTGGGCAACGACATTCGTGCGGGCGTCTTGTATGTGTCCTCACAATCGCATCACTGCATTGCCAAGGCGGCGAAGCTCGCCGGCATCGCGCATGATCGCGTGCGCGTCATCGACGTGGACGGCGACTTTCGCCTGCGCATAGGCGAGCTCGCGGGCGCCATCGCTGCGGACCGGGCAGCCGGACTCAAGCCGTTCATGGTGTTTTCCAATGCGGGTACCACCAACACCGGTGCGGTCGACCCGATCGCCACGGTAGCCGACCTCGCTGCGCGCGAAGGCCTGTGGCACCACGTGGACGGCGCCTATGGTGGTTTCTTCCACATGGTGCCGGAGCTGCGCTCATTGCTCAGCGGCCTGCCGCGTGCCGACTCGCTTACTCTCGACCCGCACAAGGGTCTGTTCATGCCCTATGGCACCGGCGCGTTGCTGGTGCGCGATGGCGAAGCGCTGCGCGCACTGCACTCGTCAACTGCGGGCTACCTGCCGGACAACCAGAACGAGTTCTACGACCCGGCGCAATACGGGCCGGACCTGTCGCGTGGTTTCCCCGGCTTGCGCATCTGGCTCACCGTCAAGTTCTTTGGCGCCGCCCGTTACCGCGCTGCCCTGGCCGAGAAGCGCGAGCTGGCCATCTGGACGGCCGAACAGGTGGCGCGCATTCCCGGCATGGTGATGGATGCCATGCCGCAACTTTCCCTGTTTGCCTTTCACCTGGAAGGGCCGGGGCTGCGCACATTGGTGGCACAGAACGAGGCAACCCGCACCTTGATGGAACGTGTCACTGCTCGCGGTCAGATCATGGTGACTGGAGCTACGGTCGGCGAGCGTTTCCTCGGGCGCGTGTGCGTGCTCAGCTTCCGCACGCGGCAGGCCGAGATGGAAACCTGTGTGCAGCAGCTGGCCGAAGAGAGCGCCGCATTGATCGGCGGCGGCGCAGGTGACGGTGCGCCAGGGAAGTAGCCAGGGCAGGGCGAGAACGGGAGCTGGCGTCGGCGGTCAACGATCGGTGTCGCACGCTGCATCGCGCGGCCTGTCCAGGTCGGCACTGCCACACGACGCCGCAGCATGGTGCACCCGCGGTCATCCGGCGAACACGCCGCAGGTAACGCGAACCTGACGGCGGGGCCGCGAGGCAATCGGGCCGGTCGCACCTGCGCACGTTCATCCATGGGGCGTTGCCCCACGGAAGCCTGGGAGTCGGAACACCTACGGGATCGGTTTGCGACCAAAGCCGACAGTAATTGCTTGACAACTCTGAAATACAAAGTACTTTGTATGGCACCCCACCGGAGACCGTCATGTCCGCCAACGAAAGCATTCGCGATGACCTGAACTACGTTGCCAGCACCGTGCGCCGGCAGCAATATCGCCGCGGCGACGCCGCGACCTACTTCTTGTGGGCCTTCATCGTCCTGGTCGGGTTCTCCTTGCCGGATTTCGCGCCACGCGTCGCCGGGCCTTACTGGTTCGTCACCGGCATCGGTGGCGGCTTGCTGAGCTGGTGGCTGGGCGTGCGCGCAGAACGCAAGGCCGGCTTCAACGACAGAGCGCTGGGGCGGCGCTACGGCTGGCACTGGATGATTGCAGGCGTCGGGTTCTTTTTGGCCGCACTGCCGCTCATCATGGGCCACATAAGCGTCGCCACGGGCACCTCGTCGTTTCTGCTGGTCGGTGGCTTGGTCTACGCCCTGGCCGGCGTTCACCTGGAGCGGCCGCTGCTGTGGAGCGGGCTGCTGATGCTGGCTGCCTACGTCGTGCTGGTGATCTTCCAGCCCCCTTATGTGTGGACGGTTACCGGCGTGGTGATCGCGCTCTCGCTGACTTGGGCAGGTTGGGCGGCGGCTCGCTGCGAGACGACGGACGCGATCTGATGAATGCGCTTGATCAGCTGGCCACGGTCTTCGACCACCGCGTGCGGCTCACCATCGGCGTGCTGCTGGCGCGCCACGGCGAGATCAGTTTTTCTCGCCTGAAAGAGCAGCTCGAGTTGACCGACGGCAATCTTGGCGCCCATCTGCGCAAGCTGGAGGATGCAGGCTGCATCGCGCTGCGTCGGGACTTCGTCGACCGCAAGCCGGTCACCTGGTACGGCTTGACCGAGGAGGGCCACCGCACCTTGAACGTCCATCTGCGCGCACTGCAGTCGGTGATTGCCGGCTCGGACTGATCCTTTCCGTATCGGCAAGACGTCGAGCCATGAAGAAGCTGTCGTTGATGGTTCCGCTGGTCACGAGTCTCGTGTCATCGTGCGTCTAATCGCCGTGCGGGCGTCGCGGCTTCCCGGGTTTCGGCAAGGGCAGGGCAACTGAGGTGGCAAGCAGCAGCTTGCGCAGTACCTCGGAATCGTCCAGCAGTTCGTCGGCCACCGGATGTACCTTGGCGCCGGGATAGGGCGCGCTTTGCGGAAGATCCGGTGCCAGCTCCCCGGATGCCGAGCTCGGCTTGACGAAAAGGCTGTTGTCGCAGGCAAGGGCAATCACCTTGCCGGCGTGGTAAAACGCGTACTCGCCGAACATCTTCCGGTAGGTGAGCGCGTCCCCAAGGTCGGCTTGCTCAACCACGTAATCCACAAAACTCTTGTCGGTCGCCATCACATGTCACCCCGCAAAGTGTTCTGGATTATCGCCTGACGCGCAGCCTTCATGCCGGAGCGGACGCGTTCATCGCTGCCATCCGCAGCAGCACGCCGGCCAGACTCTTCAGATCCTGCGCATTGTGCGCGAGCACTCGCCGCAGGTTTCCGGCCGAGCCACCGCGCAGGTAAGTGAGCCACGCGGCGGGCGCTTCCGACCCGGGCAGGTCGTCCTCGCGCACCACTCCCAGCAACTGTCGTTCGGCGGTGACGAGGCGGCAGTTTTCCCACTGGTGTTTCCACTGGCGGCGCACCGGGTGCAACAGGTCCAGATGGCCGAGCCCCACCAGCGGATTAGGCAGGCGGGCGAGGCGGTAACGAGTAGCCAGCAAGGGCGCGTCATAGCATTTACCGTTGTAGCTGACGAGTATGGTGCTCTCGTTCAACCATTCGGCAAACGTGCGCAACATGGCCGCCTCCGCTGCCATCGTGGTGATCGTGAGCTGGCGAATGCGGAAGCGCTCGCCAACCCAGTCGGCGGCGCCGATCATGAAGGCGCGAGTGCCGGTGCCCCCGGCCAGGCCGGTGGTTTCGGTGTCGAAATGCAGCAGGCGATCGTGCTGGACCGGCTCCATCCGGGCAAAGGTGGCGTCGATGATCACCGGAGAGGTGAGCCAGTCGGCGAACTCCTCGGTGTAACGAAGACCGGGCGCGATTTCGATGCCAGGCATCTCGCGGTCGCTGGACGAGAGTGTGACCGGGCCGCGCTTCAGTTGCGCGTGGCGCTGCAGCAAACGGCGGAGCTCAGGAGAAATCGCGCGGTCGGTGGCGGTTCGGCCGGTGGCAGAGCAGAGTCGCTGCGGCAGTGGAGCTGGCGCCAAGAGTGTTGCCTTGCCCGGTTGCGGATGTTCACTCGATGCTGTGGCGGATGCCACGCCCGCTTCCACGCGCAGCTTTTGCAGCCGGGCGGCGAGCGCGCTCATAGTGTCACCAGCAGGGCGAGTACGCGCAACGCCAGCGCCTTCGGCGTGGTCGCGGCATCTTCGTCCGCCGCCAGCACCGGACCAACGCAGGCCGGGCAGCCAGCGTGGCAGTCGCAGCGTTCGATCAGGCTGATGGCCTGGGCCACCAGTTCCTCACGGCGCTGAAACAGCGGCTCGCTCTGGCCGATGCCGCCGGGGAAGGCGTCATACAAATAAACCGTCGGCGTGAACGGTGCATCTGGCGCCAGCGTGACGGGATGACCGTCGCTGCCGCGCAAATGACCGCGACCGCTGAGGTCGGCGCTGACGAACCAGGCGCCGTCGCCGCTGCCCACGGATTTCTGCAGGTCGCGCGCCTCGGCCATCACCGCCACGGTCGCCACGATGTGCAGCGCACAGGCCGCGCCCAGGAAACCGTCCAGCGCCTGCTGACGTTGTTCGAACGCGGCCTCCAGCACCGCCTGCGGCAACTGCCACCACACCGCGGTGGTGTGCAGTTCCTGGTCGGGCAGGTTGACCGGGCCGTAGCCGATGTTCTCGTGTGAGTAGAAACGGATCTTCTTGTAGCCGGGCACGCGCCGTACCACGTGCACCTCGCCGTGGTGGGCGCGGCCGCAGCCGGCATCGGAGCTGTCGAAGCAATCCAGCACCTTGAGCTTGGTGTAGTCGATGGCGTCGGTGTAGTAATCGACGTGGGTGCGCGTGACATAGGCCTTGCGGCCTTCCCAGTCCAGCTTCTCCACCTGGTAGGGCACCGACTGGATCATGTGGATCGCGCCTTCGTACAGGGTGACTGCGGCGGCGGAGTAGCAGACTTCGGCGATGATGGTCTGGCGGCCGTCGGTGCGGTCGACCACCACGAAATTGCCATCGGCGACCGAGCGCAGCGACACCGCGATGGCCGGGTAGCTGTCGGCGATCCATTCCCAGCGATCGCCTTCGCGATGCAGCACGCCTTCCTCACCCAGCAGGTCCAGCCACGGCGTGGCGACCTCGGTGCCGAACATCTCGTCGCCGGTGAATGGCAGCTCGAATGCGGCGCAGCGGATGTGGTCGAGCAGGATCAGCGGTTGATCCGGCTGGATGCGCGCGTGCTCGGGCGTTGCGCCGTGGAAGAATTCTGGATGGCGCACCAGGTATTGATCCAGCGGATCGGAGCTGGCCACCAGCACGCCGAGCGCGGATTGCTGACGTCGGCCGGCACGGCCGAAGCGCTGCCACGTCGCGGCGACCGAACCCGGGTATCCATTCAGCACCACCACGTCGAGGCTGCCGATGTCCACGCCCAATTCCAGCGCCGAGGTGCTGACGATGCCGTCGATGCTGCCCGCGCGCATCGCCCGCTCGGCGGCGCGGCGCTCCTTCGGCAAATAGCCGCCGCGATAGGCGCGGATGCGCGGCGGTTTGCGCGGATCGTGGTCGAACACGTCCTTGAGGTATTTGGTCAGCACTTCGACCATGCTGCGCGACTGCGCGAACACCAGCGTCTTCATGCCGGACTTGATTGCCAGCCGCGCGATGCGGTTGGTCTGCGAGCGGGCCGATGCGCGCAGGCCAAGATCGGGATTGATCACCGGCGGGTTCCACAGCAGCACATGCTTGTCGCCCGTCGGCGCACCGCTTTTGGTAATCGCGGTGACCGTATCCTCGATCAGCGCCTCGGCGTGTTCACGCGGGTTGCCGATCGTCGCCGAGCACAGGATGAACTGCGGGGTGACGCCGTAGAACGCGCACACGCGTTTCAACCGGCGAATCACGTTGGCCACGTGCGAGCCGAACACGCCACGGTAGGTGTGCACCTCGTCGATCACCACGTAGCGCAGGTTCTCGAAGAACTGCGCCCACTTGGTGTGATGTGGCAGGATCGCTTGATGCAACATATCCGGGTTGGAGACCACTACGTCGCCATGCAGACGGATTGCCTGGCGCGCGTCGCCCGGAGTGTCGCCATCGAAGGTGAACGCCTTCACGCCGAGCTCGCCGGCCTGATTCAACTCCAGCAGCTCGGCCACCTGGTCCTGTGCCAGCGCCTTGGTCGGGAACAGATACAGCGCCTTGGCGTGGTCGCGCATCGCCGCGCTGATCACCGGCAGCGTGTAGCACAGCGACTTGCCCGAGGCGGTGGGGGTGACAATGGCCACATGCGCGCCCGCTTGCGTGGCCCGCCACGCCTCGGCCTGGTGGCTGTAGAGCTGCTCGATGCCGCGCGTGCGCAGGGCGCTGGCCAGTGCTGGCGGAAGATCCCCGGGCAAGGGCACGAAGGAACCCGATTGCCCGGGCACGACGAACGCGCCGGTGATCCGCGCCGCGTAGCGCTGCGACAGTCGCTGCGCGAGCGTGCGACCGTCGCCAGGGTCGCGCAACACGAGCTCATCGGTGGCGTAGCGGTCGGGCAGTGCGTTCATGGTTCGGCGTCCGCGAGAGTGTCCGTGGATTAAGCCGGGGAGGCGTCTCACCGGATGAGATGGAGCATTCGCCGGTGCGTGTCAGCGTGGGTTGGGGCAGCATGAAACCGGATGGGCGAAGCGGGGTTTGCCCAGTGCCGTTCGCCCCATCCGCGACAAGCGGCGGCGCAATCGCAAGTTCACACGCACACGGCTGAACTTTCGGCACGCTCGAGCGCAGTCATGCCATGGCAGCATCGGTGGTCGCCTGCATGCGCGCAGGCATTCCTGTCTGCTACCGCTGAACCCGCCCAGCTATGTGGCGGTGCCCCATGTCTACGCCTCGCAGGATCAGGTGCTGATGGGGCAGACGCTGGATCTGAACCTGCACAATCTCGACCGCTACACGCTGGAACTGGCAATGACGAACTGGGTGGCCATGGCTTCGCCTCGCGCCTGCTGGTGGACATCCGCGTACGCCGCGGCTTTGCCTGCGGCCCGGGTTCGGGCATGAACTTCGAGCGCTCCGGTTAACTGTTCTACGTGCCGTACGGCAGCGATCCGGGGACGGTGCTCCAGTGGATGGGCGGGTGCTGAAGAACCTCAACGCCATGCAGGATACCGCGGTGAGCGCGCCCGAACTGACCAGTGCACGGCAGTATCAGATCCGCTCGATCCCGGTGCAGGTCTCCAGCGTCAATCGCATCGCCCGCCCGCTGCTGTCGTGGAGCTGGCATGGCGAACCCCTCGACCAACCGGTGGTTGCGGCGAACTACTACCTCAACCTCGGCGCCGGCGAGGTGCCGGCAGCGATCAAGAACAGCTGAAGGCGCACCACCTGACCCAGGTGGTGCAAGGTCCGGCACCGGCCAGGCATTGAATGGTTGCGCGCGTCGACGACTTGGCCATGGTAGCCATGGTGTCGACGCGCAGACGCCGAATCACCGCCGCTGGCACGGGCGCGCTGTTACCTCGTCGATGTGCACACGTTCACTCGCAGGACATCCGGTGACCGGCACACTGCGGCATTTCACGCCCGGAGCATCCGTGCATCTCTTCAATGCCTATCGCCGCACGGCCCGTTCCCGGCGCAGTCGTGGATATGCACGTTGCTGCGCACTGCTGCTCCTGTGCATCAGTGCATCGGCGCTCGGACGGGTCGAGCAGGCCCGCGACGGACGTCTGAAAATCGACGTGGTCCGCGACCGCATGACTCTGGCCATGACGGGTCATCCGCAGGTCTATCTGCACGGCGAGCTCGACGCTGACGCACCGCAGCGCTTCCAGGCCATGATGCAGTCCGGCCGAATCTCCGCAGGCTCGGACATCTATCTCAATATCCGCGATGGTGATCTGAACGCCGGCATGGCCCTGGGGCGGATGTTTCGGGCCGCGGGCATGGCCACGCATGTGGGGACGCCGCGACTGCCGAAGCACGCCAGTGTGGCGGCAAGAACGGCAGTGTGCCTGGACGCCTGCGTGTACGCGTATTTCGGTGGTCTGTATCGGTGGACACCCGGCGGCACCGACCGTGTCGGATTCAGCGTGCCACCGGCACGCCGTGCGCCGCCGTCGCCAGGAGTGAACGTGGGTTGAACGCAGACCAGATGATCGCGAGCGGTCTCGCCAACAATGGCAAGCTCAAGGTGACCGTCTCGGCACGCCTGTCCGCGCCGATGCCTACCGTGGAACTGCGCCAGATCGAGCGCAAGGGTACCCACCGCCTCACCATTCAGTGTCGCCCAGGCAGCACTCTGGTCACTGCTTTCGACGAAGTGGGTGCGTTGCGTGCGCGCCAGGTCGCAGCGCGCAGCGCGCGCTCCTACTTTCAGCTCGGTAACACGCCGGTGCTGAGCCAGGCGCGCGATGGTGCCGTCGCCGAGGGCAACGCCCTGGTGATCCGCCGCTCGTACCCGCCCGCCGACCTGGTGGACATCGTTTCCGCGTGGTCTTTTGGTGCATGGGTCGATGGCCGCAGTCGCGCGTTCCGCGATGGTTTCAGCATGCCGACCCACTTGGTTTACAAGCAGCTCGCCGACTATTTTCAGGCCTGCTGGCGTGCCGCGCCGTGGCCGCCGCGGCAGAAGAAGCCGGGTTGAATCGCACCGTTCGGATCGGACAGGCGTCAAGAACGGCGATTAATGGCTTTGCACCATTTGCCCGGCGCGTTGCCGCGGCCAGCACAGCGCCCTTCGTACCAACAACTGGCGCCGTCCGAGCCTGGTCAAACCGGTGGCACGCCAGCGCCATTCGCTGGTGGGTCGTGGGGGGCGTGGCGCCACCATGGCAGGATCGCGCGGCGCAGGTGACGGGCGCGCGCCGTACGCGATTCAGCCCCCGCTGGGGCGACGGCGTCTACGTCTTTCATCGCTGCTACTGGGGCTAGCAGGTCGGCTTTTGGGGCGGCATCAATGACAGCTAGACCTACGGTGGACGAGGTTACGAAGACGGCTATTGGCGCAGCGGTGGCTTTTATTTCAATCGCAGCGAGAACCATGCCGGGGTAAATATCCGCAACGTCTACAATGGAACCGTGATCAACAACACCACGGTCATCACCATCGCCGCGTCAGCGTCAACGGCGGCCCGCGCGGGGCCGCGGCGCGCGCGACACCGCATGAGCGAGGCTGCGAGCGGGAGCAGCAGCATCACCCAGTCGCCGCTCAACTGCAGCAGCGCACCATGGCCGGCTATGTAGCCGCGGGCGCGCCTCGGTGAACCATGGCGCGCCGCCGATTGCCGCCACCGCGCGTGCCGGCGCATTCCGCCGTCATGGCATGGTCGCCGCTCACGATGCCCGGTCGGCACTGACCGCATCTGCGGTGGGTAAGGCGCAAAATGCTGAGCGCGCGGCAACGACGCGCAAGGATGGTGCCCTGCGTTCGGCCAGCTTCGCGCCGCACGGGAACCAGTCGAAACGTCCAACCGACGCCGGACGATATCAACCTTCGGCACAAGAGCGAGGCTCTGCGGCGCCTCTCCAAAGTCACGCCGGGCGGCCTGAGTCGCGAGTCGCTCGCTGTACCGAATACCGTCCGCAAAATGTCCGCACCACGCGCTAACAGGCACCAGCCGGGCGACCGACTTCCAACGGCGCACGTTGCAGCGACCGACCAGAACGTGTCCTGCCGCGGCGCACGCGACCGCGTCCCGCGGTCACGCCGCCGCAAAGCGCCCGCAGGCGCGCGACGGCGATCACCCGCGCGACCAGGGTGGCGGAAGTTGAATCCTGGGGCGCCAAGCTGGATGAACCACTGCACCGGCCGGCGCCCGGTTTCGCACG
>CAJDVU010000060.1_pt1 | contig 14075 bp, 13 predicted proteins | sample 7391431 | NCBI WGS metagenome assembly CAJDVU01 (sample SAMEA7055700, study PRJEB34461) | soil metagenome | biome: terrestrial ecosystem; feature: Peninsula; material: soil | place: Antarctica | collected 2016
GCGGCTCCAAGCGCACCGGAAAATTCACCGAGTTGGCGATGAAACAGGCGTGGTGTGCTGGTGCGTGCGCTGCCGCAGCCCTGGCCGGGTCGCTGGCGGCGTTGATGGTCACCACGGGACGCAACACCACGTCGATGAAGCGGCCGGCATCGCCCTCGGTAGCCATCGTGCCTTCGGCCGCATCGGTATACGCCGTCACCACCACGCCAGCCACGGTGGCCATGTGCAGATACGAAAGCATGTGGCAGGTCGACAGCGCCGCGACCAGCATGTCCTCGGGATTGTGCCGGGCGGCATCGCCGCGGAACGCGGGATCGGCCGAGCCGGCCAACTCGGGCTTTCCAGCCATGCGGATCACGTGGTCGCGGCTGTAATTGCGATAGCCGTCCGTGCCGCTGCCACGATTGCCGGTCCATTCCACATCGACGAGATAATGATGCTGATGGTTCATGCCTTGGGCTCCTGTGCGGCCATGAGCGCGGCCAGCTTCCCGTCGCCATCGTCGTCTCTATCGCGCAGGCCGGCGATCACTCCGGCACGATTGCGCGCCGGGTGGTTCTGGCTCAGCTTGGACTTGCCGTCGACGTGATCGATCGTGACCTCGAGGCCGACAATGGCGCGCAGTGATTTCTCGATATGGTCTTCCGGTGCATCGGTCATTTTCCATGGCTGCGGTTGGCCAGCTTCATGGCGATCGGTCAGACGTTCCAGCAGCACGCGCAGCCACGCGACGTCGTCAATCACACGCAGGTGACCATGCACATGGACCACCGCATAATTCCAGGTCGGCACCTCGCGCCCGGTCTCGTGCTTGGTCGGATACCAGTTCGGACTGATGTAGCCGTCCGGCCCCCGGAACACCAGCAGTACCTCGGCGCCATTCAACCGCGTCAGCTCGTTGCCGCGTGCCACATGGCCGTGCAGCATGCCACCGACCAGCTCGAACGGGACGTGATTCGCAATCAGCCCGTTCGTCGTGTTCGCCACCAGCGTGGCGAACGGGTACTCGCGAATCAGCCCGTCCAGAATCTCGGCGCGCGTTTCCTCGAAATAGGTCGGCGTATACATGGCCGGCTCAGCCCCGCCCGACCAGCGACGCCATCACTGCCTTCTGCACATGCAGCCGGTTTTCGGCTTCGTCGATCGCGATGCACGCGGGCGAATCCATCACCGCATCGGCAGCCTGGATGTTCCGCCGCAACGGCAGGCAGTGGCTGAACAGGCCGTGGTGGGTCAGCGCCATTTTCGCTTCATCGACGATGAAGTGCCTGTTCGCCTCGCGCACCGGTTTCTCCTGCTCCCACTTGCCGAAGAACGGCAACGCGCCCCAGCTCTTGGCGTAGACCACGTCCGCGCCGCGATAGGCTTCCTCGATGTCGTGACTGACCTTCAGCGAACCGCCATTCTGCGCGGCGTTCAAACGGCCAAACGCCATGTAGCGCTCGTCCAGCACGTAATCAGGCGTGGGGCACAACAAGGTGACGTCCATGCCCATCTTGGTGGCGATCAGCAAGGCCGAGTTTGCCACCGCGGTATTCAGCGGTTTGGGATGATAGGTCCAGGTCAACAGGTACTTCTTCTTCGCCAGGTCACCCAGATGCTCCTTCAGCGCCAGTGCGTGAGCCAATTCCTGGCAAGGATGGGTGATGGTCTCCATGTTGATCACCGGCACCGTGGCGTACTGGGCAAACGCCTTGATCACCCGGTCCTGCCGGTCCACCGCCCAGTCCTGGAATCTGGGGAACGCACGCACGGCGATCAGATCGACGTAGCGCGACAGCACGCGCGCCACTTCGGTGATGTGCTCCTCAGTCTCGCCGTCCATCACGCGGCCCAGCTCGAACTCGATTGGCCACGCGTCCTTGCCCGGCGACAGCACCACCGCGTGCCCGCCGAGCTGGAACGTTCCCAGCTCGAAGCTGGTGCGGGTGCGCAACGAGGGATTGAAGAACAGCAGCGCCACCGACTTGCCGTTCAGTTGCTGACCCCGCGGCGAGCGCTTGAACTCCGCGGCCTGCTCCAGCAACGCGTCGATCTCGGCCCGACTGTAATCCTGGGTGGTGATGAAATGTCGTGGTGCCATCATTTTCTCCAAGCCTCAAACCCAAAAAACCCGGCGCAATGGCCGGGTTTCGTTGTCGATACACATGAGAGCGCGCGACAGCCTACCCGGCCGAATGTCGGATCATCGGTCGGCGCGCACGCGACGTCATGCCAGCTGCCGCGCGAGCACTGGTGAATACGGTAGCGGTATAGACGGCTGAAGACATGCGGCTTCCACGTGACTGGCGGACATCATGGCGAGATTTTCGCTGCCATGCAACAAAAATTTGCGCCACAACCATCGCGACCCCGAAAACCCCTCCGGCGCCTGATGGCGGCGATGGCTCAGAGAGCGAATCGCGAATCAGTCGACAGGCGTGACCGACACCCGCACCCGCAGGCGCTCGCCGGGGTCGTAGTTCAGTCGCGACATGTAGACTTCACCGCGATAGCGATACTCCACGTCGTAGCCAATGATCCGCCGCTGTTCGCTGACCGTGTTGACATCCCGGCACTGGGTCTGGGTGCTGTCGTAATCCCGGCCGCGACTGGCCTGGTTGCCCACCGCACCACCGGCCACGGCACCGACAACGGTGGCCGCCTTGCGCCCATCACCCTTGCCCACGGTGTTGCCCAGCACGCCGCCGATCACCGCACCAAGGACCGTGCCAGCCGTAGTGTTGCCACCTTCGTGCCGCACGACCTGCTGGTCGTAGCATTCCTGCCGCGGTACGTTGGTGCGGGTGACACCATGTACCGGATCGGCACGCAACACGTCAGCCCAACCATAATGGGCGCTGCCATCGCTGTTCGGATACGGCGCATCCTGCGCATTCTGGGCCTGGGCACCTGTCGCCATCATCGCCAGCGCGAGAGCAAAAACCGATAACTTGACCATCACGCGCTCCTGTAACCAACATAGTTCACCGCGCCACGCGCGGACTGGCAGCATTGCAACAAATTCACTCTGAATACACGCTTAGGGTCCACCGAGCCGTTCAGGTCAGCGCCGCCAAATCCGGTCGCGCAGAGCATCGTTTCGCGCCGACAAGGCCTCGCCCGGGCATCCTGTGCGCCAGTCAGCGCATGGCCCGGCGCCGAATGCGACGAGCCAACTGCTGGCACCCCTTGTTAAGATGCGTCGCCGGCCTCGCTTGGCGCAGAGAGCCGTCGGGCTTTGGGCGGCCGGCCTGCGAATCCGTTGGTCTCGTCCCTGTCTCCGCCGATTCCGGGTCCATAGAGCCACTATGGACCGGCGAATCGTCAGGAATCTGTTCCCGCACAGCCAGATCCCGCCTCGGCCACTCATGGCCCTACAGCTTCACCGATCCACCTTCCGCGGATGCAACCAATGCCAATTTCGCTTTACAACAGCCTGACCCGTCGTACCGAGCCCTTCGTTCCTCTCGACCCTGCGCGCGTGACGATGTATCTGTGCGGACCGACCGTGTACAACTACGTGCATATCGGCAACGCGCGCGGCCCGGTGCTGTTCGATGTGCTGGCGCGACTGCTGCGGCGGCACTATGCGGGCGTGGTGTACGCACGCAACATCACCGATGTGGAAGACAAGATCAACGCTGCCGCGCTCAGCGAAGGCGTGCCGATCTCGACCATCACGGCGCGCTATGCACAGGCCTACCACGAGGACATGGCGGGTCTCGGGATCGCCGCGCCGGATATCGAACCCCGCGCCACCGCGCACATCGCCGAGATCATTGCGATGAGCCAGACGCTTATCGCCGACGGCCACGCCTACGCCGCCGCAGGGCATGTGCTGTTCGACGTCTCGTCGTACCCGGACTATGGCGCCCTCTCCGGCCGCGACACCGAGGAGTTGATCGCCGGTGCCCGCGTGGAAGTGGCACCGTACAAGAAGAACCCGGCCGACTTCGTGCTGTGGAAGCCCTCCACGCCTGAGTTGGCCGGTTGGGACAGTCCCTGGGGCCGTGGCCGTCCGGGTTGGCACATCGAGTGCTCGGCGATGTGCGCGGCGCAACTGGGCGAGACGATCGACATCCACGCCGGTGGCATCGACCTGTTGTTTCCGCACCACGAGAACGAGATCGCCCAATCCACCTGTGCGCATGGTGGCAAGACGTTCGCGCGCTGGTGGATGCACAACGGCATGCTCACCTTCGACGGCCGCAAGATGTCCAAGTCGCTGGGCAATGTCTTGCTGGTCCACGAGTTGCTGAAAACTCACCCGGCCGAGGCGCTGCGCCTGCGTCTGCTCAGCGGCCATTATCGGCAACCACTGGACTGGTCCGAAACCGCCATCAGCCAGGCGATCAGCACGCTGGATGGCTGGTACCGCGTGTTACGCGACCTGGCCGCCATCGACGTTGCCGCAGACGCGTTGCCGGTGCCGGAACGGGTCGAGGCGGCCTTGTGCGATGACCTCAACACGCCCCAGGCCCTGGCCGAGCTGGCCGTGCTGGCCGACGTCGCCCGCCAGTCGGGCACCGCCGTCGCCAAAGCGGCGCTGCTCGGCGGTGGTGCCCTGCTTGGACTGCTTCAACAGGATCCGGAGGCATGGTTCAGGCGCGGCGGCGAACAAGCCATCGACGCCGCCCGGATCGAGGCGCTGCTGGAGGAACGGCGCGCCGCGCGCGGGGCGCGCGATTTCAAGCGCGCCGATGCGATTCGCGACGAGTTGGCCGGCATGGGCATTGCGATCGAGGACAGTGCGCAGGGCACGCGCTGGAGTGTGCTGACGCCGTAGGCGCCGCCGCTGCAGTTTCACGGACGGGTACGCACTGCGCGATAATGCGACGATGAACGAAATCGCCAGCCCCAGCGCCGAACAGGCGCAGCAGGAGATCGCCGAAGAGTTCGCTCTCTTCGGCGACTGGTCCGAGCGCTATCAATACCTGATCGACCTGGGCAAGCGCCTGCCGCCGTTCCCCGCAGCGCACAAGATCGAGGCCTACCGCGTGCAGGGTTGCCAATCGATGGTGTGGCTGGTGCCCAGCGGCGATGCCGGCAAGATGCATTTCGAAGCCGCCAGCGACTCAGCCATCGTCTCCGGCCTGCTCGCGCTGCTGTTGCGGGTGTATTCCGATCGCCCGGCCCGCGAGATCGCCGCCACCGAACCGCAGTTCATCGCCACCATCGGCCTGGCCAAACACCTGTCTCCGACGCGTTCCAATGGCTTGGCGGCAACGCTCACCAAGTTGAAGGGATACGCCGCGGCGGTCGGTGCGTGAGCTAAAGCAGCGGTGAGGGACGAGTAGCGAGGGCGCGAAAATCGGATGGTGAGGGAAGCCAGACTGGGGCAGGACCACGGGTTTCGGCTTTGAATCTCGCCCGTCGCCCGTCGCCCCTCGTCGCTGCCCTTCGAAAAGCGAAACCCCGCCAACTGGCGGGGTTTCGTTAAACCGACGCTGTCAGCGCGCCACAGTCAGTCGCCCATCTGCTTTTGCAGATGCTCGCGACGTTCCTGCGCATCCAGCGACAGCGTGGCAATCGGCCGTGCATCGAGTCGGTCGATGCCGATCTCCTCGTCGGTCTCCTCGCAGAAGCCATAACTGCCTTCCTCGATGCGGCGCAGCGCCTTGTCGATCTTGGAAATCAGCTTGCGGTAGCGATCGCGGGTACGCAACTCCAGCGAGTTCTCGGTTTCACGGGTGGCCCGCTCGGCTTCGTCACCGACATCCCGCACTTCCCCGCGCAGGTTGTCCATGGTCTGGCGCGACTCCTCCACCAGTTGGTCGCGCCAATCGCGCAGCTTGTTGCGGAAGTAGGCCAGATGCCGCGGATTCATGTATTCCTCGTCGCCGGACGGCCGATAGCCCTCGTGCAAGGTGATGGTGCTGGTGGAGGGCAAGGCGTAGCGCCCGTCTTCACGGGTGATGCCGTTGTCGAGTGGTTTTGTTGCCAATTTATTCATGAGGAACGACGAATTCTTTGATTTCTTGTGGGAAGAAGCATGATGCCCGGCGGCAGAGCTGCCGTTTGGCGTCACCATGGCGGTAGCGCTCGCCACCTTGCCCTTGAAGAGCCGGCTCGCAGGTGACGGAGAATGATGATTTGCCGCGGTCGCGGGCTGCGGCGGAGCAACGGCTTTTACCGCGGTCTTGTGCGCGGACGCCGCCGGCTTGACGGCTTTCCTGACCGCAGCCTTGGTGCTTGCAGCCTTGGCCGTCGGCTTCTCCGCCACGCTGGGCCTGGGTGCGGCTTTCCTGACGACAGCCTTGCCCGGCGAGGGCTTTTTCGCCACGCCCTTGTGGGCGGCGACCTTTTTCGTCGGCGATTTCTTTGCAGACGCTTTTTTCAGGGGCGTCTTCTTCGCGGCAACTTTCTTGGCCGCCACTTTCTTTGTGGCAGCTGCCTTCTTTGCTGGCGCCTTGGCGGGAGCCTTCCTGATCGCCGACTTCGGCACCGGCTTCTTCGCCGCCGGCTTCGCGGAGGACTTGACGGTGGGCTTGCTGGCACTCTTCACGTTTCGCTCCTTGGTTGCGGCTGCTTTCGACTTGCCAGCCCTGACAGCGGCTTTGGCCGACGTCTCGCTTTTGCGCGCCTTCGCGCCGGTCGAACTCGCTTTGCTCTTCGCCATATTCCTTCACCGTGATTAGCCGTGGCGGCCGCGTGTTATAGCCGATGTGTTCTACACCAGCAAGTCCATTTCTGGAATACTTGTACCATCACACGCCGCATGCCGTTCCTGCAACGTGAACATTTTTACCCGATTGATACTTTGGTTGCTTGGTCTGTACAAGCGCTGGCTCAGCCCTCTGCTGGGCTCGCACTGCCGCTTCCACCCCACCTGTTCCGATTATGCACGGATTGCGGTCCTGCGTTTCGGACCCTTGCGCGGCTGTTTGCTGATCGCCTGGCGGTTGTTGCGTTGCCAGCCGCTGTGTGACGGCGGCGAAGATCCGGTGCCCGAGCACTTTCATTTCCGGCACTGTCATGGCCAGGATGAATCCAGCCATCCCCACTGACCGGATGGCGAACGCTCGCCCCGAGTGCGGCCTGCCAACCCCTTGCAGGAGCGGCTACACAACAGAGCCGTAGCCGCCTGCCACGCCCTTGCTGGCATAGGCCACCGCATCATGGGGATGGAGGCTCTCCTGGTGTTCGACGCGAATGTGGAAGTCACCCAGCTGCGTATCGGCGTCGAGTGCCTTCTGAATGCGCCGCGCGGCGTCTTCGCAGAACATCAGATTGCCGCCGTTGGCCAGCGCAAACGCCTGTTCATCCTCGCGCTTGACCGCGGTCTGTACCGGCGTGCCCAGCGCCTGCTCCACGCGGTCGATCAGCGCAACCAGATGAAAACCGGCGCCAGATGCCGGACGTACGCGCAGGCGCGCGACGCTGCGCTGCGCGTGAGCGGTGGCGACGATCCCCTTTTCACTGCCCAGCCACGCCAGCACCGCCGCGTGTTCCAGTGGCTGGCCAAGCTCGAAGTCACGCGCGAACTGATCCTGGATCAGCTGCCGCGACAGCGCTGCCGACGCCGGACAGGTGGAGGAGTAAACCACCTCGGTGCCGAACTCCAGCAGGAACTCATCACCGACCAGACTGGCCTCGACGGACACCGGATACGCGCGCCAACCGCTGTTGCCGCTCTTCAGTGCCGGCCGGCGCACCAGATGCTCGAACTGGAGGCTGAGGCACGCGCGATCGGACAGATCCGCATGCGATTCGAGAAAGCCGCGCAACAGCGCCTGCAGCATGTCGGCACCCAGTGTCTGCGTACCCAGCGCCTGCTCCACCCGCAAGTACAGCCGCGACATATGGATGCCGCGCCTGTCCGGCCGTTTCAGGTTGACGAAGGCACCGGCCCGCGCGCTGGCCCGCTGCGGCTGGCCGTCACCGGCATCGAACAACACCGGCACCTGGATATCAGCCATGCCCACCCAATCCAGCGCGCCGGCAAGATGGGGCTGCGCATGGACGGCGACGTCGGGCAGCAGGCGGGCAGTGTTTTCCTGATTCGGCATCGTGGGGATCCTGACATCGGCGAAGCAATTCGTCGCGAAGTGGGCAATCTTGGGGCACACAGCCCGCGTCGCAATGGTGGCGTGACACAAACGCTGCGGGTTGAACGAACTTACGGGCACTGACGCCGCCATGCGCGGGCGGCCTGCCACGCCTGCAGCGCCGTCGACAAGTGCGCGCGCGGCTGGCCTGCCTGCAGCGTAGCGAGTGCATCGGCGGAGCGTGCGGCACGTCGCGCCAGCTTGCCGGCGTGACGCGATTCCAGCGCACGAAACACGCTGAGCGCGCCTGGCAGCGTGGCTGCGACCTTCCAGCTGTCCAGCAGGTCGTCGAGCTGCGCCTTGATCGCCTGCTGGCGCTGCGCGCTGGCCCGACGCAGTTGCGTGCGAACCAGACCGTGCCGCGCCAGCCGCGCCATCGGCAGCGGCAAACAGTCGCGCTCAGCGTCGGCATCCAGTCGCAGCAACGCATACAGCAGGTGATTCAGCACGGCAACCTGCGCGGCGCGCGCGGGCGCGGCATCGGCACCGTACCACCAGGCCGTCTCCAGCGCGGCCAGCGCGCCGTGCAGGGGCATCGCTGCCTGAATCTGGCTGGCATAGTCGGCGGCCGTACCCTGCTCCAGTTGTGCCATCGCCGCCAGCACCGGTGCCAGCCACAGCTCACTGGCAATCGCATCGCCGCGCTCACCGCCGAACAGCACCTGAGTGAGCGGATGGCGGCCGCCACTGGCCGTGGCGGTGGCCAATTCCTCCGCCCACCAACCGAGCTTGGCGGCGGCTACTTGGGGCTCGCGGATGCCGTAGGCGGCACTGAGCAGTTCCTGCTCCAGTGCGGCCAAGGCGACATGGCCCGGATAGCGATGACCATCGACGAAGGCCAGCGCGATGCGCTGCTGTGGTTGCACCGCCAGCCACTTATCGATGAAGCCCTGCAATACGGCGCTTTGTTCGACCAGCTCGATCATGCGGCGCACGGTTCCAGTTGCAGCAGCGTGGCCAGCCCGGCCGGATGATCGAGCACCGCGTCGGCACCCCAGGCGTGCGGATTGCCGCCGTCGAGGTAGCCCCAGGTCGCCGCCACCGTGAACAAACCCGCCGCGGCGCCGGCCTGGATATCACGCTGGTCGTCGCCGACGAACAAACAGTTCGCCGGCGTCACACCTGCGCGCCCGCAAGCCAGCAGGACCGGCGCCGGGTCGGGTTTCTTTACCGGCAAGGTGTCGCCGCAAACCACGGCGCCGGCACGCCGCGCCCAGCCGATGCGGCTGACCAGTTCGTCGGTGAGAAACGCTGCCTTGTTGGTGACGATGCCCCAGCGCAGGCCGCTGGCCTCGAGTCGCGCCAACAGCTCGTCGATACCGTCAAACGCGCTCGTGTGCCGGGTCATGCCGTGCTGATACAACTGCAGAAAGCGTGGCAGCAACCCTTCCATACCCGCTTCGCCGCGCCCGGCGAACGCGCAGCGCAGCACCGCACGGGCGCCGCGCGACACGACCTGGCGCACCGGTGCAAACGGCGGCGGTTCCACCCCCTCCTCCGCGCACTGGATCAGCAGCGCCGCATACAGGTCCGGCGCGCTGTCCAGCAAGGTGCCATCGAGGTCGAACAGCACGCCGGCAACAGTGGGCGGCAGAGGCTTGCTCATGTCGGCTTTTGCGCGCTGAGCACGTAGTTGATGGCGGTGATCGGACTGAGCCAGGCCTTGCGGTTGAGCGGGTTGTAGGCCAGGCCGCTGACATCCTCCAGCTCCAGAGCGGCATGGCGCAACAGCCGCGCCAGCTCGGAAGGCTTGAGGAACTGCGCATAATGATGCGTGCCGCGCGGCAGCATCCTCATCACGTATTCGGCGCCGACGATGGCCGCACCGAACGCCACCGGGGTCCGATTGATGGTCGACATGAACAGGCGACCGCCGGGTTTCAGCATCGCGGCGAGATCATTGACCAGCGCCGCCGGATCCGGCACATGTTCGATCAACTCCATGCAGCACACGGCGTCGAAACTGGCCGGCTCGGCGGCGGCCAGACCGGCCGAGGACTGCACGCGGTAATCGATATCCAGCTTCGACTCATGCAGGTGCAGCTTGGCGATCTCGATCACCTTCTGGCCAAGATCGATCGCGGTGACACGGGCACCGGCGCTTGCCAGCGTCTCGCTCAGCAGCCCGCCGCCGCAGCCGACATCGGCGACGCGTGTGCCACGCAGGTCGGTGCGTGCCGCGATATAGGCCGCGCGCACCGGATTGAGGTCGTGCAGCGGGCGCGACTCGCCATCCGGGTCCCACCAGCGCGCCGCCAGCGCCTCGAAATGGGCGATTTCCTCCGGGCTTGCATTGATACCGGGCTGCGCAGTTTGCATGGTGGAATCCTCGTATGTGGCGGCGGCATGGCTCGCCCGACAGTTTACTTGGCCCGTCATTCGTGCACCGTGAGTTCGCGTCTGCCACTGAGATGGACAGAAGCGTTAGGCGCGATGGCCGTCGCTGGTGCCCGTCCGGCGGCACACGGCAGGCAGGCGCTGAGGGCGTGGTCGCCGAACGCGCAGGCCGACGGCAACCGGCTTGCTCGCGCAGGTCGTCCAGGTAAGCCATGTGGCGGGGCACCTCTGCCGGGTCGAACGACGGGCGACGCGCGGTCAGGTTCAAGTAACGACTCATCACGGGTGCGTTCAGGCCGCGGCTATGCGCTCGCGCCAGGCCCGCGTGCGCGCAAGGATCGCCACGGTATCCATGTCCGGCAACTCGCGCGCGGCGAGCTTGCGGCGTCCGGCGATCCAGACATCGGTGACTTGCTGCCGATTACAGGCATAGACCAGCTGGGAGACAATGTGGAACAGCGGCTGGGTCTCCAGGTCGCTCAGCCGCACCGCGGCGAGATCAGCCTGCTTGCCGACCTCGATCGAGCCGATCTTCGCCTCCAGTCCGATCGCCTTGGCGCCATTGAGGGTGGCGGCACGCAGCGCAAAGGCGGCGTCGAAGGCAGCGGCATCCTGCGCCACCGCCTTGGCCAGTTGGGCCGCCGTGCGCATTTCGCCGAACATGTCCAGATCATTGTTGGACGCGCAGCCGTCGGTACCGATCGCCAAGTTGACCCCGGCCCGCCGGAACCGCTCCGCCGGGCAGAACCCGGAGGCCAGCTTGAGGTTGGATTCGGGACAATGAACCACCGACACGCCGGCACTGGCGCAGGCGGCGATCTCGCCCTCGGTAACCTGGGTCATGTGCACCGCGATGAGCCGGTCGTTGACCAGGCCCAGCTGCTGCAAGCGCTGGAACGGGCGCAGCCCGCTCTTTTTCTTCTCTTCCTCAATCTCGTGGGCGGACTCGTGCGTGTGCAGGTGCACCGGGATATCAAGCTGGTCGGATTGCACGCGAATGCGCTCGAAGCTCTCGTTCGACACCGTGTACGGCGCATGCGGTGCAAACGCGGTGCTGATCAGCGGGTCACCGATGAAACTGTCGTGCACTTCGCCCGCGCGCTCGAAATACTCGTCCTGGCTGTTCGCCCACGCGGTGGGAAATTCGATCACCGGCAGGCCGACCACCGCCCGGAAACCCAGCTTGCGATAGGTGGCGCCGATCACGTCGGGGAAGAAGTAGTTCTCGTTGGCGCAGGTGGTGCCGCCGCGCAGCATCTCGGCCACCGCCAGCTCCACGCCGTCGCGCACGAACTCCGGCCCGATCACCCTCGCCTCGGCCGGCCAGATATGTTCTTGCAACCACACCATCAGCGGCAGATCGTCCGCCAACCCGCGCAGCAAGGTCATCGGGTTGTGCGTGTGGCTGTTGACCAGGCCGGGGATCAGGGCGTGCTCGCGCAGCTCGACACGCTCTCGCGGTGCATAGCCGGCGCGGGCGTCGGCGATCGGCAGCAGCGCGACAATCACGTCCTTGTCGACGACCACCGCGTAGTGCTCCAGCACCACCGCATGCGGCTCGACCGGCACCACCCAACGCGCTTCGATGATCAGGTCGACGGGCTGCGCGGCGGTCTGGCTCATGGTTCACCTTTCATTGCGGAAAATCGATGCGACGAGGGACAGCCGCTTGCGGTCGCCGTCCCGGCGCCTGCCGTTCCAGCGGCCGCCGGCATGGCCAGGCGGCAAAAGCGCGAGTGCTGTCTGCGCGTAGACCCGTCACTTGACGCGACTGTCGTACTCGCCGCTACGGGTATCGACCTTGATGATCTCGTCCTGATTGACGAACAGCGGCACGCGCACCACCGCACCGGTCTCCAGCGTGGCCGGCTTGCCGCCGCCGCCGGAGGTGTCGCCACGCACACCCGGATCGGTCTCGACGATCTTCAGATCGACGAACTTCGGCGCCTGCACGGCAATGATGCCGCCGTTGAACAGGGTCACCACGCACTCTTCCTCGCCCTTCAGCCACTTCCACGCGTCGCCCATCGCGGCCAAGGACGCTGTAGCCATCTCGAACGTCTCCATGTTCATGAAATTCCACACGCGGTCCTTGCCGACGCCATCGATGAACGAAAGTTGCATGTCGGTATCGGTAGCATCGGCTTCCTCGAACGAGTCGCTGGACTTCAACGTCTGCTCGGTGGTGCGGCCATCCTTGAGGTTGCGGATGCGGATGCGGGTGAACGCCTGGCCCTTGCCCGGCTTGATGAAGTCCGCCTCGGTGATGAGCCACGGATCACCGTTGTGAAGGATCTTCCGGCCGGTTTTGACATCATTGAGGCCAAGGGTCGCCATGCGCTGTCTGCTCCAAAGGTAAAACCGCCCTGCAGGACGGCTAGAATGGGTATCTTTTGCGGGCTGAAAACCCTGCCCAAGGCTCTCCATGATAACCGCAAGCCCCAGTGCACGCCTATCTCAACCGGTATCCGACTGGCGTGAGCTCTGGCGCGATGCCATCACCGACCCCGCCGAGTTGCTGCAGGCCGTGGGCCTGGGCGAGCGCACTGACCTGCTGCCGCCGGACGATGCCGGTTTCGCGCTGCGGGTTCCGCGAGGCTTCGTGGCGCGGATGCGCCGCGGTGATCCGTGCGACCCGCTGTTGCTGCAGGTGCTCCCGCAACGATCGGAGCACGACCAGGTCGCGGGCTACACGACCGATGCGGTCGGCGACATGGCCGCCAAAACCGGCCACGGCGTGCTGCACAAGTACCACGGACGCGCCCTGCTGATCGCCAGCGGCAGCTGCGCGGTGAATTGCCGCTACTGCTTCCGTCGGCACTTTCCCTACGGCGAGGAGATCGCTGCGGCGTCACACTGGCACGAGGCGCTGGCCCACCTGCGCGCCGACCCGTCGATCCGCGAGGTGATCCTGTCTGGCGGCGACCCGCTGACGCTGGCCACGCACAAGCTGGAAGAGCTGACGCGCGGCCTGGCTGAGCTGCCGCAGGTGATCCGCCTGCGCATCCATTCCCGCCTGCCGGTCGTGCTGCCTGAGCGCATCGACGACGCCTTCGTCGCGTGGCTGGGACAGCTTCCGCTGCAAAAGGTGGTGGTATTGCACGCCAACCACCCCAACGAACTCGATGCCAGCGTGGACGCGGCCTGCGCCAGGCTGCGTGATGCGGGTGCCAGCGTGCTCAACCAGTCGGTGCTGCTGCGCGGCGTCAATGACCATGCCGATACCCTGGTCGATCTGTCCGAACGCCTGTTCGCCGCCGGCGTGCTGCCGTACTACCTGCACCAACTGGATCGGGTACAGGGGACCGCACACTTCGAAGTCAGTGACGACACGGCGCTGGAGTTGCAGCGGGCATTGCGCTCACGATTGCCCGGCTACCTCGTCCCGCGGCTGGTCCGCGAAGTGGCAGGGGATGCCGCCAAACGACCCTTGTGAGTCCGCCGCACCCGGTCGCCACGCCACCTGCTCCGGTGGCGGCCAGTGCAGGAATCCGCTACAAACACTCTTGGGCATCGACCCGATGGAACCCCCGCAGGGGCTGCACCGAACCACGGACATCGCCATACCCCATGAAAAAAGATTTCGTCATCAAGGTCCTGTTCGTCGAGAACTCGCTCGAAGAAGCCGAGCAGATCATCAGCCTGTTGCGAAACAGCGGCATCGCCGTGCGGCCGGCACGCGCCACCAACGTCGAGCAACTGCAGTCT
>CAJDVU010000061.1_pt1 | contig 13945 bp, 11 predicted proteins | sample 7391431 | NCBI WGS metagenome assembly CAJDVU01 (sample SAMEA7055700, study PRJEB34461) | soil metagenome | biome: terrestrial ecosystem; feature: Peninsula; material: soil | place: Antarctica | collected 2016
GGGCGAACCCACACCCGAGCGAGGCAAGGGTGAAGGCGATCAGCCCGGCGACGAACACCCGGCGGCGTCCGTAGCTGTCCCCCAGCGCGCCACCGAGAAGCAAAGCCAGGGCCACCCGCGGGAATCGCCACTGCATGACGATCAGTTCGGTGAACCGCCCGGCATCGGAAAACACCGCAGCCAATACTTCGCCCGGCGGGATGTAGTAGTCACCGGTGCCGAGCGTCTCGCCCTCTATCTGCACGCCGTCCGTGCAGCTATAGCCGCTCAGAAGCCCGTGAGCTTCCAGCATCGCGGCAATCAAACGCACGGTTGTCGTCTTGCCGTTAGAGCCGGTGACCAAGGCAAGGGGTATGGAGTGCAGCGCGTCCCAATCCAGCGTAGCGGGCGACGGCAAGGCGGTGATCGGCCAGCACACCGCGCCCTCCCCGGCGCCGATGGAAAGTTGATCGTCGTCGATCAACACCGGCAAATCGCGCCGGCGTGCGGCGTCGACCAGTGCCAGCAGGGCGGGTTGTCGCTCGGCCGCGGCGAAGGCGCGCAGCGTGTGCATGGCGGCGTCTTCGTCCCACACCGCGGGATGGCCGGGCGCATGGAAGCGCGCGGCCAGAGGTCCGGCGCCTGCCTCGTACGCTCGAGTCCACGCCCACTCGTTGATTTCCGTGGCGCTGAACAATTGATCCAGCGGCGCGACGAGCGCCAGCGACGTGCCCGCAGCATGGCGACGGACGACCCGTTCGCCGGCCGACCAGCCCAGCGCCGCGCAGGCGCGCTGCACGTCGATGTCCCACGCGCGCAGGGCCGCTTCGTCAGGCCGCCATCCCTGCGTCTCCAGCACCGCGCCGACATCGCGAAAATACAGATTGAAACCAGTGAGCCGGCGCGAATCGTCGAACGGAAGGAAGTCAGGCATCGCGCTCAATCATCACTCTCGCGCGAGAAGCGCACGCCACGTTCGTCGCGCACCAGGTCACCGAGCTCGGCAAAACGGGCCTCGTCAAACGCCGGATCCGCCGCCGGTAGTTGCACCGTCGCGGGTTTGCGTTCCTCGCGCCGCACGGGTGCGCGGTCGGGCTGGAACCTGATGATCTGCTTCCACGAACGCACCAGAGCATCGCCAAAGATCAGCAGCAGGTCGCCCGCGCGACCCATCTTCAGCGCGGCGTCGATCGCCTGCTGTTCGTCCGGAATGATCGAGATGTTCTCGTGCGGCACACCGGCGGCCAGCAGCGCCTTGGACAATATCCCCGGCACCTCGTCGCCATCGCGTCCGCGCAGCGCGTCGTCGCGGCGGCAGATGTAGTGCTCGAAGCGACCGGCGACCGCCTTGGCAATGGCGACCAGGTCCTCGTCGCGCCGGTCGCCGGGACCGGCCAGCACCACAATGCGGCGGCCGCTGACGTCCAGCCGCGCCGCCAGGTCGGCCATCACCGCCACGGCGTGGGCGTTGTGGCCGTAGTCGAACAACACCTTGAACGGATGCTCGTCGTAGACGTTCATGCGCCCGGGCGCCTGGAAAAACGTGGTGTCGAACGTGCGCAGGCCCTGGCGAATCGCATCGAGCTTGATGCCCAGCGAGAACGCCATCGCCGCGGCGACCATCGCGTTTTGCACATTGTGCAGTGCGCGGCCTTCCATGGTCGCCGGGATCAGGTGCGTCCACAGCAGCGGGATATGGCTGCCCTTGTCGTACAGGGTAATCATCGAGCCGTTGACACCCGCTTCCAGCGCGCAGGCGCGGCCACCGGCACGCACGTGCTCGCGCACCAGCGCATGCGAGGGATTCATGGTGACGTAGCAGATGACTTTGGCATCGGTGTAGCCGGACATCTTCAGCACGTTCGGATCGTCGGCATTGAGCACCGCGCACTCCGTCGCCACCTCGACCACGATGCGCTTGACCTCGGCCAGTTGCTCCACCGTGTCGATGCCCTTCAGCCCCAGGTGATCGGACTGCACGTTGAGCACGGCACCCACGTCGACTGTCCGCACGCCCATGCCGGCGCGCAGCAGGCCGCCGCGCGCCGTTTCCAGTACGGCGATGTCGATCTGTGGATCGGCCAGCACCATCCGCGCCGACACCGGCCCGGTCATGTCGCCCTCGACGGTACGCTGGCCGTCGATATAGACCCCATCGGTGGTGGTCAGTCCGGGCGTATAGCCGGCCATCTTGGCGATGTGCGCCAGCATCCGCGCAGTGGTGGTCTTGCCGTTGGTCCCCGTGATCGCGGCGATCGGCACGCGCGAGGGTGCGCCCGGCGGAAACAGCATGTCGATCACCGGTCCGGCTGCGTCGCGCGGCATGCCTTCGCTGGGGCTGACGTGCATGCGGAAGCCGGGCGCGGCGTTGATCTCGCAGATGCCGCCGCCGACCTTCTTGTAGCTCTCGGCGATATTGGTGCTGAGGAAATCCACGCCGCCCACGTCCAGCCCGATCGCGCGCACGGCGCGCACCGCCATGTCGCGGTTGTCCGGGTGGATGATGTCGGTGACGTCGGTGGCGGTGCCGCCGGTGGACAGGTTGGCGGTGGAACGAAGGAAAACGGTCTCGTCCGCCTGGGGTACCGAGTCCGCAGTGTAGCCCACGCGCTCCATCATCATCTGCGCCTGCGCGTCCAGTTCCAGCCGGGTCAGTACCTTCTCATGACCGACACCACGACGTGGGTCGGTGTTCACGATGTCGACCAGTTGCGCGACGGTGTGCTGGCCATCGCCCACGACATGGCCCGGCGTGCGCCGGGTGGCGGCGATCAGTTCGCCGTTGATCACCAGCAGGCGATGGTCGTCGCCGCTGAGGAAATTCTCCACGATCACCGAGCGCGAGTGCTCACGTGCGGTCTTGAAGCCGGCGATGACTTCCTCATCGGTCATCAGGTGAATCGAGATGCCGCGGCCATGGTTGCCGTCGTACGGCTTGGTCACTACCGGCACGCCGAGCCGATGCGCCGCGCGCAGCGCACCCTCCACGCTGCGCACCAGTTCCTGCCGGGGTACCGGCAGGCCCAGCGAGGCCATGATCTTGTTGGTCTCTTCCTTGTCGCCGGCCAGCTCCACCGCAATGTGCGAGGTCTTGCCGGTCACCGTCGCCTGGATGCGTTGCTGATATTTGCCGTGGCCAAGCTGCACCAGCGACTGCTGGTTCAGACGCAACCACGGAATGCCGCGCTCTGCGGCGGCATGCACCAGCGAGGCGGTCGACGGACCCAGCGCACCGCGTTGCGCGTAGCGGATGAATTCGTCGCGCGCCTCCGGCCACGCCCAGCCTTCCGGCACGTTCTTGTGTGCCTCCAGTTGTGGCGGCAGCAGCGAACACAACAACTTCAGCGCCAGCTCGCCGGCGGCGACGCCCTCTTCTTTCTGTTCGTATTCGTAGACCACCGAATACACGCCGGGCTGGTCGGTGCCGCGGGTCTTGCCGAAGGTGACATTCTCGCCGGCGATGTTCTGCAACTCGATCGCCACGTGTTCCAGCACGTGACCGAGCCAGGTGCCCTCGCCTTCACGCATGCGGCGGATGAAACCACCCGGCTCGCGGAACGAGCAACCGTGCTCGGCCAAGCCCGGCAGCGCCGCGAGCAGGCCATCAACGTACGCCGCGCCGAGCTTGCTGGTCGGCCACTGTTCGAGTTCACCCAGGTCGAGCTCCAGGCGGATGACCGGGAAGTGCGCGTACAGCGACGGGCCGACGAAAACGGAACGTTCGAGTATGCGCATGACCTGATCTCCCCCGAGCCCGCAAGCTCATCAACTGGAATGTGTGTCGATCTTCCCTGGCTTTGACCGAGCTCGATGGACCCGGTCGGCCGCCGTACAACTCCTCACCATCTTGTCAGACGCTTGCACCGCAGTGTCAACGGCCGTTCTTGTTGAGGGCCAGGGTGCCCGAGGACGCGTGCCGCGTATGCAGGTTGAAGGTGGCGCCGGCAATCAGGATGTGGATCTTCAGGCCGAGCAGGCAGATCGGCTCATCCTCGCCAGCCTGGTCCATCGAGGAAAACTGCAGCTCACTGGCATCCACCACGGTGACCGCGCCACTGCCCTCGACCTCCAGCGTGTTGTCCGGGCGGATGAACGCGGCGGTGTCCTCGTCCAGGCCGATGCCGACCGCGAACGGGTTGTAGGCCAGCGCGGCCAGCAGACGACCGAGCCGGTCGCGCTGGCGGAAATGCTGGTCGATCACGAAGCGGTTGGTCAGGCCCAGACCCGGCGCCAGCCGCACGCTGCCGGCGGTGGGCGAGGCGCCTTCCTTGCCGAACGCAATCATGTGCTCGCTGAGGATGCTGGCCCCGGCGCTGGTACCGCCCACGGTGACGCCATGGGCGTTGCGGGTGCGGATCAATTTCGCGACCGGTGTGCCGCCGAGCAGAGTGGCAATGCGCAACTGGTTGCCGCCAGTGAAGAAGATCCCGCTGGCTTGCTCGATGCGCTGCAACCGATTGGTTTCTTCGGCGTCGCGCCGCGTATCGAAGTCCAGGGCGGTCACGCGTCTCGCACCCAACTCGGAAAAAATGTGTTCGTAGCGCGCGCCGGTATCCGGCAACTGGCTGGCGGTCGGGATCACCACGATGTCCGCCGCGTCGCCACCGCACAGGGCGACAAAGCGCTCCAAAATGCGCGCGTCGTGCTCCTTGTGCTCCGCGCCGCCGATCGGAACGATCCAGCCGCGTTGCTCACCCGCATGAACCCTGCTTGGACACATGTACTGGTTGCCTTGTTCTGATTCAGTCGACGCCATCGCCACGTACGGCCCGATGGGGAACCTCGAAACCCATTCACCCTCAAATGCCGTCATTCCCGCGAGGCGCTCTTCAACAGCCGAATGGCTGGTCAAGCGGGAATCCATTTTGATCTCGCGTGACAGCAACCTGGATGATCAGCTTCGATGTTGAAGAGCACCTCCCGCTTTCGCGGGAATGACGTCGTAGAGAAGTTTCTGGGTGCCCGATTGTATCGCACCGGCTGTGGCAGCCTGCGTCGCCACCTCGCGCCGCACGCGTCAGCCCGTCGCTTCGAACATGCCACGGCGCTCGATCTGGCCGTCACGCACATGTACGACGCCGCCCGCGATCACGTCACGCGCCGCTCCACTTTCATCCAGCACCAGCAGATCCGCATCGGCACCGACCGCGATCCGGCCCTTGCCCGCCAGCCGCAGCAACCGCGCCGGATTATGGGTGAAGGCGGGTAGCGCGCGCTCCAGCGACACCCCGCGGCGGAGCACCTCGTTCAGGGTTTCCAGCAGCGCGCCGGATTCGCCCACGCCCATCCGGCAGACATGTCCGTCCGCATCGAACACCGGCAAACAGCCGCCCGCATCGGAGCTGACCGTGACGCGCTCGGCCGGCGCGTCACTGTCCAGATAACGCAGCAAGGCATCCGCCGCGCTCCACGCATCCTCGCCTTCTTCCACCGGAAACGCGGTGAGGTCGATCGTGCAACCGTGCACCGCCAGCGCCAGTGCTTCGTCGAACAGCGCCTTGCGCCGGTTCACGTGGGTCGGCTGGAACACCCGTGGCGGCAACTCACTTTGCGCCAGCGCCTGGCGCACCAGTTCCAGCCCGCGCGGGCCGTCGCCCAGATGCAGATGCACGATGCCGGCCTTGCCGGTCATCAGCCCCGCCACGTGCGCGTCGGCCGCCAGCCGCAACAACTCGTTCAGGGTCGGCTGACTGGAACGATGATCGCTGATTGCCACCTCGCCCAGTCCGATCAAGGCCTCGATGAAAACCAGGTCGCCACGCACGCTGCCGGTCAGCGTGCGCGGCGGCACGTGGTAGCCGCCACTGAAGGCGAACGCACTCAAGCCTTCCTCGCGCAGGCCATACACCGTGGCCAGCAGATCCTGCGGCCCGCGCGCCACGTCGTCGGTACCGAGCAGGCCGACCACCGTGGTGATGCCGGCGCGGGTGAAACGCGACACGCCCTGCGGTGGCACCCGTGTATGGAAACCCGCTTCGCCGCCACCGCCGGTGACGTGCACGTGGGCGTCGATCAGGCCGGGCAGCAGGCGGCGACCTTCCAGGTCGATCGTTTCCACCGACAGCGTGGCGGGTAGGTCGGCCAGTTCGGCGCCCATCCACAGGATGTGGCCGCCACCAAGCAGCAAGTGTTGGTGACCTAGTGGTTGGGGGGCGTAGACCTGCGCGTTGCGGAGCAGCATGAGCGTCATGCTGCAAGCGTGACGATCACCTGCAGCGACGTCAAGCCGGATCACCCGGTCAACGTCGAACCGCAGCCGAGATATCCTTCTCCCCCCGGAGAAGGTGGCGCGTAGCGCCGGATGAGGGTGCGAGCGCGCCCGGGATCGGATCGGCAGGGTGCTCTCACCATACGCTCCATCTGCGGCCTCATTGGTTCCCCGAGGGGACACGGCTATTGACCGCTGAGCTTCGACGCAAAGCAGCTTTGATCAAGAGCGTTTCGTCCACCCACGGTGCGCGAGTTACCTTTCTCTTGAGTGGCCAAGAGAGAGGTAACCCAAACAGAAGGCCACCCCGCTTGGCGCCACGCAGGAGCCCGGGTAGAGCAGCGTGCCATCCTGCCGCAATCGCGTTGCGTTGCTAAAGCCGATAGTCATGAAGCGAAATTCGCGACACAACGCGCTACTGTTCCGACGGCGAACGTCAGCAGACGGCCATGACGGGACGGTCGCAGCCTCTGTCAGTTCGCCTCAAAGCGGGCGTTCAAGGCGTCTTTTACGCAGAAGCTGCGGACTTGCATAGGATCAAGCGCAGATAGGCTCGCGCCGGCCGCAGCGGCGACCTACACTATGCAGGTATCTGGTTGCCGTCCCTCATTTCCGGGCAAGCGAGCGACGATGACCAAGCATCGTACGACATGCGAACCAGCAACCCGTCGCACCCCGCTTCTTGCTGGGCGCGCGAGCACCAGAGCGAACACCGTTCACAATTTGCGGCGAGCGGCGTGATCGGCGCGGATCGGCTGTAAGGCTCAGACGCGGCGGCTTGAGTACGGCAGGCTAAGATGACCAATGACTGATCCATCCGCTGAGCAAACCTGCCGCGCGGTTGAAGCCATTTACCGCCAGGAATCGCGCCGCGTCTTCGCGACCTTGGTGCATCTGCTGGGTGATTTCGATCGGGCCGAGGAGGCACTGCACGATGCCTTCCGAGCCGCGCTGGAGCAGTGGCCGCAAGACGGGATGCCGGCCAATCCACGCGCTTGGCTGGTTTCCACGGGTCGTTTCAAGGCCATCGATAACCTCCGCCGCAACAATCGATTCGATACTCTGGACGCGCACGGCGAGCGGATCGACGCACTCGCCGAAGAACTCCAGGAACCGGACGATGGCGAGATCGAAGACGACCGGCTGCGGCTGGTCTTCACCTGCTGCCACCCGGCACTGTCCGCAGACGCCCAGGTAGCGTTGACACTGCGCGAGGTCTGCGGACTCACGACTGAGGAAATCGCTGCTGCCTTTCTCGCCGGCACCCCCACCTTGGCCCAGCGTATCGTGCGAGCCAAGGCCAAAATCCGCGATGCACGTATTCCCTATGAGGTACCCGTACGGGAACAATTGCCCGAGCGGCTGGAGAGCGTGCTGCGGGTGGTCTATCTGGTTTTCAACGAAGGCTACTCGTCATCCTCTGGGGAATCGGTGGTCCGCCCTGACCTCTCGGATGAGGCCATTCGCTTGGGTCGCCTGCTGGTTGAACTGCTGCCCGAGCCCGAAGCAATGGGGCTGCTGGCGCTGATGCTGCTGCATCAGTCTCGGCGGTCAGCACGGACCTCGCCCGGTGGCGATCTCGTCCTGCTTGAAGACCAAGACCGTTCGCTCTGGGACCACAAGCTCATCGCCGAGGGAATTGCCTTGGTTGAGCGGGCGCTCGCGACGCGGCGCATTGGCCCCTACACCATCCAGGCTGCAATCTCGGCAACCCACGCCGAAGCCCCTGATGCGGTCACCACGGATTGGGCGCAGATCGTGGGTCTGTACGATGCGTTGCTGCGCTTGGAGCCGTCTCCGGTGGTCGAGCTCAACCGGGCAGTGGCGATTGCCATGCGCGACGGCCCCGAAGCGGGGCTACCGTTGGTGGATGCGCTGCTGACACGCAGCGAGTTGACGGACTACCGCCTCGCCCATGCGGTCCGGGCCGATTTATGCCGCCGCCTGGGCCGGACTGAGGAGGCCACGTCAGCCTACGAAACCGCGCTGTCGCTGACCCTGCAGGCTCCTGAACGGCGCTTCCTCGAACGCCGGCTCATCGAACTTTCGCGCCCGGGCCAGGCTTGACCACACCGATTCGGCCTCGCGCCGAAAATAATTTTCCTGCACCTGTCGAATCTCGGTGCGGTCGTTCGACTAACAGGTGAAGACAGGCAATTCAGCCCGTCCAGTCAGCTCCACAAGACCTGGCCAAGGGAAAGGAGATACCGCCATGCGTTACATGATCATTGTTAAAGCGACGCACGACAGCGAAGTCGGCACGATGCCAAGCGAAAGCTTGCTCGCGGACATGGGCCGATTTCACGAAGAACTGGCCAAGGCTGGCATCCTGCGCGATGCCTCCGGCTTGAAACCCAGCTCGGCGGGCTGGCGGATCCGGTATTCGGGCAAAAAGGCCACGGTGGTGGACGGGCCGTTCCCCGAAACCAAAGAGCTGGTCGCCGGCTACACCCTCATTGAGGTGAAATCCCGGGAAGAGGCGCTCGAGTGGACCCGTCGTTACCCGAATCCGGCCAACGACGGCGGCGAGGGCGAGATCGAGGTGCGCGAGTTCTTCGAGCTGGACGACTTCGAGCAGAACGACGCCGTCGAACGCTTCCGTGAGCTGATAATCAACGCCGGCCGTTGATACCGCGCCATCGTTTATCGGGAGATCGCCCATGTCGCTGCAGTTATATGCCCATCCGTTTTCGTCGTACTGCCAGAAGGCATTGGTGGCGCTTTACGAAAATGACATCCGGTTTGATTTCCGTATGCTGACCCCTGACGACTCGCAGGCGACCGCTGAGTTTGACGCCCTGTGGCCACTCAAGCGCATGCCTGTTCTTGTGGAAGACGGTCGCACGGTCGTCGAGTCCACGATCATCATCGAATATCTCGATCTTTATCACCCCGGTCCGATGCGGCTGTTACCCGACGATCCGCGAGCCGCGCTCGACGTGCGCATGATGGACCGTCTTTTCGACAACTACGTGCACACGCCGACGCAGACGATCGTGTTCGATGCCCTGCGGCCGAAAGAGAGTCGCGACCCTTACGGCGTCGCCAACGCGCGGAAACTGCTCGACACGGCCTACATATGGATGGACAAGACCCTGGCCGATAGAGAGTGGGTAGCGGGCGTGGATTTCAGTTTGGCGGATTGCTCCGCGGCACCCTGTCTGTTCTACGCCGATTGGGTGCATCCGATTGGCGATACATTCGCCAATCTCAAGGCCTACCGCCAGCGGCTGCTTGAGCGCCCGTCATTTGCCCGAGCGGTGAATGAAGCACGGCCGTATCGTTCGCTTTTTCCCCTTGGGGCTCCGGATCGAGACTGATGCGGGGTGTCGCCAAAGGGCTGAATAGGAGAAGCCGGCATGAATAGCGCAAAGACACCACCGATCCCGGAAGGGATGCACACGGTCACGCCGAACCTGGTCTGCGTCAGGGCGGCGGAAGCCATCGATTTCTACAAGCGGGCGTTCGGTGCTGAGGAACTCTCGCGGCTCGCCGGCAAAGACGGGCGGATCATGCACGCCGCACTGCGCATCGGCGACTCGGTCATCATGATGACCGAGGAGTATCCCGAATGGAACAGCTTGGGACCGCTCGCGCTGAAGGGATCGCCGGTGACCATTCATTTGTATGTAACCGACGTGGACGGTGCCTTCAAGCGGGCGGTGGACGCCGGCGCGAAGGTCGTCATGCCCCTCGACGACATGTTCTGGGGCGACCGTTTCGGTTTGGTCGAGGACCCGTTCGGGCACCGCTGGTCGCTCGCCACACACAAGCGCGACGTCGCGCCCGGGGCCATGCGTGAGGCGATGTCGAAGATGGCGCCCAAGTCTCCCGCAGCCAAGGAGTGAATCGTGAAATACCTGTGCCTGGTCTATCTGGACGAGAACCGCCTCGACGAATTGCCGGACGAGGACTGTGTTGCTTACGACGCCAAGATCCGCAACAGCAGACACTGCATCGCCTCCGAGGCGTTGGAGTCGGTGACCACTGCCACCACGGTGCGGATACGCAACGGCAAGATGTCAGTCACCGACGGACCATTTGCCGAGACCAAGGAGCAACTGGCGGGTTTCTACATGATCGAAGCTCGTGACCTCAACGAAGCCATCCAGGTGGCATCAGGCATTCCGCCCGCGCGGGTAGGCAGCATCGAGGTCCGCCCCATCCGGCCCATCCGCGAGACCGTTGCCGAGAAGTCGCACGGCTGACTGCCCACAACGAGTCAAGGACTCATGCAACGCATCACCCCTTCCAAGGAGTCACTTCTCATGCAGCCACGCAAGATCGCTTCGAGACGCGAATGGCTCGACGCACGCCGGACACTACTGACAAAGGAGAAAGCCCACATGCGTCACGGAGACGCTCTCGCCGCCGAGCGGCGAGCACTTCCGTGGCTCAAGGTGGAGAAGGGCTATGTCTTTGACACTGCACGCGGTCGGAAGACGCTGGCAGAACTATTTGACGGCCGCAGCCAGCTCATCACGCATCATCTGATGTACGCGCCGGACTGGAATGCCGCCTGCCCCGGCTGCTCCTTCCAGGCCGAACACATCGATGGACCAGCCAGACACCTCGCTCACCACAACGTAACGATCGTTGCCGTGTCGCGCGCCCCGATCGCCAAGATATTGGCCTACAAAAATCGCATGGCATGGTGCTTCGAGTGGGTGTCCTCCATCGACTGCGACTTCAATTACGACTTCCATGTGTCGTTCACGAAGGAGCAGATAGCCCAGGGCCGAGTCGACTACAACTTCGGTTCCATCACGTCCGATCAGCGATATGTGAGCGAGGAACTGCCTGGGCTCAGTGTGTTCGTCGAAGATGAAGCCGGTGATATCTATCACACCTATTCGACGTACGCCCGTGGCTTGGATGCGTTATTGGACACCAATCATTATCTCGACCTCACGCCGGAGGGCCGCAACGAGGCCGCCTATCCAGGTTGGCCACGCCGCCACGACGAATACCCGGCCTGAGTGTCTGGACGTATCGAGGCTCGCGTTCGGACACCGGATTCAACTCTTAATTGCGCCACGGGAGCGGCTGGATCGGCGCAGGTGCGGAACCCCCGCGCATCTCGCTGACCGTCGAAGGAGTTACATAAATGCCAATTGGAACAGTTCGCCTGCACCGCGTCTTACGAGCCAAGCCAGAGAAGGTTTACCGTGCTTTCCTGGATGCCGCCGCCATAGCGAAGTGGCTGCCGCCCTATGGATTCGTTTGCAAGGTTGAACACTTGGAAGCCAAAGTCGGTGGCAGCTTCAAAATGTCATTTGAGAACTTCTCAAGCGAGCAAGGCCATTCCTTCGGTGGAGAGTATCGTAAGCTGGTACCGGGAAAGTTCATCCAGTACATCGACAAATTCGACGACCCGAACCTTCCCGGTGAGATTCTGGTTTCGGTCACGCTAAAGCCCGTCTCCTGCGGCACGGAGCTCAGCGTTGAGCAATCAGGTCTTCCCGAAGCGATCCCGCTCGAGATGTGCTATCTCGGTTGGCAAGAATCGCTCATGCAACTTGCGAACCTTGTTGAGCCCGACATACCGGGCTAGCAGTAGTATCGCCCCTTCCATCGAACGTACGTGCCGAAGCGCGCTTCGCGGCCTCTGGCTCGCCACTCATGTCAAGCGTTCGCAAGCTTCCGGGACCTAACAATTAGCCTCCCCGATAGGGGCCGTTCGCCTCCGTCAGCGATGGGTCGTAAGCGAACGTTCAAAGCCGATTCTGCCGCGCCTCCCTCTCTGGATAAGGATGAAATGCTCGTTCGCGTGGCCTGCCGCGCACTTGGGCTTTGGTCGTGCTCCAGCTCCTCTGAAGAGTGCTGGCCACGATGGCCCGCTGCTCTACCCGGGGCCCCTGTGCGGCGGTGAGGTGGGGTCGACAGGCCGCGTAGCGGGAGTCGACAGGAAGTCGACTCCTTTTCGCCAGCACAGGCGACGGCATGGATGCCGGAGTCAGAGCAACGCAGGAGCGGTTGCCGGAGTGCTGTCGAAAAGCCCGGCCCCGCCTCACGGACTTGCCGGGCAGGATGTCCGGCAAGCGCCAAGCGGGGTGTCGTTTTCTCTTGGGTACCTCTTCTTTTGGACAAGCAAAAGAGAAGTACCTCGCGCGCCGCAGGCGCACGAAACGCTCTTGCTCACATGCCGCACCAAGGGCGAGAAAGAAACCCCACATGCGCCGCCGTAGAGCCGACTCCATCACCTTCGACGGGCAAGGTCGACCCGCCCCGACCATCCCTCACACCTCGTGATGCACCGCCTCCGCCAGCGCCACCTCCGGATCGCGCAAGCGCCGGGGCAACAACTCCACCAAATACATCGCCGCAAGAATCAACCCACCTCCCACCAGCATGCGCCAACTCACCACATCCACCCCGAACAACACCGCAAACGCGGCCGCGAACACCGGTTCGGTAGTCATCACGATCGCCGCCCGTGTCGCCGGCAAATGCGACTGCGCCCAGGTCTGCATCACCATCGCGCCGGCACCGGCAATCAGCGCCATGTACAAGATCGCAACCCACGCGCCGGGATCCGGCGGCAAGCTGGGACCATGCGGCGCCGTGGCGAGCAGGCAGACCAGCGCGATCGCCACCACCTGTACCGCCGACAGACCGAACGCCTCACCCTGTCGCGACCATTGGCCAAGCAACACGATGTGCAAGGCGTAGCACACGGCCGAGGCCAGCGTCAGCCACACGCCCAAGCCGACCTCGAATCCGTTGAGCGTCAGCAGGGCCAGACCCACCGTCGCCAGCGCAACGGCCAGCCACACCATGCCCGCGACGCGCTTCCGCAGCAGCACCAGCGCCAGGATCGGCGTGAACACCACATACATCCCCGTGGCAAAGCCGCTGACACTCGGTGAAATCAGCGCCAGACCCCAGGTCTGCAACAGCTGGCCGATGCCATAGATCACCCCCAACAACAGCCCGCGCAGGATCTGTGCGCGGCCGAGGCGCCCGACTTGCCGCGGGAACAACAGCAGCATCGCCAGCGCCGCGATGGTGAAGCGCACGGCGAGGAAATCCGCCACCGGCATACGACTGACCACATCCTTGATCAGCACGAAGGTCGAGCCCCAGACGGCGGTCATGAGAACCAGGCCCAGGGTTGCAAGAGTTGTTATGGCACGAGGTGAGGGCATGACATCGTTTGAGAGACTGGGAAATCGCGCAAGGGAAGCTCCTGAGAATCGCGGGGAATACGGAAGAGCAAAAACGCCCGCATTACATCTGCGATGATCGGGGGAATGATTTTCGCGAAGCTTGAGCGTAGCGCGAACGCGAAGATCCACGCCGCCCTAATCGTCCCTCGTCCTGCTCTCCGCGCTCGGCTGCTTCATCCACAATCGCCGCCACAACTGACCAGGTATCTGCAGCAGAAAGTGCGACCAGATGCCCAGCCACACCATGCCGGCTACCAGCGGATTGCGTGCTGCCGGATCGTGGCTTCGGAACCAGCGCCACATGCCGCGATGCTTGTGCCGGCTGACGAAGACCGGGCGGCGTCGGCTGGAGCCGCCTTTGCCGTGCACCACGCGCACGTCACCGGCGAGCAGTACCTGGTAACCGTTGTCGCGCACGCGACGGCACAGGTCCAGATCCTCGCAATGCAGGAAATACTTTTCGTCGAACCCACCCAGGCGTTCGAACATCTCGCGCGTCAACAACATCAGCGCGCCGGAGATCGCCTCGGTCTCGATCACCTTGGCCGGGATCGTCTGCTCCACCTGCACTTTCTCGCCAGCCCGCCCG
>CAJDVU010000069.1_pt1 | contig 13908 bp, 12 predicted proteins | sample 7391431 | NCBI WGS metagenome assembly CAJDVU01 (sample SAMEA7055700, study PRJEB34461) | soil metagenome | biome: terrestrial ecosystem; feature: Peninsula; material: soil | place: Antarctica | collected 2016
CGGCTGGATCGCCTCGACGGTTGCCGGGGGCAGGTGTCATGCAATCACTCACCATGACCAATGCACTGCACTGCCACCGCGCCCATACCTGCGCCGTCCTGGCCGCTTGCGCATCCGCTCGCCACGGCGACCATGCGTCTTCGGCACGGGTGGTGGCGACCGCATGAACGAGCTCGCAGATCAGCCGCTGCCGCCCTGGCGGCGCGCCGTGCTGAAGGTCGGCAGCAGTCTGCTGGCGGCCGATGGCGGCGGACTGACGCCGCGCTTCGCGGCCGCACTGGCTGCCTTCATCGCCTCCAGCCATGACGCCGGACGGCAGGTCGTGTTGGTGTCTTCCGGTGCCGTCGCCGCTGGCCGCGCGCTGTTGCACGCGCGCGCCGCACCGGGTTGCGATCTCGCTGCGCGCCAGGCGCTGGCCGCGCTGGGCCAGGCGCCGATGATCGCGTTGTGGCAGTCGCTGTCGGCCAGGCCGGTGGCACAGGTGTTGTTGACCCATGATGATCTGCGCAACCGCCGTCGCTACCTCAATGCACGGGCAACCTTGCATGGCTTGGTGGCGCTTGGGGCGCTGCCGGTGGTCAATGAAAACGACACCGTGGCGGTGGATGAGTTGAAGCTCGGTGACAATGACAACCTCGCGGCGATCGTCGCCGCCTTGATCGGTGCCGATTTGCTGCTGATCGCCTCCGACGTCGATGCCTTGTACAACGCCGACCCGCGGCGCGACCCGGCGGCCACGCCGATCGCGCGGGTCGAGGCGATCTCGGCGGCGGTGATGGCGCTGGCCGGCGGCAGCGGCAGTGCGGTCGGTACCGGCGGCATGCGCACCAAACTGGAGGCTGCCGAGAAGGCCCTGCATGTGCCGGCGGCGAACGGTCGAATTCGAATCGATGGCGGCGCAGCACGAGCGCTCGGCCGCGGTCGGGCGTCACTGCTGCCGGGTGGTGTCGTCGCGGTCGATGGCGAATTCCAGCGTGGTGATCTGGTGGAGATCGTCGACATCGATGAGCGCAGGATCGCACGCGGCCTGAGCCAGTACACCGCCGCCGAGGTGCGCCGCCTGGCTGGGCGGCACAGTCGTGAGATCGAGTCCCTGCTCGGATACAGTCACGGCGCCGAGGTGGTGCATCGTGACGATCTGGCGAGCCTGCCCGAACAGCTGTTGCCGGGCGCCGCTTGATACCTGCTTCGTATGCGTGGAGCCCCTGGCGCGCAAGCAGGTCACCAGGGTACTGCGCGATGGTCAGGCCGCTTCACCGGTTGCAATCACGATCCTCGCCCCCATCGTTTACCGGATAAGTTTTTAATGCTGATTTGCGCGAGGACGATGACCCAGCTGAGAAAGTTTCGCCAGCAAACCGTACCGCCATGGCGGCGCGCCGTACTCCAGGCCGGCAGCAGCCTGCTCGCGGCCGACAGCGGCGGACTCAGTACCCGCCACGCCCTTGGCCTGGCGCAATTCATCGCTTCGTGTCACGCCGCCGGTCGCGAGGTGGTGCTGGTGTCGTCTGGCGCGGTCGCCGCCGGTCGCCTGCTGCTGCAGCATCTGCCCGAAGACACCAGCAACGCGGCGCGCCAGGCCATGGCGGCGTTGGGGCAGACCCAGACCGTGGCTTTGTGGCAGCGTTTGTTTGATCGTGCGTTGGCGCAAGTGCTGCTGGCCCATGACGACCTGCGCAACCGGCGACGTTACCTGAATGCCCGCGCGACGCTGAGCGAGTTGCTTGCGTACAACGTGATGCCGGTGGTGAACGAGAACGATACCGTAGCGGTGGACGAGCTCACCCTGGGCGACAACGACAACCTCGTCGCCATTGTCGCCGCGCTGGTTGATGCCGACATGCTGCTGATCGCCACCGATATCGATGGTCTGTACACCGCCGACCCGCGCAGCGACCCCGATGCCCGGCCGATCGACGAAGTGCATGAGCTCACCGCCGAGATCATGGGCATGGCCGGTGCCGCGGGCAGCAAGGTCGGCACCGGTGGCATGCGCACCAGGCTGGAAGCTGCCGAGAAGGCGGCTGCGGCTGGCATCCAGACCATCCTGTTCAACGGCCGCGATGGCGAAGTGGTCAATTTGTTGTCGCGCGACCTTCTGCAAGGCACCTTGCTGCGCACCCGCGCCACGCGCCTGCAGGCGCGCAAGTACTGGCTGCTGAACGTGCCGGCGGAGCCGGGCTGCATCCATGTGGATGCCGGCGCAGCGCGAGCGCGCAGTGACGTCGGCGCATCCTTGCTGCCCAAGGGCGTGATCGACGCCGTGGGCGAATTCCTTCGTGGCGCCGTGGTCGAGATCGTGGGCGACAACCCCGATGGCCAGCCGTTTGTGGTCGCTCGTGGCATCACTCAGTACAGCGCCGCACAGATCAACCGGCGGGCGCGCAGCCACACCCGTGACATCCGGCAACGGCTCGGCTACAGCTATGGCGAGAGCATCGTGCACCGCGATGATCTGGTCGTCACCATCGATTCGGGAGTGACTTCATGAATACATCCGTGCGCGATTCCGCGCTTCTTTGCCAGCGCGCAGCCGTGCAGGTCGCCGAGCTCTCCACCGATGCCAAGAACAGCTTGCTGCGCGCGATGGCCGGAGCGATCGAGACGCAGGCGGCGACGATTCTGGCTGCCAATGCCGAAGACATGGCGGCGGCTCGCGAGAGAGACATCGGCGAGGTCATGCTGGATCGACTCGCACTCGACGATGCGCGAATCCACGGCATCGCGGACGCCCTGCGCCAGGTGGCCGAACTGCCTGATCCGGTCGGCCAGGTGACCCGCAGCGAGCGCTCGGACAAGGGCTTCACGATCGAGCGGGTGCGCGTACCGTTGGGCGTGATCGCGATGATCTACGAGGCACGCCCCAACGTCACCGCCGATGCCGCGGCGCTGTGTCTCAAGGCCGGCAACGGGGTGATCCTGCGCGGCGGCTCGGCGGCGGTGCGTTCCAATCAGGCGATTGCCGGGTGTCTGCATGGCGCCTTGCGCGGTGCCGGCGTGTCCGAGCACGCGCTGATGCTGCTGGACGACTTGAGCCGCGAGGCGATGCTCGAGTTGATGCAACTTTCCGACATCGTGGACCTGATCATCCCGCGCGGTGGCGAAGGTCTGATCCGTTTCGTCACCGAGCACGCGCGCGTGCCGGTGATCAAGCACTACAAGGGCGTGTGTCATCTGTATGTTGACGCCGGTGCCGACCTGGACCAGGCGCTGGATATCCTGATCGATGGCAAGACCTCGCGTCCGTCCGCCTGCAATTCGCTGGAGACGCTGCTGGTGCATGCCGATGTCGCTGCGGTGTTCCTGCCACGTGCGGCCGATGCCTTGCGGGAGCGCGGGGTGGAGTTGCTCGGTGACGAGCGCGCTCGCGTGCTGTGCCCGCAGATGGCGCCGGCCAGCGAAGACGATTTCGCTGCCGAGTTCCTCAGCCTCAAGCTCGCCATAGGCTTGGTCGACAGCGTGGACGAGGCGATCGCCCATATCCGCCGCTTTGGCTCCGATCATACCGAGGTGATCGCCACGCAAGACCGTGACGTTGCCGAGCACTTCGTGCATGCGCTGCGCTCGGCGGTGGTGATGGTGAACACGTCGTCGCGCTTCAGCGACGGCGGCGAGTTGGGCCTGGGTGCCGAAATCGGCATTTCCACCACGCGCCTGCATGCGTACGGGCCGATGGGCGCCGAGGCGCTGACCATCGAGCGCTTCGTACTGCGCGGCGAAGGTCAGGTCCGGCACGCTGAAAGCCGCGTCGCCCGCGGTGGCGCGCAGGTTCAGGGCTGACATCTGAGGTTGGACAGCAGCATTCCTTGCTGCTCGCAGCAGCGGTCGGTCCGGCCTCGCCGGCTGGCTTACGCCGCGCCGATGCCGAAATCCCACACCGCTTGCAGCACAAGCATGATCGAACCCATCGCGATCAGACCGGTGCGGGCGGGGCGATGCACATCCGGTGACGTCGAATAAAGTGCCAGGCCGACGATGATGGTCGCAGCTTCCAGGGCAAAATCGGCCCAGTGGATGGTGTAAAGGTGCAAGCCCACGGACGGACCGCCACGCCACAGCAGCATGCGACTGGTGAGGAGGTCAGCGGCAAAATGGGACAGCAGCAAAGCGCCTGCGCCGAGTGCCAGTCGCCACGAGCGAAATACAATCAGGGTGATGAGCGCGACGACGCCAGCTGCAGCGGCGAAGCCCGGCAGCGTGTGCGTGGATACGCCGATGCTCAATGCCGGAACCATGCTGCCGATAGCCGCGTGCAAGTCCGGTTCGACGGACACCAGCAACAACCACGCCAGCGGGAGCGGTTGCATCCAGCGGCGCGCACCCAGCGCGATACCGAAATGTCCCATGTACATCAGTGCTGTTTTCGCGTGAGGTGATGATCAATCGCGCAGATGACGACGCCTGGCAGTACGAAGCCGACCAGCATCAGGACGTTGAAGAGGGATTGGCTCACGGGACGGCTACCGATACGGTTGACACAGCCAGAAGAAGATTGGATGGCACGTTGACATCGTCCTGCAGGTGGGAGAAGCCCGAGCCCCTGCCTGGGCTGGATCGGGTCCTTGGCCGTTGATCAGCGCCCAAGGCTACCACTCTCGACCAGAGTGCCAGGCGCAACCTGCCAGCGCGCGCCGCCGATCAGTTTCCGAATGCTCGTCGCCAGTGCCGTAGCGCGCCGGCGGCGGTCATCGCCCAGACCAGCAAGCTGATGTAGACGCCGATATCCGACACCGGCTGCAGCAGATCGAGGTGGAGGGCCTGCGCCAATGCATGCGTACCCACGGTGTACATGCCCAACGGGAACACGATGTCCCAGTCCTCGACCGCATACCGCAGGCGCACATGGCGCGCGCCATGGCGCCACAATTCGAGGATCGCCAGCAGCGGGATCCACCACGTCGCCGTAGCCCAGAAAAACAGGGTGAAACCCTTCACGAACGGCACCAGGTCGCCCAGCGGCAGTTCGGAGGGGATGTACAGCACCAGCAGGCTGCCGGCCAGGGTGGTGATCGCCAGCGCACCCATGTTGATCCAGTACGGCGGCGTGAAGCCGCTGGCGGCCAGCGGCAGGAACAGCAGCCGGTAGAAGATCAATGTGATCAGGATCAGGTACAACGCGGCGCCAACCAGGTACAGGCACAGCGCGGCGAACAGCCAGCCGAGCGCCGGCGCCGCGCCTCCGTGCGCCACCAGCAAGGTCAGAGCCACGGCCAGTGACTGGGTCGAGACCACCGCCACCAGCCAGCCGCCGTTGATGCTGCGCCGGAAGCTGGGTTTGCGCTGGCCGGTAATGATCGTCAGCAGCAGCAGGTAGAGCAGGCAGATCCAGCCAACCGCGCCGAGCACGGTCAGCGCAGTCGCCCAGGCCGGCGCGCGCACGACCAGCAGGCATTGACTGGCCAGCACGCAACTGGCGGCGACAAAGGCCAGGAAGCCCGCACCTCTGGCCGGGTTGGCGAAGTCGTCCAGCACGGCCTGCCGCGCATGAATCAATTTCAGCGCGGTCAGCAGGATCAGGATCACGTAAGCGGCCACGTTCACGCCGAACAGCACGTGCGCCAGCACGGGCATGCCGTGCTGGTTGACATCGATGGACACGATGCCGGTCGCCATCACCAGCGCAAAGCTGCCGGTGGCCGGCTTGCGGACGTTGGACAGGATGAGGTTCGTCAGCGTCATGGTCGGGTTCCGGCGTGCCAACGCGTACCGCGCTGGATTCGCAGGCGAGCCTTGCGTGGTTCGCCCGCGGTTGCCACTAGCTCCCCCGGTTCAACATCGCGGTCAGCCGATCGAGTTGCGCACGATAGCCGTCCAGCACCCTGGCGGTGATCACCGCGTAGCGATTGGCCTCATCCCAGCGCCGCCCTTCGATCGCCTCGCGCACGCCGGGCACGGTCTTGACGCCGTAGCCGGTGAGCATGCCGGGGGCATAGATGAAATGCTTGAACCAGGGGCGGCCCGGCAGTCCGTCGGCGTCCGTCAGCGCCTGTTCCATACGGCCCATCTGCTGGTTGATCTCCAACTGTTGCGCGGCGGCCAACTTGAAGCCGGTGGCCGCTCGCTTGGCGTACGCGACCTGGAAGGTCTGTGCACTCTGCTTCAGCGCGCCGGCCGCCTTGTCCAGTGGGTCCAGGTCGATCGCGGTCATGTCGGATTCGCGTGCCGGCGCGGCCAGCGGGCGGGTCGGGTCGCTGTCCAGTGTGTACGCATGCATGTCCAGCAGGCGGTGTTGGCCGGCGGTGGCCTTGCGCGTGTTGTCGACCAGCTTGTGCAGCTCGCCGACGTAGCGATCCAGCGTGCTGCTGAAATCGCCGAAGCGCATCGGCAGCACATCGGCGTCGGCGCTGCGCAGCACGATGTGGCCGGCGACTTTGGCCAGCGCCACGCCGTACTCGAACGTGGGGTCGCCGAAGCGCATGTAGTGGTCGAACGAGTCGTAGCGCGAATGGTAGATGCCGGCGTCGTCGTCCTCGCCACCGAAGCCGAGATCGAGCGAGGCGATGCCCAGATGCTCCAGAAAAGGGCTGTAGTCAGAGCCCGAGCCCAGCGCCTCGATCGGCAGGTCGCCACCCGCGGCAGCCATCTTCGCGATGACCTTCGCCGCGGGGCTGGCGTGCTCGCTGCTGCCCTGGATCATCAAGTGGGCACGCAGGCGTTCGCCCACGCTCGCGTGGGTTTCCGGATCGCTCACCCCAGCGGCGACCTGGTTGACCAGGTGCTGCAGCGAATGGCTGCCGCCGACGCCGAGGAAACCGCGGCCGTTGGTGTCCGAATTGACATACAGCACGGCCTTGTCCTTGAGCTCCTTGGCATGTGTCTCGGCCCATTCGGTGGAACCGAGCAAGCCCGGCTCCTCGCCGTCCCAGCTGGCGTAGACCAGGGTGCGCTGCGGACGCCAGCCCTGCTTGAGCAGACCGCCAATGGCCTTCGCCTCGGCCATCAAGGCGACATTGCCGGCCAGCGGATCCCACGCGCCGAACACCCAACCGTCGTGGTGGTTGCCGCGGATGATCCACTGATTCGGCGCGGTGGCGCCCTTGATCATCGCGATCACGTCGTAGATCGGCTTGCGGCTCCAGTCCGACAGCACGGTCATGTGCGCCTTGGCTGTGCTGGGCCCCACGTGGTAGGTCAGCGGCAGCGAGCCGCGCCAGTTGGCCGGGGCTACCGGGCCAGCCAGCGATTCCAGCAGCGGCGTGGCATCGGCGTAGGAGATCGGCAGCACCGGGATTTTCAGCAGGGTCTTCGCGTCCTTGATCGCCAGCCGGTGGGCGCCCGGCGTGGAGCCGATGCCGGGCGTGAGCGGGTCGCCAGGATACTGTTGCATGTCGGCAACCGAGCCGCGCTGCACGCCTTCGGCGGGACGCCAGCCACCCGTCGGGTAAGTGTCACCGCGGGCGTAACCGTCCTCATGCGGGTCGGAATAGATCAAGCAGCCGATCGCGCCGTGCTGCTGCGCGAGCTTCGGCTTCAGACCGCGCCAGCCGCCGCCGTAACGGGTGATCACGATCTTGCCGCGCACGTCGATGCCGCGCCGGGCCAGCTCCTTGTAGTCGTCCGGCATGCCGTAGTTCGCGTAAACCAGTACGGCGGTGACGTCACCGTCCCCACCGTAGACGTTGTAGGGCGGTAACGCGCCGGGCAGGCTGGAGGTGGCGTCGCCGGGAATCGGCGGTTCGTGCAGGGTGGCGGTGAACGGGTGCGGACCGAGCAGTTCCAGCGCCACCTTCTTCGGCGTCGGATACAGCACGTCGAATGTCTCGATATGCGCGTCCCAGCCCCACTCGCGGAACTTCTTCAACATGAACTCGGCATTCGCCTTGTCATGCGGCGAGCCGACCTGGTTCGGCTCGGACGACATCTGCTGCATCCATGTGCGCTGGTCCGCGGGGTCGAGTTGCGCGTCGAAGCGTTGCTCCAGACTGAGTTGGGCGGCGGCGCTCGCCGGCGCGAAGCCGAGCATGGCACTGCCGGCCTGGTCCGGCGATTCGGCGGCGGCGGTAAAGGTCACCAGTGTGCTGGCAACGACCAGCAACACACGCAGTCTCATTCGAGTCATTGACGTTCACTCCGTGTCGGTTGCTGATGGTGTGCGCGGCGGCGCCAGTCGAGCCTGCTCCTGCCGCGGCGAAAATGGCCAATCAACCTTTCGGCTTGCCGGACAATCATGGCGCGCGGCTTTCAAGGCTTGCTGCGCGACGGATGGAGAGTCTGCACGATCGCACGGGGTGGCCGTGGACGCCGAGCGAGCCGTCGATGGGTCATCAAGGTTCTCCGCTGACGCCACATCCTCATCCCCCACTCCTGACTGTGACGTTGCGCGAGTAAGGCTTGGCTCCATTCATGTCGGTGAAGGTCAGGCGGTATTTCCCCGGACGAAGGTAGAGCTCACTGTAGGGCGGTAGTGCATCGCTGGTGACGCGTTCGCCGGGCAACGCATTGAACGGCACGGGATCGAGCACCAGGCGATCGGCCGGGATGGCGTCGTCCCCCTCATTGGCGTAGCGCGCCTCGACCAAGCAGGGGAAGTGCTGATGACAGTCTTCGCCGCTGACGTAGTATGGCTTGCGCTCGCCGCCGAGAGCCAGCCAGGTCGGCCGGCCACGGCGGATGATCTGGGGCGGAAACCACACGCTGACGTCGTAGCCTGGCCGCAGGGACCAGGGCTGCCCGGTGTTACTGATGAACACCACCGGTACTTTCGGATGCAACCGATGCATGACTGAAGCGTAGTACGGATGGTCGTCACTGGCGGTGGGGTGCCCGTACAGCACGGTCTGCTCCACCGTCAGCACATCGATGTGGAGCAACTTTTCCAGATCCTCGGCCATGGACGAGCCACCCAGAAAGGGACCTGATTCCAGGATATGTGCGTACCCAGCGTCAAGCACCAGCTTGGCGTGGGGATCATTTTTGAAGACTTGCCGATAGATGTTGCGTGCCTGTTCCGCTTCACGCGCGTCGCCGGTGGCATCCGACAGGGCGTCGTAACCAATCACCTTGTAGCCGAGCCTTAGCGCAGTACGCACCATTTCCGCGCAGATCGGCTCTTCCGTATAGAAACCGCTCTTGTCGGTCGGGTAACCGCGCGACTGCAGACCGGTATCGGTCTGATAGACGGTTTCCGCGGCAAAGTAGTCGAATCCCTCGGCACGCAATTTGGCCAGCAGTTGCACGGTCAGCGTGCGGGTGAGCGGAATGTTGTGTGCTTCGTTGAAGAACACCGCACGGTAGTCCCTGGCCAGTTTCGGGATGGCTGTCAGCGCCGGCTGGGCGGTATAGCGGGGATCGTCCAGCGGGGAAGGGCGATCATCGGGCAATGCCTGTTCTGCGATAGAGAAGCTGCGTGCTGCGCCTTGGTAGTCGCCGACGAAAGTCTGATACCAGCTCAGGTACTGGCCGAAAATGAGCTGAAACGCGCGATCCTTGTTGCTGACAAAGGTATCGCGCATGAACTGGAACTGGGCCAGCAGGTTGCTGCGCTTGTTGGCCTCGCGCATGATCGAATCCGACTTTCGGATAGCGTCCATCTGCCGCACCTGCCACTGCGAGGCGGACTGCGCATGAATCGACGTGCACGAGCCGGCCAGCCACGCGCAGCCGAGGATGGTCAGGATCCAGTTGGGACGCATGGGACGCTCCTGTGACCTTGGGGGCACACCCCGTTTTACCGCAGCGCGCGGGCGGCTGCACGTGAAAATACGCCAAATCGTGCGGATTGCCTGTGCCAGCCGGCACCAGGTAGTCGCCTCCAAACAGGAGCACAATGCGGGGCAGGCCCCTGTGGAGAACGTCATGCGCCCGACCTTGCTCGCCTTGTTGCTCACCCTTGCGCTTCCTGCCGCCGCGTCCGCCCAGCTGTCGAATCTGCACAGTGGTGCGATCACGGCCGCGGTGCAAAAGGGCGTCGACGACCCGGCGCGCCGGGCCGACCAGCACGAGGATGCCCGGCGCAAGGTCGCGCTGGTGATGACCTTCGCGGAGGTCAAGCCCGGGCAGAAGGTGCTGGAACTGGTGCCCGGCAGCGGCTACTGGACCCGCGTGTTCAGCGCTATCGTTGGGCCGGCGGGGCATGTCTACACGGTCTGGCCGGACGAAACGGCGAAATTCTCGGCCAAGAGTCTGGCGAACTGGCAGCAGCTGGTGACCACGCCGCACTATGCCAACGTCAGCCTGCTGCAACAGCCGGCCGCGCAGCTGAGCGTGCCGGTGCCGGTGGACCTGGTGTTCACTTCGCAGAACTATCACGACTACCACGACCCGTTCATGGGGCCGGTGGACATGGTGAAATTCGACAAGGAAGTCTACGACGCGCTCAAGCCCGGCGGCCTGTTCGTGGTGATCGACCACGTGGCACCGGCCGGTTCCGGGCTGAAGGACACCAACACGCTGCATCGCATCGACCCGGCAGCGGTCAAGCGCGAGGTGGAAGGCGCGGGTTTCGTGTTCGACGGCGAGAGCAACGCCCTGCGCAACCCGGCCGATCCACACACCGTCCCGGTGTTTGACCAGTCGATACGCGGACATACCGACCAGTTCATCTACCGCTTCCGCAAGCCGGCGAAGTAGCGGCTGTAGCGGGTCGGCGCGGGCTGCGGACTTGAGCCGCCTGCCGGCAGCCGCCACCATGGGTCTTGGGAGCGGCATGCCTGCCGCCGCCATGAAGCCATGCCGGAAAAAGTCGTGAACCTCACCGAACCCACGCCGCCGGGCGAAGACCCGGACGATCCCGCGCCGCGCCGACCGCCCGAGCCGGACGCTGCCGATTGCTGCGGCGAGGGCTGCGTGCGCTGTGTCTATGACGTGCACGAGGAAGCGCTCGAACGGTATCAACGTGCGCTGGCAGCCTGGCGTGCGCGCCACCCCGAATCGTGAGCACGTCGCGAGGCCGCCGGGAATTGCCATGTGGAACGCCGTCACTCGCGCCGTAAGTCCGTCTCTCGGTCGCTGCGAGTTGTCGTACATCGCGCGCACGCCGATCGACGTGGCGCGTGCTCGCGCCCAGCACCGGGATTACTTGCGTGCGCTCGAGTCTGCCGGCTGTGGCGTGCTGACCCTGCCGGTCGAGTCCGAACTGCCCGACTCGGTGTTCGTCGAGGATGTGGCGATTGTGCTGGACGAGCTGGCGGTGCTGACCCGGCCGGGAGCGCCGTCGCGTCGCCCCGAGGTGGCCAGCGTCGCCAACCTGTTGCGCGAATACCGGTCGCTGGAGGCGATTGCGGCGCCGGCCACGCTGGATGGGGGTGATGCCCTGAGCATCGGCCGCATGCTCTACGTCGGCCAGTCTGCGCGCAGCAATCCGGACGGGATCGCACAGTTGCGTGAGCTGCTGGCTGCACATGGTTATGCCGTGGAAGGCGTGGTCACGCGCGGTTGCTTGCACCTGAAGTCGGCGGTCACCGCGCTGTCCGATGACTGCGTGCTGCTGCAGCCGGCGTGGGTGGATCGCGAGCGCTTCGCGGATTTCCGCATCATCGAGGTCGATCCGGCCGAGGCGCATGCGGCCAACGTGCTGCGCATCGGCGACACGCTGATCATGCCGGCCAGCTTTCCGCGTACCCGGCGGCGGCTGCTGGATGCCGGTTTCGAGGTGGCTGTGGTCGATGTGTCCGAACTGCAGAAGGCCGAGGGCGCGGTGACCTGCTGCAGTCTGGTATTTCGTTCGGACCCAGGCGCGTAGATGCGAGAACAGTCGGAAGGCGGTTTGTCGGCACGGTCCCGTTCCGTCGATGTTGAGCGGCCCGGGAAGTGCGCATGCACACCGTCACGTAGCCGGCAGGCGGCCGTGTCCGCCAGGCTTTCAAACGACGCATTGACGCAGATGCGACCTGGTCCTGGTGTCCACCGTCATGCGACAGAGGCCGTGCCCGCCCGATGGCGTCGCCGGGCCGATCGGGTACCGCGACGTGCGGCACGCAACGAGAAGTAGCACCGCTGGCGTCAGTGCGAACGGGAGCGATACACTCCGCGACTCGACATACGGAGAAGTTCGATGGGTACGAAGTCAGTGGGGTTGCTGTGGCTGGTCGCGTGCGTCGTGTGCGCGTTGCCGACCCTGGGTCACGCCGCAAACACACAGTGGAAGGTGGCGGTGGATACGCCGCAGGCTTTCGAGGCGCAGGCGGCACAGGTGCGCAAGGAGATGAGCCCGCACGGCAAGTACGGCGGCATCAGCTTGAATGAGCACACCGCGGTCGATGCCGATCTCGATCAGATCGATGGCTTGCTGCGCAAACGTGGTTCGGCCACGAAGCTCAACGACAGCGACCAGGTGGCCCTGATGAACGCGCAGGAGCGGGTCAACGCGGTGCTGACCCGCAACGAGGGCAACCGCCTGATCTGCACCATGGAGGCGCGTACCGGCACCAATTTCAAGCAGAAGGTCTGCCGCACCCAGGCCGAGATCGACGGCATTCGGCGCAATTCGCAGCAGGGCTTCCAGGATGCTCTGCTGAAGAACGGCGCGACGCAGGAAAAAGGCAACTGAACCTGGCCCGGGTGATGCTGAATTCCAGGTCATGGTTGAGAACGCACTTGGTCGCCCGGTTGCAGTGAGTCTGGGGCGACCCGCGTCGTTCCCGCAACCGGCAGTGTGGCCGCACAGCATTGCTTATGTCGACTTCCGCTTACTGCAGACTGGTGTTTCGAACGGATCCATGAACCCGTCCTCGCGCATCCGCTATCACCTGGCTCGGCCGGTGGATGCGCTCGCCATAGGCAAGCTGGCGCGACGGGTGACTCGCCGCTGGATTCTGCCGGACCTGCCCTCGAGTGCAACGCCGTTGTTGCTGGCCGGCATGAGTGCGCGGGTGATCCGCCGCAAGATCGTCGCCGGCCAACGTTTTCACCTGGCCTGTCAGGAAGACGGTCGGGTGGTCGGCGTGGCCGCGATGCGTGATGACTCGCATCTGTTCCAGTTCTTCGTCAGCACCGGCATGCAGCGGCGCGGCATCGCCCGCCGGCTGTGGCGGCGGGTCATGCGCGACGCGATGCGCCGTGCCGGAACGGGGCATTTCACGTTGAAGTCTTCGATGATGGCGGTGCCGGTGTATCGGCATCTTGGCTTCGAGCCCGACGAGCCGCTGTTGATCAGTGCCGGCGGCGTGATCACCCAACCGATGCACCTGGATCTGGCTTGATGCCGAGGCTCTGGAGAGCTGTCTTGCGCCGCTGAAGCTTGGCTGCGTCGGCCATGCCGGATCTCGTCGCAAGCTACGCGATTTTCAGCCCTGCCGCCACTAGTCTCGATGGCGATCTCCAATCACCGGAACCGCTGCCGTGTTTAGAAGCTTTTTTTGTCTCCGACTGATCGTCGCCTGGTCACTACTGGTGCTGGTGGCGTTTCTGCTCGTCGACTGGATCTGGTCGCCGCTGGGTCGTCTGGTGCGTCCGCTGGTGCTGGTGGCGATCGTTTTCGTGGTGATCCGCGCGCACTCGCATCTGGTGCGGGTGCGGATGATCGCCGGGAAGTTGAGTGGCGCTGCATTGGCCAGCCGGCAGCGGTGGCAGATCGAAGTGCCATTCGGGGGCAGAGGAGGCGGTCGACCTGCTGGAGGCGGCGATCCGCGAGTGGCCTGGCGTCGCCCATGTGGAGAGCACGCGCAACCACCTGCAGATACGCGCAACGGCGTGCTACGCCGATCCATACGATCTCGCCCAGCTGGGGCGTTACAAACCCGATGCGCTGGATGGTCAGCCAGCGCAACCGGATCCTGGCCATGGTCAATCGCAGCGACGGCAGCAGCCGTTTCAGCCTGGTCGGTGAACCCAAGAGCGCGCCGTGAAGCAACTGGCTGCAGGTCGATGACGGGGCCAACCTGGAGAACATCCAGGCGCTCGCCGGTGCCGTGACGCCGGGCGTGGCGAGCAGGCGGCGGCCCAGACCGCGACGGAAAAGGAACTGGCGAT
>CAJDVU010000164.1_pt1 | contig 13579 bp, 14 predicted proteins | sample 7391431 | NCBI WGS metagenome assembly CAJDVU01 (sample SAMEA7055700, study PRJEB34461) | soil metagenome | biome: terrestrial ecosystem; feature: Peninsula; material: soil | place: Antarctica | collected 2016
GTGCCCTCCTGGCAGTCCTGGGCCGGGCCGACTTCGGCGAGGATCTCCGCGGCCGTGCGCGGGGCCTCGCGCCACAACACCTCCATCACCACCGCCTCGCCTTCGCTGATCGCCATGAGTCACCGTTTACGCGTGTAAATGAAGTAATGCCTCCACTCGTAAATGATCGCGCCAAGTGGGTAACGGGAACGCTTCGACCGGCCATGCGACGTTTGTACGAGGCCAGCCGGGGCCAATCGTCGTATCCTTGTGCACTGATTCGCTCTGCAGGAAGACTTGGCAATGAACAAGGTTTACCCGAGCTCGACCAAAGCCCTCGACGGCCTGTTGTTCGACGAGATGATGATCGCGGCCGGCGGTTTCGGCCTGTGCGGCATTCCCGAGAACCTGATCGCGGCGTTGATCACGGCTGGCACCAAGAATCTGACCATCGTGGGCAACAACGCCGGCGTGGACGATTTCGGGATGGGCCCGCTGCTGAAGACCCACCAGGTCAAGCGCGTGTATGCGTCCTACGTGGGAGAGAACAAGGAGTTCGAGCGGCAAACCCTCGCTGGCGAACTGGAACTGCACCTGACCCCGCAGGGCACGCTGGCCGAGAAGCTGCGTGCCGGTGGCGCCGGCATTCCCGGTTTCTACACGCGCACCAGCTTCGGCACCAAGCTGGCCGAAGGCAAGGAAACCAAGGTCTTCAACGGCAAGGAGTATGTGCTGGAGGAGGCCATCCACGCCGACCTGTCCATTGTCAAGGCGTGGAAGGGTGACGCCCACGGCAACCTGGTGTTCCGCGAGACCGCGCGCAACTTCAACCCGATGATCGCCACCTGCGGCAAGACCTGCGTGGCCGAGGTGGAGCACCTCGTCCCGGTAGGCGAACTGGATCCGAACAACATCCACGTGCCGGGCATCTACGTCGACCGCATCGTGCAGGGCGAGAAATACGAGAAGCGGATCGAATTCCGCACGATTTCAGGAGTCGTGTCAGGCAAGGAAAACCCAACCCGCACGGCGATGGCCCAGCGCGCCGCGAAGGAGCTCAAGGACGGCTTCTATGTGAACCTGGGCATCGGCATCCCGACCATGGTGGCAAACCACATCCCCATTGGCGTCAACGTCACCCTGCAGTCGGAGAATGGCCTGCTTGGCATCGGCCCGTTCCCCACTGAGGAGCAGCTCGACCCGGATCTGATCAACGCCGGCAAGCAGACGATCACCACCTTGCCCGGCTCCAGTTTCTTCTCCAGCGCCGATTCGTTCGCGATGATCCGTGGCGGCCACATCGATCTGTCGATCCTGGGCGGTCTGGAAGTGTCGGCCAAGGGCGACCTGGCGAACTGGATGGTGCCAGGCAAGATGGTCAAGGGACCCGGCGGGGCGACTGCGCGAAGGACGGTTCGCCGAAGATCAAGACCGAGTGCGACCTGCCGCTGACGGGCAAGCAGGTGGTGGACCTGATCATCACCGATCTGTGCGTGTTCGCGGTGGAGAAAGGCAAGGGCCTGACGCTGATCGAACTCAACGACGGCGTGACGCTGGAGGATGTGAAGGCCAGGACCGGCTGCAAGTTCGCGGTCGACAAGGCTCTCGCTGGCTGAACACGCAAGGAGCGCGTTCCGACGCCAAGGAGGCTCCCCGCGAGCGTCAAGTCAAACCGGTGTCGGCAATTCCGTGGCTACCGGATCGGCCGGGAGTACATCGGGGAAGCGGACGCGCGCGATGTTCCCCCGATCGGGGCGGGCCTGCAATTCCAGCGGCCAGCCGAAGCGGTCGCTGATCTGGCGCGCAATGGCCAGCTCGAACCCGTGTCGATCGGCTCCACCCGAATCGGCACCACTGCCGGCAGTATTCGGATCGGGCCGATTGGTCACGCTCACCATGCCCGGTTCAACGCTGACCACCACGCTGCCGCGCTCGGCCTGCTGGCACGCATTGCGCAGCAGTTGCCAGCACAGGACCGAGAACGCCTGCGGCGAACTTTCCAGGGCGAAGCTTGCCGGCTGTTCCAGCCGCAGCTCGATCGGTCGCCCCGCGAACAGCTCCCGTGCGGCCTGTATTTCCCGATGCAGGGCCTCGTTCACCACGAAGTGCTCCTTGTCCACCGGCGTGTCGGCATCGCGAGCCAGCACCAGCAGCGCTTCCACCAGCATCTCCAGCTCGCGCGAAGCTCGATGGATACGTCGCACCGAGCGCGACCCGAACTCGCTCAGGCCCGGTTCGTCGGCCAGCATGTCTGAGGACATCTTGATCACCGTTAGCGGGCTGCGCAGCTCGTGGCTGGCATCGCGGGTGAAATTGCGCTCGCGCTGGTTGCAATCAACGATGCGCGCGGCAAAACCGTGCAGACCCCGCGCCAACGATGCCACGTCGGCATCGGTATGACTCGGCAACCGGTGCGGCGCGAACGCGTCCGGGTCGGCGCTGCCCTCGCTCCAGCCATCGATCAGCCGGGCCAGTGACCGGATCGGGCCCCACTCGCGCTGGGTCGCCAGGCAAGCCAGCACGGTGGTGATCAGGATCAGAACGACCAGCGCTTCCCACGGCGCGACGTTGTAAATGCCCATGGCGCAGATGATCAGCAGCACCACGAACTGCAGCCCGAACACCCATGCGATGCGCCGTTTGAATGCGCCCACGCGGAATGTGATGGCACTCGTCGCCCTGCTGTTCATTTACCTACGCCGTGTCAATGTCACGCGGGCTGGGTCGTTGATGCCATTTCCGATTCGAGATCCGCCAAGCGGTAACCAGCCGAATGGATGGTATGTAACAGAGGCCGCGCGAAGGGTTTGTCGATAACGCGGCGCAAGTTGTACAGGTGCGAGCGCAACGTATCGGAATCCGGCAGCGTGTCGCCCCAGATCTCGCGCTCGATGTCGCGTCGGCTGACCACTCGCGGCGACTCCCGCATCAGGATCGCCAGCAGTTTCAGTCCGATCGGTGAAACCACCAGTTCCTCGCCGGCCCGGGTCAGGCGCAACGTGGCCGTATCCAGGGTCATGTCGCCCACGGTGAGTACTTCGGTCGACACCTGGCGCCGGTCACGACGAATCAGCGCGCGCAGGCGAGCCTCCAGTTCGCGCACCTCGAACGGCTTCACCAGATAATCATCGGCACCCGCTTCAAGGCCAACCAGCTTGTCTTCCAGCGTGTCGCGCGCCGTCAGCATCAGTACCGGAGTGGATTTTTTTGCCTCCTTGCGCAACTTGCGGCAGACCTCCAGCCCATCCAGCCCGGGCAGCATCAGATCCAGCACGATCACGTCGTAACTGTTGGACACCGCCAAATGCAGCCCGCTCACGCCATCGGCGGCATAGTCGACCGAATAACCGCGCCGTTCGAGAAACTCGCCCACCATTTCGGCAATCTGACGATTGTCTTCCACCAGCAGGATCAGTCCCGTTTGCTCATCGTGTACGGTCATGTCGTCCGCTCTCCGTTCTGATTTCACATTTGTGAAGATATACATGGCCACGGGGTGACGAAGATGTGAAAACGTGGCTCGGAGATTCAGCGCACGTTTGCGCTTGGCGTCCGCCGACCATGAACAACCCACCTCGTACCCGTATTCGACGAGATCCGCACCCGGCGCACAGGTCATTGACAGGTCTTCAATGCAGGAGCGGCTGCAGTTGCTTCCACACGTTGCCCAGCACGCGCGGCTCGGCAGCGGCCACCGGATGCATGCCGTCGTTCTGCATCAACGCGGGGTCCAGCGCAATGCCATCAAGCAGGAACGGCACCAGGGCGATGTGCTTCTCACGCGCCAGGTCGGCATAGACCGCGCGCAAGCCGTCGCGGTACTGCGGTCCGTAATTGACCGGCAGCTCGATGCCCAGCAGCAGTACCCGAATCTTGTATCGCTGCGCCAGCTCGATCATCGCGGCCAGGTTGTCGCGCAGCGCCGGCAGCGGCAACCCGCGCAGGCCGTCGTTCGCGCCCAACTCGATCACCAGGACCGATGGATGGTACTTCTGCAGCAGTGCCGGCAAGCGGTTGCGCCCGCTCAGGGAGGTTTCGCCACTGATGCTGGCATTGACCGCCGTCCACTTCGGCACCATCTTGGCCAGACGTGTGTCCAGCAGATGCACCCAGCCGGACTCGACCGGGATGTTGTGCGCCGCAGACAGGGAGTCGCCCAGCACCAGCACGGTTTTCGGCGCCGTTGCATGGGCGGCGCCGATGGCACAGAGAAAAACCAGCAACCACAGGCTTCGACGCATGAATGATCCTACCCTGCCGCTCCTCGAGGCCTGCGATGTTAGCAAGTCGGTGCGTGGTCCCGAGGGCAGGCTGGATATCCTCTCGGAAGTCGATCTGCGGATCATGACTGGCGAAAGCTTCGCGATCGTCGGCGCTTCCGGCTCGGGCAAGACCACCCTGCTCGGCCTGCTCGCCGGCCTCGATACACCCGACGCCGGCCGCATCATGCTGGATGGCCACGCCCTGCATCAACTCGACGAGGAAGCCCGCGCCGACCTGCGCCGGCGTCTGGTCGGCTTCGTGTTCCAGTCGTTCCACCTGCTTCCTGCACTCACCGCCGAGGAAAACGTGATGCTGCCGCTGGAGCTCGAAGGCAGCAGCGACGCGCGAAGTCGCGCCCGGGCGGCGCTCGACGCGGTGGGTCTGTCGTCCCGGCGACGCCATTACCCCGCCCAGCTTTCCGGCGGCGAGCAGCAGCGCGTGGCGATCGCGCGCGCCTTCGTGCATGAGCCGCGCGTGCTGTTTGCCGACGAACCGACCGGCAATCTGGACCAGCGCACCGGCCACCACATCTGCGACCTGCTGTTTGCACTGAACCGCGACCACCACACCACCCTGGTACTGGTCACCCACGATTCGACCCTGGCCACGCGCTGTCAGCGCGGGATCGAACTGGACGAAGGCCGCGTGGTGTCGAGTCTGCGCACATGAGCATGCTGCGACTGGCGCTGCGCAACCTGCGTCGTGAATGGCACCTGCCGGAACTGCGCACGCTGGCGGCCTCGCTGGTGCTGGCGGTGGTCGCGTTGGGGGTGGTGGCCACGCTCGCCACGCGGATCGAACGCGGCATGCTGGCCAGCGCGGCCGAGCTGATCGGCGGCGACATCGGCATCAGCTCGCCGCAGGCCGTGCCCGAGAACTTCGCCGCCAAGGCTCGGCAGGACGGCCTGGCGCTGACCCGCACGGCAAGTTTCCCCAGCGTGGCGTTTGCGCACCAGCACACCCAGATGCTCGAGGTGGAAGCCACCGATGCGCACTACCCGTTGCGTGGCACGCTGGAGCTGGCCGATGCAGCGGGTCACCAAAGCATCGGGCACGGCCCGCCGCAAGGTACCGTCTATCTCGATCATCGCGCGCTGGTGGCGTTGGGGCTGCAGGTAGGCGACCGGTTGCAGCTGGGTGGACGCGAACTGACGATCGCGGCCGAGCTGGTCCGTCAACCCGATGGCGGTGAGCTGCTGGCGCTGGCGCCTCGCGCGCTGATGAGCCTGGCCGACGCCAAGGCCGCCGGCCTGCTCGGCGTGGGCAGCCGTGCACGCCATCGCCTGCTGCTGGCGGGCGAACCCGGAGCGGTGCGCGGCTGGCGCGACTGGGCCGAGAAGGCCACCCTGCCGCAAGGGGCACAACTCGTCACACCGGAGCAGACCCAGGAGCGCATGCGCAGCGCGTTCGACCGCGCCGGTGCGTTCCTGCGCCTGACCGCCCTGCTGTCGGCCCTGCTGGCCGGCATCGCGATCGCGCTGTCCGCGCAACGCTACGCGCGGCGCAAGAGTATGGAAGTGGCCTTGCTGCGTGCGCTGGGTACCTCGCGTCGGCGCGTACTTGGCCTGCTGCTGGGCACCTTGGGCGCGCTCGCGGTGCCGGCCGCGGCGCTCGGCGTGCTGCTGGCGCTGGGACTGGCGCAACTGGCGTGGATCCTGGCCAGCCAGCTGTTCGGCAAGGTGCCGACTTCGCTGCCGCTGGCGCCCGCATTCGCTGCCGCCGCGATGGGCATGGCGGTGCTGGTCGGCTTTGCGCTGCCGCCGCTGGCGCGGCTGGCCGAGGTATCACCGGTGGCGGTGTTCCGCCAGAGCATGACCCGGCGCGTGCGCCGTTTTGACGCGCTGTACCTGATCCCGCTGCTGGTGGCATTGGGCCTGATCTGGAGCCAGAGCAGTTCGTTCCAGCTCGCCGGCATCCTCGCCGCCAGCCTGTTCGGCGTGGCCGCGATCGCCGCGCTGCTGGCCCTGCTGCTGCTGTGGCTGGCGCGACGTGTGGCTCCCGGCGCACACCCGGCGCTGCGCCTGGGGCTGGCTGCGCTGGCACGGCGTCGCATGTTGAGCGTGATCCAGGCCACGTCACTGAGCCTCGGGCTGTGCGCCCTGCTGCTGCTGGCGATCGTGGCGCCGGCGCTGCTGCAGGGCTGGCGTCAGGAGTTGCCGGCCGACACACCGAACTGGTTCGCGTTGAACCTGCAGGACGACCAGCGTGTCGGCTTCGCGCAAGCCTTGCAGCGCATCGGTGCCGACCAGCTGAATATGCTGCCGCTGGCAGTCGGCAAGCTGACGGCGATCAACGGCCAGCCGATCGACCAGCTCCATTTCGACGACGCCCAAGCGAAGGACTGGGCCGATCGGCAGCTGCGATTGTCCTGGGCCGGAGCGCTGCCACCGGCGAACGAGGTGATCGCCGGGCGCTGGGCCGGCGCGGCGCCGGCGCAGGCGGAAGTCTCGATCGACACCATGTGGCGCGACATGTTTGCGCTGAAGCTGGGCGACACGTTGACCTTCCACGTTGGCGAGCGCGACGTCCGCGCCACGGTCGGCAGCGTGCGCAAGGTCGACTGGAGTTCGTTCCGGGTCAATTTCTTCCTGCTGCTGGACCCGGCGCACGCGGGCGAGCTGCCACACACCTGGCTCGCCAGTTTCCATCTGCCTGGCGGGCATGCCGCTGAATTGGCGCAATTGTCGCGCGATTACAGCAACCTCAGCCTGATCGACGTCGATCAGTTGCTCGACCGCGTGCGTGAGATCGTGGACCGGGTCGGCAGCGCAGTGCGTTGGATTCTCGGCTTCAGCCTGCTGGCGGGCGCGTTGGTGTTGGCCGCATCGCTGGCCGCCAGCGCTGCCGAACGGCGCCACGAAGCTGCCCTGTTGCGCACGCTGGGTGCGCGCCGGGCGCAGTTGCGGGTGGCCGCCGCGTGCGAGTTTGCGCTGCTCGGTTTGGTCGCCGGGCTCACTGCCGCGCTCGGCGCCGCGGGTGCCGGATGGTGGCTGGCGCATGCCGTATTCCGCATCGACGGCTTCGTGCCGCCGCCGTGGCCGCTGGCGCTCGCCGCCTTGGCCGCCGCGTTCGTGGTCATGCTGCTGGGCCTGGCTGGGACGCGCAGGATCGTCCACACCCCGCCGATGCGCCTGTTGCGGGAAAGTTGACCCGCCGACCGCTACTCTTGCTGCAGCGCCTTCGGGACTCGTTACTTGATCTCATCTACCCATCTCGACTGGCGCGCACGCCTCAAGGCCGAATGGCTGCTGCTGGTATTCGCAGCACTCGCCATCGCGTTGGCGGTCCTGGATCCGCAACCGGTAAGCAAGTACCGGGGGTGGCTGCAGCCGCCCACGCTGGCCGGCCTGCTCGGCTTGTTGATCGCGATCCAGGGCATCCGCGACAGCGGCGTGATGCAGCATGCGGCGGCCACGCTGGCCGCGCGCATGCATTCCGTGCGCACACTGGGGTTGCTGCTGGTGGCATCCAGCGCATTGCTGTCGACCGTATTGACCAACGACGTGAGCTTGTTCCTGATCGTGCCGCTGACCGTGGCACTGGGCGGCATCTCCAACCTGCCGGTGCTGCGCATGGTGATACTGGAGGCGCTGGCGGTGAACGCCGGCTCCACGTTGAGCCCGATCGGCAATCCGCAGAACCTGTTGCTGTGGCAGGTCGCGCACGTGTCATTCATCGATTTCGTCGCTTCCATGTTGCCAGCGGCGGCGGTGATGCTGGTGCTGCTGCTTGTGCTGACGTGGTGCTGGCTGCCGTCGACCCGCGTGGATCTCGAGGGCCGCCGGATCGATGAGGACGCCATGTCCGCAACGCTGGCTGCGCTGTCGTGCATCGCTTTGGTTGGCATGGTGCTGCTGATGGAATACGGCCACGCTCCCTTCGGCGCGCTGTTGATGCTGCTGGCATTCGGCCTGCTGCGTCGGCGCACGCTGGCCAGCGTCGATTGGTGGCTGCTGGCGACATTCGCCGCGATCTTTCTCGGACTCGGTCATCTCGCCGGACTGCCATTGGTGCAACACGCCCTCGGCCAACTCGACTTCAGCCGGCCCCTGACCCTGTACGCCAGTGGCATCGTCGCCTCGCAACTGATCAGCAACGTGCCGGCCACCGTGCTGCTGCTGCAACGCGCGCCCGATCCGCTCGCGCTGGCGGTGGCCGTGAACGTGGGTGGTTTCGGCCTGGCGATCGGCTCGATGGCGAATCTGATCGCGCTGCGGCTGGCCCGACAACCGCATGGCTTGCGGCAGTTCCATGGAATCTCGGTACCGTTCCTGCTGGTGTGCGCACCACTGGTTTATCTGGCGTGGCGGTAGGTGGCCGAAGAGCAGGCCGCTCGTCGTCGTGGGGCACGCTGACCTTGCCTTTTACGCCGGAGTGGTTGACGTCGCCGCTGCCCTTGGCACCGAGCGTGAAGTCGCCGGCTACGTCGTTCACGGTCAGGTCGCCCGAACCCAGCGTGCCGGCACTCACGGTGCCACCGATCTGGCGCAGGGTGACATCGCCGGAACCGATACTGCCAATCTTGGCGTCACCCTTGACGACTGCAACCTTGAGGTCGCCCGAGCCCACCGAACCGGCGTCCAGACTGCCGACGTCAGTGGCGTCGACATCACCCGAACCCACGCTGATGGAAAATTTTCCCGCGATCTGGCGCACATGCAGGTCGCCCGAACCCACGATGCCTTGCAGCTCCTGCACGCCATGCACGTCGGCGTCGCCGGAGCCCACGCTGACGTTCAACGGCATGCTGGCGGGCAAGTTCACCGTGACTTCGAGGTTGGCGTAGGAGCTGCCGAACAGACTGAACGAGAAGTGCTGCTTGGCGCCGATGTCGATTCGCAATTGGTCACCGTCACGCTGCTGGGTGACCTGCAACTGCTCCAGTACCGATTTGTCCGAGGCGCACGCCCGCCCGGTCAGGCTCAGTCCGTTGCTGCTGCCATTGCCGATGACGTGCAGATCCTGGCTGTGCACGGAAATCTGCACCGATTTCACACCGGCCAGGTCGAGCTGGAGGTTGCGCGGTGCCTCGAACTTGCACGGCGCGGCGAAAGCGGTGAGCGGGACAAGCAGCAGCGCGGCAAGGGCGAGACGATGCATGGGCACACTCCGGTAGATGGGGTACCCGCTGGGATGCAGCCGGCGAGCAAAAGGTTGCAAGGATCACCGCGAGGCGGCTCAGCCGTGGCGTTCAGTCCGACCGTTCCTGCGCCTTGGCGCGCTGCCACAACGCTTCCTGCGCGGCCAGACCGCGCTCGGCGAAGGTGCCACCTTCCCCTGCGGCCAGCTCCTCCATCTTGCGGAAGCGTCGTTCGAACTTGGCGTTGGCATGGCGCAGGGCGCGCGAAAAGTCCACACCCGCATGACGGGCCAGATTGACCGCGACAAACAGCACGTCCCCGACCTCGTCCTCGAGCCGCGCCGGATCGGAGCCGCTGGCGAACTCGGCACGCACTTCGCCAACCTCCTCGATCAGCTTGTCCAGCACCGGCTGCGGGTCGGGCCAGCTGAATCCCACCGTGGCAGCGCGCTGCTGCAGCTTCACCGCGCGCTTCCATTCCGGCAGCCCGCTGGAGATGCCGGCGAGCGCGCTGGGATCGGCAACCTCGCCTTTTTCCGTGCGCTCGGCGGCCTTGATCGCTTCCCACGCGCGCACCTGCTCCGCGACATCCGCATAGCGCACATCACCGAACACATGCGGATGCCGCCGCCGCATCTTGCTGCTGATCGCGTGCACCACGTCGGCAAATTCGAACCGCTCCGCCTCCTCGGCCATGCGCGCATGGAACACCACCTGCAGCAGCAGGTCGCCCAGCTCATCGCGCAAGTCGTCGAAATCAGCCCGGTCGATCGCGTCGACCACCTCGTAAGCCTCCTCGATCGTGTATGCCGCGATCGAGGTGAAATCCTGTTGCACATCCCACGGGCAACCGCGTTCGGGGTCGCGCAACCGCGCCATGATCGCCAGCAAATCATCCAGCCCGTAGCGCTCCGATTCACTCATGCCGCACAAATTCCCGTCGGTGCCAAAACGCCTTCTCCGCTCCCGGGAGGCGACTGCATGGACGCAGGAGCGCAGGGCAATGCACGGAGCGATTGCCAAAGGCGAGGATGAGCGGTCACGCTGAGGGGAACCTGGATCGAAATCCCGAACACCTTCTTCCCCTCGGACACAAGGCAGGGATGAGGGACTGCCTCGCGCAGAACTTCCAACGAAGTCATTGACGCGCCGCCCGCAACCGCGCAGTCCAATCAATCGTCCGATCCCCGACCGCGACAAACTCCGGATTGAGCAACGACTCCCCCCGGTTGTAACGAAATGGCTGCCCGTGCAAATCCAGCACCGCCCCACCCGCCTCGTCGAGCACGCATTGGGCCGCTGCCGTATCCCACTCGCTGGTCAGGCCCAGCCGTAGATAGACGTCCGCATCGCCGCGCGCGATCAGGCAAAACTTCAACGACGACCCCAGCGCAAGCAGCTGGTATTCGCCCCCGATCAGCGGTTCCAGCACGCTGCGCTGCGAACCACCGTGCGAGCGACTGCCAGCCACCATCGGCGGCTGCGCCAGCGGCCGCGTACGAAGACGCCGCCACCCGTCGTCCGAGCGCTGTTGCAACCAGGTACCGTTTCCAAGTTCAGCAACGTAGAGATCACCGGTGACCGGCGCCAGCACCACGCCAAGCACGGAACGGTGCTGATCGATCAAGGCGATGTTGACGGTGAACTCGTCGTTGCGCTTGACGAACTCGCGCGTGCCATCCAGCGGATCGACCAGCCAGTAGCGCGACCAGTGCCGGCGTTCGGACCACGGCAGCGCGTTGGCTTCCTCGGACAGGATCGGCAGGCGTGTTTCCAGCTGGCTCAAGCCCGCCACGATGACTTGCTGAGCCGCCAGGTCGGCCGCAGTCAGCGGCGAGGCATCGGCCTTGGTCTGCACCGCGAAATCGCCGTGGTAGATATTCAGGATGGCGACACCGGCCGCGCGCGCGATCTCGCCGATGCGACGGGAGAACTCGGATGGCAGCTTCATGATCGCTGGAAGCGCCCGGCGAGATACTCGCGAGCCATGAACAGCGCGGCGATCGAGCGCCCGTCGGTAACGTCGTCACGACCGAGCAGGGTATGCAGCTCGGACATCTTCCATGGCACCACTTCGAGTTCCTCCGGCTCGTCGCCGGACAGTTTCTCCGGATACAGCTCCTGCGCCAGCACCACGTGCGCCATGTGCGTCATGTAGGCGGGCGACAAGGACAGGTTGTGCAGGATCTTCAGCTTGTGCGCGCCATAACCGATTTCTTCCTTCAACTCGCGCTCGGCGCCCTGCTCGGCGGTTTCGTCCTGGTCCAGCCGTCCCTTGGGCAGCCCCAGCTCATAGCGACCCACGCCACCGCCGTATTCGCGCACCAGCAGCACGGTGTCATCGTCGAGCATCGGCACCATGACCACGGCGCCCAGACCGCTGCCCTTCAGCCGCTCGTAGGTGCGCCGCGCGCCGTTGGAGAACTCCAGATCGATCTGTTCGACCTGCAGGAAACGGCTGTGGGTGACATCTCGCTTGGCGTGGATGATGGGCAGTTTGGGCATCCATCCATGGTAGCAGCCTACCCTCGCAGACGCGGCAGCGCCTGGGCGTGGATCGCCGGCGTGCCGGCCAGCACGCTGCGCGTGTCCAGCGTCAGCGACGCACCGTCGAGATCGGTGAACACGCCGCCGGCCTCGCGCACGATCACCGCCAGCGCCGCGACGTCGAGAATGTTCACGTCCGATTCGATCACCAGGTCCAGGCTGCCGCGCGCCAGCAGGTGGTAGTGGCAGAAGTCGCCGTAGCCACGAATCCGGTTGCTGTCTCGGATCAGCGCGCCCAGTGCGTCCCAGCGCGCGCCGGCGGTGAGTGTCCTGACGTTGCCGATGGAGAGCGAAGCCTGGTCGATGGTGCTCGTTTCGGCCACGCGCACACGTTCGCCGTCGAGCCATGCGCCGCCGCCGGTGCTGGCCCACATGGTCTCGCCATAAATCGGCGCGCTGGACACCCCCAGCACCAGATCGTCGCCATCCATCAGGGCGATCTGGGTGGAGAAGAACGGGGTGCGCCGCACGAAGCTCTTGGTGCCGTCAAGTGGGTCGACCAGCCACAGCAGGCCACCGCGTTCGCCGTCCAGGCCGAATTCCTCGCCATAGATCGAAGCCTGCGGAAGCGCGGCGTGCAGGATCTGCCTGATCGCGCGTTCGGCCTCGCGGTCGGCTACCGTCACCGGAGTCGCGTCGGCCTTCAGCTCCACCTCGACACCACGGCGCCAGTAATGCTTGATCACGTCGGCGGCGGCGGCGGCGGCCTCGCGTGCCGTGGCCAAAGCCGAAGCGGCGATATCGGGATTCATGGTGAGGAGGTGCCCTTGTCAGTCGTTGGCGCCCTGCCGGCCAGGCCACCACGTTGCTGGATATGCACGCTGCCATCCTCCGCCACCGGCCCGAGACGGGCCAGCCAGAGCTGCAACGCAGGATCAGTCTGTCGGGCGCGCAGCGTGGTGTCCAGTCGCCAGCCAAGCGGACTCAGTTGCAGCTCACCGTTTGCCTGTAACGGCCCGCTGCCGACATCGTGCCATTGCACCTGGATCACCCCGCCGTGCGCTTGCGCTTCAAGTTGGATATCACCGAAGGCCACGTCGCCATCCGCGACATGCACGGCCGCGTGCTGCCACAACCCGTGTGCCTGCAACTGCAGCGGCCAGCCGCCTTGCAGCACGATGTGCTGGGCGGCCAACTGCAACGCGCCCAACGGCCGGCCCCAGGGCGAGGGGGGATAGGCGTCCAGCACAGCCAGATCGGCGTGCAGGCGCAAGTTGTCGACAGCCACGCGGCTATCCGGCAGGCGCCGTATGACCCCCGAAAATCGGAGTTGCGGCCCGTCGAATGTCATCTGCAGACGCGCGTCGCCCAGCAACGCACGCCGAGACAGTTGCCAGTGCAGCTGCCCCAGCCTTCGCCCATCGACACCGGTGACCTCGCCTGCCGCGCCGTCCCACACCGAACCGTGCACCTGTTGCAGGTGCAGTCCCTGCAACTGGGGCGCGATCCATGGCATCACCCAACGCGCCGGCAGGAACCACAGCAGCAACGCGCCGATTGCGACGAGCAGAGCCAGCCCAACCAGGGTGTTTCGCAGATACTTCAAATAACCATTCCCGAAAAGCCACGCATCGACTTGAGCGTGCGCGGGGCAGCGTCGATCATAGCCGGACGAAGATCGAGGCCGATGGCCGGTGCTGCCTCGACGGCGTCAGTTCGTGCCGGACCAACCTGCTCGACCATGCGAATGCGCACATCGCCGCCGCGGCG
>CAJDVU010000122.1_pt1 | contig 13568 bp, 11 predicted proteins | sample 7391431 | NCBI WGS metagenome assembly CAJDVU01 (sample SAMEA7055700, study PRJEB34461) | soil metagenome | biome: terrestrial ecosystem; feature: Peninsula; material: soil | place: Antarctica | collected 2016
CGAAGGTGTCGCGGGCGCTGTGCCCGGGGGCGAGCACCACCTGGTCGGCGCGAATCTGCTCTCCGCCGGCCACGGTAACGCCGCGGACATGGCGTTCGCCGGCGGCATCGGTGTCGATCAGCAGGTCATCGACGCGCTGGCTGAAGCGGATTTCGCCGCCCAGGGATTCAATCGTGGCGCGCATGTGCTCGACCATCGACACCAGCCGGAAGGTGCCGATGTGCGGCTTGCTGACGTAAAGGATTTCCTCCGGTGCGCCGGCCTTGACGAACTCATTGAGCACCTTGCGGCCATGGTGCTGCGGGTCGCGGATCTGGCTGTGCAGCTTGCCGTCGGAAAACGTGCCGGCGCCGCCCTCGCCGAACTGCACGTTCGATTCCGGATGCAACTGGCGCTTGCGCCACAGGTCCCAGGTATCTTTGGTGCGCTCGCGCACCTGTTTGCCGCGATCGAGGATGATCGGTCGCAACCCCATTTGCGCCAGGATCAGCCCCACAAACAAGCCGCACGGGCCGAAACCAACGACCAACGGACGATGCGCGGTTCGCGGCGGTGCCTTGGTCACGAAATGGTAGTCCGTGTCCGGCGTGGGCCGCACGTGCGGATCACCAGCGAAGCGCTGCAGCAATTCGGCTTCGCGCGGAGTGTCGATATCGAGCGCATAGATCAGCGTGATCGCGCCGTGCTTGCGCGCGTCGTAGCTGCGGCGCGCGATGGTGTAACCCGTCAGCGCGGGCGCCTCGATGCGAAGTCGCTTGAGAATTGCGGCGGTGAGCGCCGCCGTGGTGTGGTCCAGCGGCAGCTTCAGGTCGGTCAGTCGCAGCATGGGCCAGGCGTTCCGGGACAGAGGTCGTGACGCATGACACGCGCAGGAGCCCGCTCGCGGGCGATGCTCTTGCTCCCATTGCCTCGATCAAAGATCAGAGCAGTAAGCATCGCCCGCGAGTGGGCTCCTACGCGTATTACGAATCAGGCGGCGCCGAGGAAATCCTTCTTGCCGATCTCAGCCCCGTTGCTGCGCAGGATGTTGTACGCCGTCACGCAGTGGAACATCATATTCGGGATGGCGAAGTTGAACAGGTAGTCCTGTCCGGTGAAGTGCTGCGAACCGCTACGCATCTTCAGCTCGACCGCACGCGCTTCGCTGCCGTCGATCTGTTCGGGTTTGAACGTCTTGAGGTAGTCGATCGCGCGGACCAGACGGGCGTGCACCTGCTCGAGCGTGGTTTCGTCGTCGTCGAACTTCAGCGCCTCCACCCCGGCGAGCCGGGCCGCGGAGTTCTTGGCGGTATCGGCGGCGATCTGGATCTGCTTGATCAGCGGAAACATGTCGAAAGTCAGCCGGGTCTGCAGCAGCACCTCGTCACTGACGTTCTTCGCCTTCGCATGCGCCGCACCCTTCTGCAATACCTGCTCCAGATTGCTGAGCGAGCGGATGAAAAAGGGGACGGAGGCCTGATACATGGATAGTGTCATGGGTATTTTCCTTGGTTTCGTGAAGCTGTTTGAAGGCGGGTGCAGACCATCGATGCCAGCTCATCGGGCCGGACGACAGGCATCGCTGCGCCCGGCGACGGCACCGCGGCGATGATCAGGTTTCGGGCAACCGTTGCCGCGATCACCAAGTCGACCAGCATCGGCATGGCTGAAAGCGCCAAGGCTACACCCGCCATGTGGGCGGATACAGCGGGTTCAATCGAGATCGAGAAGACCGGGCGGTCGGCATGCCGCGCAACACCTGTCGCGAGACCATGGGCGGCTTTGGCATCACGGCGCTGTGATGAGTCGAGGTCTGCTTCCGGCCGGTTGCTGTTCGTGCTGGCGGCATCGTCTTCTCACCAGGACGCGCCGGTCAGCGTATCCATGTCGCGGCCGATCGGCGACCAGCTGATTCCCGACGATCAGCAGAAAAACCTTACCTTGGACGCGCTCGAAACAGCTTACGGCTTGGTTGGGCACGCTCCGCGCTGAACTGGCGGGCGCTCTCAGGCGTCTCGACCGGACACACATCCCGGCCGACGTCCGCTTCGAACAGCGGCTGGATGTGTTCGGCCTGAAGAAGCCCGGATCGAGCCCGCCCGGACTTTCCCGGCACGCCGTTGCGCTCCTACGTGGTTGCCGCCATCCAGTCGGCGACGGCGCGCGGGTGCTCCAGATGCAGGTGGTGACCACCGGCCATGTGCTCGACCGTGATGTCGGCCACGCAAGCCGCGCGCGCCCGCATCGGTTCGCTGGGCAGATACGCGGTTGCCGGTTGTGCCAACAGCAGCGAGGTGGGTGCGGCGATACCGCGCAGCAGTGCGTGGATTTGCGCTTCGGCCAGCCGGCTCGTGCTCGGTCGGGTCAGCGCCGGATCACTGCGCCAGCTCCAGCCGCCCTCGGTTTCGAGCAGGCCGCGCTCGACGATCGGGCGGGCCAGTTCGGCAGCCAGGCCGCTGACCATGCTGCGTGCCGCGATGGCCTGTTCGATGGTGGAAAACACACGCAGGCGCTTGTCGCGGCGTGGCCTCATCCCTTCGCGGAAGCGTTCCAGCGTATGCGTGCCGTCGTCGCCCAGCGGGCCCAGTCCCTCGATCAGGAACAGTCGGCTGATCCGTTCGGGTGACGCCGCAGCCACCAGCGAGGCGACGCCCGCGCCCAGCGAATGCCCGAGCAAGGTGTAATGCGCAAGTTGGAGCGCGTCGGCGGCGGTGAGCACGTCGCGTACATAGTCGAGGAAGGGATAGCTGCTGCCGGCACTACGGTGATCGGAGTGGCCGTGGCCGGGCAGTTCCAGCGCGATCACGTGATGGCGGTCGGCCAGCCGCGGGGCCAGCCGCGCGAAGCTGCCGGCATTGTCGAGCCATCCATGCAGGGCCAGCAGCGGCGGCAGCGAAGCGTCACCCCACCGCTGCGCACGCAGCGACAGCTGCGGCAGGGTGATCGTGGCGAACTCAGTCGTTGCGGTTGCGCCTGGATGCGCCGCTGCCGGTTCGCGGCGGCGTCGTAGTCGGCAGCAAATTCCGGCCAGCCCTGGGTATGGCGCAGCACCAGTGCGGCGAGGCTTTGCAGCTGCGCTGCAGTGTCGTTGAGGGCGGGGATGTAGCGCAGGGTTTCGCCGCCGGCGCCAACGAAGAAGTCGCGGTTCTGCATCGCGATCTCTTCCAGAGTTTCCAGGCAATCCACCGCAAAGCCTGGACAGGCGACGTCGAGCTTGCGCACGCCGTCGGCGGCGAGCATGCGTACCGTGACATCGGTGTACGGATGCAGCCAGCGCTCGCGACCCAGGCGCGACTGGAAGCTGACCGCCAGGTGCTGTTCGTCCAGTTGCAGGCGCTCGCGCAACAGTCGCGCGGTGGCCTGGCACTGGCAGAAATACGGATCACCCGCGTCCCGGTAGCGCTCCGGGATGCCGTGGAACGACAGCAACAGCTTGTCGCCGCGGCCGTTGGCCGCCCACCAGTTTTCGATGCTGCTGGCGAGTGCTTCGATATGTGCCGGATCGTCGTGATAGTCGTTGACGATGCGCAGCTCCGGCGGCCAGCGCGTTTTCATGATGCTTGCGGCGACCGCGTCCAGCACCGAGCCGGTGGAGGTGGCCGAGTATTGCGGATACAGCGGCAGCACCAGCAACCGGCGCACACCTTCACGCTGCAGCCGTTCGATCGTCTGTGCCACCGACGGCTCGCCATAACGCATCGCCAGCGCAACCTTGATCGGCGCCTGCGGCCGTTGTCGCTTGATTTCGGCCTGCAGCCCCGCCGCCAGCGCCTCGCTGCCGAAACGCAGCGGCGAGCCCCGCTCCTCCCAGATTTTGCCGTAGGCGCGCGCGGAGCGCTTCGGACGAAAGCGCAAGATCACGCCGTGCAGGATCAGCCACCACAGCCAGCGCGGGTACTCGATCACCCGCGGATCGGCCAGGAATTCGGCCAGGTACCGGCGCACGGCCCGTGCTGTCGGCGCCGTCGGCGTCCCCAGATTGACCAGCAGTACCGCTGCCTGAACGGTCGCCGCTGCCGGGTCGTGGGAATAACCGGCAAGACCGGTATAGTTGTTGCTGGATGGCATGGCTGTCGTCAAACGCGGTCAATCCGTGAGTCTGCCACAAGCCCGGCGTATCGCGTTGCGCCAGGCATGGAACCCCTCCATCCGTCCCCCCGCGCCCGATCAGGACGCTTACCCGAACCTCGCGGAGCTGCCATGTTGAAGAAACCGTTGCAACGACTGCTGCTGACTGCCCTGGCGTTGCTGCTGCCGACGATGGTCGTGCACGCCGAGGACCCGCCGCTGGTGCGCGCGAAAAACGCGGTGGCCGTGCTCAATGACATCATGCAGGCGCCGGACAAGGCGATTCCGCGTGATCTGCTGCGCGATGCCAAGGCAGTGGCGGTGATTCCCGACATGCTCAAGGTCGGTTTCATCTTCGGTGGCCGTCGCGGCGAGGGCCTGATTTCAGTGAAGAGTCCGGACGGCACCTGGTCCAATCCCAGCTTCATCACCATGACCGGCGGCAGCGTCGGCTTTCAGGCCGGCGTTTCTTCGACCGATGTGGTGTTGGTGTTCCGCACCCAGCACGGCGTGGACTCGATCGTGCGCGGCAAGTTCACGCTGGGCGCAGACGCTTCGGCGGCGGCCGGTCCGGTCGGGCGCACGGCCAACGCCTCGACGGATGGCCAGCTGAAAGCAGAGATCTATTCGTATTCGCGCAGCCGCGGGCTGTTCGCCGGCGTGGCGCTGGATGGTTCGGTGCTGCGTATCGACTACGACGCGAATGCTGCGGTATATGGTGCCGGCATCACGCCCCGGCGCATCTTCGAGGGTGGTGTGACCCACGTTCCCGCGCCGGTGGTCAACTTTCGCGACCGGCTTGAAGAGTACACTTCACAATGACTGTCGGCGCGATTTGCGCCCGCTTCACTTGGCCGAAGTCGGCCTGGAAGGTTGATCATGGGTTTGGACAGCGTCTGGCATTGGCTCATTTTCCTGGTGATCGTGTTGCTGCTGTTCGGCACCAAGAAAATCCGCAATCTGGGGCCGGACCTCGGTGAGGCCATCCGCGGCTTCAAGAAGGGTCTCGGCGGCGACGACGAGACGAAAAAGAAGGAAGAGGAAGAAGCCCGCCGCAAGGAGGCCGAGCAACTGCGCGCGGATCCCAAGCCCGCCGATCAGGCCAGTACGCAGAGTCAGCGCGAGCAGAGTCAGCACGACTCCAGCGAAACCCGGTAGGCGTCCGGCGGGCGGCGTGCGGCGATGATCGAGTTCAGCCTCGGCAAACTGGTGTTGCTCGCCCTGATCGCGTTGATCGTGCTCGGTCCGGAGAAGCTGCCCGGCGCGGCACGTACCGCCGGGGCCCTGCTGCGGCGCGTGCGCAGTGGCTGGGACGATGTGCGCTCCGAGGTCGAGCGTGAGCTCCAGGTCGAGGAGATCCGGCGCGCCGCGCGCGAAGCGGTGGCGCAGGCTGAAGCCGCGCAGCAGGAGGTCAAGGATGGACTGCATCGGGTGCACGAGCCGTTGGCGGAGGTGGTCAACCAGGTCACCGCAACGAGCCAGCCGACCGTCGAGCACGTAATCGAAGCCACCCATCCGGCCGAGCGAACCGAGGCGAGTCCGCAGGCGGAGTTGCCGTTCGGCAAACCAGGATTGGGTGAACCCGTAGCCGGTGAACCGACATCCGGCGAACCGGCTTTGCCGATCGGCGGCGCAGCGCATGACGACGCCTGAAACGGACACGCCGGAACCGGCGCCGGACGGGGATAACCTGCAGCAGGGGCTGTTCTCGCATCTGCTGGAACTGCGTACGCGTTTGCTCAAATCGGTGGCTGCGCTGGTGCTGATCCTGGTCGTGCTGGTGCCGTTTGCGAACCGGCTGTACACCCAGTTGGCCGCGCCGCTGGTGGCGCGCTTGCCGCAGGGCGCGCACCTGATCGCCACCGGCGTCACCAGCCCCTTCATCACGCCGTTGAAGCTGGCGTTCTATGCCGCGCTGTTCATCAGCATGCCGGTGATCCTGTACCAGCTCTGGGCATTCGTCAGCCCGGGCCTGTACAAGAACGAGAAGCGCCTGGCGCGGCCGTTGCTGGTGGCCGCGATGGCGTTGTTCTACCTCGGTTGTGCGTTCGCTTACTTCCTGGTGCTGCCGGCCGCATTCCGTTTCCTGATCGCGGTGACGCCGAACGGTGTGGAGATGATGACCGACATCAGCCAGTACCTCGACTTCGTGATGCTGATGTTCTTCGCGTTCGGTTTTTGTTTCGAGGTGCCGGTGGCGGTGGTGATCCTGGCCGCGGTCGGTGTGGTGGATCTGGAAAAGCTGCGCAGCGGGCGGCGCTATGCGGTGGTGGGCGCGTTCGGTGTGGCGGCGGTCATCACGCCGCCGGACATCACCTCGATGCTGATGCTGGGGATTCCGATGTGCCTGCTGTATGAAGTGGGGATCCAGGCGGTGCGCTGGCTGATCAAGCCCGGGCCGCTGAAGGCGGACGCCGGCTGAGCACCCCACGAGGCGCCCGGTTCAGTACAAGTCGATCGGATCGACATCCAGCGACCAGCGCACCTGGCGCGCCGTGGGCAGCGCGGCCAGCGCCTGCTGCCACGGGCGCAGCAGGTCGCGCAACACGCCTCGATGGCGGGCCTCGATCAGCAACTGGCCACGATGGCGTCCAGCGCGCAGAGCCATCGGTGCGGGCATCGGGCCGGCGATCTGCAGTGGTGCGCCGGTGGGCAATGCGGTGCGCGCCGCCGCCAGGAACAGCTCGACCGCATCACGCCGCGCTGCCTCGGCGCGCAACAGCACCTGGTGGCTATACGGCGGCAACTGCGCCAGCTCGCGTTCGGCCAGCAGGTTGCGCGCCACGGCGGCATAGCCGTGGGCCAGCAGGTTGCGCAGCAGCGGGTGATCGGGCTGGTGTGTCTGCAGCAACACGCGGCCGGGCTTGCGCGCGCGTCCGGCACGCCCGGCCACCTGCACCACCAGTTGTGCCAGCCGTTCCTCGGCGCGGAAATCCACGCTGTGCAAGCCCTCGTCCACGCCCACGATCGCGACCAGGGTGAGGTTGGGCAGGTCGTGCCCCTTGGCCAGCATCTGGGTGCCGACCAGGATCGCCGGCTGTTCGCTGCCCAGCGTGGCCAGCATCTCCTCGAACGCATCCTTGCGGCGGGTGGTTTCGCGGTCCACGCGCAACACCGGGACCTGCGGGAATCGCGCGAGCAGGGCTTCCTCCAGCCGCTCGGTGCCGTGTCCCTGAGCGGTCAGCTCGGCGGCGCCGCAGTTCGGACACGTCGCCGGCAAGCGCTGGTGCTGGTCGCAGTGGTGGCAAATCAGCTGGCGCAGGCCCGCGTGCAGGGTCAGCGGCCGCTCGCAGCGCGAACACTCGGCGTGCCAACCGCAGCGGTGGCACAGCAGCACCGGTGCATAGCCACGGCGGTTACGAAATACCAGGACCTGCTCGCCGCGCGCCACGGTTTCGGCTACCGCCGCCAGCAGCGCCGGCGACAGGCCGTGCTCCAGGCGCTGCCCGCGCATGTCGATGATCTGCACCTGCGGCGCCCGTACCGCGCCGGGCCGCGCGCGCAGATGCAGACTGCGATAGCGGCCGGTCTCGACGTTGGCCAGTGATTCCAGCGAGGGCGTGCCCGAACCCAGCAGCACCGGCACGCCCAAGGCGCGGGCGCGCACCAGGGCGAGGTCGCGGGCGTGGTAGCGAAAACCGTCCTGCTGCTTGTATGACCCGTCGTGTTCTTCGTCGACAATGATCAAGCCTCCGTGCGGCAGCGGCGTGAAGATCGCCGAGCGGGTGCCCAGGATCACGCGCGCGGTGCCGGCACGCGCGCGCAGCCAGGCCCGCGCCCGATCGCCCTCGGACAGGCTGGAGTGCAGCACCTCCACCGTCACCCCGAGCCGCTCGCGCAGCCGGCGCACGGTTTGCGGCGCCAGCCCGATCTCCGGCACCAGCAGCAAGGCCTGCTTGCCCTGGGCCAGCACCTGCTCGATCAGCGCCAGGTACACCTCGGTCTTGCCGCTGCCGGTGACGCCGTCGAGCAGGAACGGCTGGTATTGGCCAAGACTGGCGCCGACGGCGGTCACGGCCTGATGTTGTTCGTCGCTTAGCGGCGGCGCCGTGCTCGCCGGCAGGCGGCGTTCGAGCGGCGGCCGCTCGCGGCGTTCCAGCAGGCCGGCGCCAGCGAGCCGGCGTCCCGCTTCGCGCCAGCCGGGTCGGCGCTCGTTGAGTTCCTGGGCGCTGAGTGCCCCGGCGGCGAGCAGGGCCAGCAGCGCCTTGCTGCCGCCGCGCCGGCTGCCCGCATCGTGTGCGCTCTGGCCCGCGCCGGTGAGCGACCAGTATTCGTCGCCGATCGGCGGCAGCGGCCTGGCCTCGCGCAAGGCCAGCGGGAGTGCGTTGGCGCAGGCTTCGCCCGGCGCACCCAGCCAGTAGTCAGCGGCCCAGGCCAGGGTCTGCATCAGTTCGGTATCGAGCAACGCCTCCTCATCCAGCAGCCGCGTGGCTTGCTTGAGCCGTTTGCTGTCCACGGCGGCCTCGGCGTCGATCATCACCACCACGCCGACCAGGTTGCGGCGACCGAATGGCACCAGCACCCGGCTGCCCACGCACGGCGCACCCACGCCGGGCGGCAGGTAGTCGAACAGGGTGGGCAGTGGCAGCGGCAGGGCGACGCGAAGAACGGCCGGCATGGTGACCTCGAAAGCGGTTCCCGATCAGCGTAGCGCGTCAGCGGTCATGGGCCTCCTCCCTTCGACGACCCTGGCAATCCCCTTGTGGCTGAGAAGGTGGAGCGAAACGCCGGATGAAGGGTACGGACCAAGCGTGGAACCGCAACGTTGAATGCTGCAACGGTTCGCACCGCCCGAACCCTCTACCCAACCCCGCTCCCGCCGGGAGCGAGGGGTCTTTGATAGCTGCGCTTCGGCGCCGATCAGGTGACGGTTTAGTGTACCCGGGAGTGCGTTCCTCCTGTGCTGCCACGGTTCGACCATGGTCGCGCGCCAAGTTGCGGGCACTTGTTGCACACAGATCGAGGAAATCCGGGTAAGTGGTTATGGCTCCGGGCTTTTCATGCTTATCCACAATTGTTGTGGATAAGTCTGTGGATGGCGCGGGGAAGGCGCCCGGCAGAGCCCGTCGCAGCGCCCTCCGCAACGGCTTGACGATATTTTCATCAAATAAGAAAGGGCCATTAAATCAATCACCTGTAAATAAATGCTCCCCCGTGAATCCGCCATGGGCAAGTCGCCTTCACCGCAAGCTCACGCCCCGACGGCGCTGTGCAAAACCTGCGACGGCGCGCTTGCGGGCGGGGCTTTCCAGCCGATTGGCGAGCCCTCGTGAAGCTTCCCTTGGCCCCACGCTGCCCGATCATCGTGCCGGTGGTGCTGAATGGGTCAGGGCAGCGTAAAATGCGCCGTCGGGGGTCGGGCGGAAGAAGCACTCGTGGCTGCGGCGTGGTGGCTGTGGCCCGGTCCTCCTCTCCCACTCGTTGGATAGCCATGGCTATTCGACGCGAACGATCGAAAACCTGGCCAACGCGATCGCTTTGCCTCGCCACCTGGTTCCTGCGACCCAGGCTTCCAGGCAAGACGGCTGGCCTTGCGCCGATATAGACCAGAGCAACCCGAGAGTTTGACGTGTCCCTGAATCCGTTTCGACCCGAGCGTGCGCGCCTGCTGCACGAGACGCGCGCCACCGTGCGCCTCGCGCTGCCGCTGGTCTGTGCCCAGTTGGCGGCGATGGGCAGCAATGTGGTCGACGCGGTGCTGGCCGGACACGTCAGCGCGCACGTGCTGGGCGCGGTGGCGGTAGGTGCCAGCATCTGGTCGCTGGCGATCGTCAGCGGGATCGGCATGATGATGGCCGTACCACCGTCGGTGGCCCAGCTGGACGGTGCGGGTCGACGCGGCGAGATCGGTGCGGTGTTTCACCAGGCCGTGTGGCTGGCATTGGGGATGGGGGCGTTGCTGTGGTTTGCGGTGCGCCACGCGGCGCCGCTGATCGATTTGATCGGGGTGACCCCGAGCTTGCGCCACGACGTGCAGCGCTTCTTGCTGGCGATCAGCTGGGGCGCGCCGGCGTTGACCTGCTATTTCGCCCTGCGCGGGCTATCCGAAGGGTTGTCGCTGACCCGTCCTTCGATGTATTTCAGTCTCGGCGGACTGGTGCTACTGGTGCCGCTGGGGTATGTGCTGATGTTCGGCAAGCTGGGCATTCCCCCGCAGGGTGCGCATGGTTGCGGCGTGGCCACGGCGATCGTGTTGTGGCTGGAGATGCTGGCGTTCGGCGTCTATGTGCTCTTTCGTCGCAATTACCAGGGTCTGGGCCTGTTTGAGCGTGTCGAGGGACCGAACCTGCGCCGGATCGGTGCATTGATGCATATCGGGGCGCCGATGGCCGTGACGCTGCTGGCTGAGGCGGGGCTGTTCGTGGCCACGGCGCTGATCATCGCCACGCTGGGCGAGGACGTGATCGCCAGCCACCAGGTCGCGATCAATATCGACTCGTTGTTCTTCATGATCCCGCTCGGACTGGCGATGGCGATCACCGTGCGCGTGGGCAACGCGGTGGGTCGTGGCGACGAGCGCGGCGTGCGTTACGCCGGCTTCTGCGGCATTGGCCTGACGCTGGCGACCCAGTTGTTCTCAGCGGCCTTGCTGCTGAGTCTGCCGCACGCCATCGCGGCGCTGTACACGCACGATCCGAAGGTCATCGCGCTGGCGGCGCAACTGATCATGCTGGCCGGACTGTTCCAGTTTTCCGATGGCATCCAGGTCGCGGCCAACGGCGCGTTGCGCGGCCTCAAGGACACCCGTGTGCCGATGGCGATCACCCTCTTTTCGTATTGGGTCGTCGGCATGCCGGTGGGCTGGTGGCTGGCCTTCCATCACGGCATGGGTGCGCGCGGCATGTGGATGGGCCTGATCGCGGGGTTGTCGGTGGCTGCCGTGATGCTGTTCACCCGTTTCTGGCGCAGCGCCTGGAAACAACGCCGGCGCCTCATCGCGGGCATGACCGCGCCGGCGTGACCGGCTACGCTTGGCGCCTGACTTCGGGAACCCATCCATGACACCACCCTTGCCGCCGCCACGCCGCCGGAACTTCCTGCGCAGCCTGGGGCACGGTATCAACATCACCCGGTTGGTCATCATCAACCTGGTTTTTTTCGGATTCCTGTTTGTCGTGCTGCTGGTGGTGGCGGCGGCCAGTGTCGGCGCCGATAAATCCGTGCAGCAGGACAGCGTGCTGGTGCTCAAGCCGCAGGGTCAGCTGGTCGAGCAGTACAGCATCGCGCCGTTGCAGCGCGTTTTGTCCGGCCTGTCCGGCGATGATGCAAAGCAGGTGCAACTGCGCGACCTGGTCGGCGCGATCGACGCCGCCGCCACGGACAAGCGGATCAGCCGCATCCTGTTGCTGCCGGATGACTTGCAGGGTGGCGGTTTTGCAGCCCTGCGCGAGGTCGGCGCGGCGCTTGATCGTTTTCGCACGACTGGCAAGCCGGTGATTGCCTGGGGCGTGAACCTGGACCAGGGCCAGTACTACCTCGCGGCGCACGCCGATCGCGTGCTGGTCGATCCACAGGGCGGGGTGATGATCACCGGTCTGGCCAACTATCGCTTGTACTACAAGGATTTGCTCGACAAGCTCGGCGTCGATGTGCATCTGTTCCGCGTCGGCGAGTTCAAGAGTGCCGCCGAGCCGTACATTCTCGATCACGCCTCGGCGGCGGCGAAACAGGCCGACAGCTACTGGATGGACGGGCTGTGGGATGGTTATCTGGAGCAGGTGGCCCAGATGCGCAAGATCGACCCGGCCAGCCTGCGCGATGACATCGACAATCTGCCGCAACACATCGCCAGCACGCAGGGTGACCTGGCCCAGTTGGCGCTGAACGAGCATCTCGTCGACGGCATGGCGACCCGCGCCGAACTGGTCGCGATGATGCGCAAGCAAGGCGTGCCGGCCGGGCAGAAGAACCAGGGTTTCCGCCAAGTCGGCCTGGAGCGCTACGCGGCGAATCTGCCGCGCCCGGGCAAGCTGTCAGCGCCCGGCGTGGCGATCGTCGTGGCCGAGGGCGAGATTGCCGGCGGCAGGCGTCCGCCGGGTTCGATCGGCGGCGAATCCACCGCGGCGTTGATCCGCGCGGTGCGCGAAGACAAGCGCACCAAGGCGCTGGTGCTCAGGGTCAACTCCGGCATCCCGGTGGTGGTGTCGATGGGCAACGTGGCGGCCAGCGGCGGCTACTGGATCTCGATGAACGCAAACCGCATTTTCGCCGAGCCGAACACGATCACCGGCTCGATCGGCATCTTCGGCATGTTTTTCACCGTGCCGGACACCCTGGCCAAGCTCGGCGTCCGCAGTGACGGCGTCGCCACCGGGCCGATGGCCGGCCTGTTCGACGTCACCCGTCCGCTCGATCCCAAGGTGGGCGCCGTGATCCAGGCGACGATCGACAAGGGCTACCGCGATTTTGTCGGCAACGTCGCCAAGGCGCGGGGCAAGAGTTATCAGGCCGTCGATGCGATCGCCCAGGGCCGCGTGTGGACGGGTCGACAGGCGCTTGCGCGCGGTCTGGTCGACCAGCTCGGCGGTCTGCCCGATGCCGTGGCCGAGGCCGCCAGCCTGGCCAAGCTGGGCAAGGATTATCCGGTGCGCTACGAGGAGGCTCCGCTGGGCGGCTTCGAGCGTTTCCTGATCGGCATGAATCACAGTGTCAGCGTGCATCTGCTGCAATCGTGGGGCGTGCGCCTGCCGCGCTGGTTCGCCCAGTTGCCGGCGCTGGCCCCGGAACTGGAGTTGCTGCGCAACGCCAGGGCCGGCATCCCGAACATCTACGCGGACTGCCTGTGCAGCCCGCGTTGAGCGGCCTGGGAGTCTGTCGGGCCGTTGCTGGTCGAGTCGAGAACTCGGCGGTATGAGACCAGCTTCCTGCCGATCCGCCGGTCCATCGTGGTTCCATGGACCGGCGGATCGGCACGGATATGGGGCCGCACGCGCGGATTCGCAGACCGGCGACCCGAAATCCGACGGAATCCTAGTGCTGTTGCGCCTCGATCTGCTTGCGTTGCTCCTCGGCCTGCTTGTTCACCACCTTCTGTACGTCTTTCGCGCGCTGTTCGTCCGCCTTCAGCGCATCGAACGGGGTCGCCACGTTGGCGGGCTTGGCCTTCGGCTCCGGCGGCTTGCTGGAGCAGGCACCCAGGGCCAGTACGCATAGCAGGATCGGTAGCGATTTCATGGTCGTTCTCGCGCGTGACAGTGGAGCGCAGTGTCCTGCCGCGCGGCGGGGCCGGCAAGCCGGCCGGGACCCCGAGCGCGACCGCAACGACGTTGCTAAGCTGATCCCCATGAGCAATCTCCCGAACAGCCGCGCGGAAGCCTGGCAACTGCGCGGCCACACCGCCCTGGTGACCGGCGCGAGCAAGGGCATCGGCTATGCCACGGCGCGTGAGCTGGCCGGCCTCGGCGCCGACCTGCTGCTGGTGTCGCGCGACGAGGATTACCTGGAGCAGGTACGCGTGGAGCTGGGCGAGGATTTTCCCGAGGTCCGGATGCTCGCCTTCGGCGCCGACCTGACCGAGGCGG
>CAJDVU010000067.1_pt1 | contig 13371 bp, 11 predicted proteins | sample 7391431 | NCBI WGS metagenome assembly CAJDVU01 (sample SAMEA7055700, study PRJEB34461) | soil metagenome | biome: terrestrial ecosystem; feature: Peninsula; material: soil | place: Antarctica | collected 2016
TGCTCGTAGCTCCTGGGCGAAAAGATCAGCAACGTGCCACGGTAGGCCGCTTCAAAATCGGACGAAATGTTTGTCTCAGTCCTCTGCGCGAGATCAGCCAAAAAATGAAGAAAGCTTCCAGCCGCGATACCTCGCTACAAGCGATTGAACAGAGTCGCCGAGCTCTGGGAGAAGGTCAATAAATGCTTTGTTGCTCAGGTATTCGCTGTCAACCAGGGTGCCGTCCAGATCAAAAATCAAACATACATGGGACATCAGCCGTCCTTTCTGATGAGCGTGGAGACTCACATCTTATACGGGTATAGAGAGCACTCCCGACCGTCCTATATCTGGCCGGTCGGCGACCGTCGGTCGCCTGTCGTTGTCTGGCGCCTGGCAGCTGTTGATCAATGTCGCCGTGCGAGCCAATCCGGGTCTGATGCGTCGGCGTCGTTCATCGGGCGCGTCGTGCAATTAAGCAGGAACGTACGTCAACCTAATCACGTCCTCGCCGATTAAATCGCTGGCCTCGAGGCGCAGCGGCGGCCGAGGGCCTGCGAAGAATGGCTTGCCGTGACCAAGCACGATAGGGTGGAGGTAGAGTCGATACTCATCGATGAGACCAAGGTCGGTCAGGCTTCGCGCCAGGTCTGGCCCGGCGACTTCGATCTCACCAGCGAGCTCGGCTTTCAACTCCCGTATCACCGCCTCGATGTCTTCGGCGACAAGGGTGGCGTTCGGGCCGACCGACTTCAGCGAGCGCGACACGACCCACTTCGGTTGGTTCCGCCACGCCGACGCGAAGTCGCGCTCCTCTGCGCTCCACTCAGGAGAGTCTTCGTCCCAATAACGCATGACCTCGTACATACGGCGACCGTACACACTGCCTGTCAGGTCGCGCACTTGCTCTATGAAGTGACGAAAGAGCGACGGACCAGGCGTAAATTCCAGGTGATCGACGTAGCCATCCAGGGATTGGTTCAATCCGAAAACAAACTTTGCCATGGAAAATCTCCACTCCAAGGTCTTCAGGATAGCTTGGGCCGCCGCTGTGCAGAAGTTGAGGTTGGTTCAATTCCCTGTCGGCGACGACAACGAACGCGAACGGCAGCTTTCTGGAGGGCTGATCGAGGGAGGCTATGTCAGCAGTTAGCCGACTGTTGCCGGTCGGGCTGATCCAATTGAATGCCCTCGCAGTGAGACTGCACTGGGTTCTACTCGGTCTCCCTTTCCGCCGCACCTGGAACTTCGGGTACGAGAAATGCAAACCATCAGCTTGAGTGCGTCTACCGTTCCACTGCGCCTCAAACCCCAACCTCAACGGGGCCGGAAACCGCATGGACTGACTGACCTCCCTGGACAAAAAGGCCTGCGTACGCGCCGGGTCGTTGTTCCAGGGGCCAGCTACAGGAAGTCGCCAAGCTCGAGCGTTGAATGCCGGCCAACATCCTGGCGGTGGGCTTCCAGCCACCGCGCTGCCTCGGCGCGTCCGAGGTCCCTCAAATGCTGCAAAAAAGACCATTCGGCATTGATCCGGCTCATCTGTCCGAACTGTTGTAACGCGCTGTCAGTATCAATCCGATGCAAATTTAACTTGCGCAGCCGCCGCTGCGTCGAACTGATGCGCGGCCAGTTGCCGACGGAGCCCCGATCCATCAGCGCGAGAACGTGAAGCTCGCGCAGCAGGCTGGAGTTGAAACTGATTTCGTTGGTGCGGTCGACGATTTCACTGACCCGAACTGGGACTTCAGCCCGCCACGTCGGGCTGAGCTGGATCAGCAGCAGATCCCTGGCCCGACATTCAAGCACCAATGGGAACAGAGCAGGGTTCGCAGTGTAGCCGCCATCCCAGTAATACTGGCCGTCATCCAGCTTGACGGCCTGGAACAGTAACGGCAGGCAAGCGGATGCCGCGACCACGTCGGGGCTCAGCTCCGGGTTGCGCATGATGCGCAGCTGCCCGGTGTGTACGTTGGTCACGGACAGAAACAGCTTGAGCTCCCGGCTGCTGCGCAGAGCTGCGAAATCGATCTGGGAGCTGAGCAATTGAATCAGCGGGTTGAACCCGCTCGGGTTGAGTTGATAGGGAGAGGTCACTTTGGCCAGGGCGCTGAACAGCAGATACGTGGGTGACCAGTCGCGATTCCAACCGCTGATCAGATAATCGATAGCCGTCGGCTGCAAGGGGCCTTCGCTGGCGTTCTTGCCGACCTCCCGCCAGAACGAGGTCAATGCTTCCTTCGCGCCCATGTGACGGTGTCGCAGCCAGCCGTCGGCGAACACCACCGCATTCATGGCGCCGGCGCTTGCTCCACTGATGCCCTCAAACAGCAGATCTTCCTCCTCCAGCAGGCGATCAAGTACACCCCACGTGAAGGCACCGTGGGAGCCGCCTCCCTGCAAGGCAAGATTGACGTGCTGGCGATGTTGGGTTTGCCACCCGAACCAATGCCTCAATGCCGTTTCTCCTGTGGCCACAGGAGGGGTTCGGACCGGGTACACCCCTGATGATCGGTGCCGCGCGGCGCGCCCATCCGTTGTTGATTAGACAGTATGACTTTCTCGGTCACCGCCAGGCCCTGCGAGGGCCGTGCGAGGGTCGGCCCGTTTCCATGGTCGCGATGAGCACACGCTACGCTCATGGGTTCTGGATTGCAGCCAGCCTCGCAGGCACCAAGTACAGGAGTGACGCTGCGACGTCGCCGGTGTGTCCGCGAACGATCTTGAACGGATCGAGAGCCTTTGCGTGGAGAGGGGTCTCGAACGGCCGCTGTCGGGCAACGGGATAGCGGCGCCGAGTGACTCGTTTGGTTGGCCGGTTGCTGCCATCCAGTCAACAACTGATCGTCATGCCGGTGAGCCGATCACGGATCGTCAGTCCCGATGATCAAGTGCGCTGGTGCAGGTGCCCGAACGCTCCGCACTACCAGGTGAGGTCGTCCGGCACTTCGAACTGCTTGTAGTACTCGTCGTCGGCGTCATCGCTGGTGCGGGTTCCGCTGCGGCCATGGTCGAGCACGATCATCGCGGCATCGCGTGCGCGGACCTTGTCGGCCGCCGCGCGGGGCAGCAGTTCGTAGCCGGGATCATGGCGCACGATCACCAGCGTGCCGGCGGCCAGTTGCGCGCGCAGTGATGGGTTGACCAGGACGTCCGTGATCTTGTCGCCGTCGGTGAAGCGGTAGGCGATCTCGCCTTCGCGTTTGACCTTGTGCGCCTCGACGATCTGCCGGATCTGGGCGCACGCCTCGCTGGCCCGCGTCCGCGCGTTGCGTTCGGCCGCGATGGCGCGATCATGCTCGGCCTTCTCCGCCTGCAGCCGCCGCGCATCGATCTGTTCGGGACTGGCCGGTGCAGGCGCCTTGCCCTTGTGTTTCTTCGCCTGTTCGCGCACCACTTGCGCCGCCCTGGCCTTGTTGATCAAGCCGGCCTTGAGCAGTTGTTCCTGGAGCGGGTTGCGGATCGGCATGGCTAGCGGCCGGCGAAATGACGTAGGCCATTGTAGCGTGGGCATGCCGGTGCATCGGCGACGCGTGCTGCGCGCGCAGGACACCTTCAGTCCGCGTTATCAGGCTCGAAGAAGCTCCAGCGCACATCGGTGAATTCGGCTTTCATGGTGGCTTCGACCGCGTTGATCGCGGCGATCAGTTGCTGGTCGCCGGCCGTGGAGCGCATGCGCGCCTTCACCGCCACCATCACGTCCGGGCCCATCTGCAAGGTGATCAGGCTGAGCACCTCGGCCACCTCCGGCCGCGCCTGGAGAAACGCCAACAGCTCGTCGCGGCGGCGCGGCTCGACCCCCTGGCCGATCAGCAGGGCCTTGACCTCGATGGCGACCAGTACGGCCACCACGATCAGCAACAAGCCGATCGCGACGGTGCCGGCGGCGTCGAACACCAGGTTGCCGGTGAGCATGGTGACGCCGACGGCGAGCATGGCCAGGCACAGCCCGACGAGCGCGGCCAGGTCTTCGCCGAAGATCACCAGCAGTTCGCTGGAACGGGTCTGGCGGAACCAGGTCCACAGGTTCTGCTCGCCGCGTGCCTTGTTTACCTCAACCAGGCAGCCATGCAGCGAGATGCCTTCGACCACGATCGCGAACATGAGCACGCCCAGCGCCAGCCACGGCCATTTCAACGGCTCGGGATGACTGAACTTGTGGATGCCTTCGTAGAGCGAGAACATGCCGCCCACGCTGAACAACAGGATCGCGACGAGGAACGACCAGAAGTACAGCGCGCGGCCCCAGCCGAGCGGAAATTCGCTCGAAGGCGGCCGCTTGGCCTGGCGAATGCCGAGCAGAAGCAGACCCTGGTTGCCGCAGTCGGCCAGCGAGTGGACGGCCTCGGCCATCATCGCGCCGGAGCCGGTGATCACGGCGGCGACCAGTTTGGCCACGAAGATGGCGAAGTTGGCGCCCAGCGCGAGCAGGATCGCCTTGATCGGGTTGGCGTGCGCGGATGACATGCGGCTTCGAACCTTGAGAATCAGCCGCGCGGTCCAGCGGCGGTGAGGGGCGGTGTGCGGGTGCTCAGTGGATGCCCACGCCGAGGCCGACGCCGAAGTGGACATTGTTGCGGCCGCGGCCCATTTCCTGCGCGGTCCAGACGTGCGACTGCGTCACGTCGACCAGCGGAAACAGGTAATCCGCCTCGCCCACCTTGCCGGCGCGGGTACCGTTGAGCTTGCCGTCGACCGTGATCGAGGCGCCGGCCGGATAGTCCAGCGGCTCGACATAGCCGCGCAGCACCGCGATGAAGCGGCCGCCGCCGCTGTCGTTGGCGCGCGGACGCTGCGAGGAATCCAGCGGATAGCCGAGCACTTCGATTTCGCTGTGGTCGGGGTAGTTGCTGACGTGGACGATGCGTCCGCCCCACACCACTTCGTTGCCGCCGTAGCGTTCGGGCGTCTGCGCTACTTGCGCGGGGGTGGGGACAACGGCATGGGCGCTGGTCTTGTAGATCGGTGCCGGCGCGCAGGCCGCCAGCGTGAGCAGGGCGGCAGGCAGGGCCAGCCGGATCAACAGCGAGGCGGAATGGTGGCGCATGTTCTTGGCTCCTGGTCGTACGCGGACGAATGGGTTCAGCTTAGCGACGGTTCGGCGTGTGCGGTAGTCGCGAGGCGGGCAGGGGGCTGGCCGTGTTCAGCTGGCTGCGGGCCTCGTCCAGCAGCCACTCCAGTTTCCAGATGGCGGGTTGATCCTGCGCCAGCAACGTGGCCAGCGTGCGCAGCGGTTCGCGCAAGGCCTCGTCGAGGTTCCATGGGGCATTGAGGATCACCATGCCCGCGCCGTTGAGGCGCAGCGGCGAATCGTCCGGGTGGATCAGCAGCTCGGCGCGCAGGACACGCTTGACGGCGCTGTGCTGCAGGCGGCGCAGAAACGGTTGCACCTGGCTGCGCAGCTTGATCGGGTACCAGATGGCGTAGATACCGGTGGGCCAGCGCTGCAGCGCCGGTTTCAGCGCCTGCTCGATCAGCTTGTACTCGGCCTGCTGTGCCTCGTACGGCGGATCGATCAGCACCAGGCCGCGCTTTTCGTGGGGCGGCAGCAGTGCCTTCAGGGCTTCGTAACCGTCGCGCTCGTGCACGTGTACCTGCGGGTTGCCGCGGAACAGGTCGCGCAGCTTGCTGGCTTCTTCGGTATGCAGTTCACACAACTGGGCGCTGTCGCCGGGGCGCAGCAGCCGCGCCACTTGCAGCGGCGAGCCGGGGTAACGTTTCAGGCCTTGCGCGTTGTCGGCGCTGCCCAGGATGCTGGCGCGCCAGCGCTGCAGCAGCGGCGGCACTTTCTCGGCGGGGTGCAGGCGCGCAATACCCTCCTTGTGTTCGCCGGTCTTGCCCGCCTCGAAACCATCCAGCGGATAGTTGCCGCTGCCGGCATGGGTGTCGACATAACAGAACGGCGCCGGCTTGGCCTGCAGCGATTCAATCAGCGCCCGCAGCACGGTGTGTTTCAGCACATCGGCGAAATTGCCGGCGTGGTAGGCGTGGCGGTAGTTCATGACGATCACGATCGGCGGGATGGTCAAGTATAGAGGCACCGTCGCGCGCTTCCGGTGTGTTACTCATTCCACCATGCTGTGGCTTTCCGACGTGCCCATCAGCTCTGGTTGCTCGGTGACGCGGTGCTTGCGCCGCAGCAGCGGATGGGCGAACACCGCCGCCAGGATCACCGCTACGCCGAGGTAGAACCAGTGATCCAGCTGGTGCTGTTCGCCCAGCAGCACGATCGCCAGAATGATCGCGTAGACCGGCTCCAGGTTGGTCACCATCTGGGTGCCGAACGCGCTCATGTGGCGCAGCGCCACCAGGGCCAGCGAGAACGGCAGCAAGGTGCAGCCGAACGAAAGCGCCAGCAGCAAGAGGGTGTCGTGGGTATCGGGCAGTACGAACAGGGCACCCTGGTGCGGCAGCAACGGCGCCAGCAGGGTGAGGAAGACGGTGCCGGTGCCCAGCTCGATAAAGGTCACCGTCAGCGGATCGCCCGACTCGACCATGCGCTTGTTGAGTGAGCCGAACAGCGCCACGAACAGCGCCGACAGCACGCCGACCGCGATGCCGATGCGCATGTCGCCCGGCACGCCGCCGACCACCATCACCACGCCCGGCACCACGGCGGCGCCGATCAGCAGTTCGCGCGGATCGAACTTGCGCCGGGTCAGCCACGGCTCGATGAAGGCGAGGAACACCGGTCCCAGCGCGATGCAGGTCGCGCCGACCGAAGCATTGGACAGCTTGATCGCGGCGTAGAACGTGAGCCAATGCAGCGACACCAGCACGCCGATCCCGGCATAGGCGCCGATCAGCCGCCACGGCATCGCGCACAGGTTGCGACGCACCTTTGGCAGCAGCAGCAAGGCAACCGCCACCAGCAACATGCGCCACCACACCAGCGGCAATGCCGGCAGCGTGATCAGCTTGCCGAGAATCGCGGTGAAGCCCCACAGCAACACGCAGAAATGAATCTGCAGACGGGCCAGGTTGGCAGGTTGCATGGACGTTCACGCGAGAGAAGAGCGCTCATTCTAGCGCCGCGGGATGCGCCCGGCGCCGACCGGTTGGTCTCTACTTCTTCGGTGCTGAAGGCGATGATTTTTTCGGTGCTGGGAGGTTGCCGGAGCTGCGCAGTTGCTGCAGTACGGCGCGGCAGGTGTTGTCGCCGCTTTCATCCTTGTCATGGCTCGGCGCGATCAAGGCGATCAGGGCAGCCGCCGGCGCGGCAATCGCGCCGAGTGCGACCGCGCCGGCGCCACGCAGCAGTAGTGGGCCTTTCTGCACGCCCACGTCGGGGTGCTTCAAGGTGCCGCGCACGTACAGCGGCGAGCGTAGCGACAGAATGCGCAGACCCTTGGTGTGCGGCTGCACGTCGAGGTCGAGCTTTTCGCTGGCGAGGTTCACCGTGCCATCCACGTTGATCACGGCATCACCGGTATCGAACACAAACAGGCGCATGTCGAACAGCCCGTTCTTCGCCCTCATGTCAGTGGCGGCACAGTTGATCTTCACGGTCTTGTCGCCGAACAACTTGCCGATGATGATGTTGCCGACGTTGAGCCCGGCAGTCTCCAGCAGGGTCTTGCTGATCGCGCCGTCGTTCATCAGCAGCTTCAGCTCGCCGTTCGCGCTGCCGAGCAGGGCGGCGACGGAGTTTCCTTGCGCGGTGAGGTTGGCATCGCCGTTGATCTCGCCGAAGCTGGTGCGCATCGGCGCGAACTCGGGGAACAGCTGCTTCAACTTCAAGTGGCGCGCGTGGAGCTTCAACACGCCGTGCATCGGCTGGCGGCTGCCGTCCAGGGTGATATTGCTGCGCACCGTGCCGCCGGCGACGCCGAAGCTCAACGGGTCGAGATAAAGCGCGCCGTCATTGAGCACCAGGTGTGTGCTCAGCGAATCGATCGGCAGCGCCTTGCCGTGCTCGATGCGTGCCGCGGTGAAGTTGACGTCCGCGTCCATCGCCTGCCAGCGCTTCGTGCGGAACGGTTCGATCGGCAGCACTTTGTCTGCACGCTGGAGCGGGCCGTCGTCACGCGGCTTCTTCTCGCCGTTGGAATCGGCGCCGATCAACGGGCCCAGGTCGGAGAATCGCAACTGGTTCGAATGCAGCTCGCCAGTCAGTTTCGGCCGCACGCCGCCGGTAACGAACAACACGCTGCCGTCCAGGTCGCTGCCCCCGACGTGGCCACGAAAATCCTGGTAGCGGTAACGGCTGCCCTTGCCGCCCAGCGTGGCCTTCAGGTAGCCCTCGGTGGCGTAGGGCGGCGTGTCGGGCAGGGTGATGCCCGTCAACGGGTACAGCTTGGCCATGCTGGAGCCGGAGAACCACAATCGCAGGTCCAGTGCGCCCAGATTCAGCGGATCGGTCAGGGTGCCGACCAGCGCGATGCGGCTGTCGCCGATGCGCAGGTCAGCTTGCACCGGGAAGGGTTGGCTGGCGTTTTGCAGCGCCAGCACCGCACCGGTTTTGCCGTGGCCCTTGAGCGGACTGCCGTGATAGGTGCCCTCGGCATTCCAGGCGAACTGGTAGGTGATCGACCGGTTTGACGCTGCGGGCTTGTCGTCGGGTGCGTCTGCTGCTTTCCCGTTGGCTTTCCCGGTGGTCTTGCTCGCCTCCTTGCGCGCCTCCGTGGTTTGCTGTGCCACGATCTCGTCGTAGGGAATGGCGGTCTGCAGGGGTGTCGCGGTGACCTTGAGCCTGGTTTGCGTGGCGTCGTCGTCCAGGCGAATGACGCCGTTGTCGAAGCCCACCGAGCCGATGACCAGATGCCAGGTCGACGGGGCGGCGTTTTGCGGGAGTTCGAATTCCCAACTGGCGCGACCCTGCTTGTCCCGCTCCAGGTCGACGCGGGGATTCACCAGCTGCAGCGATGGCACGTCGACGCGGTGCGCCAGCAGCGCCAGCGGCGAGAGACGGAAGTGGAGTGCGTCGAGATGCGCGAATTGTGGTTGCGTGGCCCAACTGGGGTTGGCAATGCGGACATCGCGCGCCGTGAACTCGGGCCAGGGCAGCAGCGAGCCGAGCCCGTGGCCGCTGTGGTCACGTTGCCAGGCGACGGTGAGGTCGCCGTTGATGGAAAACGGTCTGCCGATCGCCTGACTCACCTTGTCGCTGATGAACGGACGCGCGCGATTCCAGTTGAACGTGGCGATCACGATCACCAGCAGCAGGACCAACGCCAGCAGCGCACTGCCGATCAACACCAGCCATTTGGGGCCTCGCTTCATGGAGTCGCTCCGCGGTGATCGACCGTTGCGCGCATCCGTGCTGGGTATCGGGCCATCCAGGCCGTGGGGAAGTCATAACCAATGCAATGCGTACGTTATGTATTCATGCGCGGTTGCGGTTCAGATGTCAGATGCCGGGAGGAGACTTGCGCGAGCTGATGGTTCATGTGCAAACGATCCCCAAACTCGTCAAATCAATGATGGCGCCTCGATAAAGAGTGTCTCAGCAACCAGTTGAGAATTGCTATTCCAGGCCGCTTGCGACGGCCGAGTCCGTCACAAGCCCGTTTTCGCCCACGCCGCGTTTTGCACCGGTCATCCTTCTAGAGCCGGTCGACCCAGGGATTTCCCGGCAAATGCATTCTCAACGTCGCCCTGAACAATCTGCCGTGATTGCGAATGCGCAGGTGCAGCAGTTCGTGCACGATGACGCAATCCTGAAACGCTACCGACTTGTCGCACAGTTCGCGGCTGAAACTTACGCGCCCGGCCGACGAGCACGATGCCCATTTGCGGCTCATGCGCTGGATCCGGATCTGTACGGGTTTCACCTTGAGGTTGATGGCCCATCGTTCGATGCGCTGGCGCAGGATGTCAGTGTGCATGGCCATGCAGGCTCAGCCGCGCAGCAGACGCAGCACGGCGTCGCCGAGCCGCACCATCTGCGCTCCGTCGACGCCGCGGGTGACCAGGCTGCGGTAGATCTCGGACTTGAGCTGGCGTCGCTCGTCGTCGTTGTCGCGATGGTTCGGGTATTTGGCTGCCGCGGCCATGATCTCGTTGGCGACGACCAGCGCTTCCTTGATGCCGTCGCCGTGCAGGTGCCAATACACCGCGAACGTCGACGGGTCCAGGCCCAGTTTCGCGCGCTCCGCGTCGGACTGCTCGCGCTCGTGGGTCAGCAGTTCCAGCTGTTCGATCGCCTGTTGCGTGCTCAGCGTGCGTTGCTCCAGCGCGTCAAGAATGGCCTGGGCGCGCTGGGCGATGTCGAGCAGCACCGGCTGCTCGTCAGCATGATCTTCGGCCTCGCGCTCGATCGAGCGCACCAGGTTGATCACCGTGGCGTTGTCGTTGCCGCCTTCCGCGCGCAGGGCGTGCAGGGTCTTGAGGTCGAACTCCACCGCCTTGCCGAGTGAGATCGGCCGCTCGCTGATCGCCGACTGGCGCACCATCTGCTCGGTCTTGCGCGCCACGTCTTCGTAGAAGCGCGTTGGGCTGCCGTAGGCATTGCGTACCATCAGGTACAGGTCGGTCAGTTCGCCATACGTCTGGACGTGCGGTCGCAGCTCGGCCGAAGGCGACAGGATTTCGTACAGGCTTTCGACTTGCCGGTAGCAGTCGATGAACTCCTGGCGTGCCTCGGGGGCGAGGAACACGTCGTACAGCAGTGTTTCCAGCTGCTTGTCGTTGCCGCCGGCCAGCGGTGCCAGATAGCGCGTCTGCGCGTCGGCCAGCAAGCGGCGGAATTCGACCAGCAGCAGGTCCAGGTCCTCAATCACGCCGGACACGTCCTGCGAGTCGAACGCCAGCGCCTTGTTCAGATCACGCAGCATGCCGATGAAGTCGATGATCAGGCCGCTCGGCTTCTGTCGTCCAGCAGCATCCTCGTAGGGCCGGTTGACGCGCGAGATCGCCTGCAGCAGCACGTGGTCGCGCATCGGCTTGTCCAGGTACATCGCGTACAGGATCGGCGCGTCGTAGCCGGTCAGCAGCTTGTCAGTGACAATCAGAATCTTCGGTTGCTGGTCAGGTTTGCGGAACAGCTTGCGCACGCGCTTTTCCTGCGCACCGTCGATCTGGTGCTGCGCCACCAGTGGATAGTCGATCGCATCGGCGGCGCTGGCGGTGTACACCGGCACCGACCAGTCGGCCGGCAGGTACTTGTCCAGCGCCTGCTTGTACAGTGCGCAGGCCTCGCGATCCACGCCCACCAGAAAGGCCTTGTAGCCCAGCGGTTCGACGTTTTCGCGAAAGTGCTGCGCCACGAAACGGGCGACCGCGTCGACACGTGCGTCTGCTTTCAGAAAGGCGCGCAGGTTCACGGCGCGATCGAGAATCCGATTCAGGTCATGGATGTCGCTGATGCCCTCGCTCTCGGCCAATGCATAGAACTCCTTCTCCAGCTTCTCGACCGGCAGCAACACCTTGGCCGGTGCGAGCATGTGACGGAGTTTCACCGTGGTGCCGTCGGCCACCGACTCGGCAATCGAGTACTTGTCCAGATAGCCGCTCTCGTCCTCGTGACCGAACGTCTTGAAGGTGCCCTTGCCATAGGCCGTCTTGTCCACCGGTGTGCCGGTGAACCCGATCAGGGTGGCGTGGGGCAGGGCGCCCATCAGATAGTTGCCCAGGTCGCCGCCGGTGGAACGGTGCGCCTCGTCGATCAGCACAAACACATTGCTGCGCGTGGACAGGTCGGCGTCGGCCTTGTCGAACTTGTGGATCATGGTCACGATCAGACCGCTGAATTGCTGGCGCAGCAGGTCGTGCAGGGCGCGTTTGCTCTCGGCGATGCGGACCGCGATGCTGCTGCCCTGCAGGTCACCCAGCAGAGCCTCGACCCAGCCGGAAAGCTGACCTTCCAGCTCGTTGCGATCGATCACCATCACCACCGTGGCGCCCGGGAATCGCACCGGGTTTTCCAGAATCAGCCGCGCGGCAGTGATCATGGTGAAGGTCTTGCCCGAACCTTGCGTGTGCCAGACCAGACCGCTGCGCTTGCCGGGCTCGGCGCAGCGCTCGGCCACCTTGATCGCTGCGCGGGTCTGGTGCTGGCGCAGGATGGTCTTGCACAGCTCGTCGTCCTGCTCGAAGAACAGAATCCAGTCGCGCAGCATGCGCAGGAAGCGGGCGTGGTCGAAGAAGTGTTTCACGCGGTCTTCGTAACTTCCCGCTTTTTCCTCCTTCCAGTTGAAGACGAACTTGCGCTGGGTATTCCAGGTGACGCCGTAGAAGTACTCGATCAGGTGGGTGATGTTGAACACCTGCGGCGCGGTGAGCATCTCCGGCGTTTCCAGCTCATAGCGGCGCAGTTGCACCAGCGCCTTGCTCATCGCGTCCTTTGATTTGGGGTTCTTGTTCTCCACGATTGCCACCGGCACGCCGTTGATCACGAACACCACGTCGGCGCGATTGCCCTTGCGGGTGCCGTTGCGGTACGCCCATTCCCAGGTCACCTGGAATACGTTGCTGCCCGCCGTATTGTCGTAATCGACCAGCCGCACATTGCGATGGCGCTTCTCGCTGTCGACGTAGATCGTCTGCTTGCCGCGCAGCCACTCCAACACTTCGCGATTGCCGGCAATCGTGGTGGGCAGGCTTTCGAGTCGTTGCACGATGCCGGACACGTCCGCCGGGGTCACCACGCCGGGGTTCAGTCGCAGCAGCGCGGCTTCCAGTTCGTCGTAGAAGTACAGACCGCCCTCGCCGCGTCGCTTGCGTAGGGCCTCCGATTCGTTCACGCGGTCCCAGCCGGCTGCGGCGGCGTGATCGACCAGCGGGAACTGGACGGAGGAGGCTTCGATGGCAAGTTTGGTCATGGTGATTTGGGCAGCGGACGTTTGCTCATGGCTTGGCTTGGCGGCAGTTATGCAGGATCATGGCCGAAAGGTTCCACCCCGGTGACAAGAGGCCATGGGCCTCTCCCGCGAGGGTAGCCGGGGTGGTCATTTCTTTCGGGAAGAGTTGCCCAGGGGCTTGCCCTGTCTGGGCAATTTCTTTTCTTCCGATTTCAGTCGGCGCTCGACCTTCTTGACGTCCTCAGCTGCCGGCAGCGATTCGGGATGGATATTGCGATCGGTCAGGATCTTGCGCACATCGCGATTGGTCCGCACGTGCTGGCGCGAGATGCCGGCTTCGCCATGCAGGTTCTGCTGCTGCACCTGCAGCGTGGTGACCTCGTTGGCAAAGTCCTTTGCCTTGATCGTGATGGTGGGTAGAAAGTCGGCCAGCGCGCGGCCGGTGGGAACCGCCAGCTTGTCCTTCATCGCCTGCGTGGTATGGCCGCCGAACAGGGCGGTGTCGCCCTTGCTGCGGATGCGGGCGAAGCCATGATTGTCCACGTCGCGCTCGTACAGCACGCGCGACAGTTCCTTCTCCGACAGCGTCAGCTTGCCACGCGCCTCGATGCGTTCCAGTTCGGCAATGCGCAGCTCGATCAGTTCCTGCTTG
>CAJDVU010000085.1_pt1 | contig 13315 bp, 12 predicted proteins | sample 7391431 | NCBI WGS metagenome assembly CAJDVU01 (sample SAMEA7055700, study PRJEB34461) | soil metagenome | biome: terrestrial ecosystem; feature: Peninsula; material: soil | place: Antarctica | collected 2016
CGAGTACATCGGCGCATCCGCCACCAGCACCATCTGATCACCCGAAATATCGATCAGCTGGTCCAGGTCGGGATGCAACCCGCCGACTGCCAGAAACCGGTCCTTCGAGAACTTGTTCAACGACACCAGCCATTTGCCGTCGGCGTCGCGCGTCTCGCCCAGCGAAGTGTGATCGTGCCCGGGCTGATAGGCGACATCGAGCTTCTGGCGCAGATACTTGGTCTTCTTGTCGGCATAGTTTTTGATCGCGTCCTGGATGTTCCATTTGGCGATCTGACTGTCGATGAACAGCGTCGTGTAGGCATTGCCGCGACCGTCGTATGCAGTGTGCAATGGACCCAGCCCCAGCTGAGGCTCGGCGACGACGGCATCACGCGGGTCCTTGATCTTGCCCGCAAAGTAGTCATCGACCTTGCTCCACTCCATCAGCGTGACCGTGGGCGACAACTTGCCGGCGGCAGCGAAATACTTGCCGTCCGGACTGGCGTTGAGGCCGTGCGGGTTCTTCGGCACCGGGATATACATCGTCAGTTCCGAGCCATGGCGTCCATCCACGACCGGCACCTTGTTCGTGCCGATGGTCTTGAATTTACCCGCCTTGACCGCCGCTTCGATGCGCTTGATATTGAACACGACGACCCAGTCGCGCTCGCTCTGCATCATGCCGGCCAGGTCAACGGCGCCCTCGCTGTTGTAGCAGGTTGACGCCACGTACTTGCCTTCGTAGTCGCAATCGGTATTGTCCAGATTACCGTCGACGATGACCTGCCACGCCACCTCCATGGTGTCGCCGTCGATCGCGGTGAACATGCACTGGTATTTCTTCGGATCATCCAGGTCACGACCGTCGTTGGGAATGGGTATCCTGAATTCCGAGTTGGCGAACACGTAGCCGGTGCGCGGCTCACGCTGCACGCGCATGCCGTGGATGTCCGCCACGTTGGGGACGTCGATGATCTTGTCGGTGCGCATCACGTCACAGCGGATGCGCGCCACGCGGGTACCGCACTTGTCATTCGCGAACAGATAGCGCCCGTCGTAATGGCCGTGGGTCTGGCTCATGTGCGGATGATGCAGGTCGCCACCGCGGGGGAAGTTCTCGCCCAGCACCCGCCTGCTCTCGTTGGTGATGCCCCAGCCGATGGCGAAGTCGGGGTTGAACACCGGTACCCGGATCAGTTCACGCATCGACGGCAGGCCCAGGATACGTATTTCGCCGGACTGGCCACCACTCCAGAAGCCGTAGTATTCGTCAAGCTTGCCCGGGGCAACGAAGTCTTTCGGCGCACCGGCGGCCGCTGCGGCCACGGGGTGGACACTCTGTGCCGCAGCCGGTGCGCCAGCTACCGGCGTCGGCGTCGGTGTGCGATCGCATCCGGCCAACAGCACGCCGCCGGCTCCGGCCAGACCCGCCATCGCACTCACTCTCATGAAATTGCGTCGCGACGGGTTCCCTGGCTGGCCAGGCAAGGACGCGATCTCTGCTTCCGTCAGTGCCCGGATCGGGCCGACTGTCGGTTCCGAATTCGGGTCGTTGGTCTTGTCGCTCATGCTGATGACTCCTCGAAATGAATGAAACTGAAGACGATCCTTGACGCTAGCCGGGCGTTACCGCCGGCCCCTCGCTATCTGCCGTAGTCACCAGAACCACGGGCGTTGGAAGCGGGCGTGACACGCCCTCCCGCTTCTCCCGTTTCTTGCGACGCTCGACCAGCGGTGGGCACTTGTGGTCGTTGTTGTAGGTCAACTGGCAATCCAGGCAGTAGTGACATTCGTTGTAGTTGATCGGGCCCAGCGGGCTGATCGCCCTGACCTCGGCCGGCGCAGCCACTCGAACAAGCGCCAGCGACCGGAGACCGCCAGACCGGCACCCAGCGGGCAGACGTAGCGGCAGAAGACCTTGTTGATGAACACGGAGCCGACCAGCCAGACCAGCGCGTAAGCCACAAAGCCCCAGGAGCGCATGAAATGCAGGTTGACCGCGGTCTTGAACGGTTCCACCTCCGCGAAGCGCTCGGCAACGCCCACCGACTGCAGCGAAAGCCCGAACAGGAACAGCAAGATGAGGTACTTGATCGCCCACAAGCGCTCATGCACATACGCTGGCGGTTCCAGCTGCGGCACCTTGAACTTCACCGCGACCTTGTTGATCAGCACCTGCATGGCGCCAAACGGGCACAGCCAGCCGCAATACACGCCGCGCCCGACCAGCAACAGGGACACCGCCACGAAGGTCCACAGGATGAACATCAAGGGATCCATCAGGAAGATGGACCAATGGAATCCATGGGTCACGGAGTGGACGAAGGTCAGGATGTTGACCACCGAAAGCTGGGCCAGGCAATACCATCCGATGAACACAACGGTGTAGATGAGAAAGCCGACGCGCACACGCTGCACCAGCAGCGGACGCTTGACCACCCAGTCCTGGAACAGCAGGATCATCGACAGAAAGAACAGCCCGGCCACCAGCACGGCGATCTGGAAGCGCTTTGCGTACCAGACCTTCACCCACAACGGTGCGTCCTGCGGTATCGGACTGATGACAGGGTGCGTGACATAGGCCGCCGGTATCTGGTAGCTGCCGGAAAATGTGTTGTAGATGCTTTGCAGCGGTCCGACTTGCCGATTCACCACCAGCTGCAGGGTCCATGGCGCGCCGGGGTTGAAGCCTTGGCCATGGCGCAGAATGAAGATGGCCTTCTCGTTGAACGACGGCATCCCCGCCAGCTCCGGGTCGCCCAGCACCTCGAAGTCAGTGTCCTTGAACAGGAACACCTTGCGGGCCTGCATGATGTGCAGTCGGTCGAAGATCCCGCCGCGCACGTAGCCGACACCCTTGAACGAATACAGGCCGTTGGCGACCACCGCGATCGCCTCGTCGCCGGGCTTGAGACCCTGCATCAACGTGGCGTAACCGGAATCACCCAGCAGGTTCCTGCCTACGGTCGGCGGTGTGATGTCGGCGTAGTAGAGGTCGATGAAGGTATCGTCCAGGCCGCCATTCCGATCCTGGTCATGGCCGTGGTGGTCATGATCCTTGTGGTCATGATCCTTGCGACCAGCATCCTCGTTGTCAGCTAACGGTTCCGTCGGATCATCAACCAACCCACTCTCTGGCTGACCCTTGAAGGCATTGACGACCATGCCCCGCGTGATGTTCAAGCGGCGAAAGGCTCCGTTCCCGGTCAGCTTGGTCCAATCGGCCTTTTTGAAGTAGTTGGCGAGAATCGTCGCCGGAGCACTTGCAGTGGCCGCGCGACCGGCGATGAGACTTCGCGACACGGCCACCTCCACCGCCGCATTCATGATCGTCTCGTTGACCACCATCGAGGTCACCGTGGCGCTGCTGATCGCATCGATCTTGATCGACCCAGGCGTACTGCTGCCGCCGACCACGATGTTGTCCTTGGCGTTGTGGCCGACATAACGCGCCACAAAGTCGTAGAGCTTCTGCACGGGTATGCCGAGCAGGAAAATGGGCTCGTCCTGCTGCAGTACCCGGGTGTCGAGAATCTTGCCGGTCTGATCGATCGCCACCAGGATATTCACCGGGTCGCCGGAGTACGCCGGCACCGGCGCCACCATCACCGACTCGAACACGTAACCGATGACCTTGTCGCCGGCATAGACGGCGGCCGCCGGTGGCTTGCCGGTGATGTCGCCGAATCGCGTCGCGGTGGGGAAATAGCGTCGCACCTCGGGATACTTCTGATCGATGCCGGCAACGGCGTCCATCGAAACGAGCAACAACAAACAAGCCATGCACAGCATGAGCAACTGGCCGGCAAGGCGGGGCTGGCCGGCCTCCTTGTCGCGACCAAGAGTTTCAAACCACAGTGCTCGCATCTCAGACCACCTCTGCCTGGCCCGAGACCTGCGGCAGGTCACGCGAACGCCAGCTGCTGCGGCAGTCCCTGGAAAACACCAGCCACTGATCGTTCTGCGCCGCCATCACGTCGCGCAACCGCGGCAGCGGCATGGAAGCGGCGGCCACGCTCATGGCATCGGCATCCACCGACGTTTCGGCCATCACCGTGACGCTGGAATAGTTCAGCGGTGAATAGCCGGTATGCGGATTGATCACGTGGAACAGCTTCTTGTCGGTCGAATAGAAGATCCGGTAATTGCCGGAGGTGCCCAGCGCGGCGTTGCGCAAGGTCACGACAGACGCAACCCGATTGATGTTGCCCGGATCGACGATGCCGACGTGCCACTGGCGGTTGAGACCGTTGCCGGAGATCGCCCGCACGTCGCCACCGGCGTCCACCAGGGCGTACTCGATACCCGAGGCCCGCAACGCGGCAATGCCCCGGTCGATGACGTAGCCCTTGGCCAGCCCGTCCAGGGTGACCGCCATGCCGGGTTGAGCGAACCGAACGCCTTGCGCATCCAGCGCGATGCGGCGGTAGTTGATCAGCTGGTCCCGCTGCCCGAGCTGCACGCGGTCATGCGTGTCAAGCACGGCGGGCTGACGCATCGACTCGAAATACTGCAGCACCGGCAGGACGCTGATATCGAAATCGCCATCCGTCAGCGCCGAGATCGCCAACGAACGATGCAAGACCTCCCTCAGCTCCGGCGGCACGTGCTCCAGATGACCGTCGCGGTTCAGACGCGCCACCGGGCTGGCCGGATCGAACCGGGTCAGCACGGCCACCGCGTCCGCCATGCGCAGGAATGCGGTATCGATGGCAATCCCCGCCTGGTCGACATCGTCGGCCAGGCAGGTGATCGCCACCGAGGTCTGCATCAGCGTCTGCTCACGCCGCACTTCGAACAGGTTGCGCTCGCGCCTGAGCACGACCCAGCCCGATCCGCCAACCACTCCCGCAGCCGCGGCGACACCGGCGATGACCTTGAGCAGCTTCCGTCTGCCGGGCGAACGCAGTTCTTCCGTTATTTCCGGAACGCGCATCACATCAGCCTCCCGTGGCTGCAAACCAGTCAAACAAACCGTTCAGGCGAGGCTTTTGTCGCTCCAACTCAGGCTTTGCGCGCGTACATCACGCACCAGCCCTTCGGCGCAATGACCCCCTCGACGACCTTGCAGGTGCCGTTGTCCGTCGGTGTTTTCCCGGGGATGAAATGGATGCAGTTGTCGCACTGGTCCTTGCCATGCGGCGTGGTCTGATACATCGCCACGGCCTGGGTTGCCTTGCCGGCCTGCGCCCGCGCCGGCGTGGTTTTCAGCAGGCCGGTGGTCGCGACGGCACCCACCGCGGCGATGGTAATGCCGTTGCGGATCAGCGTGCGGCGGCTTTCATTGATGCTGTCGGTGGTCTCTTTCATGAGGCTCTCCTTGGGTGATGGTGAGTATGGTTCAGGTGTGGATGGCCTTGAACGTGCGTGCGCCAGCCCGTTCCACTTCAGGTGGCGACCACGGACTTATGCTCGCTAGCCGCTGATGCTGGCGTGACGACGCGACCGGGCTCGTCGTCGACATCCGCACTGACGCCCAGCCGTCGCCGAAGGGCCGGGCTGGTCGTGGTGTATTGCAAGGGGACTTTCTTGCCCGGATTCAGGTATTCCCCGACCGCGAACGCACACAGCGCCGCTTCGTGAAATCCCGACAGGATCAGCTTCTTCTTGCCTGGATAGCTGTTGACGTCACCTACCGCGAAAATGCCTGGCGTCGAGGTCTGGAACGTGGCGTTGTCGACCGCCAACTGGTGCTGTTCCAGCGCCAGACCCCATTTGGCGATCGGCCCGAGCGCCGGGTGCAGCCCCCAGAAGACCAGCAACTGCTCCGCCTCGATACGCTGCACCATGCCGCTGTGCACTCGCACACGCACTGACTTGAGCTCGTCTCCTGGCGCCTCCAGCCCCACGATGTCACCTTCGAGAAATTGCATGCGCCCTTCATCGCACAGTTCCTGCATGCGCTTGACGTGAGCCGGGGCCCCGCGGAACTTGGAAGACCGGTGCACCAGGACGATGCTGCGCGCACGGTCGATCAGCGCCATGCTCCAATCCAGCGCGGCATCCCCACCGCCAACGATGACAATGTCCTTGCCGTCGAAGAGTTTGGGATCGGTAACCTTGTAGTGGAGCGACTTGCCCACCAGGTTGGCCGCCTCGGGCACCTCAAGCTGGCGCGGCGAGAACGCACCCAGGCCGCCGGCGACGACCACCACGCCCGTATCGAAGCGCGTACCGGCATTCGTGACGACTTCGAAGCGGCCCGTGTCCATGCGCCGCACCGACGAGACTGTTTCGTCCAGATGGAACTGCGGCGCGAACGGCCGGATCTGTACTTGCAGGCGCTCGATCAGCTCCCGTCCCGTGCACACGGGTACCGCCGGAATGTCATAGATCGGCTTGTCCGGATAGAGCTCGATGCACTGACCACCGAGCTGCGGCATCGAGTCGATCACGTGCGCGCTCAATCCGAGCAGCCCCAGCTCGAATACCTGGAACAGCCCTGCCGGACCGGCTCCGACGATGACCGCATCGGTACAAATCGACGCTCTGTTCATGGATAGACTCGCCTGTTGCAGATGCTCTGCCATTGGCGAGAGTCTCCGCCTCGATGGCACATGGGTTCTTGACCACCATCAATTTCCCGAGGCATTGGCCTGCGGCGCGATGCCACGTCACGGAATGCGTTTCATTGGTGTTGCAAGGAATTCCGTTCGTCCCCACGGACGGCGCGCGACATCCACCAAGCCATGCTGTCGGCGTGGCGCAGCGATTCGAGGCGATCGCTGCCGAGCGCAGACAAGCAACGCCTTCGACTGCAAGTTGCGACGCAAGCCCTGATGCGAGCCCGGGTTGAGCGTTGACCAAGCCGGGTGCGCCCGTCCGCGCGACACGCAGACGTTCACGTTGCGTCGTGTGGGTTGTCCGTGATTGGGCGACTTCTCTTGTTTCGGAACCGGGCCCATGAGGCAGGTCAGGCGCACGTGACACGCTGTCACGGTGCACGTGCGGCACGGAGAAGAAACACTGAATGCGATGCGTCCAGCCAACCGCCAATCGACCAGCGAGGAGCATGTGATCCGCACCCGTCGCGGGAGCAAGCGCCTGGCGTGGCGGGCGATGGACATACCACGGCATTGCCGGCCCGGCCCGTTGCAGCGCGAGTCGGCTTGCCATCCGTGTTCGGCGGGAACGGGTGCGTGCAGCTACTCTCGGATGCCTTGAATTGACCCGGACCATGCTGGACAGACGTCCCGCAGCAACCGCACCACGACCAGTCGCCGACGGTTCTGTTGCTCACACGTGGTGCGCACGATCCTGCCTCCGCGCCATGCCCCGACCATGTCGATATCCGTCGGCAAGAACGGTTAACCTATGGCATCGGCCACCAGGGCTGGCACGTCAGACTCGTCCGGCGCGCTCACGTGAATTCCCCAGGCGCCATTGCGAGACGGTCAGAGCGTTGAACGATATAGCGTCAAATGTCGAATTGGACGAGCTCAGGCGCAACTGCGGTTACAGCGCCATAACTGATTTCCGCCTGCCAGCGGGACTCAGCATCGCGGACTTTCAAACGCTCAACGCAACCGTGCGCGATCGGGTGCCGCTCGATCGGGGGACCACGTTGTTTCACCAAGGCGACTCGTTCGCGGCACTTTACGTCGTGCGAGCCGGTTCGCTGAAAACCTTGATGGAAGGCTCCGAGGGCGACGTACAAATCCTTGGCTTCCACCTGCCCGGAGACATCATGGGCATAGGCGGCCTGATCAACGAGCACCACCCGTGCAGTGCCGAGGCGCTTGAACGATCCAGCGTCTGTGAGTTGCGCTACGCAAAGTTGCAGGAGGTAAGCATCAGCGTACCCGCACTGCACCATCAGCTGGTCCGGGTGATCAGCCGCGCGTTGGTCAACGAGCAACGCCACATGGTGATGATGGGCAAGCAACAGGCACAGCGACGGCTGGCGGTCTTCATACGCAGTCTGGCCGGCCGCTACGCGCGTTTGTCGCGGGATCCACTGGCCTTGACCTTGTCGATGTCGCGCAGTGACATTGCCAATTACCTGGGCCTGGCCCTCGAAACCGTCAGCCGGTTGTTCACCAAGATGGAGTCCGATGGCGTTCTCGTGGTGAATCGCAAGTCCGTACGCATCCTGCGCCCAGATCTGCTCGATGAGCTGTGTGGTAGCGAGATCGACATCTGAGCCGGGCGCACAACGCCATCAATCACCTGCTGCCATCCATGCCGGACTTTCGCGGGTAGCGCTGAGAACGTCCTGACAGTCCTGCGGTCGCGTCCCGGCATCGCGGCCTCAACGACAAACCGGTACCGGCACATGGCAACTCACCAGCACGCCGGGGGTCTCGCTGCCAAAAGATGCCCGGACTCATGCGATGGTCATCACCATTCGATCGTCCGCTGACTGATGGTCGCGATCACGACGACAGCGTTCCTCTGGCTATTCCCTTTTGTGAACCGGTTTGACCGTGGTCAATACCGCGCGATCACATCTGCCACAGCATTCCCTCACGCACGGCACGGTCATCACGGCCAACCCGGGGGGATCATGCTGGACATCATCGTCAACATTGGCCAAACCACAGCCAACCCGTCATGGCCAGGCGACGCGTTGGCTCTGGCCCAACGCCAGCAGGCCTTTGCAACTGGACTCCAGGTGGTTGCGGTCCACCCTTCGCTGATGGTGGTTCCCGACGCCATCAGCTTGCTGGCCGCCGAGGAAGAGCATGCCCTGAAGCGCCGGGACTGGTGGCTGCGCCTGTGCCGAAACGCCGGCATCGGCGGCGAGTGGGAGGTGATACGTGGCATTTCCACGCCGGCACTGGCGAAGCGTTCAAGACTGGCCGACTTCATGATCGGTGAACTGCGGGTCAGTGATCCGGACGCACCCGTCGGGTTCGATGACGTCACTCGCGCACTGTTTGCCCACGCCGCCCCCATGCTGCTCGTGCCCGACACTTATCGTGATGGCCTGCACGCGGACCGCATCGTCATTGCATGGAACGGATCCGGTGAGGCCGCGCGAGCCGTGAAGACGGCGCTCCCTCTGTTGACACAGGCATCTGCCGTGCAGGTGCTCGATGGGGAGCGCAGCGGCTTGCCAGGCATCAGCCCGCCACCGCTGCCGTTGCGTGCATGGTTCCAGCGACATGGTATCGAGGCCCAATGGCATCCGTTTCCAGTCGAGCACGATGAGGGTCCGGCGCTGCTGGCAGCAGCGAAGGCGTTCGGCGCCGACCTGCTGGTCATGGGTGCGTGGGGTCGCTCGCGGATCAGTGAGCTCGCGATGGGCGGCGCGACGCGCTGGATACTCAAACACGCGACCTTGCCGCTGTTCCTCGCTCACTGAGAACCAGTCAAATCGATCGACCGCTTTGAGCAACGACGTCATGTACATGAGTGACGGACGTCCATGCGTCGGCACGGCGAGGAACCTGGCCTCGAGCAGGTCATCGCCCCGGGCTCCGGCCTTGACGGCATTCTTCACGTGGAAGGCCACGCATCACGCGCACTGGGAGGTGACCGAAAGGGTCACATCGCTTACCTCCTTCCCGCCGGAGGTAAGCGCCGACCCAAACTCCGTCTTGCCCATGACGTTCGTGAACGCGTCGACTTCCACCGGATGACTGTTGCCCAGGCTCTCCAACGCGGCCTCGATCTCCGCCAGACGCCCGTGCATCTTCATCGCCACGATCCATCTCCCTGTCACGAGGAAGGAATGTGGAACCGGAATTCACCTCGTTCAGCATGTAACCCATGCTCGAAGGCAGCAGCTACAGATCGTGTCACATTCATTGGAATGGTTAATGTTCGGTGCGCTGCCGACACGGAGTGCGCCGTGGCCGTTCAATCATCTGGCGGCGGTCCCGGCGGAGATTCCGCACGTGGCTTGGGCATCGAAGTGCTGCCGCGCCAGCCTTGTGCGTGGCCGGCCGCCTCGCACTCCATCAGCAGGGAAACCCTGCTGGCGCAAGCAAGTTCATCGGCAACGCTAGCTGGTTGCGCATCACGATGTTGCCCGGTGCCAAGACTGCCGCAGACGATCAGATCTGCAGCAACCGCTCCCGCGGCCCACAGGATCTGCTGAGCCCCGTGCGATGTCTTTCGCCCGCCGCGAGCACGGCGCCGGTTCCCAGCAGGTCATGGTGGCGCGCTCGATCCCATGTCTGATCGAGCAACTTCTCGCCTGCCGCATACTTACATCGCATGCTCGCCCTCGTCGCAAACCTGTCTCGTCTGTGCCCATGTGATGACATGCACGAAGTGGATGTCGGCGCTCTGATCGGTGGCGATCGCTATGGCGTGCGCGGTCGTCCGCTCCGAGCGCGGACTGCCGTCAATCGGCATCAGTACCAGTCTGAAGACAACCCATGGACGCGTCTCCCTGTAAATGGAATCGAACGCCCATTCGCCAGTCGGTGCCGGTCAGCGCGGCGCCTTGCGTCCGGTTCCGGGCCTCCCGTCGCCACCCATCGCGCGCGCCGTTGATTCAGCGGCCTTCATCATCGGATCGAGCCCGCTGTTCATCAGTTTGGCTGAATTCTCGAAGGCATTGATAAAGCTTTCCATCCAGGGATTGTTGACCGCCGCGGTGGACGCATTGATTCGCCCGCTATCGCGGGTAGCAGTCTGCATGCCGACGAACGTGTCGGCGCTATAGCCCGCCGCCAGGCGCAGGATCTCGGCGTAGGCGGCCACGGTCTCCTTGAAGAAATCGTTCGATCGCGTACTCTGCTTGGCGAAGCTGTCGCTGATCTGTTGCATGGCATTCTGCGCGATCGTCGCCGGATCATGCCCCGGCTCCAGATTGCCGGCGTTTGCTGCCAGATCATGCAGCAATCCGTCGATGACGTCGGCCTGGGCATCGCTGATGCGCCGACGCTGCTCGAGTATCTTGCTGGTGAACAGGAAGGTGTTGGCGATGTGGTCCCTGTGCAGCTTCTTCAGTTCATTCAACTGGGTCTGGGGAATCATGATGGTCTCCAAGTGCGTGCGCTGCGTGATTTCGAACGAATGGCGATACGCCCACGCAGCGAGCGTTCGTCGTCCGGAAATGTGATGAGCTGGCGCGTCATTACCGTTCGCGAGTTCCGTTGCCAGCGGCAGCATGTCCGAAACAGTAGCACCACCTAACACTCCACGGTGCGAACAGGATGGGCTGTTGCATTTCACGCGATTTTAATCTGTTCAATAATGACGATGGTTTCCGACATCAGCACCGCTCCGCAGCTGGCAGTTCGAAGTATTGCTCATACTCTCCATGACTATTCGGCATGGCCATTCGTTGGACCTTTCGAACCGCGAATTGATCCACGTCAACACACTGCCGGTCGGAACCACGCATCTTCGGAAGCAGATTCGGGCTTGGCGCCGAAATATCATCTCTGAAGAGCGAACTTGCCCGTCCGCCCAAAGTGGGAGTCGTCATGTATTCGACGCTGATGGTTTACCTGGACCCGTCTGCTGACAACACCCACCTGCTGCAAATCACCGGAACACTGGCCGCGCGTTTCGGCGCGGGCGTGCTTGGCGTTTCAGCCAGCCGGTTGGTTGGGGTCGACTACGACGTCGGCGGGATTCCAGGCGGAGTGGTCGACGTGGGCCACGGAGAGCTGGTTGAGACCATGGAGGCCGCCAAGCAGGCTGCGCTGGCCATCCTTCAGCGACCTGGGCGCCAGATCGAATGGCGTTCCATCCTGCACCCGGGCCCGCTGGAAGCGCCCGTGATCCGCGAGACGCGCAGCGCAGATCTGGTGATTGCTTCGGCCAACTACCGCGGATCGCTGACACGAGGTACGCCCTATCTGAATATAGGCGACCTCGTGATGCAGTCGGGACGACCCGTGTTGATCATTCCTCCAGCGACCGTCGAGCTGAAGGCACGCAACGTGCTCGTCGGCTGGAACGACACGCGTGAATCGCGGCGCGCCGTGTCCGACGCCTTGCCGTGGCTGCAGACTGCCGAGCGGGTGCTCGTGGTCCATGTCGCTCGCAAGAAGGATATCGAGCAGGCCAAGCAAGGCGTGGCCGATGTTGTGCGTTGGCTCAAGCGTCACCAGGTGCCAGCCGAGGGCATGACAGTGTCCGAACACGGACGCAATGCGCCCCAGCTTGAAGCTGTTGCGGGGACGGAAGGCATCGATCTGATCGTGGCCGGCGCCTACGGGCATAGTCGCTTCCGCGAATGGGCGTTGGGCGGAGTGACCCGCAACCTCCTGCTGTACGGTGACTTGTGTGCACTGGTGTCGCACTGAGAGGCAAGGTGTCGCTGTTCTGGCCGATGACCCTGGCCGCCGGGCTGGTCGAAATGGACTCAACCTGGTCGTGCAAAACGTCAGGATGATGGTCGGGAAGCTGCGCGCGTGGCAGCATCAAGCTCCGCCTGACTACTGCCCCCCTCGGTCTGCTGGCCGGTGAACACGACGACATCACCTCACATCAGCAAGCATCGGCGGCAGGAAAGCTGATGGAGACGTCGACGGACAACGTTCACAGGCGCCTGGTGCAGGGCGGACACGCCGGCCTGTTTATCGGTACGGAGAGCTTCAAGGAAGTGTGGGTGCAGAGCGCGGCGTGGATCGGACGGAGCGAGGCCAGCGATGCGTAACGATATTCGATCCAGATCAAGTGCCTCACCCAGCGAGCGTGTGATTTGCATCCGTCCTTGCGTGCCTCAGGCAGAGCTTCTGTGGGACGTCAATCGCTAGCCGCATCTGATGACCAGCTTGCTGGGTACAAGTGCACATCCAGCCGACTGATTCTTGTTTCTGTGCACACGAGCATTCACAAGCCATGACTCACGTCGTTACCGACAATTGCATCAAGTGCAAATACACCGACTGCGTCGTGGTGTGTCCGGTCGATTGTTTTCACGAAGGTGCCAATTTTCTCGCGATTGACCCGGAGGAGTGCATCGACTGCACCCTGTGCGTACCCGAATGTCCGGCCGACGCTATCTTCCTCGAAGACGATATCCCTGCCGGACTGGAGAACTTCGTGCAGATCAATGCCGAACTGGCGCCATTGTGGCCGGTGATCGACGCGAAGATTCCGGCACCCACAGATGCCGACCATTGGAACGGCGTTGCAGCGAAACTGCCACAGCTGGAGCGTTGAGCGAAAACACCTTGGTCACCAGACGCAGACATAGCTCGATCTCAAACCATTTCACTCAATAGAGATACCCCATGACACTTCATCACGCCGCGTCCGGCGAAATTATTGACGTTCGGCCGTATGGCGAGAAGCTCAAGCAGGAAATCCCGAAAACTTTGGTCAAGACTGCGCGTCTACAGGTCTTTCGTTATGTCCTGCTCGCGGGCAAGGAGTTCGCCGAGCACAAGGTGAGCGGCGGGATCACGGTTCAATGTCTCGA
>CAJDVU010000152.1_pt1 | contig 13271 bp, 5 predicted proteins | sample 7391431 | NCBI WGS metagenome assembly CAJDVU01 (sample SAMEA7055700, study PRJEB34461) | soil metagenome | biome: terrestrial ecosystem; feature: Peninsula; material: soil | place: Antarctica | collected 2016
CCGTCGGCGCCGCGTTCGTAGTAGCGCGCGTCGAACGGTTGCAACGGATGGTGGACCAGCCAGGGCCGCTCCGCCTGATCGTCGTCGGCGGTGCCGTGTTGCTCGTCGAGGAATTGCAGCAGCTCGGCCAGCGGCGCGGCCGGATTGCGCGGCTTGCCGTCGCGCACGCCTTCGCCGATGTAGCTGATATGCAGTACTTCGCGCGAGGACATCAGCGCTTCGAGGAACAGGTAGCGATCCTCATTGCGCGTATCGCGATCACCCGGGCGCGGCTGGCTGGGGATGCGATTGATGCCGGCATCCTGGCCCGGGCGTGGGAACTCGCCCTCGTTCATGCCGAGCAGGCACACCACCCGGAACGGAATCGAGCGTTGCGGCACCAGTCCGCAGAAGGTCACCCCGCCGAGCAGGAAGGCTTGCCGTTCCGGCACCGCGCCCAGCGCGCCGCGCAGGGCTTCGCGCACCACGCTCCACGGCAGGTTGGCGGTCAGGCCGGTCTCGGTGGCCTGGTTGCCGAGGTCGGCGGCGAGCCGGCGCAAGCTGTCGAGTGCGTGGTTCTCCGCTTCGTCGCGCGGGTCGGCGAGGAACAATGCGTCGATCAGTTGCAGCAACCACTCGCTCCAGTCCGTCAGCGGGCGCTCGCCGGCGAACGCGGCACGCGCGCGGCGCAGTTCGCCGAGCAGGCGGTCGAGCTGGCCCAGCGCCTCGGTCGCGCCACCGGAAACCCCGCTGAGCGGCAGGATGTCGTCGAGCAGTCGATCCGCGCCATCGTCGCCGACGATCAGCCCGGCGTACATGCGGTCCAGGCCGAACTGCCAACTGTTGGCGTCGATCGCTTCGGCGCCGGCCTCGCCCTTCATCGCCGCGTCCAGCCCCCAGGCCACGTGCGCGCGATGCAACCAGGGTTCCAGCGCATCGCGCGCGGCACCGTCGAGCGCGAAGCGGCGTGCCAGCGCCGGCACGTCGAGCAGGTCGAGCACTTCGCTGACCGTGAAGCGACTCTCGGCCAGGTCCAGCAGCTGGGCGAACGCGCTCAGCAGTGGATGCATGCGCGCCATGCCGATGTCGCGATGCTGCAGATCGGGGCTGTCGGCAAGGCAACGCAGCAGCGCGTTCTTCAGGACCTCCAGCTCGCGCAGCCGGGTGTGGCAGGCATGCACGCGCAGGCTGGCGTCGTGGCGCATGCTTGAAAGAAGCTTCTGCAAGTCGCTGGCGTCTGGCGATGGTTCGCGGATCGGCGCGCCGACCAGGTCCGGTTGCAGGCAGCGGATGCTGGATTGCAGGCGGGCCAGCAAGGTGTGGGCATCGGGAGAGGGCTCGGCCTCGTCCAGCGGATCACGCAGCTCGGTGGCGTCGCAGGCGTCCAGGGTGATGCAGAAGTCCTGCGCGATGCGGCCCAGCGCGACCAGCAACGGATGGCCGATCTCGTAGTACAGCGCTTCCGGATCGCCGGCCTGTTTCAATTGAAAGCGGCGGCTGCGCAGATCCGACCAGTACTCGCGGCACGGATCGGGGAAATACAGGTGCACCGGCGTGCGCTGCGCGGTGACCTGCAACGCCTGCAGCACGTCCGGCGGCAGATGGCTGATGCCGAACACATGCAGCGGTGCGGCTGGCGGGTCGGATTCGGCGGCCAGCGCCTCGAGCAGGGCCATGCTGCGCCGGGCCCGGTGCGGGCGCTGGATCATGGCCTGCAATTGCCGCCACAGTGCCGCCTGCCAATCATGATCGTGCGCCGCGGGTTGTTCCCAGGCGAGGATCCAGTCGGGTCGATAAAGCAGGTACTGGGTATAGACGCCGGCCAGGTGCTCGGCCAGCTGGAAGCGTCGGCGGGCGGCGTCGTCGCCGGCAAGATAGGCGCTGATTTCGGGGGATTTCAGGGTGGGCAAGGCCATCAGCAGGCGCCAGCGCAGCAACTCATGCCGATACGCCCCGCCGACCAGCGCCTCGTCACCGAGCACGCGACGGGCGCTGCGCTCGAACCACTGCCACGGCAGGATCATGTCGAAGTTGGCGGCGATGCCATGCTCGCCATGCCCGCCGCCGCGCCGGGCCAACCGGCCGAGCAGCCAGCGCTGCAGGCCCGGGTGGGCGACCACCACGGTCTGTGCGGTGAGCGGATTGGCCGGCCGCTGCGCCTCCAGTTGCCGGGCCAGTTCATCGGCCAGCCGCTCGGTGCGACTGCCGCGATGGACGATCAGATGGCCCGGATGGTCGAGGGTCGGTGGCGGCACGGCTGCATCCGCAGAAATCAGAAAGCACAGCATAACGAGCCGGCGTCGCATCTCCCGAGATTTGTTTTCGTGGTGGATGGCCGGTCGATTCGCCTGACCTCCGTTCGTCAGCTGGCATGGCGCTGCTCCCCTCGGCGACCCAGGTCGGCAACCCTGGGAGTCGAGAAGGTGGCGCGCAGCGCCGGATGCGGGGGAATGGGACTTGCTTGACGGCAATTCCCTCCAGAGTCGTCATTCTCGCGAGGCGCTTTTCAGCAGCCGAACGGCTGGTCAAGCGGGAATCCATGGACTTCGAGGTTGAGAGGCACGGTGAAGCACATTGGATCCGCGCGTTCGCGGGTATGACGAGCAGTAAGTGCCATTCGGATGAAGAGTGCGGGCGAAGCATGGAATTGCAGGTGTTGACGAGCGAGCCGGCGTCTGCGCCAGTGGGTGACGGCAAGCGCCGGCCAGACTGTGACCCAAAAGGCCTGCGTTCGGACCGTAGTTCGCGTGTCGCGGTGCATGAAAGCGCGCCCGGAGCCCGTCATGACAGGGTTTGCGGGAACGTGTCAGCTATGGCCTGAAACTTGCTTGATAGTTCCGCGCAAGCCCGGTCATGGGCGGCGGCGCAACGTGGGTCATCATCCCGGAGCCGGGCGTCACCCATGCTGCAGTAACGGGATGGATTTTCGGATTGTCGGGATACGGTGTTCTGGGGAAGGATTGGCATGGGGACGGCGGGACCTGGGCAGCAACACGGCGAACTGCGCGAGCGCTTCTACCAGAGCGTGGCGGAGACGCTGACGTTGTTGCATCCTGCGGCGGATTACGATCGCCGGCAGGCGATGTTCGAGGTCGCCACGACGCTGGCCAGCACCATGGACCTGCCACTGGTGTGGATCGGTCGACGCGAGCTGGGACAATCCTCGCTCGATCTCGTGGCAGCGGGCCCCGCGGCAGAGTATGCCGCCGCGCTGCAGATCAGCGACGACCCGCGTGACCCGGGTGGGCGCGGCCCGGCCGGCATGGCTTTGCGCGAGGGCCGCCCGCGGCTCGCTGTGGCCGCCGACGCCGAATATGCGGATGGGCGCGAATTGGCTCGGCGTTACAACCTGGACTCGCTCATTGTGGCGGCGTCAGGAACGGCCGACGGTGGTCAGCTTGCGCTGGCGGCGTATTCGCGTGCGGGCGGCGCCACGCTGACCAACGAACTGCTCGACTGGGCGCAGCGACTGGCCGACGAGCTGGCGCGCTTCTGGGACGATCAGGCACAGCTGGAGCGCAATCTGCGCCTGAGCCGGTATCGTGATGCGCACCGCACGATCCAGCGCGAACTGCTCGATCACCCGGAGCCGGCCGACATCTACCTGACCTTGGCGAACACGCTGGTCAGCGACGCGGCGGCGAGCGCGGTGATGGTGTATGTGCCCGAAGGCGAGATCCTGCGGCCGGTAGTGGCGGTGGGCCGGATTGCCGAGGCCCTCGAGCGTCTGCCCGAGCCGCCGACGCAGGCTCATGACTCGCCGGCTCCGGCAGCCACGGAGGCTTTCGTCGAGGGCGAGGCGGTGGTGCGGTTGCGGCCGTCGCTGCACCCGGACCTGACGGCCGAAGGACGCGGCGAATCGCTGGCGGACATGGCCGCGATCGGCTGTTGGCCGATCTTCTCGGGGTTGCCAAGCGAATCGGAGACGGGGTGTCGTGCCGCGGCCGTGCTGTTGCTGGCGGCCGCCGAGGTGGATGCGTTCGATGCCGACATGCGTCGGCTGCTGGACGAAATCTCCGACACGGTGGGCCTGGCGCTGCGCCACTATGATCACCGTCAGGCGCTGGTGCAGGAACAGGAACGTCAGACCTATCTCGCACTGCACGATGCGCTGACCGATCTTCCCAATCGCCGCGCGCTGGATTACCACCTCGAGCGCGCACTCGCGCGGGCCGCGCGACATCAGCATCTGGTCGCGGTCGGCATGCTCGATCTGGACGATCTCAAGCCGATCAACGACCGCCTTGGCCATGCGGCAGGCGATCGCGTCCTGATCGAGCTCGCCCGCCGCCTGCATGATTCGCTGCGCTCCGAGGATTCGGTGGCGCGCGTCGGTGGCGACGAGTTCGTGCTGGTATTCGAGGATTTGGCCAGCGAGGATGATCTGACCGGCTTGCTGGAGCGATTGTGGCAGTCGTTGCAGCGGCCGATCATGCTGGGCGAGTCGAGTATCAATATCACCGTCAGCCTCGGTGTCGCGTTGTATCCGACCCATGCGCAGGCCAATGGCGAGCATCTGCTGCGGCTTGCCGACCAGGCGATGTATCAGGTCAAAACGCACAAGCAGGAGCGTACGAACTGGTGGGCGTTGGCGCGGACGGAGGGCGCTGCCGAGCCGGCGTTGCTGAATGAGGTCACCGCGGCCACGCCTCATGGCGAGCAGGCGGCCACCTGGTTGCGGCCGTGCGTCGACGCCTGGCAGCAGCAACTGCCGGTGTTGGTGGAACGTTTTTGCAGTGCGATACAGGCTCACGCGGGTATCGCCGAGTTGCTGGATAGCCTTCCACCGTATGCGCTGGATGCCTTCAAGGCACGCGTGTCACGCCAGCTGCACACTTTGCTTTACCCGGCCCTCGAGCTGGAGGAGCAGCGTGCCGGAGCGGTCAAGGCGGGCATTTGCCAGGCCGCTTGCGGGCTGGAGGAAGCCTGGTTGCCGGAGGCCATCGAGCTACTCCGCGGGATTCTCTCCGGTGGCCTGGGACATGCCTCGCGTGCGCAGCAGCGCGCGCTGGCGATCGTGCTGCAACGTCTCGGCATGGAGCAGCAGTGGCAACTGGAGAGCATGCGTGACCTGCAACGTCGCCGCGATGCGGTTCTGGCCAGGGTGCACACCGCCGCCTGGTCAGCGCACGATTACCTGGAGTTGCTGGAGGACGTGGTAGCGGTGCTGGCGGCGCACGAAGAGGCGTGCATGGATCAGCGGCGGGATCGAGCGCAGCACCCATTATGGCAGCGACCCGGCCATGAGCCTGTGGCGCGACGCTGCCCTGCGCCATGGGGTCGTTTCGCAGGTCGCGGTCGCGCTGCGCCTGCCGCCGTGCAAAACGGTGGCGATACTCGCCCTGTACAGCCCGTTTGCCGGCGGGTTCCGCAGCGAAGGCCAGCAGTCATTCATCACGCAGGTCAGGGCGGTGCTGGAATTGGCGCTGCTGCGCATCCTGCCCCGGCACCCACTGGCCGCGTTGTTGCCTGCCTTTGTGCGCGACCGTTGGCGCAGCATGCTCGCCGGCCGCGCGCTGCGCATGCACTATCAGCCGGTGATCCGGCTGGCGGATGGCCAGATCGCCGGGTTCGAGGCACTGGCGCGATTGCGTGATGACCTGGGAACGCTGCTGATGCCTGCCAGCTTCCTGCCGGCGCTGGGTGCTCCCGGGTTGATGCGGCTGTTCCGCAACGGTGTGATCCAGGCCGTCGCGTGCCGCCAATCGCTGGCGCGTACCGGCGTGGTGCTGGGCATGTCGGTCAATGTGCCGTTGGCGGCGCTGCGGGATGCCCGCTACGCACGCACCGTGGACACTGTGCTGCAGGCGAGCGGTTGTCCGGTCGGATCACTGCGTTTTGAAGCGCTGGAACCGGTCAGCGGAACCAGTTGCTGGGCACGGATGGCGCAGAGCGGCGTGCAATCGCTCAAGTGGCTGGACCCGCTTGCACTTGAAGATGACATGACGGTCAACCGCAGCCTGGTAGCGCGCTTGTGCCAGTCGCCGTTTGATCGCATCAAGGTCGACCAGGCCATCGTCGCCCACGTCCGCAAGGACCCGCTGGGTACACTGCGGCTGCTGCGCCAGCTGATCCGGGTCGGCCACGATTTGTCGATGGAAGTGGTCGTTGAGGGACTGGAGTCGCCGGGCATGATCGAGGCCGCGTCAATCCTTGGTGCGGATTTTGGCCAGGGTTTCGCGCTCGCCCGCCCGATGGCGGCCGAGCAGTTGCCGGATTGGCTGGATAGCTTCAACTCAGGCGGCCGGGGCGCGCCGCCACGGTGTGCCCTGGGCGCCCTGGCGGCCGTGTTGTGCTGGGACGAGCGCTTGATTGATCTGTTCGACGAGACATGGTCGCGTGACCGGCATGTACGCGCCCCCAGTGGCGCCGCGGATTATCTGCGCACCGCGAACGGCGTCCCGGTGGGGTTGCGCACCAGTCATGACGCCATGCTGGACGCGGCGGTGCATGGACCATTCGCTTCTGATTACGGCGTGCAGCGCGACCTGTTTTTCTCTCTGCTGGTGGAGCAGACGCTGGCCGAGGAGCAGCAGCACAATCGCGATGAGCCGGCCGCTGTCTGAAATAGAGACCGATTCTCCAACGCGAGCCGGATCATCCACACGTCGCCGTGGCCGTCGACCGCACTGCAGCGAGACAAATTCCGGTAGGCTGCTCGCCGATGGCTTGGTGGATGCGGGCCGCGCCGATTCCCGTGGGGTCGCCGCCGGTTCGCTGGCTTTCGGCAGGACCTGGATGGTGATCGGGCGGGACGACGGCAGGATGGTCGGAGGATTCCAACGTTAGCGGGGATTGACTGAAGGAATTCCCATGGTGAATCGACGACAAGTCTCTGGCGAGCTGCGCGAACGCTTTTATCAAAGCGTGGCAGAGACCTTGAGCCTGCTGCGTGCCGCGCCGGGGTCCGATCGCCAGCTGACCCTGCTCCGTGTCAGCGAAATCCTTGCGGTCACCATGGATCTGCCGCTGGTGTGGATCGGGCGACGCGAGCCGGATCTCACTGAGGTCACCGTGCTCGCCGCCGCAGGGCCGGCCAAGAACTACGCATCGACGCTGCGGTTGAGCAACGATCAGCGCGAGCCGGAAGGGAGCGGGCCGGTCGGGATCGTGCTGCGCGAGGAGTCCGCGCGGGTGATGCTGGTGGCCGCCGCGGCGTTCGCGCCGTGGCAGAAAAGGGCGCGTCGGTACGAGCTTGGCGCCTGCATCGTGGCCGCCTCGAGAACGCATGACCAGGGTCAACTGGTGCTGGCAACCTATTCCCGCGCCGGGGGTCCGGCGCTGGGCGAGGAGCTGCTGGATTGGGCACAGCGTCTGGTCGACGAATTGAGCCGGTTCTGGGATCACCAGGTGCTGCTGGAGCGCAGCCATCGGATGAGCCGATACCGCGATGCGCAACGCACGATCCAGCGGGCCTTGCTCGAACAGCCCGACCCCGAGGCGGTCTACCGGACTCTGGCGCGCGCACTGGCGGAGATTGCCGGGGCCGCCGCGGTCGATGTGTTCGCCGCGGATGACGCCCACGGCGTGCTGCGCCGGGTGGCTCTGATCGGCCCTATTGCCGACGTCATGCTTGGCTTGCCGTTGCCGCCGCAGCATCAGGATGGCCCGGTGATTCTGGCGCCGACACTGGCTTTCATGCAGGGAAAGCCGGTGGTTCGGCGCGACCCGCAGGGCGCGGCGCGGGCCGACAATCCTTGGCGTAGCGAGTTGCTGGGCCACGCCGGCGCCGTGGGTTGCTGGCCGCTGTTTGCGTTGCCGGCCGGCGCGACCGAGCTGCCACCGGTGCCGGCGGGCGTGTTTGTCGTGGTCACCACCGAGGTGGATGCCTTTGACGAGGAGATGTGCCGTTTGCTGGACGAGGTGGCCGACGCGGCCGGTCTGGCGCTGCGACAGCACGCGCACCGTCACGCCTTGCTTCAGGAACAGGAGCGGCAGACCTATCTGGCCTTGCATGACGACCTCACCGGCCTGCCCAATCGTCGCGCGCTCGAACGCTACCTTGATACGGTACTGGCGCGCGCGCGACGCGGCAGCCGGCGACTTGCCGTGGGCCTGCTCGACCTGGATGACCTGAAACCGATCAACGACAGCCTCGGCCATGCCGCGGGCGATCACATTCTGGTCGAAGTGGCGGATCGGCTGCGGCAGGTGCTGCGCGATCAAGACTACGTGGCGCGGCTGGGTGGCGACGAGTTCGTGCTCGTGCTGGAAAATTTCGAGCAGGACGCGGATCTGGACAGCTTGCTGGAGCGCGTCGGCGCCTCGCTGCGACTGCCGATGACGATAGACAACGAGGTGCTTTCGGTCGGCGCCAGTCTCGGCATCGCGATGTACTCCAGCGAGGCCGACGTCAGCGGCGAACAATTGTTGCGCCGTGCTGACCAGGCGATGTATCAGGTGAAGGCGCGCAAGCAGCATCGCTTGCGCTGGTGGTCGATGGCGCTGCCTGACGGGGCATTCGAGACGTCGGCCGAGCTCGAGGCCGACGTGGCTCCCTATGGCGAGCAGGCGGCTGCCGTGTTGGATGCGTGCCGGGAGGCGTGGCTACCCCGGCTGCCGGCGCTGGTGGAAAGCTATTACTCGGACCTCCTCGAGCACGAGGGTATCGGTGCGTTGCTGGGCGTGCTGCCGGAAGCGGAATTCCTGTTGATCAAAACGCATGTTCTGCAACATGTGCAGATGTTGATCCAGGCGGACCTGGATCAGGCCCGTCATCGGGCACGGGCGACCCGTTCCGGCCTGTTCCACGCCGCGTGCGGCGTGGAGGAGGTCTGGCTGCTGGAGGCCATCGAGAAGCTGCGCGACACACTCGCGGCTGCGCTGGGAAACGCGGCGGACCGCCGCGCACTGGAGTTGGTGCTGCAGCGACTAACGGCGGAGCGGCAATGGCAACTGGAAAGCATGCGTGCCCTGCAACGCCAGCGCGTGGGCTTGCTGGCCCGGCTCAATGCGCTGGCGTGGTCGGCCGAGGGGTACCTGGAGCTCATCCAGGGTGTGGTCGATATCCTGGTGTCACACCAGGAGATCAGTGCCTGCGCCGTGGGGCGTCCCGACGTATCGGGCGAGCTGACCTATGAAGCCGTGGCGGGGGTTTCCTTCACCGGGTTTCTGCGCGCGCTGGCCGAAGGCAACGCAGTGCCGGTGCGGGTTGAGGCCGGTCACCCGGGCGGCGATGGCCCGACTGGGCGCGCCTGGCGCACGGCGACGATCCAGCGCTGCGCGCATTATGGCAGCGACCCGATGATGGCCGGCGGGCGCGACGTCGCGCTACGCCTGGGGGTGGTCTCGAGCGTCGCCATTCCGCTATGTCCCTCGCCGTCCAAACCGGTAGTCGTGCTGTCGTTGTACAGCGCGTATCCGGGCGGTTTCCACAGTGAGGACCAGCAGGCGTTCGTGGAACAGATCAAGTCGGTACTCGATCTTGCGCTGGCGCGTCTGGCGCCGCCACGACAGGGAGCCGAGCTGTTGCCGTTCTTCGTGCGCGAGCGCTGGCGCGCGATGGTCGCGACCGACGCATTGCAGATGTATTACCAGCCGCTGATGCGACTGACCGATGGCCTGGTCACGGAGTTCGAGGCGCTGGCGCGTCTGCGCGACGAGGACGGCACGTTGCTGGCGCCGGCCCGGTTCCTGCCGGCGCTGAGTGCCGAAGATCTGATCGTGCTGTTTCGCCAGGGCCTGACCCAGGCCGTTGCCTGCCGCGAATCGCTGCAGCAGGTGGGTTACACGCTGGACATGTCGGTGAATGTGCCGGCTGCGGCGCTGGAGGACGCGCGCTACGCGGAGGCGGCGGCAGCGGTCATCGCGGACAGTGGTTGCCCAGCGCGGGCGTTGCTGCTGGAGATCCTGGAATCGCCGATCGGCACGGAGCATGCCGCGTTGCTGGGTGATCCGGGCATGCAGTCGCTGCAGGCGCTCGGCGTGCGTCTGGTCGAGGATGACCTGGGCGCCGGTTACAGCTCCCTGATCCGCTTGCGACAGTGGCCGTTCGACCGCATCAAGATCGACCAGGCGATCGTCCTCCAGGTGCGCCAGGATCCGTTGGGCACCCTGCGCTTCATTCGCCAATTGGTCCGGATCGGACATGAGTTGCGGCTCGAAGTGGTGGTCGAGGGCCTGGAGTCGGCTGGCCTGATCGAGGCGGCCATGATCCTGGGAGCCGACTTCGGTCAGGGCTATGCGCTGGCGCGACCGATGCCGCTCGACGCGGTTCACGCCTGGCTGGCGCAGCACGAGTACCACGGCGATCGCGCTGCGCCGCGGACTGCTCTGGGCGCCCTGGCCGGCGAACTGCGCTGGGAAGAACAGTTCACTTCGTTGCCCGCCGACTCGGCGTTCTGGGCAAGGCATGCGCAAGAACGGTGCGCCCCCGGGGCATACCTGCACAATGCAGAACACGCTGCTGGATTGGGCGTTGCACATGACGCCATGCACGTGTCGGCATTGGCGGGCCCCTCGGCCCCCGCCTTTCACCGCCAACGTGAGGCATTTCTTGCGCTTCTCGTGGAGCGCGTGCTCGACGAGGAGGTTTCCCAATTTTAGTCGCTTTGATCTCATTCAACAGGTCTGGGGTGACGGTCGAGCACCTTGAGCAACTGCAACAAGAGGCGACGCATTTGCTTCTCCGCGCAACGCGGGGAAAGCTGCCCGGACGGCTGACGGGGTGCTTTTTGCTGGGCCTGGCCAGCAGGCTGTGGGCCGTTGGTGGTCGAGTTCAGACGACAAAGGGCCCGGCGATGCCGGGATCTTTGTCGTGGTGTTCATTGGTGGCGGTAGAGGGATCGAACCACTGACCACGGGCCGTGTGAAGTGCTCGTCGCTACACGCACGCGGCGCTTTTCATGGTGCTTGAACGACAAAACTGGCCGCATAGGGCCGGTTTCTGGATCGATGGTGGGCGGTAGTGGGATCGAACCACTGACCGCGGGCCGTGTGAAGTGCTCGTTGCTACACGCGCGCTGTGCTTTTCATGGTCCAGGAACGATGAAACCGGCCGCATAGGGCCGGTTTCTGGATCGATGGTGGGCGGTAGAGGGATCGAACCACTGATCACGGGCCGTGTGAAGTGTTCGTTGCTACACGCACGCGGCGCTTTTCATGGTGCAGGAACGATAGAACCGGCCGCATAGGGCCGGTTTCTGGATCGATGGTGGGCGGTAGTGGGATCGAACCACTGACCACTGCCGTGTGAAGGCAGTGCTCTACCGCTGAGCTAACCGCCCAATGTGAGCACGCAATTTTAAGGGCAGCTGCGGTACGGGTCAATGGCTGCTGCCGTCGGAGGCGATGGCGGCGCAAGGACTTGTGCGGCGGGTGGCCTTGCTAAACTCGCGCTTTCCTCGCGTCGAAGTGCAAGATCATGGAATACCTCAGCGGTCATCTCGGCCACATCCTCCAGGCGTTGCAGCAGTTCCAGTTGACGCCATGGAAAATGGTCGGTTTCGCCGGTACGTTGCTGTTTACCAGTCGTTGGTTCGTGCAGCTTTATTACACGCGCAAGTACAAGCGCGTGGTGATGCCGCTGGCGTTCTGGTGGTTGTCGGTCTGCGGCAGCGTGCTGCTGCTGGCGTACTTCACCGTCGGCAAGAACGATTCCGTGGGCATCATCTCGAATTTCTTTCCGGTATTCGTGTCGGTCTACAACCTTTACGTGCACCTGCGTCACCAGAAGAACAGCACGACCGGTGGCGCCACGGCGTAACGCTGCGCTCGCGCGCGCGGCGAGTGATCATTCCGGTTCGTAATCGAGATTGGCGGAAAGCCAGCGCTCGGCTTCGCTGAGCGACCAGCCCTTGCGCCTGGCGTAGTCCTGCACCTGCTCCTTGCCAAGCCGGCCAACCACGAAGTACTGGCTGTCCGGGTGCGAGTAGTACCAGCCGGAAACGGCGGAGGCGGGGTACATCGAAAAACCTTCGGTCAATTCGATGCCGGTGTTGGCAGTGACGTCCAGCAGCTTGAACAAGGTGGCCTTCTCGGTGTGCTCCGGGCACGCCGGATAGCCGGGAGCGGGCCGGATACCGCGGTATTTCTCGGCGATCAGCTCGTTGTTGTCGAGTGTCTCGTCCGCAGCGAACCCCCAGAACTCCTTGCGCACGCGCTGGTGGATGTGCTCGGCGAACGCCTCGGCGAGGCGATCGGCCAGCGCCTTGAGGATGATCGAGGAGTAGTCGTCGTAGTCGGCCAGGAAGCGTTTGAGGTGTTCCTCGATGCCCAGGCCGGTGGTGACGGCGAAACCGCCGATCCAGTCGGGCTTGTTGAATGCCTTCGGCGCGATGAAATCGGCCAGACACAGGTCGGGGCGCTCGGCCGGCTTGTCGGCTTGCTGACGCAGGCTGCACAGGGTGGCGAGGAGCTTCCTTCTCCCTCCGGGAGAAGGTGCCCCGACAGGGGCGGATGAGGGTTCGGGCGTGCCGGAAGATTGCGCTTCGGACGCACCGTCATCCGCCCTGCGGACACCTTCTCCCGGAGGGGGAAGGGAATCAAGCTCGTATACCTCCACGTCGTCTCCAACGTTGGCTGCCGGCCACAAGCCGATCACCGCGCGGGCGGTCAGCCACTTCTCGGCGATGATCTTGTCCAGCATCGCTTGCGCGTCCGCGAACAGTTCGCTGGCCTGGGGGCCGACCACCTCGTCGGTGAGGATGGCGGGGTAGTGGCCGGACAGTTCCCACGCCTGGAAGAACGGGGTCCAGTCGACGTGGCGAATCACGTTCAAGTCGTAATCGTCGAACACAGTGATGCCGGGCTTGGCCGGCTGTGGTGGCTCGTAGTTGGCCCAGTCGCAGGAGAAGCGTTGCGCGCGAGCCTTTTCCAGTGACACCAGCTTTTTGCCTGGCCCGCGGTTGCGATGGCGTTCGCGCACGTCGGCATATTCGTCGCGAACCTTGGCGAGGAATTCCTTGACCAGGTCCTTGCTGACCAGGGTCTGCGCCACACCGACTGCGCGCGAGGCGTCCTTTACCCAGACCGTACCGGACTTGTAGTGGGGCTCGATCTTCAAGGCGGTGTGTGCGCGTGAGGTGGTGGCGCCGCCGATCAGCAGCGGGATGTGGAAATCGCGGCGCTGCATCTCCTTGGCGACGTTGCCCATTTCCTCCAGCGACGGCGTGATCAGGCCGGACAGGCCGATCATGTCAGCCTGCTCGGCGATCGCGACTTCCAGGATCTTCTGCGCCGGCACCATCACGCCCAGGTCGATCACCTCGAAGTTGTTGCAGCGGAGCACGACGGCGACGATGTTCTTGCCGATGTCGTGCACGTCGCCCTTGACGGTGGCCATCACGATCTTG
>CAJDVU010000186.1_pt1 | contig 13069 bp, 13 predicted proteins | sample 7391431 | NCBI WGS metagenome assembly CAJDVU01 (sample SAMEA7055700, study PRJEB34461) | soil metagenome | biome: terrestrial ecosystem; feature: Peninsula; material: soil | place: Antarctica | collected 2016
GCCGATATCCTTGGTGATGAACAGGCTGGTATCGCGGAAGCGCAGCGTGGCAGGAAGGTCGCCCACATCGTAGTACTGCAGGGTGGCGTAGCCGCCGATCCGCAACCCCTGCTGCGGGAAATAGAGTCCCTGCCCGAGCGTGTACGGTGCTGGTTGCCAACTGCCATCATCGGCGGCATGGGCCTCTCTGCCGCACCCAAACCCGCTGGTCAAAATGAGCAGTACCGCCAGGATCCTGCATCGCATGGTCAGCTCGCTGTGCGTACTCATGGGGAGTTCTCGGTGCCACAGATGGATGGAGCGCGGGTGAGTTCGGACCCAGCCGAAACAAAGACCTGCCTGGTGGTGCGGCCAGGATGAAATTCAATGATTCAATCGATGTGGGCTGGTTGTCGACACGGCGGATTCTGCGACATCGAACCGCTGGCAGCCAAGCATCTTCGGCGCGGCTTGCCGTTTGCACGTCGCCTCGGCCACACTGGCAAGCATGAAGACCGGCCACATTTGCGCCATGACCAGCTGTCTTCCGGTCCCTCTTGGTATCCCATGAGCAAGTGCTTGTCCATCACGGGTGAAGGGCACGCGTCGTGACCACTCGATCGGCCCTGTTGCGCCTGCTGATCTGGATGCTCCTCGGCACGGTGACCGTCGTCGGTGCGCTGTCATTCTATGAATTTCGTCGCGCGCTGCAGACCGAGATTGCCAGCAACCTCGAGTTTGGCGCGAGCACGGTGATGCAGCGTGTCGATATCTTCATGTTTTCGCATGTCGAGAACATGTTGGTCTGGCGCGACCTGGAGGTGATGCAGGACATTCGCATCGACGACGTCGACAAGCGTCTTTCGCATTTTCTGTCCAACCTCCGCGCCGGCAAGGGCACGGTGTATCGCGCGCTGCTGGGCACAGACAACAGCGGACGCATCATTGCCGCCAGCGACGCTGCGCTGATCGGCCAGCAGGCACCCGCTGCCTCCCGTTGGATGCCTGTCCCAGGTACACAATTGGGGGATGTCTCGATCGCTCCTGTTCAGGGCAACCGGGCGCGGGTGGCCATACTGCGCACGCCGATTGCCAATGCGTTCGGCAAGGGGACGATCGGCTACCTCTACGTGCTGGTGGACTGGAACACCATGCGCGCCTTGCTTGATAGCGCCGTCGACAGGGGAAATCGCAGCTTGTTGCTGCTCGATCACGACGGCCAGGTCATCGCCAGTTCGCGTTCGTTGCGCGGCGGACTGCAAAAGCGGCAGCTACGCCTGCAGAACTGGTCACTACCGGCACAGGGCGCGGTTTCGTCGGTGCGGCGACTTCCAGCGGGTACCAGCAGTTTCAGGGGTTGGGTTGGCACATCCTGATGGTGGAACCCACGGCGGTCTCGTTCGCACCGATCTGGCGCCTGCTGTGGGCGATGCTGGCGGTGCTGGTGCTGACCGTGCTGAGCGGGATCTGGATTTCATCGCGCGTAGCCAGCCGGATATCGCGACCTATCGTCGCGCTGACCGAGTTCGCCCGCCAATTCCGCCAGGGAGCAGCGCAACTGCCGGTGGTGCCGGAGACCACCATCTCGGAGGTGGAGGAACTGCATCATGCCTATGTCGAGATGATCGAAGCGCTGGAGCGATCCCGCGAACAGATCGTGCGAGCGGGCAAGCTGGCGGTCGTCGGTGAGATGGCCGCGGTCATGGCGCACGAGGTTCGCACCCCGATGGGCATCGTGCGCAGTTCGGCCCAGCTGTTGGAGCGGCAACCCAACCTGGGCGAAAAAGAACGCGAGTTGGTGGGCTTTATCATCAGCGAGACCGAGCGACTGAACCGTTTGGTGACGATGCTGCTGGAGTGCGGCCGTCCTCGGCCGCCGGACTTCAGACCGCACGACCTCCATGCGATTATTGACGACGTCCTTAGCCTGCTTGCCCCTCGCGCGGAAAGCGCTGGAGTCGCGCTGACCCGGGAAGCCTCCTCGGCGGAAATGGTGCTCGACTGTGACCGGGAGCAGATGATGCAGGTGTTCCTGAACCTGGTCCTCAACGCGCTGTCTTTCGTGAGTCCGGGCGGTCGGATTGCGGTGAGTACTTATCGCGATGCCGATGCTGTGTGGATCAGCGTGGTGGACGATGGCCCGGGTGTGCCCGAGTCGCTGCGGCCGAATATCTTCGATCCCTTCTTCAGCCGGCGGGAAGGAGGCATCGGCCTGGGCCTGACCATCGTGCAGCAGATCGTGCAGGTGCATGGTGGTGAGATCGACATCGGCGAGAGCGCCTGGGGCGGCGCCGCGTTCAACGTTCAATTCAAGACGCCATAGGCAAGGACAGATGAGCGTGAAGCGGATCCTCGTAGTCGACAACGAAGCCAAGATGCGACGCATTCTTGAGCTGGCGCTCAAGAACATGGGCCATCAGGTGGAACAGGCCGTTGATGGTGAGGACGCTCTCGCTGCGATCGAACGCGGTGTCTTCGACCTGGTGCTGACCGACTTGCGCATGCCACACATGGATGGCATCGGCTTGCTCAACGCGCTGCACGAACGCGGGGTCGAGGTGCCTGTCATCGTGCTTACGGCCTATGGCACGATCGAAACCGCCGTGACGGCCATGAAGCTCGGAGCGGTTGATTACATCATTCGACCGTTCGAGATGGAGACCATCGAGCTGGCGGTGAACAGGGTGCTGGCGATGCAGACCGTGCAGCGCGAGAACCAGTTCCTCAAGGACGAGCTATCCAGAGGCTGGGATGAATTCATCGGTGTCAGCAAGCCCATGCAGGGGCTGTATGACTTGATCCAACAGATTGCCCGCTCGCGCAGCAATATCTTCGTCGTCGGGGAGACCGGAACGGGCAAGGAACTGGTGGCACGTGCGCTCCATCGCGCCTCCGGACGCAAGGGCCTGTTCGTGCCGATCAATTGCGCCGCGATTCCGTCAGAGTTACTTGAGAGTGAACTGTTTGGCCACACCAAGGGCGCTTTCACCGGGGCCGTCAGCGAACGCATCGGCAAATGCGAGTTGTCCAGCGGCGGTACCATCTTCTTCGACGAAATCACCGAGATGCCGCTGGCGCTGCAGGCCAAACTGTTGCGCGTGCTGCAGGAAGGCGTCATCGAGCGGCTTGGGGCGAATGCATCCATCACGGTCGATCTGCGGGTGATAGCAGCAACCAACCGTGACCCGCAGGCCTCCATCGACGCTGGCCAATTGCGCCGCGACCTCTACTTTCGGCTCAACGTGGTGCGAGTTGACGTGCCCTTGTTGCGCGATCGCCTGGGTGACATTCCGTTGCTTGCCGAGCATTTTCTCCACCAGTACGCGGTTGAGCTGGGTCGACCCATGCCGCGACTTGCCGCGTCGGCAATGAAACAGCTGGAACACTACGCCTGGCCAGGCAACGTGCGCGAACTGGAGAACCTGATGGAGCGCGCCGTCGTGCTGTGCCGGGGCGAGGAGATCCTGGCTGAACACCTGCCGGCCGAGACTGCGCCGGGGCCTGACAAGGTCACGCTGGTGTCTTCCCCGGAACCCTTAGCCGACGCCGGCACTTCGCTATCTCTGAAGGCCCATGTCGAGTTACTGGAACGCCAGCTCATCGAGGCCGCATTGAAGCGCAGCGACAACAACAAGGCTGGTGCCGCCCGCCTCCTTGAACTCAGTGAAAGGGCGCTCTGGTACAAGGTCAAGCACTACGGCCTCTGAGTTGCATTCCAACCTGGCTGTCGCACAATAAATTCTGCTCGCGGTGAAGCGAGCTGCGCATGTGGCTGGCGTTGCTACGTTCAACTGTCGACGGTTGATCCGAGGAGTTTGTGGGTGGATTTTTCATTGTCTCAGGAGAAACCCGGGCATACCGACGCGCAGCACAGCTCGCGCGATGTATTTGGCATCCTGCTGGTGTTGTATTCGCTGATCCTCTATCCCATCCTGCGTGCGGATCGCTATTACAACGATGACCTGAAGCGGGCACTGGTCGGTCGTGCTGGCTGGGACTCCAACGGGCGGCCGCTGACCACTCTGGTCATGCGCATGCTGCAGTGCTACGACCACGCGATGGTCGATATCTCTCCGCTACCCCAGATCGGTGCGGTCGCCATACTGGCCTGGGCTGGAGTTCTTCTGGCACGTAGATATTCGATCGGCTCACCGTGGATGGCGGCACTCGCCGCATTTCCTCTGGGGGCACAGCCGTTCTATCTGGAGAATCTTTCCTACAAATTCGATGCCCTGAGCATGAGTCTGGCCATGCTCCTTGCTGTCCTTCCGATACTTCAGTTGAGGGACGGCCGGCGTGCATGGTGGCTCGGTGTACTGGCTCTTTTCGGGAGTCTTTGCTTCTATCAGCCAGCGATCAATGCCTACCTCGTGTTCGTGCTGGTCGAGTCGGTGACCATGCAGCTCCAAGGGGTGCATCCCCCACGGCTGGCAAAGAAACTCATCTGGCGTTTCATGCAGGTCGGCACGGCCATGCTGCTTTACTACCTGCTCGTCGGCATCCACATCAACGGCTGGGTGAAGCACGCCTCGGAGACGATTCACGATTGGCGTGAACTGCCTCTGCTGCTGACCAATGTCGTCGATTTCTATGACTTCATCGGCGCCAGTTTCAACGAACAATGGTGGCTGTACTTCGGCCCGCTGCTGGCCATACTCGCGCTTTTCCCAGTCGTCATTGGCCTGCGCTATGCGCTCAGCTTCCGTCCCGAACAGCGGACGCCGGTGACCTTCCTGCTTTGCCTCTCGGCCGTGCTGATGCCGTTGGCTGTGCTGATCGCGATGCTCGGCCCGATGTTGGCGCTGCGCCAGCCCGAGATCGGGCCACGTGTGCTGATGGGGATTGGCGCCATGCTGGCAGGGGCGCTGATCGTAATGCAGGCAGCTCTGCGTCAGTGGCACGCTTCACCCAAATGGGCGGTCGCGGCCGCATGCATGTTGGCTATTGGGATGTGCATTCTGGCCAGTGCCTACGGCAACGCTGCCAAGGCCCAGAAGCACTATGAAGATCATATAGCCAGCAGCTTGGCCGATGATCTTGCCCAGCTGAAGGCGAGCCGGGACGTTCATGCCTTCTTGCTGGACGGTACGGCGGGTTACTCACCGGTAACGGCACACGTGATTGAGCAGCTACCACTGGTTCGGGCCCTGGTGCATCCCTACATCAGCTCTGACCATAGTAGTTTTCAGACACCTGACTTCCTCGCGTTCTACATTTCGGACGTAACCAATCTGCAAGCGCATGGTGCTGTGCCCGCCAAGTCGCTGGTGTCATCCCTGCGAGCGCGTGCCTGCCTGATACCGGCTGATGTGATCGCCGCTCACTACCGCCTCTACGTCGTGGGTGACACCGCCTTGGTTCGGCTGTCCGCCCCCGGGGAGTCGCCCGCATGTGCGGCTGGACAGGAGGTTGGAATCGGACCGAAAGGACAACCGTGAAAACGGGGCTCTGCAGTGTGACGCGGACTTGTTCCGGGACCGCCTGACCCACCCGTCGCGGTGTCGGGTCGACCCCACTGCCGACATTCCTTGCAGACAAATTCTGCGGAGTGCAAGGAATGCAGCCTGCGAAGTCTCATGAACAGGTGTGTAAAAGTCATCGATTCAATGACTTGAATTTTTGGCGCGAATCTTGCTGAGCGATGTACCGGATTCCCACCTCACCGGCTTGACGCCGCATGCCCGCCATCGATGGCCTCAACACTCGCGACTTCAGCCAGTGGCTTCTTGGCGGCGGCTGCGTGAGCTCGCCTCGCCCGTCGCAGTCAACCTGGGTGCGCCCCGGCACTTACAGTCAGTCCGCGCTCCAAGGGTCCGAGCGTCCTGCCACGATCGACTTGGCGGGAATCGCACTTTACGTCGTCCGGGGGCCCAGCCTTTGACTGGCACCAGGAATTCCACGCGGCCTTCGCTGATCTCGGTGGTCATGCCTGCCTACAACGAGCAGGACACCCTGGGCATCACCTTTAAGCAGCTGGAGCAAACTTTCGCTGGGACGCCTTATGCATGGGAGTTGGTATTCGTAAACGACGGCAGCGAAGACGGAACCTTGCAGCAGGCCACCAGCTATCGGCCAACCACGTTTCGGATGGTCGTCGTGGATCTGTCGCGCCACTTCGGCAAGGAAGCGGCCCTCAGTGCCGGCTTGCGTGCAACCTCGGGCGATGCGGTGATTCCGCTTGATGCTGACTTGCAGGACCCGCCGCAATTGATGCTCGAGATGATAGTCCGCTGGGAAAGCGGCGCCGACGTGGTGGTGGCAAAGCGCTCGAACCGAAGTTCGGACTCGTGGGGAAAGCGGGTCTCGGCTATGCTTTTCTATCGAACTTTCAACATGATCTCGGACGTTCACATTCCCGAGAATGTGGGCGACTTCCGGTTGATGGACCGTACCGTCGTGGAGGCCATAAACAATCTTCCGGAGAACCGGCGCTTCATGAAGGGGCTGTTTGCCTGGGCCGGGTTCCGCACTGAGGAAATGGAGTACGCGCGCCCCGCTCGTGCGGCGGGACAGACCAAATTCAATGGCTTCCGGCTGATGAGCCTGGCGATGGAGGGTGTTACCTCGTTCTCGACGGCGCCACTTCGGCTGGTGACTTACGTTGGCGGCAGCGTGGCTGTCGCGGCGATACTCTACGGCGCCTTTATCGTCACGCGCACCCTTGTTTACGGCGTCGATCTGCCTGGCTTCGCTTCGGTGATATCGCTCATCACGTTTCTATCGGGGATCCAGTTGCTCGGCCTTGGCATTGTCGGGGAGTACGTCGGGCGAACCTATATCGAATCGAAGTCGCGCCCTCCGTATGTCATTCGCAAGGTGTACCGATCCGATGCCGACTGACGGCCACCGGTTCCGTATGCATTCCTTGCGAGCCTTCCTTGCCCGTCGACTGAAGCACCATGGGATCGGGAGACAGCTGGCTTTCTACTTTGTCGTCGGGATCACCCAGCTCGTCGTTGACTGGCTGTGTTTTGTCTTGCTGACCGCTGGGGGAATGCCGGTGGCTCCGGCAAATGTGATCGCGAGAGTCTGCGCCGCCGTGCTCGGGTTCACGGCGAACGGCACCGTTACCTTCAAGTCCCGGCTCAGACCGGCCCAGCTCGCCCGCTTCGTGGCAGCCTGGGTTCCACTGACAGTGGCAAACACGATCGTGATCTGGGCACTCGGGGCGGTCGGCGGGCTTCATCTAGCGTGGCTGATCAAGCCGCTCATAGACGCATTGACTGCCGCTGCAGGGTTCCTGGCGGCAAGACACTGGATCTTCCGGGTCGGCCCAAATAAACCCAAAGGCGCGGCAGACGGGAGCTCCTCCGCGAAAAACGTCTGAAGCCAGTCGGAACGGGATTGAGTTCTACCCCGCTTTCGCGGCCGGTTGAGTTAAGGCTGTGGACTGTCCCTGGGATCGCAAGCGCTTCCCGAAAGCGGGCGGTCACGACCGGGAGCATGGGTTGGAGGCGGACGCCCAGCCCAGGAACGGGCCAACCAGCAAAATGAAGTAGAACGCTAGCTGGGTCATGTACGCGACCCCGCGCTCCCCTACGGGCGAACCTGGTATGTCCAACGTCACGGGATGGAGCAGTCGGCTGCGGAGATGTGGGTGTCGAGCAGATACGTCAACTTGGACTGGCCGCGCCGCGGATCATGACATGCCGGCGCGTTGGATCGAAATGGGTCGTATCACCACGGGACACGGCCAGCCACTTGCCGATGCTGGGTGGTTTGCAGTGAGCTTTTCGTGCGCCTCGGTCTCAGCGGCACAGGTGCGGGGCGGAGACGGTCGATTATGAACACCGGGCCGCCTTTCGCAGCTTTCCTGGCACCGCGGGCGACCTGATTGAACTCGCCGCTGGCAAGTCTGGTGCCCGTCATGAGGCTCTCCTGACGGCTGATGTGGAAACACTGCCAACTTTATGCGACGCGCCCGGATCTCTAGGTTACTAAGCGATCGGCTTGTTGCGCGCTCAACTGTGATAGACGAACGCGATCGTCTCGTTCCATTGGCTGCGGGAGCCGAACCGCGCGACCAACGGGCTATCGCCAGCGTCACCCAGTAACCGCCCATAAACCACGGCAAGCGCGAAGCCCGTGTGCTTGCTGGTGGGCACGAACAGGTCGTACTCCAGCGACGCGAGCTGGCTGCCGGCGCCGGGCTGCCACGGACGCACCTGCAAGGCGCTCGCCTGGGCTGGGTTGACTCCGAAGAAGCGCCGCATCGCCGCGCCGTTCATCCCCTGCCACGTCACCTGCACCGATTGCTGCAACAGCCAGACCGGAGGCACATCCCACTCCGCATAGATCTTGAGGTAGGCACCCGCGCCCTGGGTGTCGTGGCTGAGGTCGGCGCCCACGTCGACCTGTTTGTCTAGCTGCCATTCGAGATAGCCGCCCAGCGTGAGGCGTGGCGACAGTGTGGCGATCTTGCCGCGCAGCGCGCCGAGTTCGTCGCTGTCGCGGCCCCACTGGTAGTCGCCATAGAGCCCGCCATGCAGCACCGCGCCACCGATCAGGTCCACCTGCAGGCCATCCTGGCTGGACAGGCTGAGGTGGTTGGGGATCTCGACGTCGATGTAGGGGATGGGTTGGTAGCGCGAGGTTTTTGCGCCGGCCCAGCTCGGCAGGTGCTGCGCTCCGGCGCCGACGGCAACGGTCGGCGTGGGCGCGGTGTCGGCGAGGCAGGGCTGAACACACAGCAAGCCGGCCAGCAAGCCGGCGGACAGTAGCAGGCGGGGGAATCGGAACGCTGGCTGGTGCGTGCGGGACATGAGGGGCGGGAGCATAAAGGCTGGCGTGTCAAATCGGCATGCAGCGATCGACTGCCGCTCAGCATCCGTTGGGCCGACACGTGGCAATGAGCGAACGGCATGGCCGAAGCGAAACCCGCAGCCGTTCCTGGGTGGGTGGCTCGACCAGGCGGTACGCTGGCGTCCGCATGCCACGCGGCTCATAAGGAAGGCTTGACCAACTTGTGCCGCACCGTCGTTTCCCGCAGCGTTTTGATGCACAAGAGCACCGGGTCGCGGATATCGCTGCGCGATGCCGGGGCGACGAGTGAAATCGGGGTTCCGTAAGCGTTTCGCAAGCCTGATGCACGATAGTGGCGGCAACGGCCACGGCATGAGGAAGGAAAGGATGCACATCATCCTGGTGGAAGACGACCCGCAACTGGGCGCGGCGATCCAGCGCGCGCTGGAGCGGCTTGCCTACACGGTCAGCTGGTTGCGCAGTGGTCGCGAGGCGCTGATCGCGCTGCGTGACGAGACCGCCGACCTGGTGCTGCTCGATCTGGGTCTGCCCGGCATGGATGGACTGGATGTGCTGGTCGAAGCCCGTCGTGCGCACGTGAAGACACCGGTGATCGTGATGACGGCTCGAGATGGTGTGCAGGCGCGCGTGCATGGGCTGGACGCGGGGGCGGATGATTACCTGATCAAACCGTTCCATCTGGAAGAGCTGTGCGCGCGGATCCGCTCGCTCAGCCGGCGCAGCCAGGGGCTGGCCGCCAACCGCATCGAGGTCGGTGCACTGGTGCTCGATCTGGGGACGTCACAGGTGACGTTCCGCGGCGAGGCGGTCGAGTTGACCCGCCGCGAGTTCGCGCTGCTGCAGATTCTGCTGGAGCGCGCCGGCCGGCTGGTGCGTCGCGAGAGCCTGATCAATTCACTGTACGGCCTGGACAACGTGGTTGGCGACAACGCGCTGGAGGTGCTGATCCATACGCTGCGCAAGAAACTCAGCTACGACGCCGTCCGCACCGTGCGCGGGTTCGGCTACATGATTCCGCGGGACCCCGAATGAGAGCGCCGAGTCTGCGCGAACGGCTGCGCTGGCTGATCATCCTGGTGATGATCGTGGTGTTGTTGCCGCTGGCGATCTACAGCTTCCGGCGCACCATGGACGAGGTCCATGAGCTGTCCGACGGACGGCTGGCGCAGTCGGCGCGCACCTTGCAGGTGATCATCGATCAGGACGGCGCCGAGTTGCTGCGGAGGCTCGCTCAGGGCGACAAACTGGTGCCGATCGATGCGCCGACGGCGCGCGTGAAGAGGCGACCCGAACGCAGCTTCGAATCCGAGGTGGGGTTCCAGGTGTTCGATGCCTCCGGTGGGTTGATCATGGCCACCACCAATCTTGCGGCGCTGCCGCCGCCGCACGTCGGCGATGCCGAATTCCGCGACATCAAGGCTGGCGGGTATCGCTGGCGTCTGTTCACGCTCGTGGACAAATCCGATGGGGTGGTGATCCGCACTGGCGAGCGCTATGACAGTCGCCACGACATCCGGCGTGCATTGTGGTTCGATCACGGCTTGCCGCTGCTGATCGGCCTGCCATTGCTGGGTCTGCTGGTCGGGTGGGCGGTGAAACGCGGGCTGCGCCCGTTGGAATCGCTGACCGGCGCGCTGGCCTCGCGCGCACTGGGTAGTCGTGATCCGATCAAGCTCGACCATACGCCGCAGGAACTGCAGCCGGTACTGGACGCACTCAACGGACAACTGCAACGCCTCGCTGACGCACTGGAGCGCGAGCATCGCTTCAGCGCCGACGTGGCGCACGAGCTGCGCACGCCGCTCGCCTCGATCATGCTGAACATCGAGAGCGCCACCGCTACCGGCGATCCTGCCGAAGCGGCGGCGAGCCTGGCCGGCGCACAGCACAACGTGGCCGCGCTGGCGCGTCGGATCGAGCAACTGCTGGCGCTGGCGCGGCTGGAGTCCGGCATGGCGTCGGAACAGGCCCGTTCGATCGACCTGGTCGCTGTGGCCATCGACGTGATCGAGGAGCTGACCCCGGTGATCGCCGAATGTGGCGCCGAGCTGGGTTTCAGCCACGACGATGGGCCGGTGCTGGTGCATGGCCACGAGGCCGCACTGGCGGCGTTGTTGCGCAACCTCATCGAGAACGCCATGCGCCACGTACCCGCTGGCGGTCAGGTGCAGCTGTCCATCGCGCAAGGCGTGGTGACCACCACCATCGATGTGGCCGACGACGGCCCGGGTATACCGCCCGAGCGGCGGGCGGCGGTGTTCGCCCGGTTCCACCGCGAGTCGGGTAGTCGCGGCGATGGCTATGGCCTGGGCCTGTCCATCGTGCAACGGGCCGCTGAACTGCACGGTGCGACCATCGACCTGCTCGATTCGCCGTTCGGTCGCGGGCTGCGCGTGCATGTGGCTATCCCGCGGGGTGCATGACCCGGCGGTGTCACTGGGCTCCTTGGTGCCCGCGCTGAAGGTGGCCCATGCGGGTGTGCCGATGCGGCGCCATCGTTCATGGCGGTCGTAAGGAAAACGAAAGCTGCCAGGCCGAGAATCGGCGCTGAGACTCCGGTCAGCACCCGCACGGGAGGAGAACCGACATGCGCAGCCTCAGCGCGTTCGCGACCTTGGGCCTTGCTGCCCTCATCACGGCGGTGCCGGTGCAGACGGCCCGCGCCGGTGGCGGTTTGCTGGGTATCGACCACCGCCTGCATTACGACAACAGCGGGATCTGGCAACGCAGCAACCAGACGACTCTGCTCTACGGCACCCTGATTACCGTCGGCGCCGGCGCCTTTGCGTTCGGCGACGACAGCAAGCTGGGCGACACGTTCTGGCGCTCAGTCGACGCGCTGGTGGTTACCGGTGTCGCGACCACCGCGATGAAATACACGTTTCAGCGCGAGCGTCCTTCGCAGACCAGTGACCCGAACCTTTTTTTCCAGGGTAGCCATGCGCAGAGCTTCCCCAGCGGCGAGGTGGCCGCGATGTCGGCTGCCGTGACTCCGTTCCGTTGCTGCCCGCGTACGACGCGGTCGCCCGGATGAAAACGCGCGGCCACTGGCAGAGCGATGTGCTGGTGGGTGCCGCGATCGGCACGGCCGTGGGTATCTGGACAGCGCGTCGCAAGTCCTCGCTGGTCGTGGGCTGGCTGCCCGGGGGCTTCAGCGTGGGTTATATCCACCACTTCAAGCCATAGCTCTGCTGCACCGGGCAGCCCCATACCCGACATGGTTTCACGCAGCCGGTCGTGAATCGCAAACCGTTACTGGATGGACGCATGTACGAAACTGGAGAAGCGAGCGCTGGCGTATTGCCGATTCTCATGTACCACAACATCGCGCGCGCGCCGTCCGGGTTACGGGTCTACCGCAGCCTGTACGTGAGCCCCGGGGCGTTTGCCCGACAAATGTATTTGCTGCAGTGGCTGGGTTATGTCGGTTTGTCCATGTCTGCCGCCATGCCTTACCTGCGCGGTGAGCGCCACGGTCGCATCGCCATCATCACCCTGGATGACGGCTATGCCGACAATCTCGATGCCGCGCTTCCGATACTGCAGAAGTTCGGATTCAGCGCCACCACTTACGTCGTCAGCGGGTCCATGGGGCGTTACAACGCCTGGGACGCCGAGCGTCTGGGCATCAGGAAACCGCTCATGTCAGTCAGTGAGTTGCAGCGCTGGCATGTTGCCGGCATGGAAATCGGCGCCCACAGCGCTACCCATCCGCGACTCACCTCCTGCAACGATACCCAACTGCACGACGAAGTTTACGGGTGCAAGGCCGATCTGGAGGATCGGCTCGGTACGGCGGTGACGCAGTTTTGCTACCCCTATGGCGATGTTGATGACCGTGTAGTGGCCGCGGCGCGGGACGCCGGCTACACAGCGGCCACCACCACTCACCGCGGCCGTGCCGTGGCGGGCGCAGACCTTTGGCGACTACCCCGCGTACAGGTGGCACGGCACCATCTGCTGCCCCAGTTTGCTGCTCGCATCCTGACGCGGTACGAGGATCGTCGGGCATGAAGTTTCTGTTTGTCGGCACCAATCCGGAGAATACCGGCGCTGCGACCCACTTCGTTGCACTGGCGCAGGCGCTCGTCGAGGCCGGTCATGACGTCAGCGTGGTGGCCTGTGCAGACGGACTGATCGAACGGGAACTGGTTCATACGGACGTCCAGTTGCACCGGGCAATGTTTCGCAACGCGGTCGATCTGCGCGGCTACGCCAAGGTGCTGTCAGCTGCGCGGCAGTCAAGGCCGGACTGGCTGGTGGGCAATTTCGGCAAGGAATACTGGCCGTTGATCGTGATCGGACGGTTGCTGTGGATACCGGTCGT
>CAJDVU010000102.1_pt1 | contig 13046 bp, 12 predicted proteins | sample 7391431 | NCBI WGS metagenome assembly CAJDVU01 (sample SAMEA7055700, study PRJEB34461) | soil metagenome | biome: terrestrial ecosystem; feature: Peninsula; material: soil | place: Antarctica | collected 2016
CGCCTCGGCCACGGCCAGGTGATATTGAAGCATCCACTTGTCAGCTTCCGAGGCGTGCTGGGCCACGCGTTCGCGAAGTAACTGGGACTTACGGAATTCGTTTCTCGAGAGCAGCCTGTTTTACCCTCTCGGGTCGAGAAGCGACCTTCAGCGGGGCGGGCAGTTGGTTGGGTGATGCCGGCCAAAGGCTGCGGCAAACCCCGTCATCTACGTTGACAATACTTGGTCAACAGGTTGGCAGTCTGCAGCCAGCGATCCGACATCACCGAGTGAGCCGAGGGACATAGGTGAACCGCCTCTCGCTCACCATGTGCAATTTGTCGAACAACGGCGAACGGCGGGCGAAGACAAGATTTCGATCGGACTCCACCAGCACGCTGGGAACGCTGAGGGCCAGTGCCGTGGAGTGTTCAACCCACCAGTCCCCCACCATGCGGGACTGTGTTGGATCTACTCCGCGCCAGTCTGGTGCGGTCAAGATCAAATCCTCAAGGGCGTCAATGACACCTTCATCGGGCAGGCCGATCTCAAGCATGAGGTGCGGGATGGTCCGCAACTCGACCGATAGATTGACGTACTTTTCCAGGTACGCAAGAGATTCAGTGGCAGCGGCGTAGAGGACCAACGTTCCCGCCGAATGCCAGCGTCCTGGGTACAGCATGGAGCCTTCAATCGAAAGCGGATCGTCGGCAAAGTCTGCATCAATCGCCCGCCACACACTCGTCAACACACGATTCCGTGGTGGATTTGCTTCAGGAACAACGTGACCGCCTCGGCGCCGGCTGCCGTTTCAACCAACTCGAGTGGAACCTTGCCGGATAATCCGGGCTGCTCGCGTGACAGCCACGACCTGACGTTTTCAGGCGTCTTGAGGACGTGATAGGCGGTGCCGAGCACGCCTGGCAGCCGATACAGCGCATCAGCCTCGGCACCACGAAAGGGCGTACGTTCCTTGAGCCGTCGGTCCAGTGTGGACAGGCTGATGTGGAGCAGCAGCGCCATGCGCTCGCGCGGAATGTTGAGAATGTCGATGGTGAGATCCACGACCGCAGGCTGAATGCCCTTGCGCAACATGGCATCGAACTGCATCGGCGTTGCCGGGATCGGGGCACGGCTACGTTGACGATGCGCGGTGAGGAATCTGGCGACGTCGGAAGCTACGGGGCTTATGGGTTACCTCAAATGACAATGTCGAACTTGTTATTTGACGCAAGTCAATGCGTTCTTGCTTCAGCGTCGATCGAGTGTCGCGACAGTGCACTACTGTCGGTGTTGAGGTTCGCCGTAATCACCCTTCCTCAAGCGGCCGTTCGCCACCGTCAGCAATGGGTGGCAAGCTGCCTTGGCCTACCGCACATGACGCCACCAGGCAGTCAGCCCTGATGTTCGCTTCCGGCCAAAGGACATCCGCCCTTTTAACCGGATCGCCGCAAAGTGGTCGGTCACGAACGACGAGAATGGATCGTACCTTTGGTGCGACAACCTCGTTGGGGAGCCTTTCACCCCCCAGGCCCACGGCCTACCACCTCCCTGCCGAACCCGCTCTCCTACCCCAAGTCCGCCTTGGCTGTCTTGCGTTTGTATTTACAAACGTAATATCATCACCGCATGACGATAGCCGGATTCGACTGGGACGCAGGCAACTAGCCCAAGTGCGGCAAGCACGGCGTATCGCGTGAGGAAATTGAACAGGTGTTGTTGGGCGAGCCCGCCGTCATGGCCGACCCCTCCCCTGGCGAACCGCGCAGGCGGGCTATCGGAAAGACGTCAGCTGGGCGTTATGTCTTTTTGGTGTTCATGCGCCGGGACGTTGGTGGTCAGACCAGGCTCCGCCCCATCAGCGCCCGCTACATGCACCAGAAGGAGGTCGATCACTATGAAAGCCAAATCCAAGCCCATGCCGTCGCTGGGTAGCGACGCGGCCGCGGAGCGGTTCGTGGAGACGGCGGATCTGTCGCAGTACGATTTGTCCGGCTTCAAGCCGGAGCATTTCGAGTTCGCACCCAAGGATGCGACGATAACCATGCGCCTGCCAGTGCCGCTGCTGGACGCCTTGAAGCTCAAGGCCAAAGCCCTGGGTATCCCCTATACCCGTTACGTGCGGCTGCTGCTCGAGCAGGATCAGGTGCGCGATACTCCACTCCGCAGCGAGCGCTGACGAAGCACGTTTAGCGAAAGGCTTCCGGCCAGTTGCGGACGCGCACAACAGACGGAAACCGTTACAGCGCGAACCGTTCGCGCAGCATCCGGTTTACCCGCGTCTGCCATCCAGGCCCGGTGGCCCGCAGAACCTCGACCACATCGGGGTCAACGCGCAGCTTGACCGGCACTTTGGTCTGGGCTGCCCGCGGTCGTCCGCGTTTGACCAGCTTGTGCCCGTCGTATTCGTCGGCCCGCTCGAAGAACTGATCGGTCAACTCCGGCGCGTCGTCCGGATCAATCCAGTCTTTGCGCGTGGTGCGCTTGCTCACGTTCATTGGCTTGCCTCATGCTGATCACGCGGCACGCCTCGCCGCGTGGGGTCCAGACTGACCTTGCCCTCGAATGACGTACCCCATAACCGAGGTCATGAGCTGGCTTGTTTGGCCTGGTCGGCCAGCCAATGTTGCTCGAACTGCATCGGGCTGACGTAGTTCAAGGTGGAGTGTAGTCGGGACTGGTTGTACCAAAGCAACCAGTCGAGGGTTTCATCCTTGGCATGCCGACGGGTGATGAAGCGCTGGTCATGCAGCCGCTCCACCTTCCACGTCACGGAAGTCCTCACTGGCGTATTGGCTGCCGCGGTCGCTGTGAAAGATCAGCCCGGCTTGCTTATCGGGATGGCGCTTGAACCATGCCATGCGCAGTGCGCCGATCACGATGTCGCGCGTCATATCCGCACGCATTGACCAACCCACCACCTGCCGACTGAACAGATCAATCACCACCGCCAGGTAGAGCCAGCCTTCGTCGGTGGGAATGTAGGTGATGTCGCCGACCCAGACCTTGTCAGGCTTGGCCACGGTGAACTGACGGTCGAGCAAGTTCGGCGCGATCGGCAGGTCATGGTTGCTGTCGGTGGTGACCTTGAAGCGCCTCTTGCCCTTGCCGCGAATACCGTGCTGGCGCATCAACGTCTGCAGCCACTGCTTGCCGACGCGTACGCCGTCTTTGCGCAGCTCCCGCCAGATGCGTGGCCGGCCGTAAGCACGCTTCGTCTGAGCGTGAACCGCCTTCATATGCACCAGCAGTGCCTCAGCGCTATGGTGCCGACGCGGTGCGGTGCTGGCTTGGCGCGCCACGTGCCCGTGGTAGCCGCTGACGCTCACGTTCAGCACACGGCACTGCACCGTGATCGGCCACACTTGGCGATGACGTTGGATGAAGGCGTACCTCACTTCGCACCCTTGGCGAAGTACGCCGTCGCTTTTCCCAAGATGTCGCGCTCCATCCTCACCCGGGCCAGTTCGGCACGCAGCCGCGCGATCTCCATCTGCTCAGCGCTCACCGGCTTGCTGTCAGCACCTTTGAGCTGGCCCTGCCGACTCGCCTTGACCCAGTTGAAAAGTGTCTGCTCAACCAGCCCAAGGGTCTTGGCCACCGAGGCCTGGCTCTGACCACCCTCGACCAGCCGCACCGCCTCTCGCTTGTATTCGAACGTGTAGCGTGCCCGCGTTGTCTTCGTCATGTCGTTCTCCTTGCGTGGATTGAATCACACGGCATGGGATACGTTTCTCGAGGGCAAGGTCAGGTCCTGCCAAGGCGCTGCTCCGCGCTATCAGCAAAGATCCCAAGCACGTCTTGCAAGCTCTGGCCGACCAGGGCGACGCAATGCTCCACCCGAGCATCACCGGCAGATGGTTGTCGGAATCTGTTTGGCGTGTTCTTCGTTGATTACGTTGGGCGAGGCCGCGCAACTGCACGGCCTCCGATGGGATAGCTATTTGGTCTCTCACAAATGGCACTGACTTGACGGCAATTCCCTCAAGAGTCGTCATTCCCGCGAAGGCGGGAATCCATCGACTCCACGCTTCGCCCGCACCCTCATCCGGCGCTTCGCGCCACCTTCTCACCCGCAAGGGGACTCCCAAGGTCGCCGCGGGGAGAAGGGCCATGTCGGACAAGCTCACTGAGCTTTGCAGCCAGGTCAATTGAGGCTGCCGGTCGCTTCCGCTTACTTGCCAGCACCGCCAGCGGCTACGCCTCCCACCTCGCGATACAGTTTTTCTGCCGCTGGCTTTTCCTGAAAATTGGCGCCTGATTTCTGCAGCGTCTCGAGCGTGGTTCGTGCGCCGGCCTTGTCGCCGGTGCGCGCCTGGGCCACGGCCAGGTGATACTGGATCGCCGGCACCTTCGGCGCCGCTTTGGCTGCCTTCACCAGGATCGGCAACGCGGCCTTGGGCTGGTTGGCGGCGATCAGCACCCAGCCATAGGTGTCTGCCACGTCGGGCGACTGCGGAGCGAGTTTGTAAGCCTGCTCGGCCACGGTCAGCGCCTTGGGGTTGTGCTGCTCGGCGTAAATCCAGGCGAGGTTGTTGAGTGCGCCGACACTGGTGGGGTGGGCCTTCAACACCAGCTCGTACTGGCTGGCAGCGAGCGCATTTTGCGTGTGGTCCAGGTAGTACTGGGCCAGCAGCAGACGTGTGGCGGCGTCGTCAGAATGTTTGGCCAACCAGTCGCGCAGTACGCCTTGCGGCTCCTTGGCCCCGCCTGCATTGAGTGCCTGGAAACTCTTGATCACCAGCGGTCGCTCGTAGGTGACTTTCAATCCCTGTTGGTAGGCCTGGGCTGCCTTGTCCCAGGATTTGCCGGCCATGTACAGGTCGCCTTCCAGGCCAAACCCGGCGGCCTTGGTGGCAGCTTGTGTCTGCAACGTTTGCGCCAGGGCGAGCGCGCCGGGCAGGTCGTGATTCTGCAAGTCCATGAACGCGCGCAGTGTCACGGCCGTCACTTGACTCGGGTCCGCCTTGATGACCTGGTCGAGATTGTCCTGGGCCGCCTTGGTGTCCTTGTTGAGGAGCTGCGCACGCGCCAGATTGGTCCGGTACAACGGCACCTGCGGTGCGGCGCTCACGGCTTGCTGCAGTGGTTTCAGCGCTTCACTGTGATGGCCGGCATTGAGTTCGGCGGCGCCCAGGGCGTTGAGCGCTGCCGGATTGCCGGGCGCAGCGGCGACGAGCTGCTTGGCGGTGCTCACCGCGTCGTCGAATTGGCCGCTTTCGCTGTACAGCACGGTCAGTGCGACGTACGCGCTGGGGGATTGGGGCGCCGCGTCGATGGCTTGCTTGAACCACTTGATGGCTCCGGCCTTGTCGCCTTGCAGCGCGGCAAGTTGGCCGCGCGCGGTCATCGCCACGGCGCTGTGCGGGCTCGTCTTCAACAAGGTCGCATAACGGCCATCGGCGTCTGCGTAATGACCTTCGAGCGTATCCAGGCTGCCCAGGCTCATCAGGGCAGCGAGATTCTTCGGGTCCAGCTTGTAAGCCTCGACATACTGGGCGCGCGCCTTGTCGCGCTGGCCGGCGGCAATCAGCGCGGTCCCGTACAGCAGGTGCGCGGCGCTGTCGTCCGGATACTTTTTGACATTCTCGGCCGCCGTCCTGGCCGCCTCGTCCGGGCGCTTGTCGCGCGCGTAGGCCATGACCAGCAGGCTACTGCGGCGCGCATCGACGGCGGCATCGCCCGCGGGAATCGCCTGCAGCAGGCGGATCGCTTCGACGGCGTTGCCGCTGGCGAGGGCTTTGGCCGCCGGGGCGAACTGGGTGTCGAGCGGACTGCTTGCGGGTGCTGCAGCAACGCCCGTTCCCGGTTTGCCGGGACCCGCCGCCGCGGCTCGCTGCAACAGCGCCGTCAGCTCGGTATCGGACGGGGTGCCTGGCACGGCCGGCCGCAGCATGTCCAATGCCTGGCGCGAGCGGCCCTCTTTGTACATGGTCAACGCCAGCAGCTTGCGCGCCTCGACATTTTTCGGGTCTGAGCCCATGACGTTGCTGAGCGCCATTTCCGCCTGGCCGTAATTGCCCTGCGCGTAGTTGACCGCGCCCATGAGCATCTGCGCCTGGGCGTTGTCAGGCGCCACCTGGAGCACCTGCTGCAGCTGGGAAAGGGCATCGTCCAGATGCCCCTGCTTGTACAGCACCACGGCGTGCAGGTAGTGCGGATACGGTTGCTGCGGAGACATTTTTTCCAGCGTCTGAATGTTGGCCAGCGCCTTGTCCAGATGATTCTGCTGCGCCTGCGTATTGGCCAGCCGGGTCAGCGTGTAAAAGTGTTCCTGCGGCAGCCAGTCCGCATTCTTCAGGCCCAGCACTTGCTGGTAGGTCGCTTCGGCGCCGGCGAAATCCCCGCTGTCGAACGCCAGATCGCCTTTCGCCATCAGCGCTTGCGGATTTTCCGGCGCGGCGGCCAGCGCCTGTTGCACGTACTTGCCCGCCGCATCCGCGTCGTGGCCAACGCTTGCCAGCTTGGCCAGACCAACCAGCGCGTGCGGATCCTTCGGGTCCAACGTCAATGCGGCCTGATACGACTGCTTCGCGTGGTCAAGTTGTTTCAGGCCGAGGTAGGCGTCACCGCGCAGCGCATCGACCTGCACCTTGAGCTTGGGCTCGAACGGCTGATCGGCGGACAGCGCCTTGAGTGCCTTGTCGTATTGCTGGGTGACCAGCAGCGCGCGCGCCATCGGGACCGCCCAGCTGGCTTGCGGTACGCCGTTCGTCTGGGCATTTTGCAGGTCGTTCAGCGCGTCCTTCGGGTCGCCGAGCATCAGCGAGGCCTGGCCCAGCAGCAGCCACGCCTTGCCGTTCTTGTTGTCTTTCTGCAGGGCTTTCTTCGCCTCGATGTAGGCGGCGCGATATTGTCCGCTCGCCTGGTATTTGAGTCCTGCCTCCAGGCCGCCGCGTCCGCTGGCCAGGCCACAGCTGCTCAGCAACAGGCTGGCGCAAAGCAGCGCCAGACCGTGGCGAACGGCCCAGCTATCGAGCTTGATCATGCGCATGTTTTCACCTCGGTTCACCCAACGGTACGCGCGGCGTCAGCCGGCATCGGTCGACTTCTTCAAGCCGTATTTATCCAACAGATCATAAAGCGTCGGTCGGCTGATACCGAGCACGGCCGCCACTCGCGAGAGATTGCCACCGGTATTGGTCAGGGCCTTCTCGATGGCACGTTTTTCCGCCTCGGCGCGCACATGGTGCAGGCTCAGCACATCACCGCTGTCGATCGCGCCCAGATGCAACGCGTCGAGCCCGATCTGCTTGCCATCGGCCATGATGACCGCGCTGTTGACCAGGTTCTCCAGTTCGCGCACATTGCCGCGCCAGGGATAGGCCTCGATCGCCTTGAGCGCCTTGCCGGTAAAGCTGCGGACCGGGCGTCCATGGCGACTGGCAGCCTGCTCCAGAAAATGCTGCGCCAGGATCACCGCATCGCCGGCTCGCTCGCGCAGCGGTGGCAGCCGGATGCTTACTTCGGCGATGCGGTAAAACAGATCCTCGCGGAATCTTCCCTCGCGGATCAGCGCCGGCAGGTCCTGATGCGTGGCGCAGATGATGCGCACGTCCACCGGGATCAGTTCGCGGCCGCCGATGCGCTCCACCACGCGCTCCTGGAAGAAACGCAGCAACTTCGCTTGCAGCGAAACCGGCATGTCGCCGATCTCGTCCAGCAGCAGGCTGCCGTTGCCGGCCATCTCGATCTTGCCCTTGGTCTGCTTGTGCGCGCCGGTGTACGCGCCTTTCTCGTAGCCAAACAACTCAGCTTCGAGCAACTGCTCGGGAATGGCTGCGCAATTGATCCCCACGAACGGCCCGTCATGTCGCGTGCTCAGGCGGTGTATCGCACGCGCGAACAGCTCCTTGCCGGTGCCGGTCTCGCCAAGCAGCAGGACGGTGGCGTTGGACGGACTGACCTTCTCTACCAGCCGGCAGGCATCGAGCATGGAGCCACTGCTGCCGATGATGCCGTCCAGCGCGGCCTCCGACTGGCTGCGCAGCGCACGGTTTTCCGCCTCCAGTTCGTGCATCCGGAAGGCGCGATCCACAATAAAGCGCAGGACTTCCAGATCGAGTGGTTTTGAGCAGAAATCGTAGGCGCCGCAGCCGATCGACTTGACCGCGTTGTCACGATCACCGTTGCCGGTGACCACGATGACCTTGGTGTGCGGGGCTTCCTGCAGGATATCGTTGATCGCGGCGAAACCCTCGGCGGTGCCGGCCGCGTCCGGCGGCAGGCCCAAATCCTGCAGCACGACCGCAGGTTGCTCGCTGCGCAACCGATCGAGTGCCTGTTTCGACGATGACCACGTCGTAATCGTCGAAACTCCAACGCAACTGGCTTTGCAGGCCGATGTCGTCCTCGACGATCAACAGGCAGCGGCGCGGGTCGCTCATGATGCGGCCCTGGGCATGTCGACGGTGGTTGCGTCCGCGACAGGCTCGGCCAGCGGCAACTGGATGGTGAACACCGTGCCTTCGCCTGGTGTGCTGTTCACGCGCATCGCTCCCCCCAGCGAATGCACGTACTCGCGCGCTTGATAGGCGCCGATGCCCATGCCCCTGCTGGCCTTGGTAGTGAAAAAGGGCTGGAACAACCGGTTGCGGATGAAGTCCTCATCCATTCCCGCCCCATCGTCTTCGATTTCGATCACCGCGTGCGCGGACGCACGCTCGACCCGGAGCGTAACATGACCGTGCTCCCTGGCCGCGTCCTGCGCGTTGCGGATCACATGGCCAAGCACGGACGCAAGCTGGTCGCTGTCCGCCCGTACCCACAAAGTTGCTGCCGCCGGTTGGTACTCCGGCTGCGGTGATTGTGCGCGGCACTCGCCCAGCGCCTTGTCGATCACCAGCGCGAGCTGCACGCGGGCGTGCTTGGTCGTCGTCGCGTCGCCACGCAATTGTTCAAGCAGCCGCGAGATACGCTGCACCGAGTTGTCCACGGTGGTGAGCATGTCGTCCACGAACGCCGGATTGTGCTTGTGGCGCTCGGCATTCTGCAGCATCAAGGATTGCTGGGCGGCAATATTCTTGAGGTCGTGCATCAGGAACGCGGTGAGCCGGTTGAAACCCTCGAATTGACGCGCCTCAGCCACCCGCTTCGCGTCGGCCGCCTGCGCCAGGGTGGCTGCCACCTGACTGCCGGCCGCGCGCAGCAAGTCCGTATCCTCCCAGTCGAAGGCGCGCGGTGCACGTGCCTGCGCCAGCACCACGAAACCGATGAGCCGGTCTTCGAGCACCAGTGGCACCACCAGCCACGCGCGCGGCAGGCCGATCAATTCCGGCGGTGCCCGCAGCCGTTCTTCGTGCTGGGGTGGTGCCTCGCTCAAATCGTAAATCCACCGGCGTTCGCGCATGAACTCGAACGCGGGCAGGCGGGCGGGAAACTTCAGGTCCGCTGGCGTCGGCATGTTCAAGCACGCTTCCAGCGCGAATTCTTCGTCCGGCCCGCGCATGAATAACGCGCCGGCTGGGCTGTCCATGATCTGCGCCATGGCGCGCACGGCACGCAGCGGCAGATGGGTGTCGCTGGATGACAGCGTGGTCGTCAGCCGCAGCCATTCTTCGCGGTAGTCGTGACGGAAGCTGAAAAAATTCTTGTGCAGGAACACCCGCAGATAGGAGCGGGCGGTACCGGAGAATGCGATCAACAACATGAGCAGCAAGGCGAGGCAGATCAGGGTGATTTCCGCGACCCGGCCCCAGTCGCCGCCGTACCGGCGGACGTAGTAACCGCCGATCGCGGTGGCGATGATGTAGCACGCCACCGCCAGCAGGCTGGTGGAGTAGAACACCACGCGTCGCGACACCCCCACCTGCAGCGTCCACTCCGGATTGCGTACCGCCGCAACCATCAACAGCGGTACCAGCAACGCATTGATGAAACCGCGCGCCGCCCACGCACTCAGATTGAACTGCCGGTACAGCACCGCGTACGAATACAGGAAGATGTCGTAGGCGAACATCACGCCGAGCGCAATCACCAGGAATTTGAGCGCCCAACGTTGCTGCGGCTCCACGTTGCGGTAGATCTGTTCGAGGAACATCAGACCGGCGAGAGCGAGAAGCAGGACGCCGATCAGCGGCAGGTTGACGCTGAACAGCGACGCGCCGGATTGGCTCAGGCCGCTCACCGGCCACAGACAATAGAGTGCGAGCGCGATCCAGAGAACGTGCACCCCGACGCGCAAACCGCGCAGCAGGCCCGACATCGGCCAGGTGCCGAACAACGCACTCACAAAGACGAGCCAGGCGCCGTAGCGCAGCACCTCGGCCAGCAGCACCCAGTTGACCGCCAGCGTGCGCTGCCACTCGGCGTACGCCAGCAACACGCCCCAGCCAACCGCTGCCGTCGTGGCCAGCATCAGCAGGGCGCCGATGCGCTGGCCGCGCCAACTGATCGCCAGCAACACCGTCACCACCAGGAACGCGGCGGCGGCGATCAGGTAGCTGGCGATGACGATGACGTTCATGGCTGGATGGTCCCTGTCGCGCGGTCCGGTTTTCTGCGCTCACTCAGGCGCGCGTGCGCTTGCGGATTCAGGCATTGCCCAGCGCGTGCTGGTCAGCGCGCCCGGCAACCGCCGCGTCCTGGGCAACACCGGACGGCTCGCCCAGCAGGCGGCGGCGGATGTCGGCAGCCACCCGCGTAGCCGTATGACCGTCCCACAGCTCGGGCTTGCGTCCATGCGTCCATTGACCGGCAAGAATATCCGCCACCGCCGGCACCAGTTCGCTGGCAGTCACCAGCCGGTTGGTCCCTTGCGTGATCGTGATCGGACGTTCGGTGGTGGTGCGCAGCGTCAGGCAGGGAATGCCGAGATACGTGGTCTCTTCCTGGACGCCCCCCGAATCGGTGATCGCCACCCGCGCGCCACACACCACGTTCATGAAATCCACGTAGCCGAGTGGCTCGGTGATTTGCATGCCCGGCGCCTCGGCAAGTTTCGTCCACAGGCCGAACGCTTCCAGATTCTTGCGGGTACGCGGATGCACCGGAAACACCAGCGGCAGCCTGGCCGCGATGCCGACCAGTTGCGCGACCAGTGCCGTGAGCGGTGCGGCGGTGTCCACGTTGGACGGGCGGTGCAGCGTCACCACGCCGTACTCGCGCCCGTCCAGCCCGAGCCGGCGCCGCTCGCCGCTGGCCTCGATGCGCTCGCGCAGGAGTTCGTAGGAATCGAGCATGATGTTGCCCACGCGGGTAACCTTCTCCGGCGCCACGCCTTCGGCGGCGAGATTCTCGTCGCCGTCCGGTGAGGGTGTCCACAGGATGTCGGCGATCACATCGGTCACCAGACGGTTGATTTCCTCGGGCATCCCGCGGTCGCGACTGCGCAGGCCGGCCTCCAGGTGCGCCACCGGAATATGCAGCTTGGTGCCCACCAGGGCGCAGGCTACCGTCGAATTGACGTCCCCGACCACCACGATCAAATCCGGGCGATCCGCGATGCAGGCGCGCTCGTAGGCGAGCATCACCCCGGCGGTCTGTTCGGCGTGGCTACCGCTGCCCACGTCCAGATGCAGATCTGGTGGCGGCAACTTCAGATCGCGGAAAAAAGCCTCCGACATGTTCTGGTCGTAATGCTGGCCGGTGTGTACCAGCCGCAGGCTGCACCATCGCTGCTTGTGCAGCGCGTGGAATAGTGGCGCGACCTTCATGAAATTCGGCCGCGCGGCCGCAATCAAATCAATCTTGAGCCGCTGCATGACGGTGTAGCCCCTTGGGTTCTTCAAGTCCTCCAGTGTAGCAGCGACGTTGCCGGCATTTCGGGGTTTGCGATCGCACGATCCTCAGCGGGGGCGTGCCGTTGGTTGGGATGGTGACTGTCGAGGTCAAGGCCGCGGTACCCGAGACAGAAATGGCCAACCAGGATGGCGGGCCAGACAGCATCACACGCAGCCTTTCGGATGGCTTTGCAAGAGCTTTGTCAATTCCTGGAGTCGCCTGCACAGTGACCGCGCAGATCGACACGTCGATATGGCGAAACTGGCCCGAATGGGTGATGCCGTAGGTGGCACGGTCTGCGCGAGCAAGCGCCAGACGAAGATCAGGCTTCGCGTGGTCGCCATGCCGGCGCATCGGCCGCACGACGCGCAGGCTGCGCGGTGTGTGCGGACCTGCGCCGACGCGAGCCAGTCTCTGTGTTTCCCACGCCAGTCACGGATGCTTTTGCGGTGGGCTGGGTGCGTGCGCTGCCGGCGGATCCGCATACCGTCGGTTCGCCGGCGTTTTTGTCAACCGCGCGCGCGCGCCAAGGTCGTCACGCGTGTGAATTGTCGTGTGCTCGCTCGCCTGCAACGCGATCCAGCTCAGCACGCGCGTGGAGGGGAACTCATGCTTGTACGCGACGATCGCCAGCAGCAACAGACTCACGATCATCCACTTGCGCAGCGCTGGCGCTTCCGCCACATGCCGCCAGATGATCGTCAGAAAGACCGCGGCGATCAGCGCGCCCCACAGCGCTCCCAGCACAACTTCTGCCAGAGAATGGTCGCGCAGTACCCAACTCGCGACGGAGATGGCGAAGGCGAGACACGCGCCGAGCGCGACCGCGACGACGCGCAGCCCGGTCCGCTGGCGGCTGGTCACGAGTGCCGCCGCCGACGGAAAGAACAGGAACGAAAACGCCGCGTGTCCGCTCAGACCGATGAAATTCCACCCCGCCGGATGCCACCCGGAAACCATGTACAGCATCTTGCTCAGCGCCGCGCCGCCCGCCACCAGCAGCACGGCAGCCAGCCACCACCAGGCGGTGCGCCGTGTGGCCGGCCTCGCGATCAACCATGCAAACAGCAACACCGCACACGGCAGCAGCACGGCGCCATCGCCGAGGTAGATCAGTGCATGCCAGATACGGAGTAGCGTCATTTCAAATCATTGCGTGGCGGGGCCGAATCCTCGGCCGGCGGACGCCACCAGAGGAACCGTGGTCGCGCCGGTAACGTGCACGTACAGTACTAAGGACACAGGTAACGATCCTGAATCGCGCGCCACTCGCCGCGCGAAGCGTCCTTCTGGCGTTGATTCGCCGGCACGGGAGTCACGGTAGCGGTGAATGGGCGGCGAGCGTT
>CAJDVU010000178.1_pt1 | contig 12961 bp, 14 predicted proteins | sample 7391431 | NCBI WGS metagenome assembly CAJDVU01 (sample SAMEA7055700, study PRJEB34461) | soil metagenome | biome: terrestrial ecosystem; feature: Peninsula; material: soil | place: Antarctica | collected 2016
GTACGGTTCCGTGAGAGCTTTTGGGGGCGGTTCCCGAGAGCTACTCGACTTCGTCTCTGACTCTCTTTCCAGGAGGGCCGCTCCGATCTGCTCGATGAAGTGGCGAGCTTTCACTTCATCGAATTCTCGCCTGTCTTCGCCGCGCGCTTCGCGCCCATCCGCCGCAGCGTGGTCCTGTCATCCTCGTCGATTTCCGGTTGCAGGTCGATATCCGGTGGCGGGTTGGAATACACCTTGCGATTGCCAATAGTCTTGATCCACTTGTCGCAGAAACGGTTGTAGACGGGCCACGGCAGGCCGTCGGATTCGACCAGCGCGCGCTCGGCACGCAGCGCAATCTGGTGCGCGTCGCGGTACTGGAAGTGCAGCATGTGTTCGAACAACATCTCCACCACCTCGTGCATGGTGATGTAGCGGTCGATGTCGTAGCGTTTGCCCTTGTGCTCCAGGTGCGCGGGCAATTGGTAATCGATGTAGACCTTCTTGCCGTCCTTGCTGCAAGAGCCAACGTACGGCACGTCGTGGTCGCGGATTACCCGTACCGATTTCATGACCGCGTCGCCGGCTTCGTCGAGCATGCCACTGTTTACCAGCCATTCGCCCGGTGCGGGCCGATGTCTCCAGCTCATGGTTGTCTCCTCAAGTTTGCGCTGATCGTGAAGGCGTCCGGCCTCGACCGAAGCGGTTGCGCGCTGAAGGTGTCGTTAAACAACGACCTGATTCGCGTCGACTTCCAGCCAGATCGGAGGATGTGCGACGGTCAGCGTGGATGGTGGTCTCATCGAACTGGATGAGGGCACGAAGATGGCAATGAATCGGTTACCGTTTCAAAAGGGATTGTCGATGTCGGAGTTTCAGCAACGTCATGGCACGGAAGCGGCGTGTGAAGCCGCCGTGTTGGCCGCACGCTGGCCGAAAGGTTTCGTTTGCCTACGATGCGAAGACACGGCGTGCAGCCGCTGTGAGCGTCAGGTTACACGTACGGGCGATGCACGGGGTGTCGCCGCCCATGCGGCCTGATGGCCGGTACCGTGTTCGACAACGCGAAGCTGCCGGGGGCGCCGTGGTTTCAGGCGTTGTACGTGCGCACCCGGAGCAGGAACCACTTCTCGGCGCGGGAGCTGATGCGTCATCCGTTTATGTGTTGTCGCGCCGCCTGGCGCGGGAAGCACCAGCTGATGCAGGCGATGCTCCAGCGTGATGCGACACGTCAGTTGAACGACTTTGCGCAGATGGATGATGCATATCTGGGCGAGTACGGGGTCAGCTTGATTAGCCCGGACGCAGTAAATCAACCTGACCTCTTTGTTCCTCCTCTGCCCCGGTTCGCTCGCGCAACGTCGCCCGCCCAGGTTTCGCTGCTTCGCCGGCGCTGCGTTCACCGGCAAATGCGTCAGTCAAACTTGGGTCATCTCGCCCCGACCCGTTTATCGCGCCCATTGACCCCGGCCACGAAATAGTGGCGAAATGGTGACCGTCTGGCGGGAAGACCCTTCGGAAAACTGATGACGCAACCGACCCCAACCCTTGCGCAGCCTCCCTGGGATCGCCAGATATTGAATGACGAGCTGTTCCGGCGTGCGCCCGTGCCGGTGGGTACGCATGCACTGGTGACGCATAGCGCCGTGCTGCAAGATGCAACACAAATGCGGGAGGCCGCCGACTATCTGCACAACGCGTTGCGCAGCTACGGTCACCATCAGGAAAGCGGCGATCACGACTACAAGATCGTGCGCATCCACGATGCGGTACAAGTGAAGTACGAGCACCATACCGAATTCACCGACTACACCCAGATTGGCCCTGCCAGCGGGCAAACGCCGTTTTGCCAGGATGCTGGCATCGTTTCCACCGACTGGATGAGTGCACTGCCCGGGGTGCGGATTGCGGCCAGCAAGCTGCACATCCTGCCGCAGGATGACGAAGAGGGCGTGGCACGCGCCGTGGTTTCATTGTCTGCGCAAACCTCATCCAGCACGGTGGCCGATGGCCAGGCGCGCATCTGGGCCGATTGCAGGATCCAGGAGGATGGCTATACCCGGATCCTCGTGCTGGACTGCGGCATGCAAGCCGACCGCCGGGCGCGACTGGTGCAACGACTGTTGGAAATCGAGGACTACCGGATGTTGGCCATGCTCGGCTTCGTGCCGGCCAGGTCGATCATGACGTCATTGCAGGGCATGGAATCGCAGCTGCAGAACCTGATGACGCAGGTTGCCGGCAGCCACACCGACAATGACCAAAGGAGTAGCGAGAAAACTCTGCACCAGCTCCTCGGCCTGGCCGCGCAGGTGCAGCAGCACTCCACCGACCACACCTTTCGCTTTGACGCTTCGCGCGCGTATTTCGCGCTGGTCAACAAACGTACGCGGGAACTGCGCGAAGAACGCATCCAGGGTTACCAGCGGCTGGGTTACTTTCTCGACCGTCGCCTGACTCCGGCGATGCAGACCATGGAGGCCGTACGCGGACGGCTGGAAACACTGTCTGGGCACATCGACCGTTCGGCGTCCCTGATCCGCACCAGGGTCGACCTCAGCCTGCAACGCAAGAGCAGCCACCTGCTGCGCTCGATGAACCGTCGTTCGGCGCAACAATTGCGTCTGCAGCAAACCGTCGAAGGTCTGTCGCTGGTGGCCATCAGCTATTACAGCCTCGGTATCGTCATGCATCTGGCCAGGGCTGCGGTGGATTTGGGATGGTCGGTGAATCCGGAGCTGGTTACCGGCGTTGCCGCGCTCCCGATCATCGGTGGCGTGTACTGGGTGATTCACCGGATCAGCAAGCAGGTGAACAAGCGTTCCGACATCTGAGGAGTAGTAGGGGACGGAGGCTGAGGATGCCCCACGTTTTCATGCTGCCGCAATCCTCTGATCGGGTAGCGCCGGGCTGGGCTTTGATATCTGTTCGATGAGATCGTTGAGCCTGGTATTCGACCATCGTCGCACCAGCGACTCACGGCCGAGCCGCATGATCGAGTACAGCCGCCGTTTGGCTCGATAGGGCGTCGACGCACACCAGATTGCGCTGCGCGCTGAGCACGCGCTGATCGCACTCGACCCCCTGCCGTGGCTCGTCTGCACCCGTTTTTGCGACAACTGGATCAAGACCACTGGCAATCGCAAGGGCTATCCGAACCTGCCACCGGACATCGACCTGCAACCGGAAATCGACGATAACGACAAGACCACGCTGCGAAGACGGGGAAGAATTCGATGAAGCGAAAGTTCGCCACTTCATCGAGCAGATCGGGGCAGACTTCCCGGTTCACGAGTGACAGGAAGAGAGGTCCAGAAGCAGAGGTCGCAGAAACAGAGTCACGATTTCGCCGCCGAGGTCAGTAGTCTGAGGTCGCGTTGCTCCCACGCATGACCGACCACAGAATCGACGCAGCGCGCTGCTGGGTGCCGAGCCACGAACCACGGCGCAAGCGCATCAGCCTGGCGTAGCGTCGAGCCTCACGCCAGGACGGGTTGTGCTTCGTGCGAAACTCTTGCCGCACGCTCTCCAGGCAACGCTCGTCCAACCCAATGCTTCTGGCGTAAACACCGATGAGGCAGCGCGAGCGAAACCGGTTGAGATAAACGCTGGCGGCGGTCTGCTTGCCCCACCAGCCATTATTCCCATGGATACGATAATGGACGGCTCCCGTGCGCAGATAGTATTTGCGTGCGCCCAGCACGCTGGTGCCAAAAACCAGGCAGTTGTCGGCGGACAAACGCCACTGGTTGAGGAGATCTGCCGGCAGGTCGAGCGCACGCTCTGCCCATGCTCTGCGCATGGACAAGGCCGAGGTCGGCGCGCCATACCAGTGCATCAGCATGTAGGTGATGATCACGGTGAAGCCGAGGTCCTGCGAACGCTCGCCCCATCCGAGCCAACGCTGCTCGTCACCAAACAGCAAAGTGTCGGTGAACACGAAATCGACGTCAGCGCGCCGGTCGTACAGCTCGCCAAGCTGTTCGAGGTAATCCGGCCCCCAGCGGTCGTCAGCATCCAGGAAGCACACTACGTCGGCCTGTGCCAAAGCGCTGCCGCGCTGGAATGCACTGAGCTGACCGGCGTTCTCGCCGAACAGCAAGGTCACGCGCGAATCGCTTGCGTACCGTTCGCGCAGATGCACCGGCGAGCCGTCGCTGGAACCGTCGTCGACCACGATGATCTGCAGCGCGGGATGCGATTGCGCGAGCGCCGAATCGATCGCCGTATCGACGAAGCGGAGGTAGTTGTAGCTGGAGATGATGACCGCGAAACTGGTCACGCCCACGTTCCCCCGTGCAGTAAATGGCGGAAATAGCGGATCGTTTCCTGCAGGCCATCCACCAGCGTCACCGCAGGCTGCCAGCCGAGCTGGGCCCGGGCAACGCCGATGTCCGGCTGGCGCTGGTGCGGATCGTCCGCGGGCAAGGGCAGGTAAACCAGCTTCGAGCGGCCACCGACCAGGCCAATCACTTTTTCGGCCAGTTCGAGCATGGAGCACTCCGCTGGATTGCCGACGTTGATCGGGCCAGTACAGCCGGGACCGGATTCCATCATGCGCACCAGCGCCTCGATCACGTCGTCGACATAGCAGAAGCTGCGGGTCTGGCTGCCGTCGCCATAGATCGTGAGGTCCTCGCCCTGGAGCGCCTGCACGATGAAATTGCTGACCACCCGGCCGTCGCGCGGATGCATGCGCGGGCCATAGGTATTGAAAATGCGCACCACCTTGATGTCCAGCGCGTGCTGGCGGTGATAATCGAAGAACAGCGTCTCGGCACAACGTTTGCCCTCGTCATAGCAACTGCGGATGCCGATGGGATTGACCTTGCCCCAGTACGTCTCAACCTGTGGATGCACTTCCGGGTCGCCATACACCTCGCTGGTGGAAGCCTGCAGGATACGTGCCTTGACCCGCTTGGCCAGGCCCAGCATGTTGATCGCACCATGCACACTGGTCTTGGTGGTTTGCACCGGGTCGTGCTGGTACTGCAGTGGCGACGCCGGGCACGCCAGATTGAAGATCCGCTCCACTTCCACGTACAGCGGGAAAGTCACGTCGTGGCGCAGCACGTCGAAATCGGGATGCGCCAGCAGGTGCGTCAGGTTGTGCTTGTTGCCGCTGGAGAAGTTGTCGACACACAGCACGTCATTGCCATCGCGCAGCAGGCGTTCACACAGATGGGAGCCGAGAAAGCCGGCGCCACCGGTGACAAGGACGCGTTTCACAAGGCACCGACGATCGTGATTGCAGCGCGCGGCGGCGAATCTCGCCATGGCGGCGACATTGCATGCGCGCAGTTGACCGCTTGCACCATCGCTCTCCCGAGAAAACCGATGTACTGAAACGTCGTCGAAAGGTTACCGGCCTGCTCACACCGCGCAGGCACTATAACCGCCGCGTGGCTTGGCGCGCGTTGCACTGCGACATGCGTTGACCACGTCCGCGCAGCGTCAGCCCGTCGGTCAGGCTTGCGCGCATGTCCGGCCTGCCCGTGAGCCTCGGCCTCATCACCCACAACGTGGCGCAGACGATGGTCGAAGACAGGAGTCCGAAAACAGGGGTCGAAAACAGGGGTCGAGGAAAAAAAGGGTGGGAAAACAGGGTTCAGAGTGCCCTTTAATTGACCAAGGTCGGTAGGAAGTCGACTCTGACCTCGGCGGCGGCTGCGTGTCGACCTGTGTTTTTTCGTTCGCGGTCAAGGCATGCTCTGCCGGTGGCAGTCGCCGCCTTCAGGCGGGGCGGCCGTCCACTCTTGTTGCAGAAGGCATGATCTTGAGCCAGGCCATCGAGCGAACCGTCGCGTCGCGTGAGCGCCACCGGGTAGCGGTGCGCGTGGTTCCGGCTCGCTTGGCGAAGCAGGCGCGGTGCGGCTGACGGCTGACGTTCCCTTGCAGTCGCGCAAGCGCGACCCTTGTGTCGGGCGGGATCGCAAGCGCATGGTTCTCCTGGTGATCTTCGCGCTGAGCTGGCTCGGCACAGCGTTGGCCTGGTGGGTGATGGAGTCGCGCGGCATCTCCTCGCCGACCTTGCGTGGCGTGTTTGTCGCCAACCTGATCTTTCATCCGCTGATGTTCGTGATGGTCTACTGGCGGTTGCTGCCCGAACACGTGGTCGATCTGAGCTGCCTGCTGTTCGCCGCCGGTATCTGCGCTGCGTGCATGGTGCTGCGGCTCTATTTCCCCGCCTATGGCGAAGGTATCGATCTGGAACCGTTGTACCTGTGGATTCCGGTGATCTATGTGTTCGCGTTCACCGTGGCCGGGCACAAACCCAGCCTGGCCATTTCCCTGGGTATTCTGGCGCTGTTCTTCGTGATCAGCCTGCCGTACCTGGTGCACTCTCCCACGCAGCGGTTCGCCAATTTCACCATCCAGCTGCACATGGTTTCCGCCGTGCTCATTGCGGCGCTGTATTTTTTTTCCGGCTACCAGCACCGCCTGCAGCTGGCGCAGCTGACGATGGAGGAGCTGGCGGTGCTGTCCCATACCGACGAGCTGACCCAACTGCCCAATCGACGCAGGCTCGCGCAGGATCGATGTTGACCACTTCAAGGACGTCAATGATCGCTTCGGCCATCGAGTGGGCGATCAGGCGTTGAAGGCGTTGGCGGTGCGCGCGGGCGAGACGTTGCGCGAGGGCGACACACTGGGCCGCTGGGGTGGCGAGGAGTTCGTGATCGTGCTTCCCGAAGCGGGACTCGACGATGCCCTGGGCAAGGCTCATGCCCTGTGCGCGCATGTGGTCGCGGCGCCACTCATCAACGACCAGTTGGTCAGCATCAGCTGCGGGGTGGCGAGCGTGAGCCCAGCCGACACCGCCGAGAGCCTGTTCCATCGCGCCGACATGACGCTGTATGCGGCCAAGCAACGCGGGCGCAACCGCGCCGAGGACGCGGCGCCGGGTTCAACCGAAAAGGTGTCAGGGACGAAGGGTACTGACTTGACGCAGTCATCCCCGCGAGGCGCTCTTCAACAGCCGAAGGGCTGGTCAAGGGCGGATCCAATGTGCTTCACCGTCCCGGAGTCAATGGATTCCGGCTTTCGCGGGAATGACGACTGCTGAGGGATTACCGTCAGGCAAGTGCCATTCGTGTCAGGGACAATTCCTTCGCCCGGTCCAGCGGACTGTCATGCGCACGCGGTCGGCTTCAATCACGCTTGAGAAGCGGTGAACTGTACTGCCTCGACTCAACCCCAAAGGCTCAGCCCTCATGCTCGCACTTTCCATCGTCGCCCCGAATGGCGCAAACATCGCGGCGGGACGCAAGACGCTGGAGATTCGCAGCTGGCGCCCGCCGCGGTTGCCGTTGCGGGATCTGCTGATCATCGAGAACCGGGTCTTCCTCACCGGAGCAGATGAAGTGGATCCGGACGGCATCGCCGTCGCCGTGGTGGATGTGGACGAGGTGCATGCCTGGCAGCCGTCGGAGTTGGCAGCGGCCTGTGCCTCCGAATGGAAACCGGATCTGTGGGCCTGGCATGTCACGCATGTCCGGCCCGTGCGCGGCGCGTTCCGCCTCGCGGCCCGACGCAAGCTCTATGCTGTGCAGGTGAGTCGGGCGTTGCGGGAATGTCTGGGTTGAGCAGCTACGGCTGACCGGGCCGGCGCCTCCGGTGCTCCACATTCGAGATCCAACCGGGGCCGTGTTGTCTATTCGCTGCCAACCATTTGAACCGCGCGGTCCTTGGCGCTGCGTGAAAGGGCTAACCTGTAGGCTCGACTCGTCGCGAGGCTCCGCTGATGACTACGCTCTCCGGCAAGACCCGGAACGGTTTCACCTATGAAGCTGACTACGAGACGGCCAGTGGCGGTCGCGTTCTCTGGAGCGCCACGTTCCGCCGCGATGGAGACTATGCCGGCGTACGGCACGGTCGACTGTTTGACATGCAAGATGTGGTGGAGGCCGCCGTGAAGGACCGGGTGACGGCCAGCATCGAATCGACGTGGACGAACTCGACCTGAAGGACAACAAGAGGATATGCACACGAGGTCAGATGCATCAATCCGCCTGTGGGGGAAATCTGCGCCATTGGTGCAGATCCTTCGAGCGGTTACTGATGCAGCACCGCGCTACGATTCCCGTGGCTCCCGCAAAGCGGTGCCGCAATTCGGACACTGGCCGGTATACAACGGGTTTCTGCCGAGATAGGCACCGCATTTGGGGCAACGCCAGTGACGGTAGGTGTACAGGCACACCCAGGCAACCAGAGCCAAGGCCGCCAGCAGCAACAACCCGTGCCGCGCACCACCGCTGGACGGGTACTTGAGCACCCAGACCAGGAACGCCGCCGTCGGCACCGCCATCAACCATTGCTGGCGATAGATCTTGCCGAAGGCCTGGATCACCGACGGCTCCATGCTGGCCGGTGGAGGCGGCTTGCGGCGGAAAGCCAACGTCAGCAACAGCACCATGGCCGTGACGGCAACGAACACCATCAGGTTCATACCCGTTCCCCGTTAGGTGCAGCAATCTATTGTCGGGCAAATCATACTGCGGCTGCTGCAGGTCACGATTTCGTTACCGTGCGCCTGCAGGCGTGTTTCCACTTGCCGAGCCCGTTTGTAAGCAAACGAACCTGACGGCGTTCCTGCGTTCATGATGTTGGCGCCCGGCTGGCAACGGGGTCAGGTTCACTGACATCCGAACGAGAACCGGCTTGGATGTGCAGCGTGGTGAATGCGATATGACTTCCGCGGTCCTCTTCTCCAGGGAGGTTTCCGGCGCACCCGCCGTCGTCCGATACACAGGGCCGCGCCGATTTTTCGATATTCCTCTGCGGAAAGTACACTCTGCCCGAGGTCTCACCCTCGGGTTCCGACCGTGGCTCACCCGCAAGCACGATGGCGCAAGGCGCAGCGACGGTGACAGCCGACTGGGTAGGTCAGGCGGATGTCGCCAAGTGTTCAGTCCCGATTGGCGCAGATAACTTCAAATTCACACTGGTGTTTGAACGAATGGCCCGTACGCGCGACGCCCGGTTTGCCGCTGCATCGCGACCTGTAGGGCAGCATGGGAATCCGCTCGTACAATCGCCTTTCCCGCTTGTTCACGCTGCCCTCGGAAGCATCGCTGCCGACGCTGCGGCGCGTGCGGTTCATGGGTTGTCCACCTGATGTTGTCCAGTCTTCGCAGCTCCACGCCGCTGCTGTTGAGCACCGTATTCCTGTTGATGGGGGTCGGCTTGCTGCACACGCATATCGCGTTGGACGGGCGCACGCTCGGGTTCTCGGTCGCCATGATCGGGGTGCTGACTTCGGCCTACTACGCCGGCTTTCTGGTCGGCACCTACACGGTGCCCCGGCTGACCCATCGCATCGGTCACATCCGTGCGTTTGCTTTCTGTACGGCGCTGTTGGCGCTGGTGGTTCTGGTACAGGCGCTGGTTCCGGTGTATGGCGTGTGGCTGGTCCTGCGCGTTCTGCAGGGCCTGCTGCTGGTCGGGTTGTACGCGATTATCGAAAGCTGGCTGAACGCTGCCGCCGAGCCGGCACACCGCAGCTCGGTGTTCGCGGTGTACATGATGGTGAACCTCGGCGCCAGCGCGGTCGCGCAGCAGTTCCTGCGCATTCATGGCGAGGGCTTCGTGCTGTTCTGTGTCGTTGCCATCCTGTTTTGCGCGGCCAGCCTGCCGGTGGCCGCGACCCGTCAGCCGCAGCCACATCTGCACGCAGTACCCAAGGTGCAGATCAGGCGCCTGTTCCGGCTTGCGCCTACCGCGCTGGTCAGTGCGCTCATCTCCGGACTGGTGCTTGGCGCGTTCTGGGGGCTGCTGCCGCTGTACGCGGCGGCCCGTGGCCTCGGCGCGGATGGCATCGGCACTTACATGAGCGTCGCCATTGCCGGTGGCGTGGTCTTGCAATGGCCGTTGGGGCGCTTTTCCGACCGCATCGATCGCCGACTGGCGCTGGCGCTGATCAGCGCGATCGCGGCGCTGGCGGCGTTGGCCAATCTGTTTCTGCCGACGGCGGGAGGCGTCACCGCAATGGTGGTGATATTCGCGTTCGGCGGGCTGAGCTTTACGGTGTATCCGATTGCGGTGGCGCACCTGGTCGATTACGTGCATCGCGACGAACTGTTGTCCGCATCCAGCACCGTCCTGCTGGTCAACGGCGTCGGGTCGGCCGTGGGGCCGCTGTTGGCGGGTGCGCTCATGAACCTGGTGCGGCCGCAACTGCTGTTTGTCTGGTTCGCGGTGCTTGACGGCATACTTGCCGGTTATGCGTTGTACCGCTTCACGCAGCGCAAACGCGAAGTGACGCCGGACGACAACTTCGCACCCTTGGTGACCACGACGCCGAGCTCGCTGGAGCGGCGCTCCACCGAGGGTGACAGCACCACGGGTGCCAGGGGCAACTAGCGGAGTGGTAGCGCGGTCAGGTGCAGCAACTGACCGCGCTTGATCGCCTCCGTCCGCTTGTCGGCGGGCCCCGTGGTTGCGGTGATGTCACGCGCAGCACTTCGCCGGGATGGGCAGGGTTGTGCATGCGGGTCATGGGCAAATTTCCTGGTGGTCATCCAGATAGCCAACCGGGGCGACATCTTGTCCGTTGAACAAGGCGGTCAGTCGCGGATTGCCATTGACCGAGCTCTGGTGAGCGCCGGTGTCGAAGAGCGTGCCGCGCTCAGCCTACTTTCTGCACGGTTCACCTGAAAAGGACACCCGCTGCGCTACGCTCACGGGTCAAGCAAACTCGGAGAGGGCCAGATCATGATTGACCCCAAGAGCTTTCCTCGCGGTAGCAGTCCTGAGACCAGGACCAGTCCATTCTCGTCCGGGAAGAAAGCCCACCCATGGGCATGGATCGTCGGCCTCATCGTTGCGCTGTTGCTGGTCTGGGGCTTCTTCGGCATGGATCACCTCAAGCCCAGTGTGGCCGCGGACACGGCGCCTGCAGCGGCCGCGTCGATCGCCGACTGACGGCCGGCACAGGAAAGGGCCGCAGGCAACCAGGTCCTCCTGGCTGCCTCCGGCCCGCCCGTCGGAATCAACTCAACTTTTGCGTGAGTGCGTCGCCGCTTGTTCCGCGCCACCGGCGCGAACCTTCCGTTCGATCTGATCGCCGGTGTCGGCGTCGACGTTCTTCCAGTAGTCGAATGCCCGCTCCAGTACCGGACTGCGCACTCCACCGAGCAGGCTGTCGGCAACCTGGTCGACGAATTGCGCCCGTTGGGCGTCGCTCCAGATCTCGCGTACCAAGGTGCCGGCCTGACTGAAGTCGTCGTCTTCAGCGTGCAGGGTGTAGGCGCTGCGCACCATCTCGCCGTCCATCTCCCAGCCTTCCGCGACCGGGCCGGTGTCATCGGACCAGCTGCGGCCACCGCTGTTGGGTACGTACACCGGCGCGCCGCCGCTGTGCTGGTAGGTCATCTGACCGTCGAACATGTAGGTGTTCACCGGCACCTTGGGTTGGTTGACCGGCAGCTGATGGAAGTTGGTGCCGATGCGGTTGCGCTGCGCGTCGGCGTAGGCAAACGCGCGGCCGAGCAGCATCTTGTCGGGCGACAGGCCGATCCCGGGCACCGTGTTGCCCGGCGAGAACGCGGCTTGCTCGATCTGGGCGAAGAAGTTCTCCGGGTTGCGGTTCAACGTCATCGTGCCGACCTTGATCAAGGGGTAGTCCCGGTGCGACCAGGTCTTGGTCAGGTCGAACGGGTTGAAGCGGTAGTGCTTCGCCTCGGCGTATGGCATCACCTGCACCGACAGATCCCACACCGGATGTTCGCCGCGCTTGATCGCCTCGAACAGGTCGCGACGGTGGAAATCGGCGTCCTGGCCAGCCATCGTGGCGGCCTCGGCGTTGTTGAAGAACGCCATGCCCTGGCGGGTGTGAAAGTGGTATTTCACCCAGAATTTTTCGCCGGCGGCGTTGATCCACATATAGGTGTGCGAACCGTAGCCGTTCATGTGGCGCCAGGTGCGCGGCAGGCCACGCTCGCCCATCAGGTAGGTGACCTGGTGCGCGGTCTCCGGGTTGCTGGTCCAGAAATCCCATTGCATGTGGTTGTCGCGCAGGCCCGAATCCGGCAGGCGTTTCTGGCTGCGGATGAAGTGCGGAAACTTGATCGGGTCGCGGATGAAGAAGATCGGCGTGTTGTTGCCGACCAGGTCGTAGTTGCCTTCGTCGGTGTAGAACTTCAGCGAGAAGCCGCGCACGTCGCGCCAGGTATCCGGGCTCCGCGGTGTAGGCCGAGACGTCTTCGGTGACTTCCAGCACGCCGAATGCACCGGCACCCTTGGCGTGTGGTTGGCGTTCGGGCACCTTCTCGCGGTTGAAGTGGGCCATCTGCTCGAGAAAGTGCACATCGTGCAGAAGGATCGGGCCGTTGGGACCGATGGTCAGCGAGTTGCGATCGCTGATCGCAGGCGCACCGCTGCCGGTGGTTGATCCGCCGGTGGGCTTTTTAACGGAATCGGACATGGCTGGTTTCCTCATGGTCTGGCGCGGGCAAGCGAGTCACGTCTGTCGAGTCTGCCTGCTGTGTTGCGGATAAGCCACCCGGACCTTTCGTTCGCCGACGCCGGTACGGCCCATCCGGAACAGATCGGGTGACGCGCAGATCATGGACTCGTGAGATAAGGGCAGCTCCGGCAGCCATTGCTTCGCTCCGCTCCTGCAGGGGGCGCCATCGGACGGCACTTCCACGGCGCGTCAGTGCATGCGCGGAGGCGATTCCGGTGGACGACGGCGTGGCGGAGGTCGGGTGCGGTGCAGGCGCAGCTGCGCCATCTCACCACACGCGCCGGTCCCGGCTCATGTCAGGCCATTGCTGCAAAAGCGCGGCACTGGCTGCAGCTTGCGAGTGGCTCCACCTTGGCCGCAACGCTCATTCCGCCGCGAACTCCGGCAGAATCCGGCTGGCGATGGCGAAGTAGATGAAGATGCCGCTGGCGTCGGCGATCGTGGTGATCAGCGGCGAACTGGCCGAGGCGGGATCCGCCCGCAGGCGGCTGAGCAGGAACGGCAACGACATGCCGA
>CAJDVU010000094.1_pt1 | contig 12951 bp, 6 predicted proteins | sample 7391431 | NCBI WGS metagenome assembly CAJDVU01 (sample SAMEA7055700, study PRJEB34461) | soil metagenome | biome: terrestrial ecosystem; feature: Peninsula; material: soil | place: Antarctica | collected 2016
CAGCGGGTCCTCTGCCAACTGGTCGGCACTCAGCACCAATGGCGATGTGACCGACACTGGTGGCAATGGCATCAACATCACCGTCTATGCGGGGGCCATACCGCCGCCGATCAATGCGCCGGAACCTGAGGCGCTTGGCATGTTCGGCTTGGGCGCGTTGCTGATCGGCCTGTTCGTGGGTTTGCGCCGGCGCTTCGCTTAAAGCCTGCAGCACGAGATCGAGTTCCTGTTTGAACAACCCCCGGCAAACGGGGGTTGTTTTTGGGTGATCGGATTCCGCTGTGGCTGGCCGAGCGCAGCTCCATTCAGGGCGTGTGGTTTGATGCGTTGTCCCAGGTTTCTGAGTTCCATTTGATGCTGACTAGCACAGGTCACTGACCGACGCGGGCGGTCGTCGTCGATGACCAGCATCGTCATGCAGTTGGGACGGCAGAAATCGGAAGGCTCATACATCAGGCGCTGCACGACTCGTCCCGCGCCTCAAGAACTGCAGACCACGTCACTGACGACGTAGCTGTCACCGCCGGTGACCAGGATGCCGCGTGGTGCTCCGCCTCGGGTTGACTTCCTTCCGTTCCTTGCAATGGGCAGGCTTGAGAAACGCCCGGGACAACCAAGTGCGCGAAGGCCATCCCGATCCAGAGGCTGCGTGGTGCCCCGTGCCTGACATCTTCTGTCCGCGCAACGCCCGACAATCAGACACAGCGCGTACACGAGTCAGCGCAGTTTGCGGGGAAAAATGGCCGCGATTGCGGGGCTGCAACGCGAATGCCGAAGGAGGTCAGAAGGGCGAGCGCCACCGCCTTCGCAAGTTACCCAGCTTGTCGATGCTCAACGATGCTGCAAGACCGGATCCCGGGTCTGGCCTGCGATGAAACCGCAGAGCGCCCCGGTAATGACGAACGGCGAGAGACGTGACTTGACACTAGACCTCATCAGGTAACCGGATTCAGGAGACGCAGCTCTCGGACTCCCAGGGTCTGCAGTCGGCGCCAACGAGGCGCATCGCCCACGGCTGCTATCTGGCAGCTTTGCTGACGCCCTGACTGGGGGCTCGTGGCCGGATGCGGCCTTTCGGACCGAAGCTCACCAGCTTGCCGGTGGGCGGATCAGGCGCGCGGTCCCTGTGATCACCTTCAGTGGTCTGCGCCGTGGGGGGATCCAAGCGAATTTTGGACACCACCGTCTGTACACCTGTTCGCAGACCGTCGGTTGTGCCATCGGTACAAACTATGGAGTCGGGTCCAACTCGTGTTCCGCCGGCAGCGCATGACGAGCAACAAGCCGTTGCACCAAACCATGGCATTGTCCATGATGGTGCAATGAACGATCAGACGTGGTCGGTGTGGGCGGAGCAGATGATCACCGGGCTGGCCTTGGTCGATGCCGCCCTGCACTTGCGCTGGGTCAACCCGGCGTTGGCCGAGTGGCTAGGACTGGGTGCGCGCAGTGCGGCGGGACAACCGCTCGCCGTGCTGTTCGCGGACTCCAGCGCGACGGCGCGCGCCGCACAGGTGCTGGCGCAGCAACATGCCGTGCAATGGCGCCACGCGACGCTGCGCGCGCGCAGCGGACGTGAGGTCAGTGCGGACGTTGCGCTGCAACCGTTCGACGGCGGTCTGCTGCTGGAAGTGCATGTGCTGGCCGAATCCGCGGCCAGTCAGTCGCCTGTCTCGGCCACGCTGCGTGGTTTTGCGCATGAGGTGAAAAATCCGCTGGCCGGGCTGCGCGGTGCGGCGCAACTGTTGCAGCGGCGCGTGGACAACGACGACCTGCGTGCGCTGGCGGGGCTGATCATCGACGAGGCCGATCGCCTTGGCGCGCTGGCCAATCGCCTGCTGCATCACGATGGCGCGGCGCAGCTCGGCCCGGTCAACATCCACCAGTTGCTGGAGCGGCTCGCCGACTTGTTGCAGGCCGCGCCGTCACCGCCGCGCCTGTGCCACGACTACGATCCGAGCCTGCCGGATTTACATGCCGACGCGGACGGCTTGCAGCAGGTGCTGCTGAACCTGGCGCGCAACGCGCTGGAGGCTGGCGCGCATGTACTCACTTTCCGCACGCGGGTCGAGCACGGCGTGCGTCTGGGCGAGCGAATGCTGCGCATGGCGCTGCGCGTGGACGTGATCGACGACGGCCCGGGTATCCCTGTTGCGCTGCGCGACACCTTGTTCGAGCCGCTGGTTTCCGGCCGCGTGGGCGGCACCGGGCTGGGCTTGGCGCTGTCGCGCGAGATCGTCCATGAACACGGTGGCGAGCTGCGCTACACCAGCTATCCGGGCGACACGGTGTTCTCGTTGTACCTGCCATTGGAGCGCGCGCATGACTGAGGACGGCCAACACGTTTTGCTTTTCCCCGGCGTTGCAGGCAAGCGCCGGGGCGGGATTCGCTCTCGATCCTTCTGGCCAGCCCAGGCCACCCCCTCCCAGCGTCCCGCTGCCCGCAGCAGGAGCAAACCGAGGCAAGTGCATGACGACTGAAGAAATCTGGCTCGTCGACGACGACCGCGGCGTGCGCTTTGTGCTGGCCGAGGCGCTGCGCGACGCGGGACTTCGCGTGCGCGAATTCGGCGATGCCGAGGCCGTGCGCGCTGCCCTGTGCGACGATCGTCCCGCGCTGTTGCTGACCGACGTGCGCATGCCGGGCGAGGACGGCTTGAACCTGCTGGTCGAGCTGCAGCAACGAGGCATCGGCCCGGTGATCGTGATGAGCGCGTTCACCGACGTTGCCACCACGGCCGCGGCCTATCGCAGCGGCGCGGTGGACTATCTGGCCAAGCCGTTCGACCTCGATCACGCGGTCGAGATGGTGCAGCGCGCGCTGGCCAGTGTGAGCGCGCCGATCCCGGCCGCGGCCCAGCCGTTGGCCTCGAAGCATGCCTTGCTCGGCGACAGCACGCCGATGCGCGAGGTGTTTCGCCTGATCGGCCGCGTCGCCGCCAGCGACCTCAACGTGCTGATCACCGGCGAGACCGGCACCGGCAAGGAGTTGGTGGCGCGCGCGCTGCACGAGGAAAGCGCGCGCTGCGGCAAGCCGTTTGTGGCGTTGAACACTGCCGCGGTCCCCAGCGAGTTGCTGGAGAGCGAACTGTTCGGTCACGAGGCCGGCGCGTTCACTGGCGCGATGCGCCGCGTTGCCGGCCGTTTCGAACAGGCCGAAGGCGGCACACTGTTCCTCGACGAAATCGGCGACATGCCGCTGCTGCTGCAGACGCGCCTGTTGCGCGTGCTGGCCGGCGGTGAGTTCTACCGCGTCGGCGGGCGCGAACTGATCCGCTGCAACGTGCGCATCGTCGCGGCCACCCATCAGGATCTGGCCGCGCGCGTTGCTGTCAGCCAGTTCCGGGCTGATCTCATGCATCGCCTCGATGTAGTGCGCATCGCCTTGCCCGCGCTGCGCAGCCGGCGTAGCGACATCCCGCTGCTGGCGCAGCATTTTCTCGCCGTCACCGCGCAGGAACTGAAACTGCCGCCCAAACATTTTTCCAAGCCGGCGCTGAAGCTGGTCGCCCAGCGCGACTTCCCCGGCAATGTGCGCGAGCTGGAGAATCTGTGCCGACGACTGGCCTTGATTGCTGCGGGCAGCGAGATCTTGCCAGCCGACCTGGGCGACGCGCACACCGGGACCGCCAGCGGTGAATGGACCGATGCGCTGCGCGACTGGGCTACCGCCGCATTGGCCCGCGGCGAGGCGGATATCCATGCGCGTGCCCGCGAGGCGCTCGACCAGACCCTGTTGCAAGCCGCGCTGCAGGCCTGTGCCGGCCATCGCCAGCATGCAGCGCGCGCGCTCGGCGTGGGGCGCAACACGCTGACGCGCAAGCTTGGCGCCTCGCGCAAACGGCGCAGCTGACGCCCGCGTTTGCGCCATCCCATCCGGATCGGCGTCGAGGCTGGCCAGTCGCGAGTCCTTCTCCGCCGGGAGTAAGGTGGCGTGCAGCGCCGGACGAGGGTGCGGGCGAAGCATCGAGCCGTGATCTGGCGTGCCGCCGCCGCGCGCCCGCCGGAACCCACGCCGACAGAAGAGCGACTCCAGGTTGTCGGCCATCGCGGCCGGTCAGATTCGGGATTCAGGGTCGATTTTTTGCGGCGGCACTGCCCAAGGTGACGCACAGTTGGTGGGTCTTGCCGTCGTCGACCAGCGCGACGGGTTCATCGACGCCCAGCGTTTGGCCGTCCAGCTCGATGCGCTTCACTCCACTGCAGACCTTGTCAGGATTCTCCACGCTGATCTCGTAGCAGGTGGCACGTTGGGCGCCGTGGCGATAGGTGATCTGGAACCCCGGCCACGCCTTGGGCACGCACGGATCTACCCGCAGGTGATCGCCCTGCAAATGGAACCCGAGCACCGCTTCCAGCCCGGCGCGGTACAGCCATGCGGCCGAGCCGGTGTACCAGGTCCAGCCGCCGCGGCCGACGTGGGGGGCGACCGAATAGACGTCTGCACAGGCCACATAGGGTTCCACCTTGTAACGCGCCACCGCTTCCGGACTGTCGCTGTGATGGATCGGGTTGAGCAGGTCGAACATTTCGCCGGCGCGGTCGCCGTCACCGAGGCCGACCCAGGCGAACACGGACCAGATCGCGCCGTGTGTATATTGCCCGCCGTTCTCGCGCACGCCCGGCGGATAGCCCTTGATGTAGCCGGGGTCTTCCTTGCCGTCCTGGTCGAACGGCGGGGTGAACAGGCGGGCCACCTGGTTCTCGTGATCGACCAGCAGGCGATCCACCGAGTTCATCGCCTGCAACGCGTGCGCATGATTGTCGCGGCCGCCGATCACACTCCACGATTGCGCGATGGTGTCGATGCGGCACTGTTCGCTGTCTTTCGAACCGAGCGGCGCACCGTCGTCGTAGTAGCCGCGGCGATACCATTCGCCGTCCCACGCCTGTTCCAGCGACCCTCGCAACGCCGTCGCGTAATCGCGCCACTTGGTCGCGCGCTTGTCCTGGCGCAGATCGGCCTCCGCCGCCAGTGCGTCGATCGCGCAGAGCAGGAACCAGCCCAGCCAGCTGCTCTCGCCGCGGCCCTCGGCCCCGACCGCGTTCATGCCGTCGTTCCAGTCGCCGGTGCCGATCAACGGCAGGCCGTTCGCCCCACGGGTGAGACTGGAGTCGAGCGCCAGCGCGCAGTGTTCGTACAGCGACACCTTGTCGCCCGAGACCTCGGGCTGGAAGAACGCATCGGTGGCGCCATCGGGTATCGGCTGGCCCTTGAGGAAGGGCAGTATTTCGTCGAGCACGGCATGGTCGCCGCTCACCTCGACATAGTGCATCGCCACGAAGGCCATCCAGATGCGGTCGTCGCGGATCTTGGTGCGGATACCCTGGCCGCGTGGCGGCAACCACCAGTGCTGCACGTCGCCCTCGGCGAACTGGCGTCCGGCGGCACGCAGCAGATGCTCGCGGGCGAGGTCGGGTCGGCTCACGCAGACCGCCATCACGTCCTGCAACTGGTCGCGGTAGCCCCAGGCGCCGCTGGCCTGGTAATACGCGGTGCGCGCCCACAGGCGGCAGACAGTAACCTGGTACAGCAACCAGTCGTTGAGCAGGATGTCCAGTGCGCGATCGGGCGTGCGCACCTGCACCGTATCGAGCAGGTCGTCCCACAGCGACGCGACGTCCGCCAGCACGTCGTCGAAGTCGGCGGCGCGATACTTCGCCACCAGTTGGCGGGCGGCGCCTTCGTCCACGCCCTCGCCGAGCTGGAAGGTGAGGTCCAGCTGCGTGTGCGGCGGCAATTCGATCAGCGTCTGCACGGCGCCGCACGGATCGAGACCCGCGCCCAGCCGACCGTTGAGCGCCGTCTCGCCATGCAACGCCGCCGGCGCGGCCACGCTGCCGAGCGGGCCGAGGAAAGTGGCGCGATCACCGCTGAGTGATTGGTGTGCGCCGGCCAGGTCGAGGAAGGCCACGCGCTCGCCGAAATCGGCGCGCCAACGATTGCGTGCAAACAGCGCGCCGCTGTCCTCGTCGCGTGAAGTGACCACGAACGGTGCCGGCGTACTGCCGTTGGCACCCAGCGCCCACTCGACGTAGCCGGTGATCGACAGCCGGCGCGCGTGCGCGGCTGGATTGCACAGTCGCAGCCGCGACAGCTTCACCGGGTCGTTCGTCGGCACGCACTGGATCAGCTCCAGCGCGATGCCGTGGGCGTCGTTGCGAAAGCACGTCCAGCCCTTGCCATGGGTGGTGATGTAGCGCGCGCCCGGCACGCGAATCGGCAGGGCAGTGGCGCTCCACACTTCGCCGTTCTCCATGTCGCGCAGGTAGATCACCTCGTGTGGCATGTCGCTGACCGGATCATTCGGCCACGGCGTCAGCGGGTTCTGCTGGCTGTTGGTTGACCAGGTGTAGCCGCCGCCCGCGGCGGTGACGATGCAACCGAATCCGGCGTTGGCAATCACGTTGGTCCACGGCGCCGGGGTGGGCTGTGCTTCATCGAGCTCGACGTGATACGCGCGGCCAGCATCGACGAAGCCACCGTAGCCGTTGTCAAACTCGAGCGTCTCGTCGGTGGCCTCTGCGGCGGCAGCCGGGGTCGTGGCGCGGATCGGCTGCGGGGTCGAGGCATCATCCGGCGCCGGCGTCGTGGTGGTCTCGGCGTTGTCATCGCCCAGCACCAGTCGCGCCACGGTGAACAGGCCGTCACGCAGGTCGCCGCCGATCTGGTCGTCGCGCAGGCAGAAAAGCTCGGCCTTGGGTGCATCCTTGCCCGCTTCCAACCGCTTCTTCTGCGCATCCATCTTGTGTTCGAGTGCTTGGCGCCGCTTGTCGTCGTCACCGCGGTCGAGCACGACCACATCGACCGCCAGTTGCCGCGCGCGCCACCAGCGCTGGGCCAGCAGCAGCTCGTCCAGGCGGTCCAGGTCGGCCGCATCAGGCAGGCACAGCAGCGCGATCGGTCGGTCGCCGGAGATGCCCGCACCCCACAGCGTCGGCGCACCACCGTGTCCGCGCTGGCACTGCGCGGGGGTGGCGCGCTGGCTGGCATCGCTGACCAGCAATGCTGCCATCCAGTGTGCGAAACGCGCGGCCTGTTCCGGCGCGATGCCAAACTGCTTCAGCTCGTCCTGCGCATGTTGCGTGGCTTCGTTGAACACGCGTTCGGCGGCACCGGCTTCCCGCAGGCAGTCGCGCAGCGCGATCGCACCGTCGCGCGAATCGGCCAGCTGGGTCCACAACAGGAGCTGGATGCTCTCGCGCGGTGCCAGCGTGAACTCGTGGCGCAGGCTGAATACTGGATCGAGCACGCAGCCGATGGTATTCGACAACGTGGCCTCCGGCTGCAACGCCGCCGCGTTGCGCAGCGTGCGACCACGCCCGAGGAAACGGGCCCGGTCGGTTTCATGGGTCGTGTGGAAATCGTGCTGGTCTGCAACTTGCAGGGCCTGCGCGATCCACACCTGTGCCTGGCTGTCGCTGCGCCGGCGGCGCGTCGCCAGCAGCATGTGTTCGGCGTCGTCCCAGTCGGTCTGCACGAACATCTTGGAGAAAGCGGGATGGCCGTTGTCGTCGGCGGCCGGCCCCAACACCAGCTCGGCATAGGTGGTCAACGACAGTGTGCGGTGGCGGTCGCCATGGTTGCTCAGGGTCAGCCGGCGCAATTCCACATCGGCGGTGGCTGCCACGGCCACTTCCAGTTCGTGATGGAGGCTGTGGTGGCGGCCGCTGAAGCGCACGCGGCCCGGCTGGCACTCCATGGCGTCATCCGGTCGGGCGACACCCAGCGGCTGCGCGGTGACCGACCAGACTGCGCCATCGTCCTCATCGCGCAGCAGCAGGAAGCTGCCCCACGGATCGGCCACCGGGTCTTCACGCCAGCGCGTTACCGCCAGGCCATGCCATCGGATGAAGCCCGAACCGCTGCCGCTCAGCATGGTGCTGAATTGCCCATTGGAGAGCAGTTGCAGCGGCGTCGTGTCGGGGTCGGAACGAGAAGGCTGGGAAGACATGGTGCGAACGAACTCCTGCGAGTATCGCGGCGGTCGGCTGTCGCCGCGTGGCTGTCCAGCGTACGGCGGTGACGGGGTAATGCGGCGTGAAATCGTGGTCCTACACACATCCCATGCAACCGGTTTGGCACACTGTGTGGTGACCTACTGCCAGCGGCGGCTCCGTGCGCTTGTCGATCGTGGTCGCTGCGGCCCCGGGCTCGTGGGTGGCATGATGGTCGTTGGAGTGCCTGCGCCTTGCTGCCGCAGGCCCCTGCTATCCGATCCATCAAACGCTGGATGTTACCCATGCCCGAGCTGTGCACTCTTTCCGATGACGACATGCTTGATCGCCTGCAGCGCGCGGCGTTCGACTATTTCGTGCAGACCATGAATCCCGCCAATGGCCTGGTGCCGGATACCTCGCGCGACAACTCACCGGTCAGCATCGCGGTGGTCGGGTTTGCGCTGTCGGTGTATCCAGCGGCGGTCGAGCGCGGCTGGATGGAGCGGAACGAGGCGGTGCGCCGCAGCCTGCTGGCGCTGCGCTTTTTTCGGGACAGCGATCAGAGCGGCAGCCCCACGGCCACCGGCTACAAGGGTTTCTATTACCACTTCCTCGACATGCAGGCAGGCAAGCGGGTGTGGCGATCGGAGCTGTCGATGATCGACAGCGCCATGCTGATCGCCGGCATGCTTGCCGCGGCTACCTATTTTGACGCCGACAACGCCGCCGAGACCGAGTTGCGCGAACTGGCCGACATGCTCTATCGGCGCGTCGACTGGCGCTGGTCGCAGGACAAGGCGGAGACCATTCACCAGGGCTGGAAGCCGGAAAGCGGCTATCTCCACTACGGCTGGGAGGGCTACAGCGAAGCGATCCTGCTGTACGCGCTGGCGCTGGGCTCACCGACCCACCCCATTTCTGCCGATTGCTACGCCGGCTGGACCGCCACCTACCAATGGGAAAACCTGTACAACCAGGACTTCCTGTATGCCGGCCCCCTGTTCGTGCATCACTTCTCGCATGCCTGGGTCGACCTGCGCGGTATCCGCGATCCGTTCATGCGCGAAAAGGGCTCGGACTATTTCGAAAACAGCCGCCGCGCCGTCGTCGTGCAACGCCGATACGCCCAGCTCAATCCGCACCAATTCACCGGCTACGACCGCAACTGCTGGGGTCTGTCGGCTTGCGATGGCCCCAACGACGATCAGCCATACGTCGAAAACGAACCCCGGCGCCTGTTCGGCTATGCCGCTCGCGGCGTGCCGTACGGCCCGGATGACGGCACCTTGTCGCCGCCGTCCGTGTTGACCTCGGTGCCGTTCGCGCCGGAGCTGGCGCTCGCGGCGTTGCGCAACATGCTGATGCGCCATCCGCAGATCCTCACCCACGACCGTCTGGCCACCAGTTTCAACGCCAGCCTGACGGACGCCAACGGGCGCGCGTGGGTATCGCCGGGCCACTACGGACTGGATCAGGGCGCCGTGTTCATGATGATCGAGAACCACCGCAGCGGATGGATCTGGCAGCTGCTGCGCGGTTGCAGTTATCTTCGCGACGGCTTGCACGAGGCCGGGTTCACTGGCGGCTGGCTCGACCAACCGGCGACCACGGAGGCACGTCCATGACTGCAACTTTTGACGCCCACACCCGCGCGCCGCTGGACGCTTACGAGAGCAAGCGACTGGAGGCCGTGAGTCCCGAGTCGTGGAACAATCCCGAGCCCTCCGGCCCGTATCAGCTGGTGATCCTGGGCGCCGGATCGGCCGGACTGGCGGCGGCCAGCACGGCGGCCGCGGTGGGCGCCAAAGTGGCGCTGATCGAACGGCACATGATTGGCGGCACCTGCTTCAACACCGGCTGCGTGCCATCCAAGACGTTGCTGCGCACGGCGGCGGTGTATGCCGAAATGCGCGATGCGGCGCACTACGGTGCGCAAGGCCCCGCTGAGATCAAGGTGGACTTTGCGGCGGCAATGACACGCCTGCGGCGCATTCGCAGTCATCTCACCAACACCACGTCGGTGCGTCTGCTGGTGGCCAGTGGCGTTGACGTGTATTTCGGCAACGCGCAATTCGAGGGCCCCGATCGCTTGAGCGTCAACGGCCAGTCGCTCACGTTCGAGAAGGCCATGATCGCCACTGGCGCGCGGCCCAATGTGCCGGATATTCCCGGGCTCAAGCAGGCTGGCTTCCTCACCAATGCCACCGTGTTCGACCTCACCGAACTGCCGCCGCGGCTGTTGGTGATCGGTGGCGGTCCGCTGGGCTGCGAGCTGGCGCAGGCGTTCGAGCGGCTTGGTTCGAAGGTCACCATCGTCCAGAACATGCCGCTGTTCCTGCCGCACGAGGAACGTGACGCGGCGCAAACCTTGTCCGAGGCGTTCGCCCGCGACGGCATCGAGGTGCGCCTTAACACCACCGCCAGTGCCGTTCGCATGGAAGGTGCCGAAAGAGTGGTCGATCTGGTCAGCGACGACTACCACAGCACGATCCGGGTCGACGCCATCCTGACCGGCGTCGGCCGGCGACCGAATGTGCAGGGCCTCGAGCTGGAAGCGGCGGGGGTTGCCTACGATGAAGTCGCTGGCGTCACCGTCGATGACCATCTGCGTACCGGCAACCCGCTTATCTATGCTGCTGGCGATGTCTGCCTCGAAGCGAAGTTCACCGACATCGCGGAAGAGTCGGCGCGGATCGTGGTGCGCAACGCGCTGCTGGGTGGCGACGAGCGGCTGAGTGAACGCGTGGTGCCATGGTGTACCTATACCGACCCGGAAATCGCCCATGTGGGCATGTATGTGCGCGAGGCGAACGCGCGTCGCATTCCGATCAAGACCTTCACCATCCCGATGCATGAAATCGATCGCGCCATCACCGACAGCGAGCAACGCGGCTTCGTCAAGTTGCATGTCAGCGAAGGTAGCGACCACATTCTCGGCGCCACCATCGTCTCGCGCGATGCCGGCGACATGATCAGCCAGGTCACCCTGGCGATGGTGGCGGGTGTAGGACTGCGCACGCTGGCCAAGGTGATCCACGAGGCCGCCATGGCCTACAACCGCACCCGGGTCACCCCGCGCGTCATTGCCCGGCTGCATCGCAAGCTGTCGCGCTGAGCGTTGGTCACGCGGGCTTTTCGTGGCGGCGACTAGACTTCTACCTTCTCCATCACACACAAGGACAACTACCATGCAACTCGGCATGATCGGCCTCGGCAAAATGGGCGCCAACATGGCGCAACGGCTCCTGAAAGGCGGCCACAAGGTCATTGGCTTCGACCCGAATGCGGACGCCCGCAAGGCGCTGGAGGGCAAAGGCGGCGGCTCGGCCAGCACGCTCAAGGCCTTGGTCAAGGCACTGCCCGCGCCACGCGTGCTGTGGCTGATGGTGCCCTCGGGCAAGGTCACCGACGATACCGTTGACGCGTTGCTGAAGTTGCTGAAAAAAGGCGACACGATGATCGATGGCGGCAATTCCAACTACAAGGATTCGCTTGGCCACGCGGCGAAATGCGCTGGCCAGGGCGTCAACTACGTCGACTGCGGCACCAGTGGCGGCGTGTGGGGCCTGGCCGAGGGCTACAGCATGATGGTCGGCGGCGACGAGAAAGTCGTCAACGGCCTGAAGCCGATTTTTGAAACGCTGGCGCCGGGCAAGAAAAAGGGTTGGGGCCGGGTCGGCCCGGTCGGCTCCGGCCACTTCACCAAGATGGTTCACAACGGCATCGAATATGGCCTGATGCAGGCCTACGCCGAAGGCTTCGCGATCCTCAAGCAAAAGGAGGAATTCGGTCTGGACCTGGCCCAGGTCGGCGAGATCTGGCGCTACGGCAGCGTGGTGCGCTCGTGGCTTCTGGAGCTGACCACCGACGCGCTGAGCAAGAACCCGCAGATGAAGGGCATCGCGCCGTACGTGGTCGATTCCGGCGAGGGCCGCTGGACAGTGGATGCCGCGATCGAGTTGAACGTGCCAGCGCCGGTGATCACGCTATCGCTGATGGAGCGCTTCCGCTCGCGCGATGACGACTCGTTCACCGACAAATTGCTGGCGTCGATGCGCAATGAGTTTGGCGGGCATGCGATGAAGAAGGAGTAGGCGGGCGCTTTGTCCTCTCCCCCCGGCGCCGCTGGGGAGAGGGCCAGGGTGAGCGAGCTCTTGCTCTCTTCTTCATCGTGCATTCTGAGAACAGAAACAACTGAGAACAGAAACAAGATCAACAGCGGTCGATCGCGTTCGGCGACCGAGTCCCTTTTCTCTTGCGTGGCCAACAGAAAAGGAACCAGAAGAAAAGGCCACCCCGCTTGGCGCTTGCCGGGCATCGGGCAACCGCTCCTGCGTTGCCTCAACTCGTGCATCCATGCACTCGCCATGCCCGGCAAGTCCGTGAGGCGGGGCGGGGCTTTTCGACAGCACTCCGGTAACTGCTCCTGCGTTACTCTGACTCCGACATCCATGCCGTCGCCTGTGCTGGCGAAAAGGAGTCGATTCCTGTCGACTCCCGCTGCGCGGCCTGCCGTCCCCACCTCACCGCCGGACAGGGGCCCCGATAGAGCGGCGGGCTATCGTGACCCGCACTTTTCAGAGGAGCCAGAGCCCAAGTGCACGGCAGACGACGCGAACCGGCATTTCATCCTGATCCAAAGAGGGAGGCGCGGCAAAATCGGCTTTGAACGTTCGCTTACGACCCGAAGGAGTCAGTCGAGACTGCCTATGGCGTTCCAGACACCGGACATCCCTCGCCGTGCGCGACGTTCTATTTCGACAGGATGACGTGCGTCGCATGGCGGGAGGCAACGTGCTCGGTGCACTTGAAGCCAAGCCCCGTCAGATCGATGCCTGTCAGCAAGGCCTCCCCCTGGCCCAGCAATGTGGGAGACAGCGCGAGGTGCACCTCTTCCACCAGTCCTGCCCGCAGGTATTGGCGGACAGTGTCCGCACCGCCGCCGATGCGCACGTCGCGATCTCCAGCGGCCTTCTCCGCCGCGTCCAGGGCGGCATGGATACCATTCGT
>CAJDVU010000084.1_pt1 | contig 12855 bp, 10 predicted proteins | sample 7391431 | NCBI WGS metagenome assembly CAJDVU01 (sample SAMEA7055700, study PRJEB34461) | soil metagenome | biome: terrestrial ecosystem; feature: Peninsula; material: soil | place: Antarctica | collected 2016
GGCGTAAGCGTTGCGGTGGCGACCGCAGGTCGCAGCCCGCAGCAGGTCACCATCAGGGGCTTTATCCTGAAACACCCTCACCGACAACGGCGAGGGTGTCTCTTTGCTGCTGTTGCGAGCGCAGATCGCGACCCGCAACGCGTTATCGCCAACGGTCTCTCCAAACGCACAATGGTGTCAAGGCAGGCCGGTTTTGATCGCCTATGATGAGCTGGCGTCGCGCTTGCGCGCGGGCGTCCGAGGAGGCAGCCGTTGTTTGTCCACGTCGAAACGCGTCGCCGACCTCGCTGGCACTGGGCAACCTTGCTGATTGTCAGCGTTTGCGTGGTGTGCTTTGTCGGCCTGGCGATGATGCCGGTGCCGCAGCGCATTGCGTTGTTGCTGCGCTGGGGGACGGTGCCGGCGAACATCTTCAACTCGCACGAGGCATTGCTGCCGCAGTTGGCGGACCCGGCGCTGCTGCGCCTGTTCACGGCATTGTTCATTCACGTCACCTGGCTGCATTTATTGGGCAACCTGTTGTTCCTGGTGATCTTCGGGTTGCCGGGGGAACGTGCTTTGGGCTCGTTGCGGTTCCTGTTGCTGTTTGTGGTCGGCGGCATCGTGGCCAACTTGATCGGCGCCTTGTCGCTGGCGGGCGTACGCTTGCCGATCATTGGCTGCAGCGGGGCGGTGTCGGCGGTGGTGGGCACGTACGTGGCGTTGTTCCCACGCGCCCGACTGGGCCTGGTGCTGCCGCTGGGGCTCTACCTCGAGTTCGTGCGCGTGCCGGCTTTCCTGCTGATCGGGATCTGGGTGTTGCTGCAGCTGCTGTTCAGCTACGCCGGACCGAGTTACGGCTCCTACGTGTGGTGGGCACACATTGGTGGCTTCGTGTTCGGCCTGGCCTTTGCGCTGTTTTCACGCAATGCGATCGCCCGCCGCCTGCGCGGTTGAAGGCGGGCGTGGTCAGGACGTCTTGTTCCATTCGTGCCGACGGGCAAACTGGCGCAGCAGCCGCCGCGCCATCGGCGTGGCGGCCACCGCACGGAAGATCCGCTCCGGATCGGCACCTTCGCGGCGAAGATCGGCGCGTTTGCGCCGGATGTAGAAACGCATCACCTCGGCATTGAACTCGGGGTGGAACTGCGTGCTGATCGCGTTGGGACTGTAGCGCAGGAGCTGATTCGGATCGCGCGCGGAGCGGGCGAGAACCGCCGCGCCGCGAGGCGGCTCCAGCACGCTTTGCTCGTGGGTGGTATGCGCGCGGAAACTGCCGCGCAGGATGCGGGTCAGCGGATCGCTTTCAGACCCGGGCGACAATTCGATCGGCTGCGTGCCGATCTCGCGTCCGCCGGGCAGGTAGTCGACGCGTCCGCCCAACGCATGGGACATCAACTGGTGTCCGTAACAGACGCCGAACAGTGGCACCTCCTCGTCCATCGCGCTGCGAATCCAGCCGGCCGTACGTTCGCTCCAGGCGAGCTCCTCGGTGACCATGGCTCCCGAGCCGGTAATGATGGCGCCGGCCACGGACTGAGCCGGCGGTAGTGCTTCGCCGGCGGCCACGTCCACGACCTTCACCCGCTCACGAGGCAGTCCGGCGACCACCCGAAACCAGTGCGGAAAGTCGCCATGGCGGGCGCGGATCGGTTCCGGCGCCCGGCCGGCACGAATGATCAATACGGGCTTCATGCAAGGGTTCCGCGCGGAGTCGGTGTATCGCCGTGGTCACTCATCATCGAATCCGTCGATCGGCGGCAAGACGGTAAGGATCTCCTGGACCGTGGTCACCCCGGCCGCGACCTGGTCGGCGGCCGAGATGCGCAGCGGGCGCATGCCCTCCGCCAACGCCGCTTGGCCGAAACCACCGAGGTCGAGCTGGGCCGAGATCATGCTGCGCAAATGCGGCGACACCTTCATCATCTCGTAGATGCCGGTGCGTCCCATGAAGCCGGTGTTGCGGCATTCGAGGCAGCCGACCGGCTTGCACACCTGCTCGGGCACCGGCATGTTCCAGCCGTGGGTCAGTACATTCCAGGCCTGCGGGTCCTGGCTGGCGGTCTGCTTGCAATGCGGGCACAGGGTGCGCACCAGTCGCTGCGCTACCACGCCAGTCAGGGTGGACTGGATCAGATAGTGCGGCACGCCCAGGTCGAGCAGGCGGGTGACCGCGCTGGGCGCGTCGTTCGTGTGCAGGGTCGACAGCACCAAGTGGCCGGTGAGCGAGGCCTGCACCGCCATCTGCGCGGTCTCCAGGTCGCGGATTTCGCCGACCATGATGATGTCCGGGTCCTGCCGCAGCAGCGTGCGCACGCCCATGGCGAAATCCAGGTCGATCGCCGCGTGTACCTGCATCTGGTTGAACTCCGGCGAGACCATTTCGATCGGGTCTTCCACCGTGCACACGTTGAGCTCCGGCGTGGCCAGATGTTTCAGGGTGGAATACAGCGTGGTGGTCTTGCCCGAGCCGGTCGGGCCGGTGACCAGCACGATGCCGTGCGGCCGCTCGACCATGCTGCGCCAGGTGGCGGTCTCGCGCGGCGAGAAGCCCAACTGGGCGAAATCCTTCACCACCAGGTCCGGGTCGAAGATGCGCATCACCACCTTTTCGCCGAATGCGGTGGGCATGTTCGAGATACGCAGCTCGACCTCTCGACCCGTGGCCGAGCGGGTCTTGATGCGCCCGTCCTGCGGCCGCCGCTTCTCCGCCACGTCCATCCGCGCAAGGATCTTGATGCGCGCCGTCACCGCGGTCATCACCGGCGCGGGCAGCTCGAATACCTTCTGCATCACACCGTCGATGCGAAAGCGGATGGAGCCAGTCTCGCGCCGTGGCTCCAGGTGGATATCCGAGGCGCGCTGCTCGAACGCGTATTGCAGCAGCCAGTCGACGATGTGCACCACATGGCGATCATCGGCACCGACCTCGCCACTCTTGCCCAGCTCGACCAGCTGCTCGAAGTTGAGCACCGCCGCCGAACTGTCGCTGCCGGTCTTGGCGTCCTGGGCCAGCTGGATCGAGCGCTGGACCCCGTAGAACTCTTGCAGGTAGCGATTGATGTCGAGCGGACTGGCCACCACGCGCTTGATGTCACGGCGCAGCATCTGGGCCAGATCGGGCGCCCAGCTGTCCTCAAACGGTTCGCTGGTGGCGAAGGTTACTTCGCCGATGTTCGCGGCGATCGGCAGGATGCGGTGCCGTTTCGCATACGCCAGGCTCACCACTTGAGTCACCGTCGCGACGTTGATCTTCATCGGATCGATTTTCAGGTACGGCAAACCGGCGTGGCCAGCCAGCCACTCGGTCAGCGCTTCCAGGCTCAGCGGGCGGCCCGATCCGTGCTGGTTCGTCAACTTGGCGTTGGCGATCAGCACCAGCGGGTTCAGCTCGACCGTACTGCGCCCCGCCCGCGCACCCATGCGTACATTCTTGGCGTCTTCGGCCAGCACGTAACCGTCGACCAGCAACGCGGCCAGCACCTCGTCCAATTCGAGGCGGCCACGGCGGCCGAGCAGGGTTGCGATTTGTGGTGATACAGCCATCCGCAAGGCGTCCTCCGCGCTACCCAAGCGACTGGGTTTCCAGCCGCAAAGCACGCTGTGGCTATACTAACGCGCTTTAGCCACGCTCACGGAACGCCATGCCTGCGCGCACCTTCCAGGATGTGATCCAGTCCCTCAACCGCTATTGGGCGGAACAGGGCTGCGTACTGTTGCAGCCGCTCGACACCGAGGTCGGCGCCGGCACCTTCCATCCCGCCACCTTCTTGCGCGCGCTCGGCCCGGAGCCGTGGTCGGCGGCCTACGTGCAGCCGTCGCGCCGGCCCACCGACGGCCGCTACGGCCAGAATCCCAATCGCCTGCAGCACTACTACCAGTACCAGGTGGTGATGAAGCCCAACCCCGAGAACATCCTGGAGTTGTACATCGGCTCGCTGAAGGAACTCGGTGTCGATCCGCTGGTGCATGACCTGCGCTTCGTCGAGGACAACTGGGAATCGCCCACCCTGGGCGCCTGGGGGCTGGGCTGGGAAGTCTGGTTGAACGGCATGGAGGTTACCCAGTTCACCTATTTCCAGCAGGCCGGCGGTCTCGAATGCCGCCCGGTCACCGGCGAAATCACCTACGGCCTGGAGCGGCTGGCGATGTATCTGCAAAATGTAGACAACGTCTACGACCTGGTCTGGACCGATGGTCCCCGCGGAATCGTCACCTACGGCGACGTGTTCCTGCAGAACGAGGTCGAGCAGAGCACCTACAACTTCGAACACGCGAACGTCCCCGAATTGCTGCACTGGTTTGACGTGTGCGAGGGCGAGGCGACCAAGCTGGTGGCGGCCAACCTGCCGCTGCCGGCCTACGAGCAGGTGATGAAGGCCAGCCACACGTTCAACCTGCTCGATGCGCGTCGAGCGATCAGCGTCACCGAACGCCAGCGCTACATCCTGCGCGTGCGCGCGCTCTCGCGCAGCGTCGCTGAAGCGTACGTGGCGCAACGCGAGAAGCTCGGTTTTCCAGGCCTGAAGCACGCTGCCCCGCGCAGTCAGGAGCAGGCCGCATGAGCGCCGGCAAGTCGCTGTTGGTCGAGCTGGGTACCGAGGAGCTGCCGCCGAAGGCGCTCGATGAATTGTCCGCTGCCTTCCTGCGTGGCATTTGCGATGGCCTGGCCAAACGTGGTGTCGCTGCCGAATTGGATCACGCCGTGGCCTATGCCTCGCCGCGCCGGCTGGCCGCCTTCGTCCCCGCCGTGGCGGCATCGCAGCCGGACCAGCCAATCGAGCGCCGCGGCCCCGCACTGGCCGCGGCCCTCGATGCCGAAGGCCAGCCTTCGAAGGCGCTGCTTGGTTTTGCGCACTCCTGCGGCGTGGAGGTCGGCCAGCTGGAAAAGCTGGAAACCGACAAGGGCGCGTGGTTCGTCTGGCGTACGCTGAAAGCCGGCCAACCGCTGGCCGCGCTGCTGCCGGAGATCGTCGACGAGGCACTGAAGGCGCTGCCGATTCCGCGCCCGATGCGCTGGGCCGATCACGATTACAGCTTCGTGCGGCCGGTGCACTGGCTGGTCATGCTGCACGGTGCCGAGATCATCGATGGTGAGGTGCTTGGCCTGGCCAGTGGGCGCAAGTCGCGCGGCCATCGCTTCATGCATCCCAAACCGGTGCACGTGGCCGACGCCGACGGCTGGCTCGACGCGATGCGCGCCTCGAAGGTGCTGGCCGACCCGGCCGAGCGACGCCAGCGCATCCTCGAGGAGATCGCGCGGGTAGCCGCCGGTATCGGCGGCACGCCCCGGCTGGACGACAGGCTGCTGGCCGAACTGGCCAATCTCACGGAGTGGCCGGCGGCGATCGCCTGCACGTTCGAGCGCGCCTTCCTGGATGTGCCGCCCGAAGCGTTGGTGACCACCATGGTGGCGAACCAGAAGTTCGTGCCGGTATTCGACGCCGAGGGCAAGCTGACCGAGCACTTCATCGGCATCGCGAACATCCAGAGCAAGGATCCGGCGGAGATCCGCCGTGGTTACGAGCGGGTCATCCGACCACGTTTTGCCGACGCGAAGTTCTTCTGGGACGAAGACCTCAAGACACCGTTGGCCGGCTACCAGGAACAACTGCAGAGCGTCACCTACCAGCAGGCGCTGGGAAGCCAGTGGGACAAGAGCCTGCGCGTGGCGGAGCTGGCGCGGGTCGTCGCCAACCGGGTCGGTGTCGATGCGGCCGAGGCGACGCGGGCGGCCAGCCTGGCCAAGTGCGACCTGTTGACCCGCATGGTCGGCGAGTTCCCCGAATTGCAGGGTGTGATGGCTCGTTATTACGCCCGCCACGACGGTGAGTCGGAGGCCGTGGCCGTGGCGTTGGACAGCCATTATCAGCCGCGTTTCGGCGGCGACAAGATTGCCGCGGACAAGCTGGGCCAGGTGTTGTCCGTGGCCGAACGGCTGGACACCCTGGCCGGCATCTTCGCCGTCGGCATGAAGCCCGGTGGCAACAAGGATCCGTTCGCGCTGCGCCGGGCGGCGCTGGGGCTGGCGCGCACCTTGATCGAGGGCGGCCTGGAGCTGGACCTGCGCGGCAGTTTCATCGAGGCGCTGGAGCTGTTGCCGGATGCGGCGCTGGCGGCCGGTCTCAAACCCGGCAAGGACGGCAAACGACCCGGCCTGAATCCCGGCGAGCGCCGCGCGATCCTGGTCGACGAGCTGGTCGAATTCGTACACGAGCGCCTGCGCGGTTATTACGCCGAGCAGGGCTTCACTCACGCGCAATTCGAGTCGGTACTGGCCGTACAGCCTGCGAGCCTGGCCGATTTTGACCGGCGGCTGCGCGCCGTCGTCGAGTTCGGTCGCTGCCCGGAGGCGGCCAGCCTGGCGGCCGCCAACAAGCGCGTGGCCAACATCCTGCGCAAGCAGGCCGAAGAAGCCGGTGCGCCGCCGATCGGCCGCGCGGTCGATCCGGCGCATTTCGAGGCGGACGCCGAGCGCGAACTGGCCGCGGCACTGACCTCGGCCCAGCGCGACAGCGCCGCTGCGCTGGCCGCCAACGACTATGCGGCGGTACTGGCCCGCCTCGCGCAGTTGCAGGGACCGGTGGATGCGTTTTTCGACAGCGTGCTGGTCAACGCCGAGGATCCCGCGGTGCGCGCCAATCGGCTGGCGCTGTTGAACCAGCTGAAGACGCAGTTCAGCACCGTCGCCGATATCGCCGTGCTCTGAACGTCGCCGCGACAAAGACCAAAGCGGCAGCCGTACGGCTGCCGCGTTTCTTCCTATGCGCGATACGCGTCCCCGTTCAGACGGTGCGGCGGCTCTTGCCGACACGTTCGGTCAGATGGCGATTGAAGGCCATCATCGCGCCGGCATTCACATTGACGCCGCCGGGGCCGAGAATTTCGTAGAGATCGGTCAGCAGATCGGTGCTCTCGGCCATGCTCAACGGGCTGTTCGCCAAGTCCAGTTCGGACTGCAGCATCTGCATGGCGCTGTTCAACCGCTGTGCATCCAGCCCGTTGACGCGGGCGGCCAATGGCAGTTGCGTCACCGAACCGAGCTTGGCGCGTGACCGATGTGAGCGCACCAGCTCGCTGCTGTGCTGGTCGTCCTGCGTGCTCAAGGTCGGATCGATCTGGATCGCACCCTCGCCGGCCACCAACCACACCAGCGAGATGCCCAGCGTGCGCGCCAGAGTCACGCAGCGCGCCCGCGAGGGGTCGGTATTGCCGTCGCGCCAACTGCGCACCACGCCCTCGGAGAAGCCGCACATGCGGGCGATTTCGGTCGCGCTGCCGACGCGCTGGATCAACAGACGAATGCGGTCCGAGAACGTCCCGCCGCTGCTCTTGGGGGAAAGTTGTTGCGTGTTCATGGGAGTGGCCAGGTCAGGATGGTGGAATATGCGCCGAGGCAAACCAATAGGAACAACGGATGATCCGACGGCGCGTTGACGTGCATTCGCAATATTCTGCGCCTGTCCGCGTTTTGTGCCAAATCAACGGCGATCGCGGGCTGATGTTAGTGTCGATGCCGCCCTAGACAACGTGGAAACGCCAGAGTTTCAATGGTCTTTTCGCGCGTTCTTCCGATGCCCCGCTGTCACGGTCACGCTGCCGTCATCGGTGCCGCCGCGAAAGCGCGGAACCCCTCACCACAGGATGTCGCATGAGCCAGTTCAGGCTGCTCGCTAAACGGCGTTTCGCCCCATTCTTCTGGACCCAGGCGCTGGGCGCGTTCAACGACAATGCGTTCCGCAACGCGCTGCTGATGCTGGTGGCGTTCCAGATGGGCTTGAGCGATCACGCCGCGGCGCTGTACACGAACCTGGCGCCGGCGCTGTTCATCCTGCCGTTCTTCCTGTTCTCGGCCACCGCCGGGCAGCTGGCGGAGAAGTTCGAGAAGACCCGCATCATCCGCTACGTGAAGCTGTTCGAGATCGCGGCGATGGCGATCGCGGCGGCGGGCTTCATCACCCACCACGTGACGTTGTTGCTGGTAGTGCTGTTCATGATGGGCGTGCATTCGACCGTGTTCGGGCCGATCAAGTACGCGATCCTGCCGCAGGCGTTGAAGCCGGCCGAACTGGTCGGCGGCAACGGCCTGGTCGAGATGGGCACGCAGATGGCGATGCTGATCGGCATGATCGCCGGCAACGCGTTGATGCGGGTGGCCGGCGTGGGGCCGTGGCTGGCCGCGGGGGCCACGATCAGCGTGGCGGTGGTGGGTTATCTGGCCAGCCGGCGCATTCCGGCGGCACCGGCCACCGCGCCGGAGCTGAAGTTCAACTGGAACCCGGTCAGCGAGACCGCGCGGGTGCTGCGCATCACGCACGCCGATCGCACGGTGTGGAATGCGGTGCTGGGCATCTCCTGGTTCTGGTTCTTCGGCACCGTGCTGATCGCGCAATTGCCGATCTACACGCGCGAGACGCTGGGCGGCGACGGCTCGGTTTACACCTTGGTGCTCACGCTGTTCTCGGTGGGCAGCGGCATCGGCGCGCTGTTGTGCGAAAAGCTGTCGGGCAAGCGGGTGGAAATCGGCCTGGTGCCGCTGGGCGCGTTCGGCCTCACCGCGTTCGGCGTCGACCTGTACCTGGCGCGGCACGGCATGGCGGCGACACGCGGGCTGGACTGGCTGGCGTTTCTGCATGACGCCGGCAGCTGGCGCATTGTGCTCGACCTCACCGGCATCGGCGTGTTCGCCGGTTTCTACGTGGTGCCACTGTTTGCCTTCGTGCAGTCGCGCACGCCGCGCGAGCGGCTGTCGCGGGTAATCGCCGGAAACAACATCGTCAACGCCCTGCTGATCGTGCTGGCGGCCGGCTTCGGGCTGGGGCTCGGCGCGCTGGGACTGGACGCCGCGCAGATTTTCCTGGCGGCGGCGCTGCTCAACGTGCTGGTGGCGGCCTACATCTTCACCCTGGTGCCCGAGTTCCTGATGCGCTTCATCACCTGGGTGCTGGTGAACACGCTGTACCGGGTGCGCGTCGACGGGGCGCAGCACCTGCCTGACGAAGGCGCGGCGCTGCTGGTGTGCAACCACGTCAGCTTCATGGATCCGCTGCTGCTGATGGCCAACCTGCGCCGGCCGGTGCGCTTCGTGATGTATTACAAGATCTTCGACACGCCGCTGTTGAGCTTTGTGTTTCGCACCGCCAAGGCGATCCCGATTGCCGGCCACAAGGAAAATGTCGCCGTGCTGCAGGACGCCTGGGACGCGATCGATGCCGCGCTGGCCAATGGCGAGCTGGTGTGCATCTTCCCCGAAGGCGGCCTGACCCTCGATGGCGAAGTCGCGCCCTTCCGGCCGGGCGTGGAGAAGATCCTGGCGCGGCGCCCGGTGCCGGTGGTGCCGGTGGCGTTGCGTGGTCTGTGGGGCAGCGTGTGGAGCCGTCGCGATTCGCGGGCGGGCCGCATGCGCCTGCCGCGACGCTTCCGCGCCCGGGTGGAACTGGTCGTCGATGCACCGCTGTCGCCGCAGCAGGCCAGCGCCGCGACGCTGGAAACCCGGGTGCGCGAATTACGCGGGGACCTCGCCTGATCGGTGGGTTTGGGCTGGCGGGACTATCGCCACCCAGGCGAGAAGGTCCCGGTGGCCCGTGACGGGAAGCTCCCGATGTGGCCAGGTGAACGCCACACCCGTCGCGGGAGACGCCGCGATTTCGTCACGTTGCTTGCTTACCCCGCGAACCGGGGAAGGTACCGAAGGCGGAAGGGGCGCTTTTGTCTTTATTGTCGGGTGTAGCAGGGTCGCGCCCGTCAGCCCTCCGGGCAGCTTGTACTCGCCACATCCTGTGACTCGCCCTTCGAGCAGCATCCGCTGCAAACAACAGCCATCGTGCGGATGTTGCCCCGCTCCGCGGAGGAAGCGACCATCGTGAACGCGTGTGCGGACCTGGCCGCATCGCGCCGCCGGCTCGGGCGTCGGCGCCAATCCCATCGGATAGGCGGTCCTCCCGCAAGCGCTCAGCCTGACCAGCCCCCGATCACCAACAGCGCCACTACGCTGAGCCACGCCAGCAAGGCGCGCAGCAGGGCGCTGCGCAGGCGGCGCAATTCGTCCAGCGGATCGCTGTGTTCCTCGGCGTAACCGTCACCCGCTACGACGTCGAGCAACACGTCGGCCTGCGCGGCGGCGCCGAGGAAACCCGGGCCGCGCTCATACCAGCTGGTGGGCGTGGCCTGGATATGCCAGCGCCGCCAGGCGTCGATCACCGCGTCCCAATGGCCGACCACGGCCAGGGTGAAGGTGAGCAACTGGGCCGGCAGCCAGTCCAGCGCGTTGGCGAGGTAACCGGCGGCCCGCTCGCTGCCGGTGTCGAGGACCACCGAGCCATCGCGACCCAGGGTTTGCGCCAGCCGATACAGCAGGGCGCCGACGGGCCCGAGCAGGAAGAACCACAGCAGCACCGCAAAGCGGCGGCGCAGCGCGGCATAGGCGATGGCCTCGCCCAGCGCCGGTGCGTTCCAGGCCACCGTGTTGCCGTCGTCCGCCAAGGCCTGCGCCGCGGCTTCGCGACTGACGCCATCGGGTGCGGTCAGGATCGTCTCCAGATCGCGCTCGAACTCGCGGGGACCGAAACAGTACAGCAGTACGACCAGGTCGAACAGCAACAACGGCAGTTCGCCCAGCATGGTATGGCTGAACAGCCACGCCAGCAGCGCGCAGATCACCAGCGGCGGCAGCAGCGCCAGCACCACGCGCCAAGCCCCGCTGGTATCGGACAACTGGCGTACCCAGCGCCGGAACAGGCCGTCCCGGCGCCAGCTCGCCAGCCGCGGAGCAACATGCAGCAAGCCCAGCGCGATCAGGACGGCAAGCAGACGGATGGCCATGGCAGCGGACTCTCGGACAATGTCACGCATTGTATGCGAGCGGCCGACTGCTTCGCAGGAATCATCCTCAGCGCACTGGTGGTGGGGCTACCGCTCGTCCATCAGCTGACGAGTGACCGCATCGACGGCGTCACTGGCCGCTGTGTGCTCGGCGTGCGGTCCGCAACCATCCGCCTCGAGCAGGCGATCCATCAGTTGGGCGGTGACGACCTTTTTCTGCATGTCGAATCGCATGGCGCTGCAGCGTGTCCCCACCGCCAGCTGTCGCACCAGATCCTGCACACTTGGTGCCACCCGCAAACGGAAACCGCCGACCCCTGGTGTGGCCGCGCCCGGCAAGGGCACCGCGCGCGCGTGCTGAGCGTCCTGCAGGCGGGTGCGGAAATCACCGGGCTCGTAATCGGGTGTGGCGTGACCGGCAGTCGGTACTGGCGGCAAGCTGGTGGCAATCGTCGCTGCGGTACGGGTTGGCGTGCGCGGACTGGTTTCCGTGCGTTGCGGCCGGGGTGCGGGTGCCGGCAGCTGGCGCAGTCGTGGCGGAGCTGACACGTGGGCGATCTGCACAGGTTTGGCGGGCGGTATGAAGACCAGCTGCAACGCGTCATCGGCGCCGCGCGGGACCGGCTGCCGCGCTTCGCGGTACCCGGCGGGAGGCAACAACAAGGCCAGCAATGCCAGATGGAAGCTGGCCACCACGCCGAGGGTGGCGCCGCGGCGCAGTGCATCGGGCCAGGCGCGTGATGATGGATGCGGCGGCGCGCTTGCCTGTGTCATCGGCAATCTCAGGAGCCTGTCGGGCTGTTGGTTGGCCGGTCTGCGAATCCGACTGCGCTCGACGACCCGCCGATTCGCCGTCCATGGAACCACGATGGACGGCGGATCGTCCTTGGTGGGCAAGCTCGTGACCGCGCCATGACCAGGAAAGTTCGCCGCGCCGCTTTGCTCAGCGCACCAGCGTGTCCAGATCCAGCCCCGCCCGCAGCTGCAGCCAATGGGCCAGCAAGCGGTAGGAAATCGACAACGCCATGGAGGGCACGAAGCTGCCATCGGCGATGCCGTCCACAATTTGCTGCGGCGTGAACCAGCGCACGTCTTCCAGTTCGCGATCACGCATGTGGATCTCGCCCGATACCGCGGTGGCGATGAAGCCGACCATCAGCGAGGCCGGCATCGGCCACGGTTGCGAGGAGTGGTAGCGCACCTCATCGACGATCACGCCGGACTCCTCCGCGACCTCGCGGCGCACCGTGTCCTCCAGCGCCTCGCCCGGCTCGACGAAGCCGGCCAGGGTGGAATAGCGATGCGGCGGCCAGCCGGGCTGGCGCCCGAGCAGGCAGGCACCCTCGTGTTCGACCAGCATGATCACCGCCGCATCGGTGCGCGGAAAGTGCAGGCGGCCGCAATCGGGATTGGTGCACTGTGCGCGATGGCCGGCGGAAATCAGTTGCAAACGCGCGCCACAGTAAGCACAAAAGCGTGTTTCGCGCTGCCAGTGGGCCAATCCCTTGGCGTAGGCAAACAGGCCGGCCTCGTCGGCGGCGAGCAGCAAGCCAGCGTGGCGCAGGCTGACTCGACGCGCGTCGAGTGCGGTCTCCAGCGTACCGATGCGTTCCGCGTCGTCCGCCACTAACAGGAAGTGCGGTCGGTCGTGCGCGATGCCGAGCAAAATGACGGGTGCGTCGGCAAACCACTGCTCGCGTTCCCCGGCGTCCAGCCAGCGCAGTGCAGCGCCATCCTTGCGCACGAATGCGTCACCCGCAGCATCCAGCAGCAGATAGCGCGCATTGCTTGCGTTCGCTTGCGCGGCCACCCACGCCGCTTCGTCGCGGTGCTCGGCGTTGCGGTCGAGAACCAGGCTCAGGCCGGCGAAGGTATTGGGGCGAGGCAGTTTGGCCTGGTCCATGGCGCCGTGCTCAGGCGGTGAACGAGGAGCCGCAACCGCAGGTGGTCTTCGCGTTCGGGTTGCTGATCACGAATTGCGCGCCGCTGAGGTTCTCGGCGTAGTCGATCTGCGCGCCGGTGAGGTATTGCAGGGAGAGTGGATCGCACAGCAAG
>CAJDVU010000200.1_pt1 | contig 12822 bp, 12 predicted proteins | sample 7391431 | NCBI WGS metagenome assembly CAJDVU01 (sample SAMEA7055700, study PRJEB34461) | soil metagenome | biome: terrestrial ecosystem; feature: Peninsula; material: soil | place: Antarctica | collected 2016
ATGGCGATGATGGCCAGGGTGATCAGCATGGGCGGTTCCGGGACGTGCAGGAAAAAGTCGGCATCTTGGCGCTTGGAACCGCAGTTGTCGACCGGCACTGCCATGGCAGCGGGCTTGGGTGCCGTGACGCAGCGGCGATCGCAAATAATCAGTGTCGCCACCGCAGCCACAGCTTTATCATCCACTGTTTTGCGCCGCCGATCGCGGCCCGATGAATGGCATGAGCCTGCTTCGTTATCTGCACCTGGATGTGTTCGCGGCCACCGCCGGAGGTGGCAACCATCTGGGCGTGGTGATTGGCGCGGATCACTGGGACGCCGCGGCGATGCAACGTTTTGCGCGCTGGACAGCGCTGGTCGAAACCACGTTCCTGCTGCCGCCCACCGACCCGCAGGCGAGTTACCGGGTGCGCATTTTCACGCCGCTCAACGAGATTCCCTTCGCCGGCCACCCCAGCGTAGGCAGCGCACATGCCGCGCTTGAATGCGATTTGGTCCGGCCTGACCAGCGGCTGCTGTGGCAGGAGTGCGGTGCCGGCGTGTTGCCGATCCGGGTCGAGGGCCACGGTACCGGCCGCGAATTGCTGCTGAAATCCCCCGGCGAGCAGGTGTTGCGTACCGGTCGCGATGCCCACCCGCTCCTGGCCGCCGCGCTCACCGGCGTCGAGTGCGGCACGCTGCCGCCGGCGCTGGTGGACGGCGGCAGGCGCTGGTGGCTGGCCGAACTGACGCACGAGGCCAGCCTGCGCGCCTGGCAACCCGACCATGCAGCGATCCTCGCGTTGGCCGAGGCCAGCGACAGCATGGGCCTGTGCGCATTCGCCCGCGCCGCGCAGGGCGAGCGACGACTGGTGGTGCGTGCGTTCCCGGCCGGTGTCGGCATCGTCGAGGACCCCGCGTCGGGCGCCGCCAACGGGCTGATTGCCGCGTACCTTGCCCACGCCGAACCGCACGGTCCGCTGGCACACGGTTACCGGGTCAGCCAAGGGCGCGAGATCGGACACGATGCGCAATTGCTCGTGCACATCGACAGCGACGCGATCTGGGTCGGCGGTCGCAGCCATACGGTGATCGATGGCACGCTGGCGTGGACGCCGTAGCCACCACGGGCCTGTCGGGTCGATGGTGGTCGAGTCGAGAATTCGGCTGTGCAAGAACAGCTTCCCGACGATGCGCGGATCCACAATGGTTCTATGGACCACAAATCGGCAGGCATGCGGACCACGCCGGCGAAGGCGCGGACCGGCCAGCCAAAGTCCGACAGACGGCTGACCCCGCTATTCGCGCTCGTCCAGATGCGCGCGCCTTGCCGCCACCATCGACAACGCCGACCAGTCCAGGTCTTCATCGCCGGCGGCCACCGCCTCGAGAAGGCTGTCGCGCAACACACCAGCAAACGGCAGTGGCACTCGCGCGGCCTCGCTCGCCGCCAGCGCCAGCCCCACATCCTTCAGCCCCAGCGGAAGCGCGAAACCGGCTGGCTTGAAGTGCTGCTCGGCGATCAGTTTGGCGTAGGCCTGATACGCAGGGGTGGCGAACATCGTGCTCGTCATCACCTCGAGAAAATCCGCCGCGCTGATTCCGTGCGCGCGGGTCAGAGCGGTGGCCTCGGCCATGCTCTCGATCGCGCTGGCCAGCATGAAGTTGCCGGCGATCTTGGCCACGTTGGCCCGCTCCGGCGCCTCGCCCAGCGGCCAGACCCTGCTGCCCATCGCCTCCAGCAGCGGCCGTACCTGTTCGACCAGCGCTGGTTTGGCTGCGACCACAATATTCAACTTTGCGGCGGCCGCCGCGGCGGGACGACCAAACACCGGCGCGGCCACGTAGGCCAGTCCGCGCTGCGCGTGCGCCGCGACCAACTCGCGCGCCAGCGCGACCGAGATCGTGGCGTGGTTCACGTGCACCGTACCGCGATCCATCGCATCCAGCAGGCCGCCATCGAGAAACACCGCGCGGACGGCCCGATCATCCGCCAGCATGCTGCACACCACCTCACCTTGTGCGGCGCGATCGGGCGTGGAGGCGACTTTGGCGCCCAGCGAGGCCAGCGGCTCGCAGGCCTCGGGGGAACGATTCCACACCGTCACGGCATGGCCGGCAGCGATCAGGTTGCTCGCCATCGCGCTGCCCATCGCGCCCAGACCAATGAATCCGACTTTCATGGAGCATCCCTCGTGAGCCATCGACGCGCAGTGAACCACGTGCGACGTTTACGTTGCGCGAAGCGGCTACGCTGGCGTCGCGCTGACTTGAGCGCGCCCACCGCTTAAGCTCGCGCTATTCCTGGCCGCCTGGAGCGCACGACTGTGTTCAATCCCTTGCATCGGCTGGGTCGTGTCCTGGCTCGATACCTGTCCAAACCGCGCGCGGCAGGCATGCATTTCGGTACGTCGCGCTTCAATCTGCTGGAGACGACACTGCGGCCGGCCGACGTGTTGCTGGTGGACGGCAGCAGCCGCATCAGCAGCGCGATCAAATACATCACGCAGTCCAGCTGGTCACACGCGGCGCTGTACGTGGGTGACACACTGCAGGACAAATATCCCCAACTCGGCGCCCACGCCTTGATCGAGGCCGATGTGGTCGACGGGGTGCGCGCCCTGCCGCTGGCCGCGTATCGTGGCGCGCACACGCGGGTCTGTCGTCCCGTCGGACTGTGCAGCCGTGACGTGGCATGCGTGATCGAACACGCCGCGCGCCGACTCGGCCAGCGCTACGACATGCACAACGTGATCGATCTCATGCGTTACCTGATACCGTCGCCGCCGGTACCGGGACGCTGGCGTCGCCGCCTGCTGGCGCTGGGCAGCGGCGAGCCCACCCAGGCGATTTGTTCGTCCTTGATCGCCGCCGCATTCCAGAGCGTGCACTACCCGATCCTGCCGATCCTCGATCGCGATTACCGCGAGCTGGACCGTACCCATGCGGCACGCCGGGAAATCCTGCACATCCGCAGTTCCAGGCTGTTCACGCCGAGGGATTTCGATATCTCGCCATACTTTCGCATCATCAAGCCGATGATCGAACACGGCTTCGACCCGCACCACCTGCATTGGGCGAGGTCGACGCTGGTCCGGCCGGCGCCGACGGCTGCGCCAGCGCAACTGCAACCACCGCTGTGAACCTTTTCGCCGCACCGGTAACCTCGCTCGCCGACCAGCACAGGTGTGGCAACGCGTGCCGGCACTACTCTCGCCGCCTCTGCCAGCCGCCAAACGGGCAGATAGCGCCCGAAGCAAGCAACCATGTACTGAAGCGGAGGAGCGATGCGAACCTAGACCACCTCGCCCGCCGCCTGTCCGGACGCCCAGGCCCACTGGAAGTTGTAACCGCCCAGCCACCCCGTCACGTCGACCACCTCGCCAATGAAGTACAGGCCACGCACGCGTTTTGACTGCAGGGTGCTGGAGGAGAGTCCATCCGTGTCGACGCCGCCCAGGGTGACCTCGGCCGTCCGGTAGCCCGGCAATGCGTCTGCGAGCACGGTTTTCAGCTCGGCGAGGGGGCGTGCATGGCGCTGTGTGATCAGCCATGCTCCCGCGCTCGTTCCGGGCAACAGATCGACGCGCAGGTCGTCGCCGGGCTGCCAGTACGAGGAGATCTGCAGGATCGCCGGGCCGCTGAGACCGCGGTGGGTAAACAGCAAGCCAGCGCGGAAGCTGTGCGTCCCCACCTGCGTTTCCACCAGCGGCAGCGCCACGCCGGCCAGATCCAGGTAATGCTGCTGATGCTTGCCGCTGAGCGTCAACGCCACCAGACCGGCACGCGTCGGCAGCACGGCGTGGCCAAACTGGCGCGCCAGCTCGTAGCCGAAGCCGCTGGCACCCATGCTGGGTATCGACAGGCCACCGCTGGCCACCACCAACGACTGCGCATGCACCTCGCCGCGCGACGTGTGCACGCTGAAGCCCTCCGCCGTCTTGCGCACGTGCTGCACACCGCAATCCGCCTCCACCGTGACGCCAGCGGCTGCGCATTCATCCAGCAGCATGCGCACGATCTGTTTGGAAGAATCGTCGCAGAACAGCTGGCCCAGCTCCTTCTCGTGGTAGGCGATGTGGTGCTTCTCCACCAACGCGATGAAGTGCGCAGGCGTGTAGCGCGCCAGCGCGGATTTGGCGAAATGGGGATTGGCCGACTGGTACTGCGCCGGGGTGACGCCAAGATTGGTGAAATTGCAGCGCCCGCCGCCGGACATGAGGATTTTCTTGCCGACCTTGTTGGCGTGATCGACCAGCAGCACGCGCCGGCCACGCTGGCCGGCGGCGATCGCACACATCAAGCCCGCGGCGCCGGCGCCGATGATCAACACATCCACTCTCATTCAGGCATCGCTCTGCTCGTCCCGCCGTGCGTCGCAGGGCGGCATTATCCCTCACCGGATCGCCAAAGAAGGGCCTTCCGATCCTCCTTCAGCGCCGAGTTTGGCGCACGTTCGAACTCGGCCAGGCGGCGCGTTCTGCAACACGCCGCTGGTGTCGCGCCGCATCGCTTACACTGGTGTGCCGCCGCGCACGAGCATTGCCATGCCTTCCTTTGACGTGATTTCCGAAGTCGACAAGCACGAGTTGACCAATGCGGTCGACCAGGCCAACCGCGAACTGTCCAACCGATTCGATTTCAAGGGCCAGGACGCCTCCTACACGCTGGACGATTTCGTGATCACCCAGACCGCGCCCAGCGAATTCCAGCTGCAGCAGATGCTCGACATCCTGCGTGGGCGTCTGGTGGCGCGCAAGATCGACATCCGCGCACTGGACGCGGGCGATCCGGAGACCAATCTCGGCGGCTCACGCCAGAAGATCACCGTGAAGCAGGGCATCGAACAGCCGGTGGCTAAAAAGCTGGTAGCCGCGCTGAAGGCGGCCAAGCTCAAGGTCGAGGCACAGATCAACGGCGACAAGTTGCGCGTCACCAGCAAGAAGCGCGACGACCTGCAGGACGCCATGGCCGTGCTGCTCAAGGCCGACGTGGAAGTGCCACTGCAATTCGACAACCGTCGCGATTGACAGAAATGATGCTGCCGACGCAGCAACGCTGCTATGACGTCCGCCGCGGCGCAAGCAGCCGGCCGCCCAGCACCGCGTTGACGCCGACCACGACAGCCACGGCGACGGCGTGGGTCAGCAGGTCGGTCGCCGCCGAATCGTAGGCATGGCAGATTTCCAGCAGGCTGGCCGACGCCGCGGCGCTGGCCAGCCCGATCATCACCGCGGTCAGCACCGGGCGCAGCGGACAGGCGCGGCGCAGCAACAGGATCAGCAGGGCCGACAACGGCACCGAGAAGCTGATGATGAACACCAGGCAGTCGGCGGACTGGTGCAAGGTCGCGACACTGGTGTCCGGCGCCAGCCAGGTACGCAGGCAACCCAGTCCGCTCGCGCCGATCCACAGCAGGGCACCTGGCAACGGCAGCCACGCCCACGCCGCCCTTCGCCCCGGCACACCCAGCGAGAATGCCGCCCACGCCGCGCTGATCGCCGTGATCACCGCGCCCAGGGCCGCCCACGCAAGATCGGGCGCGCCGCCCAAGCGCTGCAACATGCCGGCATCGCCGTAACGCAGCAGCAACGCGATCGCCATGAGAGCGACCACCAGCAGCCAGCCCGCAGCGCGCAGCCAGGGTGGCAACAGCCGCCGCACTGGCACCAGCTCGGTACCGAGACGGTCGATCAATCCCTGCGGCGAAAACTGCTCAGACATGGCCTCAACGTTCTCCTCGGAAGTGCCTGCGCAAAGCCTTCAGCGCACGATGCAGGTTGACTTTCAGCGCACCTGCAGTGCGTCCGGTCCGTTCGGCCGCCTCACTCAACGAGAGCTCGCGCAGGCCGAGCTGCTCGATCGCCTGGCGCTGGCCCGGAGGCAGCGTTTCGATGGCATCGCGCAGCTGCCGCGCGCGCTGCTCGCTGTCGGTGGACGCGCTGGCGTCATCGGAGTCCGGATGACGGTCGACGGCGATCTCGTCGTGCAACTCGCGACGCGTACGACGCCCATGGCGGCGCAGCGCGTCGATCGCACGTCGCCGGGCGATCGCCACCAGCCACGCATCGTAGGACCGGGTCGGGTCATAGGTATGGCGCACACGATGCACGGTGAGCAAGGTCTCCTGCACCACGTCATCGAGATGGTCGAAGGCCACGCCCTGGCGCTTCGCCGTGGTGCGGATCAGGGCGACCGAATCGGCCAGCAGCTTCTCGTAGGCACGGCGATCGCCCGCCTGTGCCGCCACCATCCACGCGGCCCGCCGCTGGTCGGGCGTGTCGCTGGCGCTGGCGGGAGGGAATTCGGCTGGCACGTTGCGAGGCAGACTCACCCGTGGGGAACATCCCCTATCTACACCCATGCAACCGGCAACGGTCAAGGCTTGCGACATTTCCGATCCAGCAGTGGCACGGCGCAGGGGTTACGTTGGGGTATTCGTTGCATCCGTGGCGCCGGTTACGTCGTACAAACGCAGGTAACCGCCGAACAACCGCTGGCGAATATCCCGACAAGCTGTCAAGGACTAGATACCCATGCTCGTGTTGATCCTCGCCTACCTCGGTGGCGTCCTCACCATCCTCAGCCCGTGCATCCTGCCGGTGCTGCCGTTCGTGTTCGCCCGCTCGGACAAACCATTCATGCGCAACGGCCTGCCGCTGCTGCTGGGCATGGCGATCACGTTTGCCGCGGTGGCCACGCTGGCGGCGGTGGGCGGCGGCTGGGCCGTGCACGCCAATGAGTACGGGCGCTACGTCGCCATGGCGGTGCTGGCCTTCCTCGGCCTGACCCTGCTGTCGACCCGCCTGGCAGAGTGGATCAGCCGCCCGTTCGTGGCGCTGGGCAATCGCCTGTCGAGCCGGTCCGATCATGAAGGTGACTCGATCTGGGGCGCGGCGGGCCTAGGGGTAGCGACCGGCCTGCTGTGGGCCCCTTGCGCCGGGCCGATCCTGGGCCTGCTGCTGACCGCTGCGGCGCTGAACGGCGCCAACGTGCAGACCACCTTGCTGCTGCTGACCTATGCCGCCGGCGCGGCCACGTCGCTGGCCGTCGCCTTGTTGATCGGCGGCAAAGTGTTCGCCTTGATGAAGCGCTCGCTGGGTGCCGGCGAGTGGGTGCGTCGTGCACTCGGCGCGCTGGTGCTGTGTGGGGTGGCGGCGATCGCGCTCGGGCTGGACACCGGCCTGCTGACCCGCGTGTCGCTGGCCAGCACCAGTGGCATCGAACAGCACCTGATCAATGCGGTGCGCCTGGCGCCGGCGCCCCCGCCGTCGCTCAAAGCCGGCGATCCGCTGCCGGTGGAAGGTGAGTTCCCGTCGCTGGCCGGCGCCACCGGCTGGCTCAACAGCCAACCGCTGACCGTCCAGTCACTGCGCGGCAAGGTGGTGCTGGTCGACTTCTGGACGTACTCCTGCATCAACTGCATCCGCACGCTGCCCTATGTGCGCGGCTGGTACGACAAGTACAAGGACCATGGCCTGGTGATCATCGGCGTGCACTCACCGGAGTTCGCGTTCGAGAAGAACCCGGACAACGTGGCCAAGGCGGTGAAGGATCTGGGCGTTGACTACCCGGTAGCGCTGGACAACAACTACGCGATCTGGAGAGGCTTCAACAACCAATACTGGCCGGCGCACTATTTCATCGACGCGCGGGGCCGTATCCGCAGCCATCACTTCGGCGAAGGCAACTATCACGAAAGCGAGGATGTGATCCGCCAGCTGCTGACCGAGGCCGGCCAGAAGAACCTGCCCGGCGGCTACGTCAACGACGACCACCGTGGGGTGGAAGCGACCGCGTCTGGCGACCCCACGCGCTCGCCGGAAACGTACGTGGGCTATGCACGAGCCATGAACTTTGCCGGTGGCCAGGTGGCGCATGACGACCCGTGGGACTACCGCGCGCCGACGGCTTACGCCACCAACCAGTGGGCGCTGGACGGGCGCTGGACGGTGCATGATGAATACGCGCAACTGGATCGCGCCGGCGGCAGCATCACCTACCGCTTCCGCGGCCGCGACCTGCATCTGGTGCTCGGTCCCGGCAGCGACGGCAAGCCGGTGCGTTATCGGGTCACCATCGACGGCAAGCCACCGGGCTCCGACCATGGCATGGACACCGATGCCGACGGCAACGGCACGATTGACAGCCAACGGTTGTACCAACTGGTGCGCCAGGCCCACGGCACCGGCGAGCGACTGTTTGAAATCACCTTCCTCGACCCGGACGTGCGGGCTTACGCCTTCACCTTCGGCTGATCAGCACTGACCCACGGAGGTCGCCATGTCACGTCTTGAAGAAACCCTTGCGATGGACCGCCGCCGTTTCCTGCGCGCCACAGTGGCGGGCGGCGCGGCGCTGCTGACCGGCGCCGGGCTGATCGGACCGCGCCTCTACGCCGCCTCCAATGCGCCGGTCGGCCAGCCCGGCAACGTGCTGCTGGACATCTACGGCGACGATGGCCGCCACCGAGGAACGCGCGAGGTGCCCCGGCTGGTGCTCACCGACGCCCAATGGCAACAGCGCTTGCCGCCGGCTTCCTACCAGATCATGCGCCGCAACGGCACCGAGCGAGCTTTCAGTGGTGATCACAGCAAGCCGGCCATTGCCGGCCTGTTCCGCTGCCTGGCTTGCGCCACCGCCCTGTATGAGGCCGCCACCGAATTCCATTCCGGTACCGGCTGGCCCAGCTTCTGGCAACCGATCTCCCCGCACAACGTGGTGGAGCGGACCGACCGGATGTTCGGCATGCGCCGCACCGCGATCAGCTGCGCCGGCTGCGACAGCCATCTCGGCCACGTATTCAACGATGGCCCGCGCCCCACCGGCCTGCGCTATTGCATGAACTCGGTGGGATTAGACCGCGCTGCGTGGCAACGCGCCGGCGGACCCGCTCCCGCTTGGATTCCGGGATGACCGTCGCCATCTGGTGACGGAAGGGCCGCGCGCCCATCCGCTATCGGAGCCTGCCATGAATTCACCGTTGGCCATCCCGTGCCCGCACTGCGGCGCGCTCAACCGCGTGCCTGCTGACCGTGCCAATGACCATCCGGTGTGTGGTCGCTGCAAGCACGCGTTGTTCGAGGGACATCCCGCGACACTCACCACCGCCAACTTCGACCAGATCACCGCCCGCGGTGATCTCCCGGTGCTGGTGGATTTTTGGGCACCATGGTGCGGCCCCTGCGTCGGCTTCGCACCCGTCTTCGTGCAGGCCGCTGCCAGGTTCGAGCCACGGTTGCGCCTGGCCAAGCTCGACACCGAGGCCGAGCCGCAGGTGGCGACGCGATTCAACATCCGCAGCATCCCCACCCTGATCATGTTCAAGCAGGGCCGCGAGCTGACACGCCAGTCCGGCGCGTTGAGTGCTGCGCAGCTGCAGCAATTCATCGAGGGCGTGCTGGCACACGATTGACTGGCGCGGGATGATCCCGCGCGATCTTCGTTCATTGCCATGGGTGGCGGCCAGCATCATGGCGACCACCCATGCCTTTATGCACACTCCCGACGCGGGACCGCCGGGTTAAGCTCGGCGCTTTCGCCTGCGAGGAAAGTCCGTGCGCAAGTCTCTGCCATCTGTCCTGCTGGCCGCTATCGTGCTGGCCAGCTGCACCGCCACCACCACACTGGCAGCGGACGCCCACAAGCCGGCAGCGCCTGACGCCGCCAGCAGCACGGGTTTCCAGCTGCCGCCGTTGCCGGCCGATGCCCATGTGACGCAAACCACCCGGGTGGACGGCAGGACACTCAAGTACACCGTCACCGTGGGCTCGCTGCCGGTACGTGACGCCAAGGGCACGAAGACCGGCGAGGTGGTATTCACCGCCTATACCATCCCGGACAAGGGCCGCCCGGTGACGTTCGCGCTCAATGGCGGCCCGGGCGCGTCCTCGGTCTACCTCAATCTCGGTGCGATCGGCCCGAAGCGGGTTGCCTTCGGTGACAAGGGTGACTCGCCGTCCGATCCGCCTGTATTGCATGACAACCCAGGCACTTGGCTGGGCTTCACTGACCTGGTCTTCATCGACCCGATCGGCACCGGCTACAGCCGCGCGCTGGTCGACGACAAGCAGGCCACCAAGGATTTCTACAGCACCGACGTCGACATCAAGTACCTGTCGCGGATCATGTACGACTGGCTGGTGAAGAATGGCCGCATGGACTCGCGCAAGTATTACGTCGGTGAAAGCTATGGCGGCTTCCGCGGCCCGCGCATCACCGCCTACATGCAGACCCAGCTCGGCGTGGCGATGAGCGGGGTGACCCTGATCTCGCCGTATCTCGATCCCAGTGCATGGAGTGACGACACCGTTTCGCCGCTGCCGTGGATGATCACCTTGCCGCCGATCGCCGCCGCCCATCTGGAACGCGAAGGCAAACTCAGCGCCGCCGCGATGGCGCCGATCATCGCCTATACGCGAGGCGAGTACGCCACCACGCTGATGAAGGGCCGCTCCAATCCAGCGGCGATCCAGGCCATGATCAAGAAGGTCACCGAGCTGACCGGGCTGGATCCGGTGTTCGTGCAGCGTTCCGGCGGCCGCATCGAGACCCAGGCGTATCTGCGCGAGATATATCGCTCCGAAGGCAAGCTGGGCAGCCGCTACGACTCCAACGTCACCGCGTGGGACCCGTTCCCGTACGCGCCGCATCAGGAAACCGGCGACCCGATCCTCAACGGCATCATCGCGCCGACCACCACCGCGATGGTCAACTTCGTCACCCAGACCGTCGGTTGGAAGACCGAGGCGCGATACAACGCACTCAGCTACCAGGTCAATCGGCTGTGGCATGAAGATGATGATGCACGCGACGGCTCGGTCAAGCAGCTGCGTGAGGCGGTCGCCAACGACCCGCATCTGCACGTGCTGATCGCCCATGGCTGGGATGACTTGTCTTGCCCGTTCATGGTCTCGCTGCTCGCGGTTGACCAGATGCCGGCGATGGGCGATCCAGCGCGAGTGCAAGTCAAGGAATATCCCGGCGGCCACATGTTCTATGCGCGCCCCAGCAGCCAGGCTTTGCTCACGGCCGACGTCAAGAAGCTCTACGGCGTCAACTGATTACCGGATCAAGAGCCAGCGTCAGCCTCGGCTCTTGATCTTCATCGCGCTACAGCACTGGCACGCACCAGATATTGCACACTGAACATCTGCTGCGGGTCGGTCCACACCCGCATCACGGCCAACCCGGCCTTGCCCGCCAGGGCGGCAAACTCATCCAGCGAATACTTGCAGCTGTACTCGACCTGGATCGCCTCGTCTCTGCGGAAACGCACCTGCCGGCGACCGATCTCCACCTGCTGCTCGCGGCGGCTGACGATCTGCGTCTCGATGCGCCCGGCCATCGGGTTGTAGCGCGCCCGATGGGCAAACGCCGCCAGATCAAAATTGCTGCCGATCTCCCGATTCAACCGCGCCAGCATGTTGAGCGTGAACTTCTTGGTGACGCCGGCGCGATCGTTGTAGGCCGCCTCGATCAATGCCGGATCCTTCTTCAGATCCACGCCGATCAGGATGCCGCCGCCATCACCCATTTCGTTGCGCATCTTGCGCAGCAGCAGTGCTGCGTCGCGCGCCTCGAAGTTGCCGATGGTGGAGCCGGGGAAATACAGCACCGTGCGGCGTGGTGCACACGGCGGGATCGGCAGGCGCAGCGGCTTGGCGAAATCCGCGCACAACGGCTGCACTGGCACCTGCGGAAACTCCCGGGCCAGACGCTGCATACTCTCGCGCAGCGGCTCGCGCGAAATCTCCACCGGCACGTAGCACACGGGGCGATCCAGGTGCCGCAGCAGCATGCGTGTTTTCACGCCGCTGCCGCTGCCATATTCGACCAGACGTACCCCGGTGCCGAGACGGTCGGCAATACTCCCGGCATGCTCGCCCATCAAGGCGATCTCGCGGCGCGTGAGGTAATACTCCGGCTGGTCACAGATCTGCTCGAACAACGCGGACCCGCGCTCGTCGTAAAACAGCCACGATGGCAGCCGCTTTGGCTTCAGCGCCAAGCCGTGTTCAGCCACCGCCAGGATGTCGTTCAGAGGCGGGCGACGTTCGTCGTCGCCGGCATTCAAAGGTTGCACGCTGCTCATCGATCCTGTCCCAGGCGCAGCCCGCTGAATTGCCAGCGGGCGTGAGGTGGAAAAAAGTTGCGGTAGGTGGCACGCAGATGAGCACTCGGCGTGGCGCAAGAGCCGCCGCGCAATACCCACTGACCGCACATGAACTTGCCGTTGTACTCGCCCAGCGCACCGGGCAACGGGCGGAAACCCGGATAACTCACGTAGGGCGAGGCGGTCCATTCCCACACATCGCCGTACAGCTGCAACAAGCCATCAGCGCCGCGCGCCGCCTGTGGCTGATAGCGTGCGTTATCTTGCAAATTGCCTGAAATCGGCATCGCTTGCGCCGCCGACTCCCATTCCGTTTCGGTCGGCAACCGGCTCCCTGCCCAGCGCGCAAATGCGTCGGCTTCGTAGTAGCTGAGATGGCACACCGGCTCGTGCGCATCAAGCTCACGTACGCCGGCGAGCGTGAACTCACTGACCAGGTCATCCTGCCAGTAGAGCGGATGCTGCCAACCTTCATGCTGCACGGTGGTCCAGCCGTCGGACAACCAAAGCCCGGGCTCGCGATAACCGCCCTCGCGCACGAAGGCCAGGTATTCCGCATTGGTCACCAGGCGGTTCGCCAAGGCATGCGGATGGAGCAGCTCCCGATGCCGCGGGGTCTCGTTGTCAAACGCAAAACCGTCCCCGCGATAGCCGATCTCCACGATGCCGTCGCGACCGGCGACATACCGCAACGGCACGACTTTGGCATCCGCCGACAACGCGATCGGC